>Ga0326727_10000510_pt1 | contig 160018 bp, 159 predicted proteins | sample MB2enrmetagenome_FD_207643 | JGI IMG/M metagenome (GOLD analysis project Ga0326727, IMG submission 207643) | Lab enriched peat soil microbial communities from McLean, Ithaca, NY, United States - MB29MY | ecosystem: Environmental > Terrestrial > Soil > Wetlands > Peat | place: USA: New York...
GTTAGCACAAGGTTTCCCTCTGCATCGACGGCGGCACTGGCGCCGTCAACCTGCCATGCGATGCGGCTGGGGTCCGCGCCGGGAGCGACCACAAAGTCGTACTCCAGTTGGCGCTGGTTGCCGTAGAAAACCAAGTCCACGCCGGGATAGACCTGGGCATAGTTGACCTTGCCGAAGGTTGGAATTCCGGCGTGCCATTTCTTCGGATCGTTGCCGATGAAATAGCTCACCACGCCGGGTTGCGGGTTCAACCCCGAAACAGCGGCGTTGGCGTTGGCTCCCATCAACTTCATGCGCAGGGTGTCTACGGGCTGGGCTTCGGGCCTGCTGCCCGGCACCATGGACGCGGATGCCGATTCTTGCCGCTCCAGATTCATGACGACCTCGTTCGACGTCAGGAAGAGCGCGTAGCCGGAGCCGCGGGATAGGAACTGCACGCGAGGGTCTGTCTGGCCCTGATTGGGCTGAAAGCTCAATGGCACGTTCACGAGATTCGTTTTGGAGCGTGTAACGGATGGAAGAGAGCTAAGTGCTACCGGCGAAATGGCTGCGGCTTCCCGGTTAGTTTTCTGAGAAGTCACTGGAAGCGCCTGCTGCTTACTGTCGCGCGAGTCTGCGGAGGCGCTCAATCCCGCAAAACCAATGAAAATTGAAAGCACCGTAAATACTGTTACGGCACGCAGAGCACGCACCCGGTGGGTGACCGTAGACCGTTCGCTCGCCATATCGTTTTCCTCATTTTGGTCTCCCGGAATCTTGCGGGAGTTTGTAAGAGACAGCGCAAACAAACAGCAGAGTGCCTCACAGAAAACGTTGACGTATTCGCACTAGGTGCCCACCTCGGTTCATGCGGTTAGTTCCATGGAAACAGCAGAGAGATGGTGAGACGAAAGCGTTGCGCGGCGGCACTCAGGTTCTCGCGTAAGAATTGCCAATTTGCGCCGACGCGGGCAGCTTTTTGCGGGAGATGCTGGCACAGAAGGCATCTATCGTCGCGCCATTGAGCGAATAGGGTTAGAGTCTTGCCATTTTTGTGGCCGGTAATTCAGGTCGAAATATTGTCCGTGCCCTGCAATCAGCACAATGGATGCGACTGATGGATACCCCCTGCCGTGTACATAGTGGAGGGAGACATTGTAGCTGAGTTCACGGAACTGTAGCGGCGACCGCTGGATCATTCTCGGCTGCACCAGTGATCAGTAGTCTGCGGACACAAAAAAGCCGGGGAATCTCCCCCGGGGAGGGCTCCTTTTGTTTGCGGAGCCCCAAGTCTTATTCGGTTAGGCCAAGAAGAATTCCTTGGTGATCTCGATGTACTTGTCGGCCGGAAGCTGCTTGGCAATCTCGCCGTGAGCCTTGCCTCCGTCTTGTGCCAAAGCCACGTTGCCAGCCGTCGTCGGGATGTACTTAGCCAATCTTCTGGCGCTATCGTTCATAAGACTGCGGGCCATGCTGCCTCCCAGCAAGTTGCGGAAGTTGGTCTTGGCATCCGGGCTCTGCACGGTCATCAACCAGCTATCGCCATAAGGGTCTGCGGTCAGTGTTTCCGGATGGCGAACCACTTCGTCGTTCACATCGTTTACGGTTCCTTCGATTGGCGAGACCATCTCCACCAGCTCACCGTTTACCCGGAAGCTCCATATCTTTTGTCCTTGGCGAATCCATTGGCCGCGCTGCGGCAGAATGACTTCCGTGGGCTCGCCGATGAGTTTGGCGGCGAAGTCATCGATTCCGACGCGAACTAAATTCGGGCTCTCACCGAGTGCCCAGGCGTGACCTTGATGGAAGTGCATGTGTTCAGGAACTTCATAGCCGGCAATGATGGGCTGGGGTCGACGCACTCCGGCTTCAGCGCGAGGAGCTGTGCGAAGGATGTATTCGCGAGCCTTCTTGCTGGTCAAAAGCTCAAACAAAAGGAACGCAACGAACATTGCGAAAACTAGAATGGCTGTCATTGCCTTATCCTCCGCCCGGTTACTTTGGGCTCACGTTTCAAGACGCATGACTGTCATCTGTTCCGCGTACGCACTCTCTTACGGCACCTCAATTTCTCGATAAGACATAATAGCTACCACGTAAACGCATTCGGCCGCAATCAAGCAAACAACGTACGTAGTCAGGGCGCGCACGGTTTTCTTACCACCAAGCGTTATGTATATCTTTACTCCGTTTGAACTCACGACGAACAGGAATATTTCGCGTAACGCCCACAGATTGGGCGAAGTATGTAAAAAGGTTCGATGCGCCAGCCGCCGTTTCCCGCACTGCCGGCATGGCGTTTCCAGCCCCCCAGCAAACTGGATTCGAGATACTATGTGCACCTGGAGGGCCCATGCCGGGTGGACAACCTGCAACCGCTTTGGTTTCGCGCGCGAATCGATGGCTGGCAGCAATCGCCTCGCTGGCAGTGGGCGCGTCATTCTTCGCTCTCTGGTTCTGGTTGTTACCGCAATGGCTTGGTTTCAGCATCCAGTTGGCCGGCTCAGCAGGTTGGAGAAGGATTGCGGCAATGCCGTCAGTGCTCGGATTCGCCGTCGCCCTGCGTTGCGTTTGGGACTTCGGATGGACGGGACGCGGCACACCTGCACCGATAGCTCCGCCCAAGCGACTGGTCGTAGTGGGCTTCTACCGCTATGTGCGCAACCCCATGTACGTGGGCTTTGCAGCGGGCTGGATTGGTCTGTGGGTCGTATTAGGGCACGCCAACCCGGTGGCGATTGCTGCCGCCGTGACCGTCGCCCTCGCCGTGCACCTCTTCGTGGTCTTCTATGAGGAGCCGACGTTGCGCAAGAAGTTCGGCGCGGAGTACGAAGAGTATTGCCGGAATGTAGGCCGCTGGTGGCCGCGGATTCGCGGCTGGGACAACCGGATTGGCGACACACCAGATTAACAACAAGCCGGATTGACCCACACACATTCCGGCCCTTAATCATCCATGCAGACTGCCTCCGAAGAGGCTGTAGCAGAGCACTGCCAGGACCGCGAGCGTAAAGGCCACGTACAGGTAGTCGCGTTCCCAGACGAAACCGATAGCGGAGAAGATAACCCTGGCCACGGGTGTCGCGATCAGCAGTAGCAAGCCGAATTGGATAATGGCGCGTCCGCTCAGTTGCAGTGTGCCATGAAAGATACCGGTAAAGGTGCGCAGAGGCGAGAGTTTTCCCTGGAAATTGCGGTAGTCGACGATGGCGCTGCCATGGCGGGCGACATAAATAATGCCGCCAATCACAACCACGCTGGCCGAGAGCAGAACTCCAGCCCGGAGCAAATTCCCAATGATGACTTCCAAGCGCTGGTCGTTCCACGCCGAGGACAGCATCGATTTCGCAGATTTCCCAGTTCCAAACGAATTCATAGCCTTGACGGACTTCCTCCCCTCGGACAGCTTCATAAGCGCCCCGTGAAACCGTTGAAAATCATCTCGATTCCTAAGGCAGCAATCACCACGCCGAAGACGGCGCGCAGGTGTTTGGGGTGCGCGTTCACCAACAACTTGGCCCCGAGCATGGAACCGGCGAGTGCGCCCAGCACAACCGGCATGGCGATGCCGGGATCGATGTATCCGCGTGCCAGGTAGACCCCGGCGCTGGCGGCGGCGGTTACGCCGATCATGAAATTGCTGGTGGTCGTGGAGACCTTAAAGGGGATGCGCATGGCCTGATCCATGGCGAGGACCTTGACCGCTCCAGAGCCGATGCCCAACAGGCCGGAGAGAGTGCCGGCGCCAAACATGAGTCCGAAGCCAAGTGGGATGCGGTGGACGGTGTACTGCTCCCGGCCCTTGGCGGTTGGGTAATCTCCGTCGAGGCGCAGGGCCCGGGCGAGCCGGTCCTGGTTTTTAATCACCGGATAAGCCGGTTGGGTGCGAATCGAGAGGTAGGCAGAGTAGATGAGCACCGCGCCGAACACGATGGCAATCGTACCAGTAGAGACATGGGTTGCAATCAGGGCTCCGGCGATCGCTCCCAGAGTGGTGGCAATCTCCAGAAACATTCCGATGCGTATGTTGCTGAAGCCTTCCCGCACGTAGGCGGCCGCCGCGCCGGAGGAGGTAGCGATGACGGAGATGAGAGAGGCTCCAATGGCGTATCGCATATCGACGTGGAAGACCAGAGCGAGCAGCGGCACGATGACAACTCCACCACCAAGTCCGGTGAGTGAGCCGAGAAATCCGGCGAGCAGCGAGCCGAGCGCAACGAGCGAGGTAAAGAGCAGGACGGACATCACGGATTAGTAGATTACGAAACGACAGGCGGAGCAAGGGAATGCTCCGGAAAATTGTCCGCGAGCCGGGCAGCCTTGACCATCAGCCCTCCCAGACGAAGCCGTCGAAGGTGTGGAGGTGGTAAAAACCGAGCCTGCGGTAAAGCGCGAGGGCGCGCTGGTTCTCCTCGGTCACGGTAAGGGAGAGTTCGCTGAACCGGCGGGAAGCCAAGTCAGCGTAGCAGTAGCGGAGAAGATGCTCACCGATGCCCGCGCCACGATATTCGGGAAGAGTGCAGAGCTGCGTTATGTGGCCTACGTCGTGACGAACCCGGGAGCAAAGCAGTATCCCGACGCGGGTCCGGGTAGGAACGTGTACGGCAGTGAAAGAAGAGATCGGGTCGAAAACTCCGCAGCCCGGGAAGCGCACGATGTTGTTGAGGAAGCGTAGCGAGCCGGCAATGGTGCGGTACTGGTCGTTGACATCGCTGTCGATGTGGCCTTGGTAGGCGGAGGTGATGATGTTTGCGGCAGGCTGGTAATCGCCTTCGGTCCAGCGATGAATCTCAATGTCAGGCGAAAGCGGACGCGAGGGCTTGGAGTAGCTATTTTCGATCGGCAAGGTGAGGAAGAGGCGGCGGTAGCAGCGGAAGCCTTCCTCAAAAAACGGCGCGGCTAGGTGGCCGGTAGGATGGATTAGGAGTTGCGCCTCCACCCGATGGACGCCCGGAGACTGCTGCAGCGTGCTAATGGAGTGGCGTAGCAACTCCATCTCAATGCTGTCGCGACGATCCCGCGTGGTGTTGGAGTCTTCCACGTAAAGATCCCCGATGACGCCTTTGGCTCCTTCGTAGACGAAAAAGCAGTAGCCGCGGACGCGTCCCCGCTCGATGGCCGCAAAACCGGGGAGGATTCGTGAGTCCGCGTAACGAAGAACCATGTCAGCCGAGGAGCGGTAGTCCCAATGAAGAATTTTTCGCCAGACCGCAACCTCCTCCTCTACGAGGAAGCGCAGGTCGGAGGAAGCAAAATGACGAAGGTCGAGAATCTCCACTCTGAGTAAGGCTCCACGGCTCGAATACCGCCCGGCCTAGTGTAACGGATGTAACGAGCGAACGGGGACGGGAGGGTTACTAACGGGTGACGTCAGCTGTCGCAATGGTCAGGGTGCAGGCGATATTTCGTAGAACTCGATGTGCTGGAGCGGGTAGGAGCCCAGAAAGCGAATTCCGCGTTCCGGCAGCAGCAGACGAAGCGCCGGGAGCGAATCCTCGCGGGTGACAAGGATGTGGGCAGAGGTGGGGATGGCCGCGGGAAGCTCATAAACCGCGGGAGAGATTTCCAGACCCTCATACGGAGCCACCCGCCGGTTGAGATAAAAGGCCAGGCCGAAAGCGGTGTTGCGATTGAGAGCAAACGTTGCGAGCGGCAGGGAGCCGGGCTCATCGATCTGCTGAAGCCGTGCGGCAACGGGCCGCGAGGACTGCGTGGCATCCACCACAGGGGCGAGCCCACGCAACAGAAATCCGACCGCGAGGATGAACGGCAACAGGGTCACGAAGCGCAACATCCGCCATCCCGCCGTAAGCAGCGGCAGAGCTGCGATGAGGAAGATAACAGTTCCGGCGAAGGCGGCAATCATCAGGTTCGCGGCCGAGAGAGGCAACTTGAAGACGAGCTGCGGAGCAGCACAGAGGCCAGCGGCGATGGCGGCCAGCACGACGGCGTGGACGGTGATCGAAATCCAGTGCGGACGCTCGTCTCGAGCCGCCCGGCGATGTATGGCGACGGCTGCCAGAATAAGCAGCGCGGGGATGGCCGGGAGGATGTATCCGGGCAGCTTGGAGTGCGATAGGGAGAAGAACGCAATCGGGATGAGGGCCGACGCCATGAGGAAAATCTCAAAGGTAAAGGCGGGTGCGTCTGCAGGCTCGCCGGCCTCACTCAATTCTGTCTTTGGGGTGGTGCCGCTGAGTTGAGAGCGCAGCGCACGCGCGGCGTCGGTAAGCCCGTGAAAAAGCCAGACGGTCCAGGGAAGAGTGCCGGCCAGCGCCACCGGGATGTAGTACCAGAAGGGCTGCTTGTGGCGATAGAGATTGGAGCCGAAGCGCGCCAGATTGTGCTCAAGAATGAAGACCCTGAAGAACTCCGGAGTACGCAACTGGATGAGCACATACCAGGGAGCAGCGACGGCGAAAAAGACGGCTAGGCCGATGGGATCGAGGGTACGCAGCAGAGCTCGCAAGTTGCGCTGCGTAGCACAGAAGGCAATCAGGACCAAGGCCGCGAGCGCGGGCGCCACCGGCCCCTTGGCAAGCATAGCCAGCGCGTTGAGGGCGTAAAAGAGCACGAGCCAGAACCGTGCGGAAGACTCACCCGCCGGCGCACCGCCTACGCCCGGACGCGCATGGGTTGGATCGGCACAGGACTCATACCAGCAGAACCACGCCAGCAGTGAGAGGCTGAAGGGCGCAGCCAGCAGCATGTCCGTGGCGGCGGCGCGCGCAAATCCGAGGACTAAGACGGCGGAGGCGACCATCAGTGCGGCGTCGAGCCGGGCCTCAAAGCGGATGCGCCGGACAGTAATAAAGGTTCCGAAAACAAGCAGTGTGGCGGCAACTGCGGAGGGGACGCGGGCGGCCCAGTCTGAGACTCCGAAGATCGCGTAGGAGAGCATCTCTCCCCAGTAGAGGAGAATCGGCTTCTCCAGCCACGGATGGCCATAGAGCACCGGGGTAACCCAGTCGTGACCGGCGAGCATTTCGCGCGCGACCTGGGCGTAGCGAGGTTCGTCGGGGCCGAGCAGTCCAATGCCGGATAGGCGGAAGAAGAAGAAAAATCCGCAGAGTCCGATGAGCAGGAGAAGCTCGCGGGCGCGGTTCTGATTGAGGCGCATGGAGATAGTGTAATTCAGGTGGATAGGTGGATGGCACGCCTGAACCGCAAGCAACATCGCGATAAGCATTTCGGAGATGTCATTGGAAAACAAAAAAACTTGGGCGCTCCGGGCTAAAATCAGCTTATGATGAATCGCCGTCTCCTTACCCTATGAATACTCCCCCGAAAGCGAAACCGCTCGCGGTGATTCCACGGCAGTCTTTGGCTGCTGCAGTCGCCGATAAACTACGCGAAAAAATCATTCGTGGAGAGTTGAAGGAAGGTGCGCAGCTCCGCCAGGATGCGCTTGCGTCCGAATTTCGGGTCAGCAAAATTCCTGTGCGCGAGGCTTTTTCCCACCTCGAAGCCGAAGGATTGGTCAAGATTGTTACCAACCACGGTGCCATCGTTTCGGCGCTGTCGACCGACGAAATCGAGCAGATGTTTGAGGTGCGGGCCGTGCTCGAGAGTTTTGTCCTGCGTCACGCAGTTCCCAACTTTACCGACGAAGATCTCCTGGAAGGCGCCCGCAAGCTTGACGAGTATGAAAAACTTGTCTTGGCCGGGACCGCCGAAGCCCTCTGGAGCCAGTGGAATTGGGAGTTCCATGCCCTGTTTTACTCGCGCGCCGGACGTCCGGTGGCGTTGTCAATCCTGGAGAAGCTGAATGCCAACTGTGATCGCTACACTCAGATGGCTCTCTCGATTACGGGAAATATCCAGCACACCGGCGCCACCCATCGCATCCTTCTGGATGCGTTTCAAACGCGCAATCCAGACGCCGCCTGTTGCGCCCTTTGGCAGCACCTGATGGATGCAAGCAAGCTGTTGACTGAATTCATCAAATACCGCCCCAAATGAGGCACGCCGCTCTGCGCTCGTCAAGGTTCCAAGCGCACGCCGCCGGGCGCATCTCGTGCTTACCCGCCATCCCGCCTCCACAGCCGGAACCATGGATTATTGGCATACGTCTCATCGTGCTTCTGATTCGCAGCCTTCCAATCGGACATCCGGAGCGGCCGGTTGTCCGGCAGTCTGAGAATCTGCTCCAGTAACTCGATTTCGGTAATAGTTTTCTCGATGTCCATTTCAACTTCCACGCCGTTTCCATATTCGATGTCGGCCCATCGCATTTTGGCATTCATCGCCAGCTATCAAGGAATGAACCTGCGTTCAATCCGGATGCCCCCGCCACCATGGGTGTAATGGAAGATATTAACGCAGTTTCACCCGCACCGGACTTCGTAGCGTAAATTTGAGACCGCTGAAATGTGGCACTCTCAATGGCGCACTTTCAACGTTGCAACGAGTACCGGGCCAAACTCGCACGGCTCCCCGTTCACCATCTGGCTGCCGCTCGCTCCATTTTCTATAGGTGGCTGACTACCATTGGCTAAATACTTATCGGAAACCCGCCCATTGCAAAAAGCTTGCCAATAATCCTGAATACTGCTGTGGGCAGACGACCTTACGACACGGTACAATTAGCCCGTACCACCGTACAGAAACTCCGAACACGCAAAAAATAAACCTAGGAGAACTACTTTGGCATTAGCAGACCAGACTTTCGGGTTTTTTATTCCTACAGTTACGTTGTTGGGCGTTGGAGCATCGAAGGACGCAGGTGCGCAGGCAAAGGCACTCGGAGCGACCAATCTACTGATCGTTACTGATGCTGGACTTGCGAAAATGGGTGTTGCTGACCAGATTAAGCAGTTGATCGTGGATGCTGGCTTGCAGGCTGTTATCTATCCGGGCGCAGAACCGAATCCGACCGACAAGAACGTCCGTGATGGCGTGAAGGTCTATCAGGACAACAAGTGCGACGGTCTCGTCACGCTTGGCGGCGGCAGCTCGCACGACTGCGGCAAGGGCATTGGCCTGATGATCGCTAACGGCGGCGACATCCGTGATTATGAAGGCGTCAACAAGTCCTCGAAGCCCATGCCTCCGTTCCTGGCGATCAACACGACCGCCGGCACGGCGAGCGAAATGACCCGCTTCTGCATCATCACCAACTCCGACACGCACGTGAAGATGGCCATTGTTGACTGGCGCGTAACTCCTAGCGTCGCCATCGACGATCCTCTTCTGATGGTCGGCATGCCGCCGGCTCTGACGGCTGCTACCGGTATGGACGCTCTGACCCACGCGGTCGAGGCCTATGTATCGACGATCGCCAACCCGATCACCGATGCCTGCGCCCTGATGGCGATCAAGCTGATTGCCCAGTACCTGCGTCCGGCCGTTGCCAATGGCACCAACCTCGAAGCCCGCGACAAGATGGCCTATGCCGAATACCTGGCCGGAATGGCGTTCAACAACGCCAGCCTGGGCTATGTACACGCCATGGCGCACCAGCTCGGCGGTTTCTACAACCTGCCGCACGGCGTTTGCAATGCCATCCTGCTGCCGGAAGTTTGCGCCTACAACAAGATCGCCTGTCCGCAGCGTTTTGCTGACATCGCTATCGCCCTCGGCGCGAACATTGACAAGCTGGCTCCGGTTGACGCTGCTGACGTGGCCATCGCTGCCATCCGCACGCTCTCCAAGGATGTGGGCATCCCCGCTGGCCTGGCTGAGCTGGGCGTGAAGGAAGCCGATTTCGAAGTCATGGCGACCAACGCAAAGAAAGATGCTTGCCAGTTTACCAACCCGCGTCTTGCCAATCTGCAGCAGGTAATGGGCATCTTTGCTGCGGCCATGGGCACCTGCGCCAAGGCTGCTAAAGCATAGTTGCAACTTGCAAAGATAGCGTTAGGCAAAAAAGGAAGGTTCGGCGGGAATCACGCCGAACCTTCTCTTTTGGAATCCGCTACGTCAAGTAGTTCACATGACTCGTACCAACAGGCAGGTAATGTTGTCGCTTCCACCAGCCTTGTTGGCCGAGGCTGTCAAATCATCGCAAGCCGCCGCCAGAGATGATGAATTGGCAATAATGGTCAGAATCTGCTCGTCGGAGAGATGACGGGTCAGGCCGTCGCTGCACAGCAGCAGCGTGTCCTGGCGCTCTAGCTCCCAGTCTGCCAGCTCCGGGTTTACGGTTTCCGCTACCCCCAGTGCCCGCGTGATAATGTGCTGCAAAGGAGATTGCTCGGCTTGCTCCGGCGCTAAAAGGCCACGGCGAACCTGCTCCATTACCAGCGAGTGGTCGTTTGTAAGCTGCTCAATCGTGTTTTCGCGAATGCGATAGATGCGGCTGTCGCCGGCGTGTGCGATAGCAAGACTGTCTCCCTCCACCAGGGCCGCCACAATGGTAGTTCCCATGCCGATCTTCTCTGCATCCGCAGCGACCGCATTGCAAATCGCAAGATTCGCAGCCCGCAAAGCGTTGCCCAGGGCATTGGCGCCGGTCGAGACCGCTGCGATGGGTTCGGCCGCCGGGTATTCGCCTTTTTCCGCAGCCTGACGGAAGAAAGAAAGCACACTACTTACGCCGAGTTCGCTAGCCACCTCACCGGAAGCCTCGCCCCCCATTCCATCGCACAATACGAAAATGCCGAGAGCAGCGTCGTAACCGAAACAATCCTCGTTGTTCGCGCGCACACGACCGACATCGGTTTTTCCGGCAACTTCCACGGATAGACTTCGTAATTCGGTATCTCCGGACATGTTCCGCTTGCTTCCTGATGAAACCATTGCGATTGCAATGCCTTGGCTGCTTTCTTCAGCTCAATCTCAGCTATAAGACACAACAATTTTGCTCTGCTTGTCAACCTCTGCCCTGCCGCCACAGTGCTCCACGCGACAGACGCCCCGTCCGTCCCCCAGTGCCTGCGCCCCATACCGGCCAGTGCTGGCGAGCCGGTGCCCCGAAGCTCGAGGAGTCCCGGTAGAGACTCCTCGCGTTCTTGCCAAACCACTGTGAATGAGGGATTACTTGTAGGTAGCGGTTGTTCGAACCAGATAATCGCGATGCGCGGTTAGGTCCACCATGGAATCAAATGCCGGACCGATCAGCAGGTTCGTCTTCAGGGTTTCACGCACCAGCGTATTGCTCTTGTCCAGCCCTTCCGCGTTCGGTGTGATGTAAAAGATCCAGAACGCCCCAGGTGCTTCGGTGTGAATCGCCTCGGTGTCGATCTCATACTCGACAATCGTACCGTCGGCGAGCAGATTCTCCAGCGCCGGAACCAGCACGCTCTTACTGAGCCTTTCCACCGCAATGTCCGGTACGTCTGGTCTCAGCCGGTAGTACGATCCGTGTGTGTACGCATCTTTCCACGATCCCGAATGCCAGTTGTAATGCCGGCTCACAAGCAGGTTATCCCAATGGTTGGTGGCGCTGGCCATCAGCGGAGAAGTAGATGAGCCGTTCTTATAGAACTGGTCCAACACGTTGAGCACGCCGGCCATCGACATGGCCGACCACCAATCGTCGTGAGTTTCGCCATCAGGCTGGTGAACCAGATTGATATCGTTGCCATAGCCCACAATCGTTCCGCTTGTGAGCGCTTTTCCCAGTATCATCTCGTCGGCCGCGTTCGACTTTTCCCATTCCGCCCACTGCCCGCGAGGAAACGTCCAGAACGAGACATACGAATACATTGGTGGCTTCTCTTTGACCTCCGGCATCTGCGCTTGCCCGGGCACGGCCCACAAAGCGGCCATCGTCAGCGCGCACAGCTCCGCCACAACTCTCCAAATCTTTCTCTCCAACATTGTCTTCCTCCGTACTCTAGCCAGATCAGCTAGTTGTATCGGATTGGAATTCGCAAGGTGAACCCGAGTTGTCCGCCCAACCCTTGACTCCTCGATTAGAATGATCAACGCTGTTCGTTGGAATAATCGGGAGCGACGATGACAAATTCAACAGATCCCCACAATTTGCAACGATTTGTAGACGCTCAGAAATCGGACTACGAGCAGGTATGTGCGGAATTACGCGCCGGCCACAAGCGGACACACTGGATATGGTTCATTTTTCCCCAGATGAGAGGCTTGGGTAGAAGTGAAACGGCGAGCTACTACGGAATCGCCTCCCGGGCGGAAGCCGAAGCCTACTTGGCACACCCAGTCCTCGGGCCGCGTCTCAGGGAGTGTACCCGGCTGGTCAACCTTGTGGAAGGCCGCTCCATCGACCAGATATTCGGCTACCCCGACAATCTCAAGTTCCGGTCTTCGATGACCCTGTTCGCAGCCACAGCCTCTGAAAATCAGATATTCAAGGACGCCCTCGAAAAGTACTTTGCTGGCCAACCGGACCCACGAACCATCGAGCTACTCTGACTCGGGGCAGTGGCAGTTAATAGCGCCCACACTGCCGAAAATACTTTGGGAAGTGTGGGCTGCCCTACAAATTGGTCCAATTTTCCCGTCTCATGCTTTTGGCCCAACGTCTAAGCAGCCAAAACATACCTAAGCCAACAATGAACACTAAAACGATAGGAATTATCCCCTTTTTGCCTTGCGTGGCGGCTAAGACAGCCAAGGTCATGGCAGCGGCGAAAAAGCCACAAGCAAGAAAACTGACCAGGAAAACGATTACCTTATCAGCGCCCGCAGCTCTCATGCGCGGAGGTCCACCACAACCAGTAGCAGCACAGCCGGTCGCTATCAAGCGCACGTGCGTGGTAGTGGCACCACAGGCAGCGCAAGTCTTTTGACCGGGTTTTATGGCAGCCCCACACATCGGGCAGTCCATCTGCTACCTCCAACTGTTAGAGCAAGAATGCAAGCCCAACAACATAAGTTCGTTGTTGGAGCCGCGCCAGGCTCTAGTTCGGAGTTTATAACGCCAACAATTTGTTGCTAAGAAGCCGGATATGCGCCATTTCTTCCTTGATTATCGCGTCTATTCGTTTCTTACCCAGGCTCTCTGGAACCACATCCTTCATTCCCGTGTAAAACACGATGGAGTCTTCTTCTGCATCGATACCGGCCTTCAATATCTCCTTCATGGACGTTAAATCGATCTTCCGCTGAAAAAATACGCGAGTATCGGCCCAAGCCCGAAGGTATTGCTCGGCCTCATCTTCCGGGCCGGAAACCTGAGCTACCTTTTCTTCTTCCGTAAGGCCCGCACGCAGCTCTTTAAAGGTTTTTTCGTGATCTTCTTCCATCTTTGACAACTCGAGCAGCATTGCACGTGCCTTCGGATCCGTCACATTCTCCGAAGCCTCGCGATAGAATTTTGCGCCATTCCGTTCAAGTTGCTCGGCCATTTCCATTACTTCGTCAGCATTGAAATGAACTTCCATGGGAATGCTTCCTTTCGAAAAAGAGCTAGAGTGGGAACTAAGCATCACGATACGCTCGACGCAAAATTATGCCAAGCCGTTTTGACATCACAGTCCTGAAATGCGGTCGAGCCAACGCTCACGTCTCCACGTCAACCAGCCTGCTGGGCTGTCTGCGTGTCCTGCCTCAAATGTCATGCGATCGCCCGAATGCCTTGAACTCATCTGGACGAACAGCATCTAACCCTTCTGTTTTCAAATTTTTGTCCGGAAACATAGGGAGAGGGGCTGCCATGAAAAAAATATGCATCGGAACTTCCGGCTGGGCCTATTCCTCTTGGAAGCCGGACTTCTACCCGCTCAAAACACCAGCCTCAAGGTTTCTTAGCTATTACGCGACGCAGCTCAACTGTGTCGAAGTGAATTACACCTTTCGCGCGCGTCCCGCACCCGAAACTCTGCAGAATTGGTCTGAAAGCACTCCGGAAGGATTCCGCTTCGCCGTCAAAGCACATCAGCGCATTACCCACATCAAGCGCCTGAAAGATGTCGATGCCGACATCGACGGTTTCTACCAGTCGCTCCTGCCCTTGTCTTCTGCCGGCAAACTCGGGCCTGTCCTCTTTCAGCTCCCGCCATTCCTAAAGACGGATTCGGACCGCCTGCGAGCGCTCCTGCAGTGCATTCCGGAAAACACTCGAGCCGCCATAGAGTTCCGTAATGAGAGCTGGTTCAACGATGCCGTCTTCAGCCTCATGCGGGAGCATGACGCCGCTCTCTGCATTGCCGAAAGCGATGGCCTGCAAGTGCCTGAAGTGCACACCGCCAGCTTCGCCTACTATCGGTTCAGGAAATCCGATTACCCCGAAGCCGCGCTCCAGCAGATCGCAAACTCTCTGGCGCAAGTGGCAAAAGAACGCGACGTCTATGCCTTCCTCAAGCACGAAGAAACGCCCGAAGGCGCTCTAAACGCCCGCCGCCTGCTTCAAACCATCTCCCAGCCGGCATGAGCGATGAGCTTTCATTGCACCCAAGCTCCCTTCAGCGAGCAGCCTTGGAATCGGTTTATTATCTTTGGTCTTGCGGTGCCGTAGATGCAACTTTCCGGATCGATTTCCAGTGCTGGATCGGGAGCGGCTCGCGGGCCTGATTTCAATCGGCGATCTGGTGAACTGGATCATCTCGGAGCAGCGCGAAACCATCCGCCAACTGGAGGCCTACATTACCGGCACTCCAACCTAAGAGAGCAGGTCGAGCACCTCGCAGAGCTGCTGCCGCACTCTCCGCAACTCTTCTTTGCTGGAGACGTTATTGGCCGGCGCAAGGAACGGCAACTGCGTCTGCGATTCCTGCGAGGCCTCGTGCAGAGCTTGACTCGCGGCCGTATTCAGAACCTCTGGAGCCGGCTTCTGCGGTCGGTTTGACCGCATCTCTTCTCGCAGTTTCTCGCGCGCTCCCGCGATCGTAAATCCGTCCTCGTAAAGCAGCTTGCGAATCTGCATTACGTATTCCACGTCCTTGCGGCGATACATCCGCTGCCCAGTGCTGCTTTTTGTGGGCTTCAGTTGCGAGAACTCCGTCTCCCAGAAGCGCAGGACATACGCCGGCAGTTTAGCCAGCTCGCTCACCTCGCCGATGCGAAAATAAATCTTCTCCGGAATTACCACTTCGATCTGCGACTTGGCGAGTTTGCGTTTTGCTGTCGGCATGAGGAACACCAATTCCACTACCTGTTCTTGTAACACGTGTGCAGAGCTGCTTCAACGCAAACGAAAAAGTCTCCGCGCACCGCGCGGAGACTGAACAATGTAAAAATCGAGGTATAGCCACCTCGCAGGTTCAGAACTGTTCCCAGCTCCGCAGCACTTGGTTAGAACCTTCTCCCTTGAAGGTGTCGCAAAGATCTGTAAGCCATGCCTACATCTTGGATGCAATCAAGTGCTAGTCCAAGATTTTGTGGTGAGTTGCTCGAATTGTCAATAACTTTTCTTTCTTTTTTAACCTGACAAATTCCCGGTGCTTGCCAGCTTGGCATCCCGGCAGCGGGTTGCGCTCGCGGTGCTAAACTAGGGGGTTCTGCATAAGCAGGCTATGGACTCGCTGCCCCAATCCTGCGAAAGGCAACTTGACATGTCGAAGTTGATGTCGGCCGTTGTAAAGAGCGAGCCAAAAGCGGGGGTTGAGTTCCGCGAGGTCCCGATCCCCGTCATTGGCCCCGCCGATGTCCTCGTGAAAGTGAAGGTCACCTCCATCTGTGGTACTGATCTGCACATCTACAACTGGGATCCCTGGGCGCAGGGACGCATCGCGCCGCCGCTCATTCCCGGCCACGAATTCTGCGGGTATGTCGCCGCCATTGGTAACGAGGTTACAAGCGTAAAAGAGGGCGACTTCGTCTCTGCGGAGATGCATGTCGCCTGCGGCAAGTGCTTGCAGTGCCGCATTGGACAGGCTCACGTCTGCCAAAACGTCATGATCATCGGCATCGATCGTCATGGAGCTTTCGCCGATTATGTCGTAATCCCTGAATCCAACATATGGAAGCTCGATCCTGCCATCCCGCACGAGTACGCCTCCATCCTCGACCCGCTCGGCAATGCGGTGCACGCCGCGCTCGCGGGCGATATAGCCGCTAAGACGGTAGCCATCACCGGATGCGGCCCCATCGGTTTGTTCGCCATTGCCGTGGCGCGTGCTTGCGGCGCCGCCCAGGTCTTCGCCATCGAGGTAAGCGACTACCGCCGTGGTATCGCGCGCCAGATGAAAGCCGACCTCGTACTCGACCCCATGACCGAAGACGTGCGTGCAATTGTCCGCGAACACACCAACGGCTACGGCGTCGACGTGCTGCTGGAGATGGCCGGACACAAGGACGCGATCAAGCTGGGCTTTGACATTTTGCGCACCGGCGGTCGCGTCAGCCTGCTCGGCATACCTTCGCGGCCCATGGAACTCGATCTCGCGCGCGACATCATCTTCAAAGGCGCCACCGTGCTCGGCATCAACGGACGCAAGATGTTCGAGACCTGGTATCAGATGACCGCGCTGCTCAAGGCCGGAAAACTCGAACTGCATCCGGTCATCACCGACCGTCTGCCAATCTCTGATTTCGGACGGGGCATGGATCTGCTGAACTCCGGCAAGGCTTCGAAAATTCTGCTCTATACAGGCGGCGTCGATAGCGCGTTCTAAGGGGGTTCTCATTGACTGCCATTCGCACCAATCCACTCGCGTTCCTCTCCGATGAATTAAATGCGTTAAAGAAAAAGGGCACATACTTCAAGCTGCGCGTGCTCGATGATGAACAGGCCCCGGTCTGCCATTTCGATGGACGCAAGGTCATCAATCTCGCCTCCAACAACTATCTCGGACTCACCACTCACCCCAAGCTTCGCGAGGCCGCACTGGAGGCCACGCGAAAATACGGAGTGGGCTCCGGCGCCGTGCGTACCATCGCCGGCACCATGAAGATCCACATGGAACTGGAGGAGAAGATTGCGCGCTTCAAGGGGGTAGAGGCTTGCGTCGTATTTCAGTCCGGCTTCACCGCCAACGCCGGAACCGTCTCTGCGTTCCTCGGCAAAGACGACTACATCATCAGCGATGAGTTGAATCATGCCTCCATCATCGATGGCTGCCGCCTCTCGCGCGCCAAAATTCTCGTCTTCCGGCATAAGGATGTGGCGCACGCGGAAGAACAACTCGCCAGCGTCGCCGGCCTTCCCGGCAGAAAGCTGCTTATCACTGACGGCGTCTTCTCCATGGACGGCGACATCGGTCCGCTTCCCGGCCTGTGCGGCATAGCGGAAAAGTACGGTGCCATCATGATGGTCGACGATGCGCACGCCTCCGGCGTCCTCGGACGCAACGGACGCGGCACCATCGACCATTTCGGCGTGCACGGACGCGTGGACATCCAGGTGGGCACGCTCTCCAAAGCCATCGGCGCTCTCGGCGGCTACGTCTGCGGCACGCGAGACTTCATCGAGTACCTCTACCATCGCGCCCGCCCGTTCCTGTTCTCCACCTCGCATCCGCCGGCCGTTGCCGCCACCTGCATTGCCGCGTTCGATGTGTTGGAGAACGAACCTGAACTGATCGAGCGTCTCTGGTCGAACACCCGCTATTTCAAGAAAGAGCTCGGACTTCTGGGCTTCAACATTGGCGGCGTCACCACGCCAGCCAGTGAAACTCCGATCACACCCATCATCATCGGCGACGGGCGCGCAACCATGGACTTCAGCAAAGCCATCTTTGAAGAGGGCGTGATGGGCACCGGCATCGCCTTCCCTACGGTTCCGGAGGGCAAGGCGCGGGTGCGCACCATTGTCACCGCAACCCACACGGAAGCCCAACTCAGCCAGGCTCTCGAAGTCCTCGGCCGCGTCGGCAAGCGCATGGGCTTGATCGCCTAGAGAGCTGTTCGCGCAAATGTGAAGGGCAGCCGCAGTTGCCCTTCACTGATTCCTGAAAGTTATTCCCTTGCCAGCTCTGCCAGCAGCTCTTTGCCGTACCTCTCTGCGCGCTTCGGTCCCATGCCCTTGATTTCCAATAGCTCGCGCATCGTGCGTGGCTGCGAGCGAGCAATCTCCAACAGCGTTGCGTCCTGCAATACACAGTAGGCGGGCCAGTGGTTTTTACGTGCGAGCTCAAGGCGCAACGTGCGTAGTCGTTCAAATCGAGCTTCCACTGCTCGGCCATGCAGCACTCCCACCTTGCCGCCTGCGACTTCCTTGGCCGCCGCGACCTTCGCCCGTGAGGTGCGTTCATCCATGCGCGAAGGCTCGCGCACGATAGCCGCCGCGAGTTGAGGCAGACCGTCTTCCGGAGGAAGCGGAACTGCATTGGCGCTCAGCAGGTGCAAGATTCGCTTCCCAAAATTCTCAACAATTTTGTTATGCACCTCAAACTCGTCTCGCAGATCCTCCAACGATTTCGGCGGATTCGCAATCAATCTCCGCAGCAACTCATCCGGCAGGTGCTGGAAGAAAATTGTACCCAGGGAGCGCACAACGTCGCGGCGAAGATCCTTCATTCGCGCCAGCCGTACGTCGTCAGAAGCCAGCGCCACCGGACCCATCACTCGCTCCACGGTCTCGAACCGAGGTGTCCGCGACACGCCGCTGGTCGCCGTGGTCTCGGCAGCGATTGCCGCGGCACGCCCTGTCACCTTCAGCTTCGGCTTGGCCGCGCGGCACACATCGCAATCGCAATTCTCAGGAATTTTATCTTCGCCGAAATACTCCAGAATCTGGCGCCGCCGGCAGCGCTCCCATCGTGCATAGTTCTGCACGGCGTTCAACTGCTTGTTGGCCCGCTTCTGCAATACCGCGATTTGTTTTTCGCTTATCTGAGTGTTGGTCTCGCCGATCTTCTCGATAAAGAATTTCTGCATCATCACGTCGGCCGGAGCAAAGTACAGAATGCACTCCGCGGGCAGCCCATCGCGTCCTGCTCGTCCCGCCTCCTGGTAGTAGGCTTCCAGGCTTCCCGGCAGATTGTAGTGAATCACGTATCGCAGGGTGGGTTTGTTGATGCCCATGCCGAACGCGTTGGTCGCCACCACGATTGCATCCTCGCGATCGATGAAGCGGCGTTGATTGCCTGTGCGCGCCTCCTGGTCCATGCCCGCGTGATAAGCCACCACGGTACGGCCCCGCAGCTTGCTTCCGAGCAGTGAGGTGACCTCGTCCACCTGTTTGCGGGTGGAACAGTACACAATGCCGCCGGACTTTTGTTGCGAGAGGTAGTCGATCAGCTCTGCCTGCTTGTTCTTTGCCTTGGCAAACACAATCGACTGATAGCTGAGATTCGGCCGGTCGAAGCCGGTAACATGGATTGCAGGATCTTTCAGTTCGAGGTTGCGTACGATGTCGGAGCGCACCTCCGGCGTTGCCGTCGCGGTCAGCGCAATGGTCAGCGGATCGCCCAGTTGCTTGCGCACCGCGCCGAGACGCAGATACTCCGGGCGAAAGTCGTGCCCCCACTGGCTGATGCAGTGCGCCTCGTCGATCGCCAGCAGTGATAACTTGCGCTGGGTGATGATCGACAGAAACCCCGGCGCGCTGAACCTCTCCGGCGCGACATAGAGCAGTCCGCGAAACCCATCGCGCAATCTTGCCATCACCTCGCGCTGCTCATCCCAACTCTGCCCGCTGCACAGCATCATTGCCGGAATTCTCAGCGTGCGCAATTGCCGGACCTGGTCGGTCATGAGTGAAATCAAGGGGGAGATGATCAGCGTAAGTCCGCGCAGCGAAACGGCCGGCAACTGATAGCAAAGGCTCTTGCCCGCGCCGGTCGGCATCACCACCAGCGCGTCACGGCCCGCCAGCACGTCGTTTACAATCTCGCGCTGCTGGAGGCGAAACTGTTCGAGTCCGAAGATCGAGGTCAGGATGGAATCAACATCACGCATGACTTGAAATCCAACTCTAACAGCAAAAGGCCCGCGCGATCCGGGCCTCTGCGTTAACTCTTCGCCGTCCGATTGCCGGCGCGGCGCTACAATTCGCTGAACACAACTTTGCCGGCCACGATTGTCGCTCGCACCTTGCCGTAAAACTGCATTCCGCCATACGGGCAGTTGCGCGATCGCGAGCGGGTTTTTTCCACCTCGTAGGTCCAGCGTTTTTTGGGATCAAAGATGGTAACGTCAGCGACCGAGCCTTCGGCCAGCGTGCCCCTGCCCTTCAGGCCCACGATTCTTGCCGGATTGGCGGAGAGCAACTCCACCACCCGCGTCAATGAAATCTTGCCGGTGTGCTGCAACTCAGTGATGGTGGCCGCCAGCGCGACCTCCAGTCCCGTAATGCCAAACGCCGCTTTGTCGAACTCCACTTCCTTTTCAAACAGCGCGTGCGGGGCATGGTCGGTCGCAACGGCATCGATGGTTCCATCGATCAGCGCAGCCAAAATGGCTTCGCGATCCGCCGCCGAACGCAGCGGTGGACTCATCTTGTAACGCGTGTCGTAGGTTGAGCAACTTTCCTCGGTGAACAGTAAGTGATGTGGCGTGACCTCCGCCGTCACCCTCACCTGCGAAGCCCGCCCGAGCCTTACCATGTCGAGCGACTTTGCCGATGATACGTGCGCCACGTGCAATCGTCCGCCCTCCTGGCTTGCCAGTCGAATGTCCCGCTCCACCATCTGCCACTCCGATGCCGAGGGCTGCCCGCGCAATCCCAACTTGAATGACGTGACTCCCTCGTTCATGGGATTGCCGCCCGAGATCTTCGTGTCTTCCGCGTGCTGAATCACCGTAAGCCCGACCTTGGCCGCCAGCGCCAGCGATTCGCGCATGATGTGGTCATCCAGAATCGGCTTGCCGTCATCACTCAGCGCCACCGCACCGGCTTCCTTCAGCCTGCGGTAATCGCTGAGCTTTTCGCCCAGGCTCCCCAAGGTTGCCGCTGCGATAGGAAAGACGTTCACCACCGCGCCGCGTTCCTCATCCTGCATCCATCGCGTCACCGCCGGCGAGTCGTTGATCGGGCGCGTATTCGGCATCGCACAAACCGAGGTAAATCCGCCTGCGGCTGCCGCTGCGGTTCCGGTTGCAATGCATTCCTTGTGAGTCTGTCCGGGTTCGCGCAGGTGTACGTGAAGATCGATGAAGCCGGGAGCGACGGTCAGCCCTCGTACGTTCAGCGTTTCATCCGCAGTGCTTTTGGATTTGCCCGGTTCTGCAATCTCTTCGACGCGGCCATCGCGGAGCATGATATCGGCCAAGGCATTAAAGCCGCTTGCTGGGTCGATCAGATGCCCGCCCTTAAGCAATACCGTGCTCATCGCTTTCCTCCTAACAGCGTCGCCAGGATTGCCATGCGTACCTTTACGCCATTCAGTACCTGTTCCAACACCACCGACTGCTTGCAATCCGCAACCTCGTCGGTCATCTCCATGCCCCGAATCATCGGCCCGGGATGCATGACGATGGCGTCCTTCTTCGCCAATTTCAGCTTCGCCGAGGTCAGTTGATAACGGCGGATATACTCGTCCACGTTGATCTGCATTCCTGAAAGCCGTTCCTGCTGTACGCGCAGCATCATCACCACATCGGCATCACGAATCGCTTCATCCATCTCGCGCACGATCTCCAATCCCGGCGCCAACTCGCGTGCCGAGTCGGGAAGCAGCACATCCGGTCCGCAGAACACCACGCGCGCCCCAAGTTTGCTGAACAGATGAGCGTCACTGCGGGCAACGCGGCTGTGGAAGATATCGCCGATCGTGACGATTTTCAGCCCCTTGAGGCTTTTCTTGTGATTCAGGATGGTGAAGGCGTCGAGCAGCGCCTGGGAAGGGTGCGCGTGCATTCCGTCGCCGGCGTTGATGATCGGGATGTCGATCAGCCGCGACAACAGCACCGGTGCTCCCGAGCTGGGATGCCGCATCACAATGGCATCCACAATCGACTGCAGCGTCTTTCCCGTATCCTTCAGCGACTCGCCTTTTTCAATGCTGGCGGTGGTCGCATGGATGACCACGGTGGATGCGCCCAAAGATTTGGCGGCAATCTCAAAGCTGGTGCGAGTGCGGGTTGAGTTTTCGTAAAACAGAAGAGCGATGCGGCGGCCACGAAGAGTGATGCGAGGCCGGGCTGGATTCATCCGCTTCGCCAGTGCGAGAATTTCGAGGATCTGCCGCGAATCCAGCGGCTCGATCCCGAGCAGCGACCGGAGCTTGGCTTTCATTGTTGTCCTTCGCTTAGTCTTCCGATTCCGGCACGCGCTCAACCAGGAGAACCTTTTCCATCTGGTCGGTCTCGTTCAGTTTGACCTCGATAACCTCCTGATCGGTGGTCTGCACCCGGCGTCCCACAAAGCTTGCTTCGATCGGCAGTTCGCGATGTCCGCGATCGATCAAGGTCAGCAGCTTCACGCTGCGGGGACGGCCCTGGTCAAACAACGCATCCAGCGCGGCACGCACCGTGCGCCCCGTGTAGAGCACGTCGTCGCAGAGCACAATGTCTTTGCCGGTGATGTTGAAGCCGATCGGGCGAGGCTCGACCACGGGCTTGGGACCAACGGTGGAAAGATCGTCGCGATAAAGGGTAATGTCCAGCATGCCAACCGGCACTGGAGCCTTTTCGATGCGCTCGATGTGTTTCGCCAGGCGCTCGGCAATCGGAATCCCGCGCCGGCGAATCCCGATTAGGCCAAGGGTCCCGATCCCATTGTTTTTTTCCACGATTTCGTGCGCCAGGCGAACCAGTGTACGCTCGATTTCGGAGGCAGACATGATCTGCCCTCTTTCACGAAGATGAGGCGGCCGTGAGATGACGTTCATAACTGCCTGATGATACGCGAGCTAGCAAGCGCACGGCAAGAGCCACTGGCTCAGGACGCTTTGCGGCCGCTCTCCCGTCCGAACAGCGCCGCACCCAGCGCTCCGCCCAGCGCGCTAAAGATCAGGAAAAAGATTGCCGCAATCGCCAGGAAAATTAGAACCATGATGATCAGACCATGGTCAGTGGCAATGTAACCTCGGAACTGTTCCATTGCCTGCCGCACTTCGGGATCGGGGGTAGCGGCCGTAGCCTCCTGCAATTTGTCGCGGAAGGCGGAGCGCAATTCGCTGCGCTCACTGGCGGCAAAGAGCCGGAACGTACTCAGTAGAGCAAGCAGCCCGAATCCCAATCCGCCGGCCAGCAAACCCAGCTTTACGCCCATCCACGGCGTCACCGTGCGATACCCCGCCCGGCGGCGGTATAGCGTGACCGCCAATCCGCCCGAAGCAAACATGCAAAGCATCGCTAGCGGAATGATTGGAATCGAGGTGCCAACCGCAGCTAGCAACCCTGCAACCAGCGCCGAACCCAGAGCCGCGCGCCAGATTAACTTGTTTTCCGGTTGCGGAGGGGAAGCTTCGTGCGTGGCGAACCCGTTGGGTTCAGTGACCATGGGCTCTGCCGGAGGCTGCAAATCCTCCGGAGTTCCCGGCGGAAGGGGCTCGGTTACGGGCGCGGTAGGTGGGCGCACCGGAACCTTAATCTGCGGCGCATGGCATTTCGGGCAAAAAGGCTCCCCGTTCTCCACCGCCGCTCCGCATTGGCTGCAATCGTGCCCCACTGCACAAAAGTTATCAGTCTGGTTGCCCAGACGCAAATGGAGAAAGTTTAGGACGGCTGCCTGCCGCTGTAATCGTCGTCGCTTTTTCCCTTCCCCAGATGAACGTAAACCAATTCAAATTCCGAGCCTTTGCCGTTCGGCTTTACCGAGACCAGATGTTGATTACCCTCGGTTCCCACCTTTAAGCTGATCTCGCCGGGCCGGCCGTGCTCCTTGCCGCAGGTCACCGGACTATCCAAGCCGCGCCCGCTCCCCATCTCAACATCTTCGCCTTGGCCCTTGCACTCCAGCACGGTACCGTAGCTGCCCAGTTTGCTGCGATAAAAGGCCGCAACCTTCTCCGGTGGATCATCGGAGGTAAATTTCAATGCCACCACCTTTACCTTGAGAAACGGCATCTCCAGATTCACATGTGCGTGGCTCTTATCGTCTCCCGAGCTCTGCTTCGGCTGCGCCCCGGGATAGAGCGGTATTCCCGAGTCGTTCGCGGATATTCCGGTATCCACCTTCACGCTCGCGCCCGGCGCTTCAATGCTGACTTTTTTGTCGTCACCACGATTTTGCTCGCTGATCTTGCAGCCCGCTATCATCAGCGTCCCACAGACCATGGTTACGCATACTGTGGTTGCGCATACTGCTTGCAGCATCTTCGTCGTCATAATGTGTCCTCAATGTCGCGTCCACCTGGGGCTGCCGCGAGTGCCCAGGCCCGGCATGACTGGCTGTTCCCGCCCGAGCCGCGACCTCATGGGTAATACGAAAGTGGACGCACTGCGGTTCCACGCCGGCTGCATCCGGATTCGATCCAATCGCATGATCCCGTCTGGACCAAGCTATCAGAAGGCTGCCCCTCCGGTAGTCCACTTCAAAACGTTTGACTTATCCTATAGTGAACTCATACCCTTTCCGGTTGGAGACATCATGAAGGTTCTTGTGCTGGGCGGCGGAGGCCGCGAACACGCGCTGGTTTGGAAGCTGAAGCAGTCGCCCCGGGTGGACCAGGTTTTCTGCGCTCCCGGCAATGCCGGCATTGCGCAGGAGGCAACCTGCCTGCCCTGTGATCTTAACCGTCTGGACTCTATTATCGAGGCGGCTGTCAATGCCGCCCCGGACCTCGTTGTCGTCGGCCCAGAGGTTCCACTGATGCTCGGCACCGTCGATGAACTTCGCCGTCGCGGCATTCCAGTCTTTGGCCCCACTCAGGCAGCGGCGCAACTGGAGTCCAGCAAGAGCTTCTCCAAGGCCTTCATGACCCGTCATCGCATCCCCACTCCGCTCTATGTTCAGGTGCACGCGGTTTCGGAGATCAAGGATGCGCTCGCCCACTTCAGCGCCCCCATCGTGGTGAAAGCGGATGGCCTTGCCGCGGGCAAAGGCGTCGTTATTGCCGCCAGTAAGGAGGAAGCTGCCCAGGCTGCGACCGCCATGCTGCATGGCTCCCTGGGAGACGCCGGACACCACGTTCTGTTCGAGGAGTTCCTGGAGGGTGAGGAGATCAGCTTTCTGGTCCTCAGCGATGGCGAACGCGTCGCACCGCTGGTGGCCGCGCAAGACCACAAACGCATCGGCGACGGCGACACCGGCCCGAATACCGGAGGCATGGGTGCCTACTCCACCTCAGGCCTCATCGACGACAACATGCGCGAATGGCTTTTGCGCCACATCGCCCGGCCGGTCATCGCCGGCATGGCCGAGGAGGACGCGCCCTACACGGGAATCCTCTACTGCGGCCTGATGATGACCGCCAAGGGGCCGCAGGTGCTGGAGTTTAACTGCCGCTTCGGCGACCCGGAAACCCAGCCGATCCTGATGCGTCTGGACAGCGACCTGCTCGAAGCATTCGAGGCAAGCATTGAGGGACGGGTCAGCGACGGCATCTTCCGCTGGAGTCCTGATCCGAGTGTCTGCGTGGTAATGGCTGCGGGAGGCTATCCTGGACCGGTGCAATCCGGCAAGCCAATCTCCGGTCTTGAGCGCGCCAATGCGCTCGACGGCGTGAGGATCTTTCATGCCGGCACGAGCCTTGTCAATGGCCAGATCGCGACCGCCGGGGGCCGCGTCCTCGGAGTCACCGCCCGCGCCACCACTCTGGAGTCAGCCGTTGCGCGTGCCTACGAGGCGGTCCGGTGCATCAGCTTTGATGGAATGCAGTACCGCAGTGACATCGCTCATCGGCGCTTGAAGCGCTGAGGCGCTGTCACGTGAATCAGGAAACCGCCCGCCAAGGCTGAATCCGGTGCGGGCGGTGCACCTTTCGCAGCAGAATCCGGAATGACTCCGGATGGATAGAGGATATGGAAAGAAAGCCGGTCGTCTCCATCATCATGGGCAGTGAAAACGATCTTGAGGTCATGAGCGAGGCCGCCAAGGCTATGGACCTCTTCGACCTCTCCTATGAGATCGATATCTGTTCGGCGCACCGTTCCCCGGCGCGTACCAGCGAATTCAGCCGTCAGGCGGCAGCGCGCGGCATTCGCGTCATCATTGCCGGAGCTGGTGGCGCCGCACATCTGGCCGGAGTGATTGCCGCTGAAACCATTCTGCCCGTCATCGCCGTTCCCATCGCCGCTACGTCGCTGGGCGGGTTAGACGCGCTGCTGGCCATGGTGCAGATGCCCGCAGGCATCCCTGTCGCAACCGTCGCCATCGGCAAACCCGGAGCCACTAACGCCGGCATCCTCGCCGCCCAGATTCTCGCGACCAGTGACAGCGCCCTGGCCGAAAAGTTGGAAGTCTACAAAGAGAAGCTGGCGAACGGGGTTGAAGAAAAATCACGCCAACTGCAGGAGAACCTCGCCCGGCGCCATAGCAAGTAGCAGAACGGAATCGCCCCCGCGGGCTGCGGTGGGCGTTGCTCACCTGCCGGCGCATTGCATCGCAAACTGGCGATGACGGACGCGGAGCGAGCGCGCAGGCTCATAGAGCTGGAGCTTCCGCCAGTCCTTTCACCGCGAGTTCAATTTTCGGCGGATGCATCAACGTGTTGTGGATCAGGCAGCGATGTATCGCCTCTTGCAAGCCCTTCACGTGTTCCTCGCTCAATCCCGCCGGCACTTCTACTTCGATCTTGAAGTTATCCATTCGCGCCGGATTTTTCGCCTTGTCGGCCATCACCCGAACCTTGGTCCCTTCGGCCGAAAGCCTCTGCCGCTTCAGGTAGTCTGCCGCGTAAAATCCCACGCACGAACCAAGCGAGGCAAGCATCAGCTCTGGCGGGGTCATCCCTTCGTCAAAGCCGCCATCTTCTTCCGGTTGATCACTCACCATCGAATGCCCACGCGCCTTGATCTCAAACTGCACGGACCCCAGGTGCAGTACCGAAACTTCTATCATGCCGTTCTCTCCTCGATCTCCGGTCGCCGCCTTTTACAGACGTGCCGGGTTCGCCGGTAGAATCCAGTTCCAATCATTCTCTCACCGCCAGCCGCGCCGGATGCAACCAGCTCTTCATAATGGGCGAGTGGTGAGGTCGATTTATGCGGCGGGAGCAGCTCCTGCGAGATCGCTCTTTCGCCGCCCGAGAATCCGTAAGAAACCGGTGAGTACGGCGCACCCGGTATCTTCGAGCGCGAGCGGCGGGACGATGGTGAGGTTACCCAAAAGCCGGGCCAGACGGAAGTAGGAATGGCGCGACTGGTGCATGAAGACCAGCGGGTACTCCGGTTTACGGGCACGCGCCATCTCGGGTTCGGCATCCAGCAGAAAAGCGATTTCCGGTCGCGGCGCAATCCATGCGAGCAGCCGCGCGTAAGCCGCCGAGAATCGATTCTCGATCGGCAAATTGGCCAGTTGGTCATAGATATAGCGATCCAGGATGATCACCTGGGCACCACGGTAACGGGCGTGGAAGAGAACGCGGCGTAGATGTAGGGCATCGGCCAGATAGAGCAGGTGTCGCATAAAGGTCAAGTAGCCGATGCGCACATTCTTGTCGCGCCTCTCCACCGGCCGGTCGGGCGCACCCACTCCATTTTCGCTGCCCAGGACCTTGTGCGCAAAGCTTTCCCGAAAGCGGCTGCCCACCACTATGTCATCCCAGAAGACGAGGAGTTCGCTACGCAGCCCGAGGTGCGAGATGGCTTCGCGCAGAGCGGTGATCTGAGTTGTTTTGCCGGAGCCGTCCAATCCAGAAAAGCTGATTAGGATCGGCTTGCCGAAATTTTCGATCGACGACATAGCGCTTATTTTGCCGCCGCAGTCGTAGCGTGCGGCGGTGTGCCGGGAGTTGCGTGGCTGAGTCCGTACACGGTGCCCACGGCGATTCCTGCGGCTGCTACCGCGCCGAGCTTGATCAGAATCGAGCGGTACTGGTGCTGCTTGACGGGCGCAATGGCGCTTCCAGCCGGACGCGATGCACCGCCGCCGGCCGCCCTTACCTGCTCGGCAGCGGCGGCGCCGACCGGCGATTGCGTGACCGGTTGCTCGGGAGTTTGCGCTTGCGCGGGCGCCGAAGTGAACGCAGGCTGCGCTGCCGGAGCTTCACCGGCCGGGGTTGCAGCAGGCGGCGGCTCACTCGGTTTGAGGGGCCCGGCGGAAGGATCGATCATAACCCCACTGGGCGGCGACGGCTGCGTCTGTTGCGAACTGCTCTGCGAAACTTGCTGTTGCGCGCTCAGGCTGACCGAAAACAGAAGTGCGGCGATGACTAACCTGACGCCGAGCCTTGTCGATTGTGGTTTCGCTTGCATCTCGAAAACTCCTCACACTCACTGGTAACTTTCATTGCTTGCTTCAAGCCTTGATATCACTTCGAGCCACCCAAAAATTTTCCGGCGCGCGCAGGATTCATGCCGCCTTCCAGTGCCGACGGCGGGCTCTGGGCGGCGTCTTCCATTTGGCGCAGCACCCGATTGACGTCGGCATCGCGGTCATAAAAAAGGTTGCGCAGACGGTTCTGTGAGTAGCGCCACAGGTTAGGAACATTCGTCTCATACCAGCAGGAACGCGACATGTGGGGTGAAAATCCACAGAACACGCGGAACTGATGGCCGAACATCGCCGGGTCGGCCAGCAGGGCCGCGGTAAGCCGATGATTGCCTTCCAGAATCGTTAGCGGCTGTTGCTCGTCCACTCCGATCAGGAGCACCGCGCTGCGGTCGTGTTCCGTACGCATCCGGTCACTCAGCGCCTGCACGCGGGCGATGAAGTTTCGTTTGGAGCCGGAGAATCGCACGGTGCGCATGCGGTTCACGATGTCCCGAAGCAGAAAACTCTCCCCTGCAATTTTTCGCCATTGTGCACGCGGAAACACTCTCAAGAAATCAAGATCTCGCGGCTCCAGTTCCACCTCCCACCATTGGGTATCAAGCGGAACTTCGCGCCACATGTGGCCCCGGCGGCGAAATAACAGGGCGCGCCGCAGTGCGTTCTCGTCCTCATTGATGAGGTCGGCCTCAAGCACAAGGCGCTCAAAACTTTCGCGGTCGGCGTGAAATTCCTCCTGATAAAACTCATTCTTCAGGAATTCGGAGATAACTTCGGCCTCTGTGGAACGCCGTAGGTTTCTCATGCTGCCTCCTTGCCCAGACCCGGGGCAGAGCGAAAAAATGGAATTGCCACAGCGATCAGCAACAGGCCCCGGAGCACCTGCTGGACCACAATCACTTGCATCAGAGAGGCATGAACGGCGGAGATGGAAAGCATGATCAGCAGGCTTACCACCAGTTGCAGCCAGCCGGTGTTGGCAATCCGGCGCGACATCTCATAGGTAATCAACACCACACAGACGGCGTAAACAGCGGTGGCAATCGCATTCATCACCAGCAATTGCTCCACCCCGGCACCGGCGCGATGAAAATCGCTGCCGAACAGAGTTCGAATGATCAGGCCGGGAAAGCTGGCAAGAAATACCACGAAGAGCGTGGAGAGTCCGGCAATAAACAATAGCGGCACCACCAGCACCCGGCGGCTATCGCTCTCCGCCGCGCTGCCTGCCGAGATAGGAAACATGGCGCTGGTGACCGACCAGGTAGCAAAGTACAGCAGGCGTCCGACCAGCGCGACGGCAGCATAGATTCCGGCGTCGGCGGGCTCGAAATAGTGCTTCACCATCAGGATGTCAACGTTGCTGATGATGACTTGGCCGACAAAGAAAATAATGGCCTGAATGCTCTCCAGAAACGAGCCCGGCCGAAACCGCGCGGGAGCCTGACGCAGCTCACGGTCGCCGGCGGGTAACAGAAAAGCCGCGAAAACAGAGAGCGAAATTGCGCCGACCGCGCCCAGAACTCCGGCGCCGCCGACCACAAGGATCATCGCCGCGATCAGCTTTACAAAGGCTTCGGCGGCCAGGTTCAGGCTGAGGCGGAGAAACTGGCAGGTACCCTGCATTCCGCCGCGCCGCACCCCCAGCGGTATGTAAAAAAGCATGCCGAGGCCGAACAGCACCACGAGGGTCGGCGAAGGCATTCGCAGGTAAGCGGCAATCCAGCGGCTGGCTCCCACAAAGATGGCTGAGAGTCCGAAGCCGACCAGCCATGCCCGGCGCATGAAGTGCTGGTAAACCGCGGAGCGTTCCGCGGGCACCGTGGTCCTGGCGATCAGCTTTGCGGTAACGAGCTGGTAAGCGAGGCTGATGCAGGAGGCGAGCATCAGCAAGGTGACGGAAGCGGCGGCCTGACTGAAGTCTCCCGGCCCAAGCAGGTGCGCGACGCCGATGTTATAGCCGAAGTTGGCCAGCGACACCAGAACCGAACCGGCCAGCATAACCACGCCGCCGGTGAACACCCTGCTCTCTGAGCCGCTCGCCTTCAGAGTCTCGAACGCGGTACGCATCCGGGACTGCGGCCAGGGACGCAGCGCCTGTTCGCGAACGCTCACGCTGCTTTCCTCCCGCCCTTTGCATCCAGTTCGGGATCGGGGTGGAATTGCCGAACCATGTTTGGAAGGTATCCGCCGAAGCTGCGCACCGCATCGGTCGAGCTGGCAAAGATCTCGAAGAGCCTGCCCGTTCGCGTCAGATCCAGCACCACTTGAGCTTGAGGACTGAGCGAAGCTAACTTTAAGTCGCCATCCCGCCGCGCCGCCTCCTGCATGCAATACAGCAGCAAGTCCACTCCAGCAGCGTCGATCCTGCGTACCAGCGAGAGATCAAAAACGAGTTGCGGACGATCGTGTTCCAGCAGCGGCCGCACTTCTTCCAGAAAGACTCGCGCCTGTTTCAGGGTCAGGCTCTCCGGAACACGTTTGACGACGACAGGTCTACTCGTTTCCATATCTTCTCGTTTCCGCCATTTCGCGGTAGGCATCCGTTTGTGACTCGACGGGTGCCAAAGACGAATCGCCAAGAGCCGGCGTGGAAGGAACAAGCACCTCGGACGCGTTCCCCAGGACAGGTTCGCCTCTGGGCTCAAAGAGCAGTTTCCGCAATATGCCCGGCAAGAAACTGAAAAGCCAGCTCGCGGCAGCGATACGCAGGGGCGCTGAGAAGTGCGCCGTCGTGGTCCCTATCAAATGTGGATCTTCGATCTCCACGGTTGCATTGCGCTGCACGCTATGCACCTGATTGAATCCCACGATGGAGCACTCCACATCTAGGCCCGCGCCTACTCGCGTGTAAGCCATCACGCTGGAGTTGTCGATCACCGTGGCGCAATCCACCTCCGAGTGGTGTTCCAGAGAACTGCCGCGAGTGACGATCACGGCACGGCGCACCTTGCAGAAACGCCCGATGAAGGACGGCGCCAGAATCCGCGCGCGGCGATGAACCCGCGCACCATTGCCGATCCACACCCCTGGGCGCAGTTCGCGGCCACACGGACGAATTTCGCATTCCCCGGCAAAGGCGTCGAGGGTGAGGATGCGCAGGTCTGCCGGCGCCATCAACCGATTTACATAGCCGTAGCTCTTGTGTACGGCCGTTGACACACGCTCGTCCCGGAGTTCTCCACGCAACAGAGCCGCAGCCTCGGACTGACTGCCGGAAGCGATCGCGAACACATCCAGCGCCTCGCCGCGCTGCGAATGCGCGCGCATGATGGCGGCTCCCGAGCGCTGGTGTTCGTTCACCAATGCGGTGAGATCCACCTCCGCCCAAGCTCCGAGACGGATCACCAGCACGCGCTCCGAATGCAAGCTAAGACCGCGAAACAACTGCAACGCTTCATTCCAGAAACATTCAGGACTGGCTACGCTGAACTTGCATGAAGCCGATTCCAGACGAGGCGGCAACGGATCGGTATCACTGAGCACGGCGATCTCACCGATACCGGCTGATCGAATACGGTCGAGCGTGCGCATGAGTACGCTTCGTCCTAGTACGTCGAGCAGCGCTAAGGGAAATTCGCCGAAGCGTTCTATCTCCGGCCTTCCCCCCACCAGGACCAGCGCGCGAACTCCGCGTGAACCGGATGCGGGTGTGAGGTCGGAAAAGCTGCCAGATTCAGAATTCCTGCCCCCTAGGTCCATGGAGACCACCTGGGCGCGGCAGCGCGAAAAATTGCCGACCTCAGCGGCACCCATCCCGGCAGCCTCCGGAAACGCGAGAAGGGACGCAAAGCATTCTGGCGTTGCTGCACCGTGAAGGAACGCAGGTATTGACGAATGATCATCGGCATGGTCTGGCGTAGAGCAACCGAAAAATTTGCTTCTCCCATCTCGCGCTGCGCCGCTGGATTCTCCAACAAGCTCACGATGCACTCAGCCATGCTGTGCGCATCTCCAGTTTTGAAAAAGCTGATGGCAAACTGCTCGTCGGCGCCCATCTCGCGAAAGTCCGCTATGTCTGCGCAGACGATGGGCAATCCATATTCACAGGCCAGGTGCGCGACCCCGCTGGAACCGGCGGCAGAGGAGTACGGCATTACCATCAGGGTCGCCGAGGAAAACAGTTCGCCGACGTCTTCCTCGGCGACGTATCCGGTAAACCGGATATACGGATTGCCAGCGTTGCGGGCAGCGACTCCTTCGACGTAACCCGGCGTGGCAGGATGGTCGCTGCCGGCGATGACGAGGCGAGCCTGCGGACAGCGTTCGACAATTTCCGCGAAGGCCTCGATCAGCAACTCCAGCCGCTTGTATGTTCCCCACTTGCCGAAAGCCAGGATGCGGTGTTCAGGATTGCCGCGCTTTTCAAAGGTTGGCGGCTCAGGGCACGCCGAGAGAATTCCGTGGGCCCGGAAGTGGACATTGTCACCGTTGTACTTCCGCATCAGCGTGCGGCGATAGGCGGGCAGCAGCACGGAAATTGAATTGGCCATAAGCAACAGTCGCGTTGCCAGATAACCTCCGGCGCGATAGCTGCGCGGAAAGCGGATGCCTGCGTGCTGCAGGTCGATGTTATCCATCAGGTGGTGCAGAGTGACGTGGGTATAGGTCCCTGACAACCGCGCAAGCAAGGGCAAGGTGAGCCCGGTAAACGCCGCTGGAGGATGAGAACCGAAGGTCGAAAACAGCAGATTGAACCACACCACGTCGGGCTTCAACTCGCGCAGTACGCGCAGCACGCGAACTGGATTGGCAAGACTGTTGAAGTTCCAGCAGCGGATGACGTGAAACTCTTCCAGTTCTGGTTGGGCGGTGTCCAGAACATCGCCCAGAATCGTAATGCTCAACAGCGGGTCGCTCTGCAATTCGCGAGCGATGTGAAATCCATATTCGTTCAGCCCCCGCCGCGAAGGCGGAAATGCAGTTACCAGACAAATCTTCATGGCGCGCCTTTGGCCTAAAATAAAGTCAAACGAACTGCCGGACGCAAAATCGTTTGGCTGTGGCCAGCAAAATTGAAATAATTCGCGCTTTCAACCCCGAAGGAGAACCGCATTGGATACTCCACCGGAACCAGTCCGGCGCTATCGCTCACAACCCGCCGCAACGGCTTGTTGTAAGAGATGAGGACACTGCTCTGCACGTTGTCATAGTCATGAATTCCTTCCCCTCGTGAGAATGCAAAATTTCCATTCATCGTCCATCGCCGCGATGGGTTCCATTCAATCTGCCCCGCGGGACGAAACGCCTGCGCAATCCAAAAGCTCTGATCCTGCACACGCCATGACCGGATGTATTCGCCCAACACGGCGACGCGTAGCGAATCACTGAACTCATGCTGCAGACCGGCCGAGGTTGAGGTCGAGTAGAACTCGCGAATCAGCGGGCGGAAAAGCAGATTGCGCACGCTATAGGCAGTGATGAACTGGGTGCGGCCCCAAGGACGCCCCGCGATGAACTGCAGGCGGGCACCGATCTCGCGCGAGTGCAAGTTCTGATTCGTGAACGGACCGGTTTCGTGGAAGCCCTGAGCCTGCACCATCAGCCAATTTCCCAGGGGATTGGTAGACACATAGGCGAACTGCCGGAACAGGTTCTGATTCAGTTCAACTGGACTGTCACTGTCGCGCCGAAGCGTGTATTGCAAACCCGTATTGAACGTAAACGTGGCAGAGCCCAGCTTGAGCACAGGATTCAGCCCGGCGTTCATGGTGTAATCCCACGTGTCGTTATTCAGGATCAGTTCCTCGTTTGGCAATGAAACCTGACCGCGATCATTTCGTACCTGGAAGAATCCGGTCAGTGAAGGAAACTTACCTAGATCAGTCCGGATGCCGTTGGTCCACAAGGTTTCGAGCGACGAAATCGGCGGCGGGATGGCTCCGGTCTGAGGGTTGCGGAAGATCTGCCGGTCCAGGCCATTGATCGTGGCATCGTCGAAGATGCCGTGCATCAAAACATCAGACTTTAAGCTGATCCTCTGATTGATTTGCACACCCTGCTCGCCAGCCAGTTGTTGCATAGCTAACTCAGCCGCATCGTCTTCGCCGCCAAGCTGATTGGCGCGCGCGAATGCGGTCATGGCTTGGAACGTCTGATGTTGCTGCCGGTAGATGTTCGCCTGCGCAAGCGTGTATTCGAAATTATTTGCGAACTCCGCCGGGTTGCCCAATTTCGCAAGCTGCTCTTGCGCTTCGCTGGTCCTGCCCTCGGCAATCTGCGTGTTGGCCATGCCGATGGTCACTACCTCATCCGCGGCACCCGCTTGGCGTGCACGTTCGTAGTAGCGCCGAGCCAGATCAAAATCATGCATGGCGAGAAAAAGATTCGCGGCATCAATGAAATCATCGGCAGTCACCGGAGAAGCTTCGCCGACGCGCGATTCGGCAAAGGCCAACGCGACCTCTTGTTGCGCCGCATCGAACTTGTGTTGATTGACGAAGACTCGCGCGAACAGCAACCGGGCCTGGACCCGGTTCGCGTCGGGAGCTTCTAACGCTCGCTTAAAGCGCTGCATCGCCGCATTCTGGTCCCCGAGAGTGAGCAATGCAGAGCCGGTGTTGAGCAGAATGGACGAAGAGTCCGGGTTCTGTTTCTCCGCCGCACTGATGTAGCGGAAGGTCTGATCGCGCTGATGCAGTTCGGCATGCGCGCTGGCCAGCCGGGCGTAAATCTCCGGATCGTCGGGTGAAATCGCAAGCGAAGCGTTCAGTGTCTCGATCGCCGCGGTGTAGCGCCGCGCATGAAACTGGACGTCCGCCAGTGCCAGATGAAGTTCCAGATCATCCGGTGCATACTTCAGCGCCGCCACATACTCCTGCTCAGCCTTATCGCGAAGTCGCAGGATGCGATACGCGGTGGCGCGCGCCAGATGAATCGCACCTGACTCGCCGAGCAGCTTTTCTGCTTTGTCGGTCTCGTCCAACGCGGCGCGTCCTTGCCGAAGCTGCAGCTCAGAAAAAGCCAGCCCGAGGTGGGCAACACCGTTGGAGGGCTGCAGGTCCAGAGCAGCGTGGAAGTCGTGAATCGCGGCCTCTGCGTTCTGCAGATCATTGAGAACGTAACCACGGTTTACGTAACCCTCCACCATCGTTGGATCGCGCGCGAGGGCTTCGGTGTAATCCTGCACCGCCTCCTGCAAAAGCTGGTTTTGCTTATGAACATGCCCCGTGAGCAGCGGAAAATTCGGCTCCTTCGGCAACACTCTCGAGTAACGCTCGGTAAGTGTGAGGGTCTCGTCATAACGCCCCAGGTTGTAGAGGTCGTATGCCAGATACACCGAAGCGTTGCGGTCCTTCTCCAATTGCGACAGCACCTGGTAACCCAGCCGCGCCGACTCGGCATACTTCCCTTCGTGAAACAGGACTCGCTCACGTTCGCGCATCACGCGCGGGTCGTCTAGCATGCTTCCCGTGGCCCGGCTGACCCAACCGGCAGCGATGTCGAAGTGTCCTGCCTGGATCGCCGCGCTCGATGCGTTTGCGATCACAACGGGATTGCGCGGCGCGCGCTGGTACGCCTCTTCGTAGCAAGTATTGGCGCGATCCAGTTGCATGGTGGACGTGTAAAGGTCGCCCAACGCAAGGTAGGCGACGTAGTCGTCCGGGTAATCCGAAGCGAGCTGATTGAAGAAGCGTTCGGCGGCGGAGTTGTCGTTTTCCTCCCGCGAGATATAGCCCATACCCTCTAACGCGTAACGGTTCTTCGGGTCGGCCTGCAATACCGCCTCGTAGACCTTGCGCGCTTCCCCTGCACGCTTGGCGCGCCAGAGCAGGTTGGCAAACTGCAGAGTGATGGCACTATTGTTCGGATCCAACCGCATGGCTTCCTTCAGGTCGTTCTCCGCGCCCTCAATGTCGTTCCCACTGAGCCGTATGGAAGCGCGCACCCGCAGGAACTCTGCCCGGGCGGTTCCTTCGACATGCAATTGATCGACCAGCGATTCAGCTTCGGAAACCTCCCGCCGCGCGGCTCCATCGTCGCCTGTATCGCGATAGATTTCGGCAAGATTCAAACGGAGTTCAATAGGGTAAAGCGGACCCTCCGGCACGGCCGCATGGGGCAGGTTGGCAATCGACATCTGGTATTCGCGGATGGCCTCCGCATTGTGATTTTCTGTCCGGGCAAGCTGTGCCTTCAGCGCATGCAGCCGATAGTGATTCGGATCGAGCTGCGCGGCACGGGCAAGAAACGTTCGCGCGCGATCGGTATCTGCAATATGCAACTCTGCCTGCGCCGCGCTCAACTGCAATCCGATTTGCCGGGGCGCAAGGCTGGCAGCTTTCGAGTAGGTGTCCGCCGCTTGCTGAATATTTCCGTCTAGCTCGTAGCTGTAGGCGAGATCGGCGAGCACCTCCGTGTTCTGCCCGGGAGCGCTCTTCAGCGCGGATATCGCGGCTTTGTAATCGTGCTGTTCGCGGTAGAAGTTCGCCACCGCGCGAAATATTGATGGATTCTTCGGATCATGACTGCGCGCCCGGTCCAGCATCTGCCTGGCGCGTTCGGGTTGCTTCAATTTCGCATAGGCAACCGCCAGCATTACTTCCGCGTGCGACGAGGGATGCAGCGACTCCGCCCGCGAGAGCAGCGCAATGCCTTGCTGCGAATCGCCGCTTTGCAAGAAGAGCTCACCTGCCATCAGCAGATCGTTCTCGCGCTTTGGTGCGGCGTTCACCACCTGCATCAGCAATCGCCTGGCATCGTCCAGGCGTCCCATGCGCATATCGGTCTGCGCCAAGCCGCTGAGTCCATCCAGGTTATTGTGTTCAAGTTTCAGTCCCTGCTCGAATGCATCTACCGACTTTGCGTACTGCCCTGCAAGTCGTGACGCATAGCCCAGCAGGAACCAGAGCCGCGCGTTCTGCGGCGCAGCTTTTGCCGCGCGCTCAGCGGCCGCCGCAGCGGCCGTGGGGTTACCGCGTTTCAATTCGTCCTCGGCGGCGCGGGCATTGCGCCCTACTTCAATACTGGCGCCCCAACCCATCCCCTCGCCCGAAGACTTTTTCGGATTCTTTGACGTGCCCTGCGCGCCGCTGTCCAGATCCATATCCTGTGCGCGCAACAGCGGCGATGAAAACAGCAGAATACACATTAGAAGTAACAGTTTCATTTTCACTGGGCCACTCTGGAATCCTGCACCGATCGCAGATCGCGAACTTTGTCCGTCTGCTTGGGATGCGGTAAAACAACGAAATGTCTTCCGTCTAAGGTTGGGAGTTTTTGCGCCGATTCTTAACCTGCCGACCTCATGTACACGCCTGCTCACGTTGAGTCATTCACTACTCACTCATACGACTCATAAAAATTCTGGCAAACCCATGTGCAGCTCTGCGAATCAGACTTTTGGCAAAGTAGAGATGACTCCCTTGATTGCAAAATCGAAGTCCGCTTCCAGTCGTGGTATTCCGCTGCTCGTGATCGTGCTGTTGGCTCTGGCAGTGCACGGCCCGCTGCTGCTCATGCAGCTTCCCGCCAACTCCTATGACGCGAATACTCACATCTTTTTCGCCGGTCATTACGCCCATCACTGGTTTTCCCCGTGGAATGAAAAGTGGTTCGGCGGAATGTCGCAGACAACCTATCCTCCGCTGACGCACCAGTGGATTGCGCTGTTCTCTCATCTCTTCGGATTGACTGGCGCGTACATGTTTGTCCAGCTCATCGTGATTCTGCTGTTGCCCGTGGGAATGTACCGCTACGCGCTGCTCTGGATTCCCGAGCGCGAGGCAAGCTATGCGGCGGTGGGCTCGGTTTTTCTGGGATCGTTGGCGATGCTGGTCTATCAGTCCGGTCAATTGCCCACCACCACGGCGGCAGCGCTCACCCTCAACGCGTTGCCGTTCTTCTATCGCTGGACGCGTGATGGAGGCTTCCGGCAGTTGCTGAAAGGCGCGGCGATTTCCATGGCAGGCGCGGCGGCGCATCACGTTACATTTCTTTTCGGAGCCATCCTATTTGCGCTGCCCGTACTCTGGCTCAGCCTCCTCGACCGCAAACAGAGTGAGCGCAAAGCTTCCACCGTGGCTGTGCTGGCACGCGCTGCTGTCTTTGCCGTTATCGTTCTCGCTGCGGCGGTCCTAGTCCTTCTGCCGTATTTCATCACTCTGCATCAGAACCCGATCACCCAGTTGCCCATCCCTCACGCATCGCGTGACAACTACATCCTGAGACCGCATAGCGGTATGAATTTCTGGATCATCCCAATGGGCGCCCTGATCCTCGCCATCCCCTACATATTGGTTAAGGGTTCGGCGGAGCGCCGTCTTCGCCCGCTGCTCTTTGGCTGGTACTTAACCACTCTGCTTGGCCTTGGCGGAACCACCCCGGTTGGCCATCTGCTGCTGGGCCGAGCTTACGAAGTATTGACCTACGAACGCTTCACTTTCTGGGCGACATTAATGGCGCTGCCCTTTGTAGGTTTGCTCGCTGCGTGGATGTTGGACCGCTGGGGACGTCCTGCGGTTGTACTGCTGGGCGCTGCCGCCGTTTACAGTTGCGCGATGGCGGTGGCCTGGGTGGTCTTCAATCCGATAAACACAGGCACGTTCCAGGTGCAGCCGATTATCAACTTCCTGAATCAGCCGGATCATGTGAAGTACCGCTATATCACGCTCGGATTTGGCAACCAGTTCGCGAAAGTTTCAACCTATGCGCACGCCGGAAGCCTCGATGGCGATTACAACTCCGCCCGCCTGCTGCCGGAGTTGACTGCCTACGGTGCAGCCCAACTCTATAACTCCAAGTACTTCGGGACCGCGGGGATGGAGTCGTTGCGTGCGATCCTGAAACACGCGGACCAGTACGGCTTGCGCTACATCTTTGTGCGCGACCGCTACTATGAGCCTCTGCTGGCCTTTGCTGGATGGCGGCCGACGGAAACCTACGACTACGGCGCCACCACGCTGTGGACCAAGGAGGATGTGCCGCCGGCAAAGCCTATTAACTTCGGTAATGCTGTCCCGCCGGTCTGGCAGGGTGTGGTGTGGGGACTGGTGCCGGTGGGTGCGAGTTTGTTTGCGATCTTCATCGTTTGGCTTCCGGAGCGGCGCCGGCGTTCGGCGGCGATTGAGTTCCCGTCGTCTTCCAAACCAAGTGAGGTTTCGCTGCGGGAGGCACAGTAGCCATGAACAGGGTGCTGCCAATTCTACTCATCCTTGTGACCGCCGCTCTGATCGCCGCCGCCACTTTGCACTCGTCATCGCTGCCTTCGGCCACCACGCCCGAGGGCGCAGTGCGAGCGTTGCTCAACCATGTCAGGATCCGCGACGCTGAAGGAGCGTATCGCTACGTAGCCAGGGCCAGCAACACTGCCCCGGAAGATTTCGCACGCGACGTCTTCGGTCAAGAAGGCAATCTGCGCACCTACTCGGCATTGCAGCTCTTCGAGACCAAGGTACTTCGTGCGGACGATCAGCAAGCCTCCGTGCGTGCCAGCCTGCAGTGGGCCTCGGCCGTCGGCGCCGTCTATGACACACGCGATTTGAAGGTGGTGCGTGAGGACAATACCTGGAAGGTGGTGTGGGCGGTGCAGCCGCGTCCCAAGGTTCCGCCGCAGGTGATCCCCGTCAATTACCTGCGCTGGGACATCGTAACGCGCGGTGATAACGACGACTGGGGCGCGCAGAACGTCGATGCTCCGCGGGTCCGCATCATCTCCATGAACCCGGTTGAGAAGGACGGCAATTTCATTCTTCTTGGCGAGATTGAAAATGAAGATACCGTACCGGGATTTGTCTCTGTCGCGGCAACTCTCATCGGCAAGGATGGGAAGATCATCGCCCAGGAGGAGAGCTTTGATAAGATCAGCCACGTCCTGCTGCCCAAAGAAATTTCCCCCTTCCGCATCGACTTCCCCAAAGTGAGCCGCGAACATATCCAGAGCGTGCACATGCAACCCAACGCAATGCTTGTCCCCGCATCGGCCGATCCGGTGATTGGCGTCATGCATCAGGCGCTGCAAAAGGATGCTCGCGGACACTCTGTGCTCACCGGCGAACTCGTCAACCAGAGCGGCCAGACGGTAAATATTCCGCACGTGCTTGCCACGTTTTATGACAATGCGGGCAAGGTGATCTGGGTATCGGACGGATACTGCGATCAGTCGCTGGCGCCCCAAACTCCGGTGGCCTTCAGCCTCGGCGTGCGCGATGACCTCGCGCCACAAATTCACAGCTACCGGGTCACGGTGAACCAGTACAGCCGCGACCGCGTGCAGTGAGGGGGAGGCCATGAACTCACTTTGGCGATCTCTCATCCTGATTTTTTTCTGCGCGGCCTCCGGGTTGTGCCTGGCGCAACTGCAGGTCACCGGCCCGCTGCAAGCCGGTTCGGGAGCTACCTTGCAAGCTCCCGGTTCCGGCAGCACAACTCTGTATCTGTTCGGACCCGGCGGAGCCGGCAAGCGCACCGTGCAGCGCGGCGCCATCGCGCTTTCCGCCGACGAGCTTAAAACCGCCGGGCGTTACACCGCGATCCTCGATGGCAGCAGCACATCGTTCTTTGTCCACGCGGCACCTTTGCAAGCGATCTCCTTCATCGCCCGTCCGTCGCGTGTACCGACCGCCGCCAGCGGCGCGGTGCTAGGTTCGGCTTTCCTCTTCGATCGGTTTCAGAACCTTGTGCTCACGCCGGCTCCGGTGAGCTTCCGGCTGGCCGTAGAAGGGACCATGGGCGAAGAGCGCAACGTAACCGCAAAGGATGGCGTTGCCTGGGTGCAGTTGAATTCAGGACGCCGCAGCGGCCCCGCCGAGTTCGTTGCTGCCTCCGGCGAAATTCGCGTACGCCGCATCGTGCAGCAAGTCGCAGCCGATCCCTGTTCGATCCGCATGCAGGCCATGCGCGCTCCCGACGGCAATGTCCTAGTTGAGACCGCGCCCATTCAAGACTGCTCCGGCAATGCCGTGCCCGATGGCACTATCGTCACCTTCGCCTCGGTCGATGCCGCTGGACGCAGCACGGTGGACGCTCGCATCAAGCGCGGTTTTGCCCGGGCCGAGTTGCCCGCCTCACGTTCCGCTACGCTTTCGGTTGCCGCCGGAGTAGTCCTCGGCAATGAAATCCACTGGGGAGGTGGCCAGTGATCGATCAAGCTTCCCACCGGAGCGAAGCGGTTTGGCTGGCAGCTCTGGGCCTGTGCATTCTGCTCGGTTTCGCCTCAACCATCCACGCCGCGCCGCCTGCGCCGGATCCATCCTCAATAATTCAATCCTTTGACGTCGCCTCCGCCACGCCGCGCCCTGTCGAAGAGACCACCGCTCTCGCCATCCAGCGCGACTACACCCAGGCTTGGCAGTCGCTGGTTGCAGCCTTGGAGCAGAACCGTGCCGAAATGCTCGATGAGAACTTTATCGGCGGAGCGCGCCAGCACTGGCAGGATGCAATCCATGCCCAGCAGCAGAACGGTCTCAGTCGCCGCATCGTCGACCATGGCCATCGGGTACGGGTCAAGTTCTATTCCCTCGATGGTTCCGCGCTGGAGGCGATTGATACCGCCGATCTTGAGATCCAGTATCGCGAGGGTAGCCAGCTTCTCTCCTCTGAGCGCATCCAGGCCCACTACCTTGTCCTGCTTACCCCGGCGGAAAGTAGCTGGAAAGTCAGAATTTTGCAGGAAATTCCTTCGAGTTGAGCCCGGATCAGAGCAGCCACTCCGAGATTCGCAATGTGAGAACGTCAAATTCATCTCTTTGGAATCCGGCTCCCAGCATCCACACTGTTTCTTGGCCTAGAATAGAAAAAGCTCCGGTGGTAAGCCTCCGCGCATCAAAGTACCATTGGTTTGGTGAACATGAAAATCCTCCACAGCTCGCTCGTTTCCACCGTTCTGGTGGTTTCCCTTGCCGCCTTCGCACAGCAGCCCGCGAGCACGCCGCAGCCCACCCAGCCCGCAGCGGCTCCGGCAACTCAGGCCCCACAGACTCCGGCGAACTCCGCGAAGTCGTCTGCTACCGAGCAGCAGCCCAACCGTGCCGATGCGTACTACCACTTCGAGCTTGGTCATATGTATGAGGAGATGGTGGCCTCCACCGGCCGCACTGAGTTCGTCGCCAAAGCGGTTGAAGAGTACAAAGCAGCGCTGCAGGCAGACCCAACCTCGGCCTACCTTGCCACCGCCCTTGCCGAGCTCTATGCCCGCACCGGAGATATCCGCGAGTCCATCGCTGCGGCGCAGGACGTCATCAGCCGCGACCCGGACAATCTTGATGCCCGCCGTCTGCTGGGCCGAATCTACCTCCGCTCCATCGGTGACTTGCAAGGCGGTACGCAGACTGACACTGAGACCATGCTCCACCTCGCCATTGAACAGTATGAGCAAATCGTGCGTCTGGATCCGACCAGTATCGAGGATCATCTTCTGCTCGGTCGTCTCTACCGTCTAAATAATGAAACTGGCAAAGCGGAGGCCGAGTTCCGCACCTCGGTCAAGTTGCAACCCTCGTCGGAAGACGCAGTCACCACACTGGCGCTGTTGTACAACGAGGAAGGCGACTCCAATCGCGCCCTGCAGATTCTGCAATCCGTACCCGAGGCCGACCGGTCGCCGCGAGTCGATTCGGTACTGGGCTACACCTACGAGCAGAAGAAGGATTACCCGCGCGCCATCGAGGCCTATCGCAAGGCCGTCGATCAAGACAAAGACAATCTCGATGCCGTGCGCGGACTGGCGCAGAACCTGCTCAATGACAATCAGACCGACGCAGCCTTGGAGCAATATAAGGCGATTGAGGCCGCCGACCCGCAGGATGTCCAGACACTGCTGCACATTTCGGAGCTCTACCGCCGGGACGGACAGTTTGAGAAGGCTCTGGACACCCTGAACAAAGCGCAGGCGATTACCCCGGATTCGATGGAGATCGAGTACAACCGCGCCGTCATCCAGGAAGCCCTCGGTAAGTACGGCGAAGCCGCCAAGCAACTCGAAGATCTGCTGGAACACAGCGAGAAGCCCAATGGCGTATACTCTGCCCCGGAACGCAACAATCGCGCCATCTTTATGGAACGCCTCGGCACCGTCTATCGCGATCAGAACAAGACGCAGCTAGCGGTGGACACTTTCCGCAAAATGATTGCCCTGGGAGATGACTCGGTATCCCGTGGCTATCAGCAAATCATTGAAACCTACCGCGATGCCAAGAACTGGCCTGCCGCCACGGCTGCCGCGCGTGAAGCCGTGGCGAAGCTTCCCAAGGACCGGGAACTGCAAATGGTTCTGGCCGGCCAGGAAGCCGACAGCGGGGATGCCGATGCCGCAATTGCCCGCGTCAAAGCCATGATCAAAGGCAGCCCCGCGGACGACCGCGAGGTCTGGATCGCCCTGGCTCAGATGTACAGCCGTGTACGCCACTATCCCGAAGCCGAGAAGGCCCTGACCAAAGCCTTGGAGCTTTCCACCAAACAGGAAGAGAAGGACTACGCCAACTTCATCGGCGGCTCAATTTATGAGCGCCAGAAAAAGTACGAAGAAGCCGAGAGCTACTTCCGCAAGGTGCTTGCCTCTGATCCAAAGAACGCAACCGCCCTCAACTACCTCGGCTATATGCTGGCCGACCGCGGCACGCGCCTCGATGAAGCGCTCTCTCTGATTCGCCGTGCCGTGGCGCTCGATCCGCAGAATGGCGCCTATCTCGACTCGCTCGGCTGGGTCTACTTCAAAATGGGAAAGTACGATCTCGCTGAAAACGATCTGCGCCGCGCCGTCGACCGCATCGACAACGATCCCACCGTGCACGAACATCTCGGCGATGTCTATCAGAAAACCAATCGGCTGAAACTCGCCGTAACCCAGTGGGAGCGCTCGTTACAGGAGTGGAAGAATACGGTTCCCGCTGAAGTCGAGGCCGCCGATGTAGCCAAGGTTCAGAAGAAACTCGACGGGGCCAAGGTGAAGCTCGCCAAGCAGGAAGAAAGCGGCGCAAGATAACAAGATAAAAAGACACGCGGTTCAGTGCCGAATCGAGAGCCGTCGGGCCCAGTCCGGCGGCTCTTGTTTATTGCCCGCTCCAAGCACCGGCCCCGCAGCATACCTCCAGGTGCTACACTTCCCCCATGCTGGCCTCCTACGCAGTGCGGGTTGAGTCCTCTCTCGGACGCCACTATCCAGAGCCGCCGCATCCTTATCGTGACGATTTCCAGCGCGACCGCGACCGCATTATTCATGCCCGCGCCTTCCGCCGCCTGGAGAACAAAACCCAGGTCTTCACCCATCGTCTCTCGGATCATTTCCGTACCCGGCTCACCCACACCATCGAGGTCGCGCAGATTTCGCGCACCATCGCCGCCGCGCTCCACCTGAATGAAAGCCTCGTTGAAACCCTCGCCCTCGCGCATGATCTCGGCCATCCCCCTTTCGGACATTCCGGCGAGCGCGCCCTCGACCTGGTCATGCGCAGGCACGGCGAGAGCTTCGATCACAATCTTCACGCCTTGCGCATCGTCGAACACTTCGAGCAGCGTTACGCCTCGCATCCCGGCCTGAACCTCACCTTCGAAGTTCGCGAAGGCATCGTCAAGCACTCGCACGACTACTCGCCCGCCGAATATCCCGAGTTGGCCGAATACCTGCTCGATCAACGCCCGCCGCTCGAAGCTCAACTCATTGACCATACCGACGAGATCGCTTATAACACCGCCGACCTTGATGACGGTTACGAAGCCCACTTGCTCAAACTCAACGATATTCGCCGCGAGGTCGCCATTTTCGACCGCTATTTCTGTGAGATTGAGCAGGAATTCGCCGGCGTCCGCGACAAGCTCAAGTTCAACGAGGCGCTGAAGCGCATGTTGAATCACCTGGTCACCGATTTGCTTGAGAACACCCGGCGTCGCCTCCAGGCCTCCGGCGTGCAAACCGTCGATGACATCCGGCACCATCCCGAGCGTCTCGCCGCTTTCAGCCCCGCCGCCGATGGAGAGCGCGCCCAGCTAAAAGAGTTTCTCTATCGGAACCTTTACCACAGCGAATCGCTGCGCCCGCAGAAGGCCGATGGGGAAAAGATCATCAACGACCTTTTCGGCTACTGGATGGAGCACCCCACCAGCCTGTCGGCCAGCTACCAGCGCCAGATGGAAACCGAACGCCCGGCTCGCGTAATCTGCGACTACATTGCCGGCATGACCGACAACTACATCCTGGATCAGCACCGGAAACTGATGGAACGGAGCGTTCCGAAGTGATATTTGCCCCTGCCAGACGGAAGTTGCGGTCTGTAATTCCTACCTACCGCACCCATTCCTACCGCTCACATCTTCCACTCTGCTTTCCTTAATCGTTGATATTACGACAGTTAGTTCAATCTTGAGTTTGGCATCTGAACTGTACTAGCAAGAGTGTCGCGCTATCGCCTGATGCGGTACGCAGCCTGACAGCGGGCTACTCCCGCCGGAGGAATGTTAAATGAAGAACCGTTTCCTGTTTGCCTTGCCCTTGATTGCCACGCTCGCCCTGCCGGTCGTTGCGCAGCAAAGCAGCGCCACACCAGATCAGCAGCCTGCGGCCCAGTCGCAGACAGCCACCGACGTCAACTCGCCGATGGCCAACCCTGACAAGCAGCTTGAGCCGCTCAAGCCCGACACCCGCGAAGGCTTCTGGGGACACCTGAATCCGTTCGCGCGTAAAAAGTATGTGCAGCGCCAGCTTGCCCCGATTCGCGATCGCGCCAATGAACTCGATGAGCTCACGGCGAGCAATTCCCGGATGTTGAAGGACGTGGACGCCCGCGCCACTGCTGGTATCCAGCGCGCCGATGCCCACGCAACCCTTGCCGACCAGCACGCCGTCGATGCCGGAAACCGCGCCCAGATGGCGAATCAGACCGCCCAGCAGGCCAGCACCCATCTGCAGTCCGTCTCACATGTCGTGCAGAACCTTGACCAGTACCAGAGCGCCAACCAGGTTGAAATTCGCTTCCGTCCCGGCGCGGCCACGCTGAGCAAGAACGCCAAGGAAGCGCTCGACGAGCTTGCCGAAACCATGAAGGATCAGAAGGGCTATCTGGTAGAGGTCCAGGGCTTTACCCCGGGCCGCGGCGCTGCTTCCATCCAGCAGTCGCAGCATCTGGCGGACTCGGTAGTGCGCTACCTGGTCATCAATCACCAGATTCCGGTCTATCGCATCTATGAGCTTGGCCTGGGCAATGCCAAGCTGCAGACTGCTTCCGACGACACCACCGCTAAGCCTGCACACGGCAGCCGCGTGGAAGTCACTTTGCTCAAGAACGGTGTTGGCGAATTGAGCGAGCAGGCCAACCCGCAGGCACCGTCAATGTCTCAACCTCAGTAGTTCGTAATCACGCCAATGCGCACAGGCGCGGACCACCAGGTTCGCGCCTGTTGCTTTTGCGCTCATGGTTGTCGCCGCTCGAACTGTGGAACTCGGAGGCGCTAGTGTACGTATATGACGCTAGCTCTCTTTTAGGGAAACACGAATGGCTAAACAACCTCATGTCTGTCCCTGGTGGATCGGTTATTTGCTAGCCAGTCCTCTCCGCCGCATCCTCCAGAATCCCGATAAGATTCTCGCCCCATACGTCCGCCCGGGCATGACGGTGCTGGAACCCGGACCTGGAATGGGATTCTTCACCATTCCAATCGCTCGCATGGTTGGAGCCAATGGCTGCGTGCACGTCCTGGATGTGCAAGAAGAAATGCTGAGCGGGTTGGAACGCCGGGCGAAAAAAGCGGGTGTTTCATCCCGGATACACGCACGTCTGGTTCAACCCGATTCAATGGATATTACCGATCTTATTGGAAAGGTCGACCTCGTCTGCGCTTTTGCCCTGGTCCATGAGATGCCAAGCTCTGATCGATTCTTTTCGGAAGCGTCCGCAGCCCTACGTCCAGATGGACTCCTGTTGCTAGCCGAACCCGCAGGACACGTCAGCTCGGCGGAATTCGAGGCGGAGTTGGAGGTCGCGAACAGACATGGCTTGCGCCTGTTAAGCAGGCCAACTGTGCGTCGCAGCCAAGCTGCAGTTCTAAAGAAGGCCTGAGTACATTTTGATGTACTCCATTCCTGAGGAAAGAGTCGTGCTTTTGTCAGGCGCTCGTAGGCGAAAAGAATTCCCGTGTACGCATTTTCGCGGCTTTCATGCTATCTTTGCCCCAGCGAATGCTATTTCCCGAGCCATCTGAGTTCTTTTTCACCGGCGGTTACGACTCTCCGGTCGGCCACCTCGATTTGGCCATGAGTGAGCGCGGCCTTGCCGTAGTCTCATTCCACGGACGCTGGATCACTCCCCACGGCACAGCCAATGTGCGTTGGATTGAAGAACAGGATCGCTTCCGCGACGTGACTCGCCAACTGGACGAGTACTTTGCCGGAACCCGGCGTGCGTTCGATCTGCCGCTCGATCTGCGCGGCCCGGCATTTCATCAGCGTTGCTGGCAAGCGCTGCTGCGTATCCCCTACGGCCAGACGTGGTCTTACGGCCAGCTTGCCGCCGAAGTCGGCTCCCCCTTGGCCTCCCGGGCTGTCGGCCAGGCCAACCACCATAATCCCGTGGCCATCATCGTTCCCTGCCACCGCGTCATCGCTTCCAACGGCACGCTCGCCGGATTCGGCGGCGGCCTCGCGGCCAAGGAATTCCTGCTCAATCTGGAAGGTGCGCGCTTCCGTCCGTCGCTCCCTGAACAGGGCAGTCTCTTCGGTGAGCTTGCCGTTTAGACCGGAATCGCGGAAGGTGTATCCGGCAAAGCAGCCGGGCGTATTTCCCGGCGATGATAATGACGGACACACCAATCCTGAAAGTGCTCTAGTAAGTGGAGAAAAACCAGGGCAGAGTTACCAAAAACTACACGGCTACTTTTGTGTGGAAACACTGTGCGCGACTTCGATGTGGTCCACCAGCTTGCGGTTCCAGGCGTAGCTATGCGCCAGCCGTTGCGCCTGCAGATGCTCTTCCCCTCCAGCGGCACGGCCTTCCAGCGTCACTGACTTGTCGTCCACGTCCACCTGAATTGCCGAACCTGCCAGCTTGGGATCGCGAGCCAAGGCACTGGCAATCTCCATCTGCAAGCTGCGGGCATCCCGCGTGTCAGCCATCACCCACTCCGGCCTTGCAGGTATCTTCGGCGCTGGCTTCGTCTCCGCAACCTCACTGCTTGCCTCCGTAGCAACCGAAGCCGCCGGCCTCGAATTCGCCGGAGCTGCCTTCAGCCTCGCAGCCTGTTCTGCGGAAGCCTTTTTCGCCGGCTTCTTCGTCGCGCTTACGTGTGCGCCTGCTCTGGGCGCAGCTTTTGTTTGCTCCCCCGGCGCTGACTCCACCGCAGCCGGACGCGACACGTGATTGCTGGCCTGGATATGTCCATTCGTTGGCTCAATCACAATCTCCTGCGCGATCGCTCCCGCGGTCAGCACCGCTGCTGCCAGCATCAGCATCGGAGGTCCTTTGCGCATGCTTCGCTCCTGCTCCCGCGGGTAGCTATCCCCGTTTCGCTGTCTTAGGATGCCGGATACCCGCCCTTTGCTGCCCACCGGCGATATCCGCCGCCATAGCGAGCCTGGTCCGTAGCGCCGAAAGGTATTTTCGCCCTCCGACTTGCTGCCAGAGGCGAGCCGCCGTAAACTCGCTCCATGCAGTCCCACGCCGGACACTCCCACCACGGTCACTGTCATCCAGCGCTTAACGCCCGGATGCTTCGCCTTGCCCTGGGAGTTACTTTGGTGTACATTGTTCTGCTGGTGGTAACAGGGTTTCGGGCACACAGCTTGGCGCTGCTCTCGGAAGCCGGACATAATGTTTCAGACTTCTTCGCCCTCCTCCTATCCTGGGTTGCCGCTTATCTGAGTGAGCGACCCGCCACCAGCACCAAGACCTACGGATGGCGTCGCGCCGGAGTTCTGGCCGCTTTCGTTAACGCCTCCACCTTGATAGTAATCTCCGTCCTCATCTTCTATTCGGCTATCCAACGCATCTCCCATCCTGTGTCCGTGCAGGCCGGACTGATCATGTGGGTCGCCGGAGGCGGAGTGCTGCTCAACGGCACTATCACCGTGCTCCTGCTCCGCAGCCGTCGCGACCTGAACCTGCGCTCGGTCCTCGTTCACCAGGTTGGCGACACTCTCTCCACGGCAGCGGTGATCGCCGGGGGCTGGGCCATCATGGTCACTGGCCATAGCTGGATCGACCCCGCACTCTCCATCGGCATCGCCGCCATGATCTTGTGGTCGTCGATCGGCATTGTCCGCGAGAGCCTGAATATTCTGCTGGAAGGCACGCCCAGCAGCGTGGAACTGCAGACCATCATCTCTGAAATGCGCGCCGTGCCTGGCGTCATTGATGTTCACGACTTGCACATCTGGAGCATCGGCAGCGACACTCACGCGCTCTCTTCACACATCATCATTGAAGATATTCCGCCCTCGGCCAGCAACGTCATTCTCGCCGAGTTGCGCCAACTGCTGGCCAGCCGGCATCACATCCACCACACCACGATTCAGTGTGAAAGCGCTGAGTGCGGACTTGCCCACGGCTGTATCCTACCCCTCCACCACGAACACCGGTAGAATGTCTCTCATACCAGCTCGCAACCCGTAGCCGGAATGAGGAGCCGATCCATGCGTGTTCACACCTTCACGATTGCCGCACTCGTCGTACTCACTATTTTCCATACCGGATGCAAATCCGAGCCCGTTCTGCCGCCCAACCCCACCACGGTCATCAACAATGTGCGCGACCAGCTCACCCCGTTCCGCTTCACTCTGGCAACCGTGCCCGCCTCGCCGAACTACAAGGACCCGATTCTGCTCAAGGTGCATGTTATCGACGCAGCCAATCAACCGGCGGATGGAGTCACAGTCAGCGCGGATGTCTCAATGAGCGGGATGGACCAGGGCGCGCAACACCTGACCTTGAGCGGTAAGGGTGGCGGCGACTACGAGGGGTCACTGAGCCTGGAGATGGCCGGCAGTTGGGATGTGGATCTCAAGGCAACCAAGGATGGCAAAAGCCGTCAGCAGAAACTCAGTATCGAGGTTGGCGGATAAAGTACTGAGGAGCCCTGTTCATGCGCCTATCGCCATGGTTGCCGCGCTGGCGTACTTCGCATAAGTCCGCGCTACTTGGCGTTACGCAGTTCGATCTGGCCAATCATGGTGCGCAATTCGATTGGCGGCCCGCCACCGTGAATGGCTCCATCGGCGACAATGCTGCGCGGTCCGTACGCGGGAATGCCGCTTAAAATTTTCAACTGCGGAAAGTCGCTTAGAATGTGCCGCGTCGGACACTTCCCGGTCACGGCGTGGAGGTTGCCCGGAGCCGTATCTGCAAAGTACACCACGATATCGCCCATCGAGGTCACCAGTTCTGACTCTCGCATGGAGTTCCGGTCTCCGATAAACTCGGCGGTAATCCGCCCCATACCAGTGTGCGCGTCAGCTCCCTGGGCCAGCTTCCAGAGCTCAATATTGCCCAGTGCGGTGCTGGCCACTACTGGTCCGTGAGCCACGCCAATGCGGATGTTGCCGCCACCGGTCTCGGCCGTAACCGCTCCGCCCATCTCTCCCAGACTGATGTTGCCGCCGGCCGTACGCACCAGCAGCCCCCCCAGGCAACGCACGACTTCGATGTTTCCGCCGCCCGATTCCACACGCCCCTTGGCAATCGCCTTCAGAAAGATGTTTCCACCCAGCGAAGATATCGCCAGATCGCCCACCGAGGCATCGATGCGAATGTCGCCGCCACCGGTACGAATGAAGGAATCGCCCAGACTGTGGTTTACCGTTACCGAGCCGCCCATGGTCACAGCGCGCAGCAGTTCTGCATCGTCAATCTCAATATCTCCCCCATGAGTCTGGAGATCGAGATGGTTTACCTTGCCTTGGATTGTGATTCTGCCCACCAGGGTATCGACGTGCACCGCGTCTGTGCCCGCCGGAATCTGCAGCTCCAGTTCAGGACGAACCGCCAGTTCTACTGGACCCACGGTCTGAATCAGGATCGCGCCGCGGGTGCTGCCTATTCCCAGGTGGAAGTTCGCAAACTGCCGGCGCGCGTCCTTTTCGAGCGGCTGCTGCGAATGTAAGCGCAGCGTGTAGCTGCCGGACTTGGCCCCGGTAACCACGCGTACGGAGCCCACAAAGCGCGTCACTTGCAGCAACTTCTCGCTAGCCAGTGGGCCGGTACTCACCTGCACCCAGCCGCTGCCGTCGCGTACTACCTGCTGCTCGCGCTGCATGGCCAGCGCCGGAAGCGACAACACCAGAATCAGTAGGATGCAACCCGTCCACGCTCGCCGTGTGCCGGTCATGTTCACAGCTTATCGGCCTCGTTTTTGTCGCTTCGCAGCTCCGTGGCTGCACCGTCCATCTTCATCTGGCGATCCATCTACTCTACGTCCGCCGCCTGCGCCAGTACACGTGAGGATTCCCGCCGGATGAACTCGTTCGGGTCTTCTTTGGCCAACTGGGTCAAGGCCTGCCGGACGCTGGTATCGTTGCGCACCGTCCCCAGGGCCTTGAGCGCGCCAGCGCGAACGCCCGGGTTGTTGTCATTCAGCAGCGACTCCAGCATGGCATTGCGGACGCGGATGTCCTGCTTCACCATCGGCGCCAATGCCTCTTCGGCCTTGAGCCGCACACCCGGATTGCTATCCGAGCGCAGCGAATACACCAAACTCTCGCGCACCGCCGGATCATCCGGCTTCTGCCGTAGCAGATCGACGGAATCCATACGCAGCCCCGAATTCGCCGTGCTGCGCGAAGCCATCACCAGCAGCGCTTGGATCTCGGGATCGTTCACCGAGCCCTGCACCGTCTCCGGCAGCGCTCGTTCGTAGTCAATGCGCACACGGTTGCTGCCCGGCTCCTGGACAATGTTTCGAATGCCGGCAATCGAAGCCTCCTGCTGCTGTTCCACAGAAAGCGCGCCACCGTGCAGCGATGCACTCATACGGTACATGGTGCCAAGACCGCCGCCGAAGCCGACTATGAAGATGATGGTGGCCAAGGCAGGCGAGAAACGCATCTGCCGCAGCAAGGCCAACGGGTCCAGTGTCCAGCGCCAGCCGCGGCGCTGCTCTGCCGTCTCCAGCGCCTCTGCGAGCTGCATCCGAGCCGACGCCAGCAGATTGGGCGTCACTTCCAGTTGTGGTACCCCGGTCATCTCACCATGAAATACGCGCAACGCTTGCAACTCGGCAGCGCACTCGGCACAACGCTCGACGTGCCCTTCCAACTCGTGACGCGCGTCATCGGCCAGCTCGTCGTAGAGATACAGCGCAATATTTTCCTGTACCCAATCGCAGTTCATGATTGCCTTCTTCACTTCGACTTCAGGTCAGCCAGAGCCGCCCTTAATTTCTGCGTTGCCCGAAACAGTGTGTTCTTGGCCGTCTCTTCCGTTGTGTTCAGGGCCTCGCCGATGGTGCGCAGCTTCAGTCCCTGGTAGTGCTTCATCTCAAACACCATGCGCTCGCGCGGACTCAACTTGGTCAAAGCCTTGGCGATACGCTTGCCCAGTTCCCGCCGCATCAGATCCTGCTCCGGACTCGCCCCGGCGCGCTCATCCGGAACTTGCTCCAGCAGGTCAAACTCTTCCCCCTCCGAGCCGACTCGCATCGAGGGATCTTCCTTGCGAACCTGCCTGCGCCGCAAATGATCCATGCACAGGTTGGTGACGATCCGGTACACCCACGTGTAAAACGAACACTCGAAACGGAAGCTCCCCAGGTTGCGGTACACCTTCAGAAATGCTTCCTGGTAAATGTCCTTCGCTTCGTGCTCGGAGCCGGTCAGATGTAAGGCCAACCGCAACACCGGTTGATCGTACTGGCGCACCAGCTCCTCAAACGCAGCGTGATCTCCCTGCTGCGCGGCGCGAATCAGTTCGGCATCATTTACCCGGCTCGGGCCTTGCCCCACCATGCTTTCCTTTGGGGAATCTTTTGCTTCGCCCGTGTCCTTCCAGCCCAAACTCTGCGCCGCAGAGTACGTTGCTGTGGGTTGGACGGGCTAAAGCTCACTCCGTTAGCAATCTATTTGCATTCTAAACGCAGAAAGGCCAGCGCCCTCGGACGCCGGCCTCCCGCAGAACCATCAGCCGCAGTTTACGCGGACTGCTCTTCACTAGCTTGCTTGGTCACCGTAACCTTGATCTGCACGGTGACGTCCTTGTGCAGCTTGATCGGTACGTTGAACTCGCCCAACGACTTCAGCGCTTGGTCCAGCTCGATCTTGCGGCGGTCGATGTTAAAGCCGCGGCCTTCGAGTTCATGCGCAATGTCGGCCGATGTAACCGAACCGAATAGTGCATCGTGCTCACCGGCTTTGCGCGTGAAGTGGAGACTCACGCCCTCGAACTGCTTGGCCAGCAGCTCCGCGTCGCCTTTTTCCTTGGCCACCTTGCGTACCGACGCTGCCTTCATCTGCTCGATTACGGCCTTGTTCGCCTTGGTCGCTTCCACGGCGAGCTTCTTTGGCAGCAGGTAGTTGCGGCCGTATCCTTCAGCCACAGTCACTACTTCGCCGCGCCCGCCCAGCTTGGCCACATCTTCTTTCAAAATAACTTCCATGACTCAATCCCTCTCTAATCTCAGCCCTGCATCTCAGCGCCTGCCCGCTGCGCCGCAAGCGTGCGGCGTAACGGAGTTTAGCGGCCGGCCGCGAACGGCAGCAGAGCAATGTTGCGCGCCTGCTTGATAGCCTCGGTGACGCGGCGCTGGTGGGGCGTGCAAACACCCGTCAGGCGGCGAGGAACGATCTTGCCGCTCTCGGCCACAAAGCCTGAAAGCAGACGTACGTCCTTGTAATTAATGCTGTCGATCTTCTCGGTGCAGAACTTGCAAACCTTCTTGCGCCGGAAAAATTTGCGGCCGCCATCGCGGCCACTGCCGCCGGGACGTCCTCCGCCTCCGCCTTGGCGCGGTCCCGAAGAAGAACGGGGACCGGAGGGACGTGCGGCTCCCTCGGGGGCCGCTGCTTCAGCTGCCGGTTTCGTGCTCTCGTCTGCCATAACTCTCCTTGTCGGCGCCTGTGGCGCCTGAACTTTCACCATCGTTTACGCGCGCTGCCCACTCGCGCTGCCCGCCCAAAGGCAGGCCACCTACCCTAAACCGTTGCCGGAGGAACTTCCGCCGGACTCTCGGCCGGAGTTTCAGCCGCCGCCGTCTCCGCTGCCTGAGCCGCTGCCGCCGCTGCATTCTCAGCCGCCTGGGCTGCTGCTACGGCCGCTGCCGCCTGGCCCTGCGTCCCCTGACCCCTGACCTTGGCGTCGCGCAGTTTCTTGACCTTCGCCAGACGTTTCTCTTCCTCGTCGGTGCGCACGGTAATGAACTTAATGACCAATTCCTGCACCCGCAGACGCCGTTCCAGCTCCTTCAACACCGAGCCAGGTCCCTCCACGAAGGCCAGAATATAAATGCCTTCCTGGAACTTCTTGACCGTGTAAGCCAGCCGGCGCTTACCCATTCGCTCAAAGCCGGTTACCTTGCCGCCGGTAGCGGCAACGTTGGTCTCCATCGTCTGGAGAAGGCGATCTACGTCCTCCTCGGGTGTATCAGGACGAAGGATGAACATCACTTCATATTTACGATCCATCTGTTCTCTCCTGGGCTGCGATGACGCTGGCCCTCAATCCTTACTCCGCTTGCCCGGCCTCGTTCACCTTCTGATTGAACCGGTTCATCGCGGCTGACGCTCCAAGCGTCAAAATCATTCGAACCGCTTCACTGCACGCGTCCAGAGCCTCGCTGGCCAGTGGCAGTTGCGCCTTCCGCATCGGTGACAGCACATAATCTCTGCCGTTCGTCACCTTGTATTCCGGCGCTATCCCAATACGCACCCGCAAAAACTCCTGCAATCCGTCGAGGGAGGCGATGATCGACTTCATTCCATTGTGTCCGCCTGCGCTTCCACGCTCACGAACCCGGATGGAGCCGAACGGCAGTGCCAAGTCGTCATACAGCACGATCAGCTCTTTGGCTGAATCCGCTTCGTAGCGTTCCAGCAACTCCCTCACCGAATCGCCGCTGCGGTTCATGTAAGTTTCCGGCTTGGCCAGCAATACCGGCTGCCCTTCCAAAATCGCCCTCGCCGTAACTGCCTTGCAGTGGCGGTTCGCAACTTTCACTCCGCACTGCTCGGCGATGCGATCAATCGCCAGAAACCCCATGTTGTGCGGTGTGAACTGGTACTCGATGCCCGGATTTCCGAGCCCGACGATCAGTTTCACCGTGCCGCCTCTCCCATCGCCGTGGGCTCGCGCGGCCAAGCCGTCTGAGCCCAACGCAGCAGTTATTTCTTCTTCGCATCCTTCGCTTCGGGCTCCACTTCCGTCTTGCCCTTCTTGATAACCTCAGGCTCGGCAGTGCCAGCCGTCTCTTCCACCGGCGTCGCGGCCACTTCTTCCTTCACAAATGTGATATGCACAACCGTTGCGTCCGGATCGTCCAGATATTTCACTGCCGCCGACTGCGGCAGATCAGCGACCCGAATCGCATCGCCCTGCCCCAGATTGGTTACGTCAACCGAGATGTGGCTCGGAATGTCGCTGGGGAGGCACTCGATGTGGATTTCGCGCAGCACCAGATCCAGCAGGCCGCCCAGTTCCTTGACGCCCTTGGCTTCACCGGTAATATGCACCGGAACCGACAGGCGCATCTTTTGATCCATCGCAATTCGTTTCAGGTCGACGTGCAGCAGGCTCCCTTTCAGTGGTTCGTACTGCCAATCCACCACCATGGCCTTGGCCTGTTCGCCTTCGAGGTTGATCTCGAAAATCGTGTTGTGACCCGAGGCCGAGTGCAGAATTTTCAAAATCTGCTTCGGATCCACGGCAATTGTGCGCGGGTCTTTCTTGGCGCCGTACAGCACCGCCGGAATCATTCCCGTGGTGCGCAGACGACGCGCAGCGTTTTTGTCGGAAGCTTCACGAAGTTTTGCTTCCACTATGTTTGTTGCAGTTGCGGTTGCCATCAGTCCGTTCCTTCTACGTCTGGGTTCACGTCACCTCCGGCGCACACCGTGCGCGCCAGAGCGTTAGCTAAACAGCTTGCTCACCGAGGTCTCTTCGTGGATCGACTGGATCGCACGCGCGATAAGACCGGCAATGGAAAGCACCTTGATCTTCGGTTCCTTCTGTCCCGCTTCGCTCAGCGGAATTGTGTTGGTAACAATCAGCTCTTTCAGATTCGACTTGGAAATTCGCTCCAGCGCCGGTCCCGAAAGCACCGCGTGAGTGGCGCAGGCACAGACCGAAACTGCGCCGTTATCCAGCAGCGCCTGCGCGGTCTTCACCAGCGTCCCCGCCGTGTCCACAATGTCGTCCAGAATCAGGCAAGTGCGGCCCCGCACATCGCCGATCACGTTCATTACTTCAGAGACGTTCATCTCCGTTCGGCGCTTATCCACAATCGCAATCGGAGCTTCCATCTTCTTGGCAAAGAAGCGGGCGCGCTCCACGCCGCCGGCATCGGGCGAAACGATCGTCAGGTCATGCAGATTCAGTTTACGGAAGTGATCCACCAGCACCGGCGAGGCAAACAAGTGATCCACCGGGATGTTAAAGAAGCCTTGAATCTGCGGTGCGTGCAGATCCACCACCAGCGCGCGATTCGCCCCTGCGGTGGTCAGAATATCGGCAACCAGCTTGGAACTGATCGGAACCCGCGGCTTGTCCTTGCGGTCTTGCCGGGCATAACCGAAATACGGCATCACCACGGTAATTCTGCGCGCTGATGCCCGCTTCAGCGCGTCGATGATGAGCAGCAACTGCATCAGGTTATGCGAGACCGGATCGCACGTGGGCTGAATCACAAACACGTCCGCGCCGCGTACGTTTTCCAGGATCTGCACGTAAATTTCGCCATCGGAGAACTGCGTCAAAAACGTCTGTCCCAGGGGCAGACCGAGAAAATCGCAGACCTCTTTCGCTAATGCTGGATTCGAACTGCCGCAGAAGATTCTCAACCTATCATCGCGGCGGGTTGGTACGGGCTTCTTGTCACCCTTGGGCAGTTCGGCAGCTTTCGCAGGAGCCGCTACTCCCGTTTCGGGTGCCGTTTGTGTGGCTTCGGCTGTTGCTGTAACTACGCTCGAATTAACTACTGGATCCATCGCTCTCTCCGCTATGGGGACTGGTTGATCCCCGCTTAAATCGCGTGAAACTCCACGCTGGCCGTCGCGCGGCAACAGCGTTGCCGGAACCGGAACTGCCAACTGCATTCCTGACCTGAAATTCTGGCTGGGCGGCCAGGATTCGAACCTGGACGAAGTGCTCCAAAGGCACTTGACCTACCATTAGTCTACCGCCCAGTGGGGCAAGATTCGCCGAATTGCTACTTCACAAACATCTGCGCGCGATATTGACTACGCGGCAGAGTTTCGGTGACGGTGGTTGCCAATCCTTCCGCGCTCATCCGCTCGGCTGCCTGCGCCGCACGCTCACGGGTACGGAACAAACCGTACATCGTTGAGCCTGATCCGGAGAGCGAAGCATAATCAGCGCCTTCGCGCTCAAGCACTCGCTTCACGTCACGCAATTCGGGATATTGAGGAAATACGACTCTTTCGAAATCGTTTTCTATCCCGGCTCGGACGAGGTCGAGAAGCGGAGTCTCGGCCCGGTTCCCATCACCATCGACGGGAACACCGGATACATCCAGGTAGCTCAACCACTCAAACGCCGAGCGGTTGAACTTAGATAGTGTAACGGACTCACCAGGGGGCGTCAAATTCCAAGCCTTGGACTCGCTCTCCATGAACGCATCCCAGTCGCGAAAAGCCTGCGGCGTGGAGACCGCAACCCTGGGCGTCACCAGCACGCATGCAATCGCCGGCAAGTCCGCCAAGGGATAGACCTGCTCGCCACGCCCCAGTCCAAGCACGCATCCACCCAGCAGGAACAGCGGGAGATCCGACCCTACTTCGGCGGCAATCCGAAGGCGGTCATCGGCGGCAAGCGGCTCTTTCAATTCGCGCTCTAGAGCAAACATCGTGGCCACGGCATTCGACGAGCCGGCGCCGAGTCCGCCCTGCACGGGCAGATTCTTTTCAATGGTGATGGCGACCTTGGCGCGTTGCTTCCAGAAGCGCAACATGCGGTCGGCAACGCGATAGCAGGTATTGGTTTCATCGCATGGAACCCCGGGATTCTTGCAGCGAATCTCGATACTATTGCCGCGCGAGACTTCCACCCGGATGAGATCGTGAACCGCGACCGTCTGGTAAATCGTCTCCAGCGTGTGGAAACCGTCGGAGCGCAGAGCGCCGATCGCCAATCCGAGATTAATTTTTGCGAACGCGCGAACGGTGGTTGCCATAGCTAAGATTTTACTCGTCTGCGAGCGGGAACACCGAATGCTTCTTTAACAGACTCAAATACTGTGCGTGAATTTTTCATGGCTGGCGGCGATAGCGGAATCCGGCACGGGAAGGAACAACGATTGGCAAGTTGGTATTCGTTTCGAGACAAGAGTTTATGAGATGGGCAATGGTTGCGAGAGCCCCGGAACGATTAAGCTTCTGGTTAGCTTTGGCTCCAGTTGGTTAGCTCGCGAGTAAATCGTTAGCCGCGCGGGAAAATCGACCGGCGAAGAGCTGAAAAAGAATTTATGCTCCGGTTGCTAACGGCCGGAATACTGGCGCGTCTAACTGGCATAACCTCCTTTGCAGCTCTCGGGGCGTGGATTCAATCCGCGTCTCTTCTTTTTGTGCCCGACTTTTTTGCAACCACACTACGGGTAGGCTCGCGCGAAAAGCAGGAATGAATAGGCGACCGGCGGAGTGCACGGCGGAGAGGCTTCGTCTATCATGGGAGGCCAGAGGAAAAACCATCGCGTAGAATGCGCGGAAAGAGAGAAGGGATGAGCTTGCGTCTTGCTGCCGCGCTGGCATTGCTGGTGGTTCCGGCTGTCCTGTGGGCAATGGACACGAGCGCACTGCGGCCTCCCAAGGGCGCGCGGATTGCGCTGGTTGCATTTGAAGATTTGCAATGCCCGGACTGTGCCGCCGCCGAGGCGCTGCTCGAAGAAGCGTCAGCGAAGTACGGGATTCCGCTGGTGCGGTATGACTTTCCGCTGCCCAAGCACAACTGGGCGTTTGAAGCTCATGTAATGGCGCGGTACTTTGATACCAAAACCGATACGGGAACCGGTGCGAAGGCGCTGCCACTGGGCGAGCAGTTCCGGCGCTGGGTGTATGCCAACCAGAGTTCGATCAACAAAGACAACTTGCGCGGGATGGCCGGACGATTCGCCGATCAACACCAAGTGGAGCTGCCCGCGAACTATGATCCGCTGGGTGAGTTGAAGAACAAGGTGCTGGCCGATTACGCGCTGGGACAGCAGGTGGGCGTAGTTCGTACTCCCACGGCGTATGTGGTGAGCGAGAGCGGAAGCGGAGCGCCGTTTGTGGAGACCCTGGACCGGGACAAGCTGTTTGCGGCGATCGAACAGCTACAGGCGGCAGAGAAGAAGTAGTGTGCAGGTGAAGTACACAGGTGACGAGCAAAGATCGAGGGAGAGGGTGACGATGAAGACGAAGATAGTTGGGTTGATTGCTGTCGTGATGTTAATGGCTTCGGCGGCATGGGCAGGCGATACCAGCGCGCTGCATCCTCCGGCGGGGAGCCGGATTGCGCTGGTGGTGTTCGAGGACCTGCAGTGTCCGGCGTGCGCCAGGGCCGAACCGCTGCTGGAGCAGGCGGAGCGCAATTACAAACTACCGCTGGTGCGCCATGACTTTGTCATCCCGGCTCACACCTGGAGCATGGAAGCGCACATCATGGCGCGGTACTTCGATACGCAGTCTCTGGGCGAGGAGTTCCGGAAATACATCTTTGCCAATCAGAATGCAATCTACAAGACAAACCTGCGCAAGTGGGCGGACGACTTCGCCGCGGCACATCATACGGCTCTGCCTGCGTTCTACGACCCGACTGGCGCACTACGCGCCAAAGTGGAGGCCGACACTGCGCTGGGAAAAGCCACGGACGTGCGCCAGACACCGACAATTTACGTCGTGAGCACTTCCAAGCAGGAGCCCTATGTGCAAGTGCCCGAGCAGGGAAAACTGTTTGAGACCATCGAACAGGTGAAGTCCGCGCTGGGACCGGCTCCGGCGATGAAAGCGGCGAAGAAGAAGTAATCGTCTTGCAGTCGAAGGTCAAAGGCCACCTCGCGGTGGCCTTTTGCAGTACTGAAGAAAAACGCTAAGCGCGGGAGCGAAGCAGAACAAAGTCAACAGCCCCACCTTATCGCCGCAAAAAACGCGGCGCGAAGGTGGGGCACCCAAATCGGTATAAGTATCACGATTTGCGTTTGGCTCGCTTGGTGGTGCGAGTGGCTTTGGGGGTGAAGTACTGCCAGCCCTGGGGCTCAAGTTCGGTGGTGTAGCCGTTTTCGTGCTCAATGGAAATTTCGTCGCCCTCGGTGATGTAGCCGATGAGCGAGAGCGGCAGCTCCTGGTATTCAGCGGGGAGGCGGCGGCCGGGAGGGACGGTGAACAGAAGCTGGTATTCATCGCCGCCGTGCAGCGCGTGGCGCAACTCGACCTCGTGACGGTTGAGCGAGGCGATCGGGATGGCGTTCTCCTGCAGGACGGCACCGACCTGGGAGGCGCGGCAGAGGCGGGCGAGATCGATGGAGAGGCCGTCGCTGATATCGATCATGGCGCTGGGAATCTGCTTATCGCGCAGAAAGCGGGCCAGAGCGAGCTGGGCCTGAGGATAGAAGTGCGCCGGGTAGGACGAGGCGCGAAAGCGGCGTTCGGGCGCGGCGTACATCTGCTCCAGCAATGCGCAGGGAGCACCCAGCTCTCCGCTGACGAAGATGCGGTCGCCGGGTTTGGCTCCGGCACGGCGGATGGACTTGCCCTGGGGTACGGTGCCGACGACGGTGATGTCGGCGAGGACTCCGGCGGGGGATTGCGCAACGTCTCCTCCGGCGAGTGTAACTCCGGCTTTTTTCGCGGTGTTCAAGAGGCCATCGAAGAACTGGTCCACCCAGCGCTGCGGGAGCTCGACGGGCAAGGCGAGCGAGAGAAACGCGGCAAAGGGCTCGCCGCCCATGGCGGCAATGTCAGAGAGTCCGCGGGTGAGACAGCGGTGGCCGATGGAGTCGGCAGGATGCCACTCGCGGCGGAAGTGCACGCCTTCGAGAGAGAAATCCGTAGTGACAAGAGTCTCGGTACCGGGCAGGGTGGAGAGCACGGCGCAGTCGTCGCCGATGGACTGGAGAATGCGGGCCGAAGGCGTGCGGCGCAGGGCTGGGCGCGCCGCCTCGCTAGCCCGCGCGATGCGTTCGATGAGACGGGTTTCGGCAATAGGCATGACGTGACAGAGTACTCGAAAAGGCGGGGCGAGGGAAAGAGGAGAGGCGCGAGGGGCCTCGCGATTTCAGAAATAATTGATCGCGGGAATAATCGCGGGACGGCTGCGCGGCTCAGACGTTTGTGGATTCGCGAATCTGGGCCGTAAGCTCGTCCACCTTGCGCTCCAGGACGTGACGGATGGAGAGAATTCCGATGAGGCGGCCATCGTCTTCAACCACGGGGAGGTGGCGCCTCTGGTGATTGATCATGACGGCGGTGGCTTCGGCGATGGTGGTGGAACGAGTCGCCAGAAGGACCGGGGTCGTCATCACCTCGGTAATGGGAACCTGGTGCGGAGGGCGGCCGCAGAGAGCCACGCGGGTCATGACGTCGCGCTCGGTGAAGATTCCGGCAACGATGCCGTGCTCATCGACGACCGCGGCGCAACCCATGCGGCGGTTGATCATGGCCTCGATGGCGTCAGCGGCGTTGGAAGTAAGGGAAACGGCTGCGGGGTTCGCAGCACAATAATCAAGAATGCTCATGTCGGTCACGTGCATCAAAGAGTACCTCTAAAGAGACACCGGTGACTAGCAAAAGTTCCGCGAATGCGAGAATGCAAGCGGAAATGCAATTTTTGGATTAGTTCAGTGAATGTAAACATAGCAGATGTAGACGGCCCGGATTAGCTGTTGCCCTGCCTGCCGAGCTGCGCCGTGGTGATGCGGAGGTACTTGTAGGGATTGACCGGAACGTTCTGGATGCGCACTTCGTAGTGCAGATGCGGGGAAGTGACGCGGCCGGTGCTGCCGACGTATCCGATGACCTGGCCACGATGAACGTGTTGGCCGGAGGTGATGGCGAATCCGGAGAGATGGCCGTAGCGGGTGGCGACGCCATGGCCATGATCGAGGCTGATGAGATTTCCGTAGCCGTTCATGAACTGGGCGAAGGTGACTACGCCGTCGGCAGCGGCGTGGACCGGGGTGCCGTAGGGGACTGAAATATCAATGCCGCTATGAAATGCGCCTTCTCCATTAAAGGGATCGACCCGCTCACCAAAGGAACTGGTGAGGCGTCCCTCGACCGGCCAGAGCGACGGAGCATCGGCGGCGCGAGTCCAATCGGAGAGCGAAGCGAGATGGTGCTCCTGGTCCTGGAGACCGGCGGCAGCGGCTCCGGTGAGGGCTGAGCCACGAAGCGCGTACAGGGTATCGAGCGATGCCTGGTACTGCTCGGGCTGCACATTGTCATTGGTGGGCAGCAGGCGCTCATTGGTTTTGAGGCCATAGAGGGCAGAAACTTCACCGGCGATAGAGCCGAGCGAAGCTACCTGAACATCCTTCTCTTTTGAAACCTGCTCGAGCTGCGAGTAATTACGTTTGATCTGATCCTTCTCGGCGCGAAGCTCATTGAAGCGTTCCACCTTCCACAACATGCGGGCGTAGGAGCCAGCCATGCCGGTGACGGTGAACATGCCGATGAGAGCACCGACGAGGAATACATAGAGATAATGAACGGGAATGGGAATCTTGCGGAGTTGGCCTTCTGCGTCGCGCGCAACAAAAAGAATGTACCAACGTTTCCGCAATCGATTCTCCTGAAGATCAGGCCGCCGGAACTCTGGCCAGGGTAAGCACGGTCAACAATATCTCGGAGCGGCTGCGCGCCCTCCCTTGTCTGCTTGTTTGTTGGCCGTCCTCAAAGCCTAACAACCCGCAGGCACGAGCGTCAATGATTAAGGGGGCTAAAATCGGCACCTAGGTCGCGTCTGGTGCCGGTTACTGTGTCAAAGTTGCCACGAAAGAGCGATGAAAGTACGAAAGGAACGGCTTTCGGGAGTGATGCCGAGCTGGCCCAACAGCGGCACTGCTATAATCAAGGACTACACCAATGCCGACGAAATCAACGACTGACTTTCTTTCCTTCGATGCACCTTCTCAGAACCAGCGTATCCGCTCCACTACCGTGCTCTGCGTGCGACGCCATGGGCGGGTGGTGATGGCTGGCGATGGGCAGGTGACACTCGGCGATCATGTCATTAAACAGGGTGCGCGGAAGATCCGGCGCTTGTACCAGGACAAAATTCTGGCGGGCTTCGCGGGCTCAACCGCCGATGCATTTTCGCTGTTTGCGCGCTTTGAGACCAAGCTGGAACAATACGCGGGCAACCTTGGACGCTCGGCGGTGGAGCTGGCGAAGGACTGGCGCACGGACAAAAGCCTGCGCCAACTGGAAGCGCTGCTGCTGGTGGCCGACCAGAGCCAGACTTATCTGCTGAGCGGCAACGGCGACGTGATTGAGCCGGATGATGACATTGCCGCGATTGGCAGCGGGGGGCCGTACGCACTGTGCGCGGCACGCGCGCTGCTGCAGTATACCGATCTGGATGCGCTGAAAATTGCGCAAGCCGCGATGACGATTGCAGGACAGACCTGCATATATACCAACGAAAAGTTCACCATCGAAGAACTCTAAGAGCCGCTGAACGGCTAGCCTTCAGCGTGGAGGCACGTAAGTAAACAGGGTGTCCACCGAAGGGCAGTTGCCCGGGCGCCGAAAGGAATTGCGATGGCGATTTATTTGCCACAGACCGTAGAGGAAGAGTTGATCGCGTTAGACGAGTTGACGCCGCGCGAGATTGTGGCTGAGTTGGATAAGTACGTGGTCGGTCAGCACGACGCGAAACGCGCCGTGGCCATCGCGCTGCGAAACCGGATGCGGCGGCAGAAACTCTCGCCGGAGATGGCCGAAGAGGTGATGCCGAAAAACATCATCATGATTGGGCCGACGGGGGTGGGAAAGACAGAGATCGCGCGACGACTGGCGAAGCTGGCGAACTCGCCATTTCTAAAAGTCGAGGCGTCGAAGTTCACCGAAGTGGGCTACGTGGGCCGGGACGTAGAGTCGATGATCCGCGACCTGATCGAAATCGCCATCGATATGGTGCGCGAGGAAAAGCTGGAGGACGTTGCGGAAAAAGCGGAGATGAATGCCGAAGAGCGCATTCTGGACCTGCTGCTGCCGCCCTCGCCGAGCACTGCACCTACGACTCCTCCGGATGGCACGGGAACACCGGGAACGAGCCCGGGAGTAACGACGATTTCGGGCGAGCACACGGCGCTCAGCCTGCCGCTGGAGAGCAGCTCACGCACTCGCGAGAAGCTGCGCCAACAGTTGCGCGAAGGCAAGCTGGACGAGCGCATGGTGGAGCTGGACGTACGCGAAAAGAATATGCCGGCGTTTGAGATCATCAGCAATCAGGGCATAGAAGACATGGACATCAACTTCAAGGACATGTTGCCCAACATCTTTGGCCAGCGCACGAAGAAGCGGAAGATGAAGGTGAGCGAAGCCTTTGAATACCTGATTGCGGAAGAAGAGCAGCGGCTGATCGACATGGATCAGGTGACCAAGACGGCGCTGGACCGGGTGGAGCAAAGCGGCATCATCTTCCTGGATGAGATCGACAAGATCGCCGGACGCGAGAGCGGGCACGGGCCGGACGTTTCCCGCGAGGGCGTGCAGCGGGACATTCTGCCGATTGTGGAAGGAACGACGATCAACACGCGCTATGGCATGTTGCGCACCGACCACATTCTGTTCATCGCGGCGGGCGCGTTCCACGTCTCCAAGCCGAGCGATCTGATTCCTGAGTTGCAGGGGCGCTTCCCGATTCGGGTGGAGTTGAAATCGCTGACGGTGGAAGACTTCGTGAAGATTCTGACGGAGCCGAAGTCGTCGCTGACCAAGCAATACGTGGCGCTGCTGGACACCGAAGGGCTGAAGCTGGAGTTCACGCCGGATGCGCTGGAGGAGATTGCGATCTTCGCGGCCAAGGTGAACGAGACGACGGAAAACATCGGAGCGCGACGGCTGCACACGATCATGGAAAGGGTGCTGGATAAGATCAGCTTCGAGGCTCCGGAGCTGAAAGAGAAGGAAGTGAAGATCGATCGCGAATACGTGGGCAAGATGCTGGCCGACATCGTGAAGGATTCGGATTTGTCGAGATACATTCTGTAGGGGTGGGTGAAAGAAGTTAGCGCCGCTCGGCAGAGGGCGGCGCTTTTGCATTCAGCGCAATCTGTTTCGGGATGTTTGGATAATGGGCGATTAGGAACAGGAATCGGTCACGGCCTAAACGCTGTCCCACTGGCAGACCGTCGAATTCATCCCTCGCAGCACGATGCCCTGAAACCACCAACTTTGCGATAAACTGTCGGCGGATCGTCGCGTCGTTACAGGAGACCCATGGCCATGCAGCGTATCAGTTCGGGCAGCGTTGCCCTTGGCAAAGTGGTATTCCCCGTTATCTGGTTCGGAATCCTCGCAATCATCTTTCTGATAGGCATGTTCGGCAAAGACACCCACGGCAACCATTCCCTGGTCGCCATCGTTTTTCCACTTTTCATGGCGGCCATTGGATTTTTCATCCTGAAGAAAACCATGTGGGGGCTGGCAGACGAAGTTCTCGACGCCGGCGACTCTCTTATCATCCGCATCGGCCGCGAGCAGGAACAGATTCCGCTGGCAAACATCATCAACGTGGGCTACCAGCCCATGACGAACCCCGCCCGAGTCACACTCACCCTGCGCATCCCAGGCCGCTTCGGAGACGAGGTTTCGTTTTACGCGCAGCAGAAATTTCTTCCCTTCGCGCAAAACCCTGTTATCAATGATCTCGTCCAGCGTATTGACGCAGCAAGACAAGCGGCAAGATAGTTTTGCATCTTTCACTTTGTTCAGGATGACACCTTGCACTTTATCCTGCTCCATTGTTTGGCACGGTAGAATTGATTTATGGCGATGGATACCAGAGGTGCTGTTGATTGCGCGCTGGCGGAGAAGCGCGAGCGGCTGTACGCGAGGCTGCGTGAGTTGGGGCGGGTGCTGGTGGCGTACTCGGGTGGAGTGGATTCGGCTTATCTGGCCTGGGCTGCACACACGGTGCTGGGAGACGGGATGCTGGCGGTGATCGCCGATTCGGCTTCGCTGGCGCGGGCACAGATGCGCGATGCGATTAGCTTCGCCGAGGAGCACGGGATTCCGGTGGAGATGGTGCAGACGGATGAGATGGAGAATGCGGATTATCAGCGCAATGACGCGATGCGCTGCTTCCACTGCAAGGATGCGCTGTTTGGAGTGATGGAGAGGTTTGCCGCCGAGAAGGGCTGGGCGGCGGTGGCCTACGGGGTCAATCTGGATGATCAGGGGGATTGGCGTCCGGGACAGAAGGCGGCGCGGCAACATGGGGTGGCGGTTCCTCTGCTGGAGGCGGGACTGACGAAGGCGGAGATTCGCGCGCTGGCCGCCGAGGCCGGGCTGCGGGTATGGGACAAACCGGCATCGGCCTGCTTGTCATCGCGGATTGAGTATGGGCGCAAGGTTACGCGGGAGGCGCTGGCGCAGGTGGAGCGCGGAGAAGACGCGCTGCGGGCAATGGGCTTCCGGCAGTTCCGGCTGCGGCACCACGGGGATGTGGCGCGGATCGAGATTGCACGCGAGGAGATGGAGCGGGCACTGTCTCTGGAGATGTTCGGGCGGATGAACGCGGAGATTAAAGCCTGCGGGTTTAAGTACGTGGCGCTGGATGTGGAAGGGTTCCGCTCGGGATCGATGAACGCGGTGTTGAAGGCGGAGGATCTGCGGTAGGCGCTGCTGGGGATGCGAGCAAGAACAGAGGCAAAGGCAACTCCTCCACCTTAGCCGCGCAAAAGCGGCGCGTCGAAGATGGGGCACCCAAACAGAATCGATTGCTTCTTGAAACTCAGACCGCACAGGAGATTTGCGGCGGCACGGGAATTCCTCACTTTGTTTCGGAACGACAACTGAACGGAAAAAACGAGAACAATTTCAAATGCAACTGCAAGAACAAGAGCGACCGCAGAGGCAAGAACGACCGCGGCTTGTGGGCGGTCTTGCTAATTCGGAAGGGGTAGAAGCCTTTAGTGCCCTGAAAGTGGGCGCGTGAGATAATTCAATGGTTTATGAAATGGAACTGGAAGCGGATGGGGGAGTGGTGGATGCGGCGTCTAATGCTGTGTGTGTTGTTGCTGGCCGTTGGTTGCCGGGCTCAGAGCCCGAGTGGCGCAGAGCTGGATCGCAAGATCGAGAAGCAGGTTCGCGCCACCTTCAATTTACCTCCTTATGTGGACGTGAATGTAGGCGAGCGGACGGCAAGCACAGAGTTTGCGGGCTTTGACAAGCTGACCGTGAAGCTCACCTATGGAGCGCAGTCGCAGACGCGTGAGCTGCTGCTGAGCAAGGACGGCAAGACGCTGTTTTCCATGCTGAAGATGGATTTGACGCGCGATCCGCAGGCGGAAACGATGGCCAAGATCGACCTGAAAGGCCGTCCGGTTCGGGGCAACAAGGATGCGAAGGTTACGGTGGTGGTGTACGACGATTTCCAGTGCCCGTACTGCTCGCGCATGCACCAGACGCTGAACGAAGTGCTGAAGAGCTACGGCGACCGGATCAAAGTTGTGTACAAGGATTTTCCGCTGGTTGAGATTCATCCCTGGGCGCAACGTGCGGCGATTGACTCGGGCTGTCTGGCCAAGCAGAGCGGCGGCGCGTACTGGGATTTTGCCGATTACGTGCATGCCAATGGGCGGGAGATCCAGGGCGAAAAGCGCCCGGTGGATGCGCAGCTTGCCGAGGTGGACCGCATTACGCTGGAGATGGGTAAACGTCACTCGACGGATGCGGCGGCGCTGGAAAGCTGCGTGAAAGCACAGTCGGACACCGACTTGAAGGCCAGCTTGAAAGAGGCTGGAAGCTTGGGTGTGGAATCCACGCCGGCAGTTTTTGTAGATGGGATGAGGATGGACGGTGCAGTGCCGGAGGATGAGCTGAAGCTGGTACTCGACAAGGAACTGAAGAACGCGGGCACGGAAGCTCCGGCGAAGGCAGCGGTCGCGCCCGGCCAATAGAAGCAGAAATCGTTTGAGTCGCAGAAGCAAGCTCGCGCGAGTGCAAGTGGAGCTAGGCATAGGCAGAGCTGGAGGAATTTCGATTTGAATCGCACGATGAGGGTATTGGGCACGGCGCTGCTGGCGGTGTGCGCGCTGGGTCTGCTGGGAGCGGCGGGATGCAAGGGCGCGCAGGGCGGCGCGGACGTGATGGCCCGGGTCAACGGCCGCAAGATTCTGCGCCCGGAGGTTGAGAAATATTATCGCAGCCAAACCGAGGGACAGCAGCAGCCATCGATTGAACAAGCGCAGAGCTTGCGGCTGAGCATTTTGCGTGAGCTGATTGAGAACGAGATCCTGCTGCAACGGGCGGAAAAGCTGGGACTGCTGGCGACCGATGAGGAAGTGGACGGCAAACTGAGCGAAATTCGCGCGCCGTTTACCAAGGAGGAGTTCGACCAACGGCTGAAGGAACGCGGCATCACGCTGGAGGATTTCAAGCGCGATCTGCGGCGTTCGATTACCGTGGAAAAGGTATTGAACAAGGAGATCACGTCGAAGATCAACATTAGCGACGGCGACATCTCGAATTACTACAACCAGCACAAGTCGGAGTTCAACCTGATTGTGCCGCAGTATCACCTGGCGCAGATCCTGGTGACGACGCAGCCGAATCCGCAAGTACGCAACCTGAAAAACGACAAGGCGCAGAACGAGGCTGAGGCGAAGAAAAAAGTTTCCATGCTGCTGAACCGGCTGGAGAGCGGCGAAGACTTTGCGACGGTGGCGATGAACTACAGCGAACAGCCCGATACTTCCGCGACCGGCGGCGACCTGGGCTTTATCCCCGAGAACTCGCTGCAGAGCGACAAACAAGCCTACGACGCGATCAACCGGCTAAAGCCGGGGCAGTACACTCCGCCACTGCCGGCATCGGACAGCGGAAGCCACCAGGTATTCGGCTACCGCATTATCAAGCTGATCTCGAAAGAACCGGCGGGGCAACGCGAGTTGAACGATCCGCGAGTGCAGCAGGCGATTCGCGAACAGTTGCGCGACCGGCGTGAGCAGTTGCTGAAGAGCGCATACTACGAGTCACTGCATAACAGCGCTACGATTGAGAACTATCTGGCAGACCAGATATTGAAAAGCAGCGGACAGTAGAGGCAAAATTTCAAGGTTTCAAGGTTAAGAGCAAAAGCAAAACGCCCGGCTTCGGCTGGGCGTTTTGCTCGGCAGAAGCGGAAGCGTTCGAAGAGCAAGGACAGCCGCAAGATCGATGGCTGGTTGAAAGCTTGTGAGCGCACTGCTTAATCAACAGCGTGGGGATCCTTCACTCCGTTCAGGATGAACACCCTAGGAACAAGGCAAAGATCACTCGACAATTGCGAGGAGGTCTCCGGCGTTGACGGCGGAGGCTTCGTGGACGGCAATCTTGGTGACCTTGCCCTTCTTGGCGGACTTGATCTCGTTCTGCATCTTCATGGCTTCGACCACGACGAGGCCCTGACCGGCTTCGACTTCATCACCTTCGGCGGCAATGATGCGAACGACTTTTCCGGGCATGGGAGCGATGATCTTGGCGGGGCCAGCTTCAGTTCCGGCGGCGGCGCGGCGGCTACGAAGAGAGCGCGGATCGCGAACCTCGGCGGCGAAGCGCTCGGAACCGATGATGATGTGGGTTTCGCCCATCAGCGAATACTCGCGCTTGGCCTCGTAGTTGCGTCCCCCGTGGATGATGGAGAGTACGTCGCGCGCGGTCATGACGACGTCAAGAGTGAACGGCTCGCCATCCACCGTACATTCATAGCCCTTGTCGGCACGCTCGAGTTCGACCTGATGCAAGTGACCATCGATGAGGACTTCGTACTTCATCGGCCGACCCCCTCGGTGCGTGCCGCGGCTTTCCAACCGCCAGGTTTGGTGTCGCCGATTGACGCGGTGGCAGGGGTTCGCGGGGCGGCGGCGTGCAGTCCATCCTCATTGCGGGCGGGCTGCGAGCCGGGGGACGGTTGCTCGGCAAAGATGGCGGCAGCGAGAGCGACGATGGGAGTCCTCCGGGCGGTGCGCGCGTCACCCACGGGAGGCTCCTGCAAAAGCCGGTCGAGAAATCCTGTGTCGACGCGCGCGGCCTGGAAATCCGGATGAAGAAGAATGCGGCGGAAGAGGGAGAGATTGGTTTTGATGCCGCCGATGAAGTATTCGACCAGCGCACGGCGCAGGCGATTGATCACCTGCATGCGGTCTTCGCCGTAAGCGATGAGCTTGGCGAGCAGCGGATCGTAGTCCAGCGGCACGACCCAGCCCTCATACATTCCACTGTCGCGGCGGATGCCGGGACCGGAAGGCGAGATGAGGCGGGTGATGCGTCCGGGAGAAGGGAAGAAATTATTGTCCGGATCCTCGGCGTAGATGCGAAGCTCCATGGCGTGGCCGCGCAGGATTATCTCATCCTGCTTGATGGGGAGGGGCTCGCCGGCGGCGACGCGGAATTGGAGTTGTACGAGATCGATTCCAGTGACCATTTCGGTGACCGGATGCTCGACCTGGAGGCGGGTGTTCATCTCCAGAAAATAGAAATTCTTGTCGGCATCAACGAGAAATTCGACGGTACCGGCATTGTAATAACTGGCCGCCCTGGCGACTTTGACGGCAACTTCTCCCATGCGGCGGCGCATGTCAGGATCGACAAAGGAGCAGGGTGCCTCTTCGAGGACTTTCTGATGGCGACGCTGCACGCTGCACTCGCGCTCGGCAAGGTAGACGACGTTGCCCTGAGTATCGCCGAAGATTTGCATCTCCACGTGGCGCGGGTTTTCGATGAGCTTCTCGATGTAGACCTCAGAGTCACCGAAGGCGCGCTCGGCCTCACTCCGGGCGTTTTCGAAGGCACCGGCCAGCTCTTTTGCGTCAGCCACCATCCTCATGCCCTTGCCGCCACCTCCGGCAGAGGCTTTGAGCATGACCGGATAGCCGATGGATTCGGCGACCGCGAGGGCTTCGGCGACGCTCTTGAGGCCGGTCTCGGTTCCGGGCACGAAAGGAACATTGGCCCGCTTCATATTCTGGCGGGCTTTGATCTTGGAGCCCATGCTCTCCATCGATTCGGGAGAAGGACCAATGAAGACGATTCCGGCGTCACGGCAGGCGCGGGCAAACTTTGCGCTCTCGGAGAGAAATCCGTAGCCGGGATGGATGGCTTCGGCTCCGGTGCGGCGCGCTGCTTCGAGAATCTTTGGAATGTTCAGGTACGACTCGGAGGCCGGGGCGGGACCGAGGTGCTCGCAGAAATCCGCCTTGCGCACGTGGAGAGCACGCCGATCCACATCGGAGTACACGGCGACCGATTCGATGCCCATCTCGCGACAGGCACGAATGACGCGCACCGCGATCTCTCCACGGTTGGCAATCAGAATTCGTTTGAACATGAGAGCGCGTTTCCTTCTGAAAGGCCAGGTTGAGGCTCTCGGATGTTACCAAAAAAACGCCGTGGGAAGGGGAATAAAGAAGATTCGGCAGAGGGGTGGCGACCCAGCCCCGCGCGGGTACGCAGGGCTGGAGCCGGTTAGAGCACTTTCAGGATTGGTGTGTCCGTCATTATCATCGCCGGGAAAAACGCCCGGCTGCTTTGCCGGATACACCTTCCGCGATTCCGGTCTAGAAGCGGTAGGTGACGCCGCCGTTGAGAATGGGGTAGAAGCGGGCCGGTTTGAGGTCGTTAATGATCTTGTTGCGCTGCGCCGTCAAGTTGGACTGGAATACAGGATCGGTGGCGGAGATGACTGTGCTGCCGGTGGTACAAGGCGCCCCCGCGCAACCAGTGCCGGTGGCGTTGAGCTTAAACGTGGGAACGTCCGTGTAGGCGGCGCCGATTTCAATGGGGAAGGCGAAGTGACGGCCAGAGCGCGGAATGGCATTGCCCCAGCCAAAGGTGAAGGTGGGAGCAACTTTGTTCCCGTAAGCGAGAGAGGCATTGGCTTGCAATGCATTGCTTCCGCCGCTGCTGTAGTAGTCCACACTGTTCAGGCTTATTTTGCTACCGGCCGGAAGGGTAGCATTGGCGGCGATGTTGAACCCATTGTAGACAGCTACACCACCGCTGAGGCGGAAGCTTCCGTGGAAGGGGAAGAAATCATAGCTGGCGCGAGCCTCGCGGACGCGGAGACTGGCGTTGTAGTTGACGCTGTCCTGAGAGAGGGAGAGATCATAGTTGAAAAATGATCCGTCAACGCGGAGATTGGTGCGGCGCGAGAGCGGAGTTACAACCTCCAGTCCGGGCCCGAACGTGCCGAGCGTAACCCCCACAGCGATCTTGGAGAAGGGTGGATAGGAAGTGGAGGCCGGGGCGGAAGAGATTTTTGCCGCCGCAGGCTCTAATGCCGCGCTGTTTTCCGAGTACCCCGGCTGGAGCGCAAGCAAGGTCACAAAGCAAACGACAGCAAAGACGCTGCCGAGACGAGACTTCTGCGGCAGGGGCGCGATGCGTTCCATGAGACAGTCCTTTGCCTTCGTCAGGGAAGGCGTTTCAAATGTGAAAATCAAGGTTGAAAGGTGAGTCTTCACATTCAGAGTAGGACAGATTGGGCCCGGCGGCGGCGGAAACTTTATTGCCAAGGTTACTTCGGTTTGGTTTCACCCCGATAAACGGAAAATTTTCCATTGTGGGAGAGACGCGAACGGCCTCTCCGGGGAGAGGCCGCTGAGAAAACGAAAAGCGTAGGGCTACTTTCCCTGCGACTGATCCATGACAATTCCGCCGGGACCCTGGCGGTTAGCCTTTTCCTTCTTGGTGGCAATGGTCTTATCCACCCAGTTGTCCGCGGTCTTGAGATCGGCGGTACGGGCCGCCGGGTTATCGCACTCGTAGTCCGCTCGTTCACGGTACATGAGGTTCAAGTAGGCCATGGCGTCGTCATAGTCCTGACGAAGCTGGAGGGCTTTGTTGAGCAAATTAATGCCTTCCTCGACGATGGGAGCGTTGTGTTCCTTTACGAGTTGACAGACTTTCTTATCCTTGAGCAGGTCGGTGGCCTTCATGCCGAGCTTGTTACGCTCATCCTGGCGGAACTTGTAGGCCTGACTCCAGTCAATGAACGCAACCGAGTAGTAGGATTCCGGATCATTGGGGTCAATCTGGACAGCTTTGTTGTAGTACTGCTTGGCTTCATCGAACTGCTTTTGCTGGAGGTAGAGGTAGGCGATTCCCTTGACGGCGTTGATGTTGGTGGAATCGACGGCAAGTACCTTTTTGTATTCTTCGATGGCTTGATCGGCGTAACGCTTGTTTTCGGCGGTTTCCGCGCCGGGCACGTACTGCTGGGCATAAGCCGTAGCGAGATAAATGCGCGCGTTGAGGAGGCTGGGGTCAAGGCTGACCGCAGTCTTGAAATGTTCGATGGCCTCTTCGTAGCGGGCGTTCTTGTAGGATTGCACACCCTTGTTGAGGTGATCGCGAGCCTGGAGCTTGGTGCAGCCGGCGGACGCCAGTACGGCGAGAGCGAGGAACAAACCGGCCAACACGCGTACGATTCTGTTCATTTGATGTCACCTTCCGTTGCCAATCTTGGCCGGAGTCTGAGATCTCAGGAGAAGCTTTCAAGGCGCGGCCACAGATGCCGCTCCGGCTGCGGGCGCCTCAGGCTCCCGCACATCGAATTACCGGCGCAGCGGCGAGAAGATGGGAGCACGGCCTGCACCGCACTCCCGGTCACTTGATTCCCGCAATCCGGCTACTGACCGGCTTCGATCTTGGCCGTAATGAGCCCCACCTTGTCCACGCCAGCGGCATGGACTTTATCAATTACCACAGCCACGTCAGCGAAGGTGAGGTCTTCATCACCCTTGACGAACGCGACCTTTTCAGCGCGCGTCTTGAAGATGTCTTCCAGACGGCCCTGCAGTTTGTCGAGCGGAACGTCATCCTGGTTGATCTTGATGGTGTCGTTCCTGAGCACCTGGACGACGATGGTGCGATCATCAGGATTGGTCTGTGTCTGAGGATTCTTCGGCGGCTGAGGAACCAGCGCGTCGAGGCCCTTGGGCGTGAGCGGGGTGATGACCATGAAGATGATCAGCAGCACCAGCAGCACGTCAATCAGCGGCGTTACGTTAATGTTTGCCTGAGGACCGTCTCCGCCACCCATTGTCATTGCCATAGCGATCGCCTCCTACTTATGCCCGGACGATGCCGGCGATTCGAGCGAACCCTGCTTGCGCTCTTCGGTGAGGAGGCCGAGTTGATCCACGCCAGCGGAGCGGACCTCATCGACCACCGCGACGACGTCGCCATACTTGGCGCCGGCATCGGCTTTGACGAAGATACGTTTATCAGCCTTGTTCGCCAGTCTGTCTTTCACCTTGTCGGTCAACTGTTCTGGAGTGACGACATCGGAATTAAAGTAGATCTTCCCGTCGCGCATGATGGCCACGATGAGGGAATCTTCTTTGTCGGCCTCGGGCATTTTGATCGGGTTGTCCGTCTTCGCCAGAGTCACGCTGACGCCCTTCTGGAGCATCGGCGTAATGACCATGAAGATGATCAACAATACGAGCATCACGTCCACCATCGGAGTCACATTGATATCCGAGTTGACGTTAGCCATTCTCTTTTTAGCGACAGCCATAGCTTCCCTATCTCCGGGTATGCTCTACCGGCGAACGTTGCGACGCTTCAAGAAATAGTCGATCAACTCGCTGGAGCTGTTATCCATCTCGACATCAAACGCTTCGACACGGCCGGTGAAGTAGTTGAACATCCACACTGCCGGAATGGCCACGAACAGACCGATAGCGGTGGTCACCAGCGCTTCCGAGATACCACCGGCGACGGCGGCCAGACCAGTTGCCTTGGCGCCCGAGATGCCCTTGAAGGCATTGAGAATTCCGACCACGGTGCCGAACAGTCCGACGAACGGCGCGGTGGAACCGATGGTAGCCAGACCGGCGAGGCCGCGCTTCAACTCGGCGTGGACGATGGCTTCGGCGCGCTCGAGGGCGCGGCGGGAGGCTTCGAGCTCTTCACCCGGCAGTTCGGTGGATTCACCGTGGGATTTGAACTCCTGCAGGCCGGCAGCGACGACCTTTGCCAGATGGCTCTTCTTGTTGCGGTCGGCAACCTTGATGGCCTCTTCGATTTTGCCATCCTTCAGGGCGCCGGCAACGGCCGGGGCAAACGAACGCGACTGGCTGCGGGCAGCCGAGAAGGCGAGCGCACGATCAATCATGATTCCAATTGACCAGCCGGACATGAGAAACAGGACGATGACGACAACCTTTGCCAGGAAGCCCATCTGTTTCCACAGGGAGATCGGATCCCATCCGATGCCACCTTCCGGTTCCTGAAAGAGCAGGACCGCGGCTTGGTGCATGTTGCACAGGACCAACGTTGCAATGTTTGCGAGAACCATGAGCTGATTTTCCTCCTCAGAACTCTTGAGACTTCTGATCTTAGTTGATGCGCAGCCGCTCGGGATACGCAGTCTTTACGAATTGACTCTGCGGAATACGCGAGCCGGGTGCCAGACTTGCGCTTGAGGGCAAAAGTCACCGCCAAGCGGACGCCAGGACTGCGGGGATTACCCGCCTGCCAGGGTGAAGTTTACGGTAACCTGCGTATCCACTTCGACGGGCTCGCCGTTCAGGAAGTACGGTTTGTACTTCCACTGCCGCACGGCGTCAATCGCACTTTGGATGAGCATAGGGTGACCACTGACGGCGCGCAGATTCTGAATCGAGCCATCCTTACCGATGACGGCCTGAAGCACAACCGAACCCGAGATTCGGGCCTGCTTGGCGAGTGGCGGATAGGTAGGCTGCACCTTGCGGACGAGAAGCCCCGAGGTGACGCCCTGAGAAACTTTGACACGCTGCGGGGTTGCTGCCTTGGGTACGGCCGTGGGAGCAGCTTGGACGATGGAACCAAGAACCCCTCCAACTACACCGCCGGCGACGCCTCCAACCACGCCGCCGTACACGCCGCCAGTACTGGGCGGCGGTGCTTCACTTTCCGTAATCATTGCTATCTTCGTGGGAATCTTCGTAGGAGCTTTGAGTTGCCCGTTGTCGATCTCCGTGGCAGCCCTGACCACCCTGGCTACGGGCGCAGCAGCGGCAGGCGGGGGTGGTGGCGGCGGTGGCGGCGGCGGCGCGACCAGATAGCCCATCAACTGCTGCTTGGGAAGTGCGTCCGTGTAAATCAGGGGTATCAACACGAGTACGCCGACCAAGGCGGCCTGAAGGATGAACGACAATATGGTCGCCCATGGGCTACGCCGATGCAGCCTCGAGTTTCTGCCGCCCGATTCCAGAAGGCTATCTTCAAACATAAGCCAGTTCTCCGTCTTTCTATCTAATAGACACCGGCGGGGACGCATTTGCTCCCGAAATCGCTGCTGTCTCGAAAAAAAGATTTGGCGAAACTACAGTGGCGCATACGACAACAGCTCACCAAGCCCAACTCCGAATGCAGGAAAGCGGGTGACACGCTGGCCACCCGCACTCCATAAAGCTTGCAAAACATCGGCTACGCCTTGGCGGGCGCTTTGTAACGGCGGCCTTCATTGTTGGACGAAGAGGCTGACATTCCAGGTACGGACTTCTTTCCCCGCCACTGCTGATATGCAACCAGCATTGGGGCGGCGATAAAAATGGACGAGTAAGTTCCGATGATGATGCCGATGACCAGCGCCATGGAGAAGCCATGCAGAACCTCTCCACCGAACAGGAAGAGGGCCAGAACGGTGAGGAACGTAAGTCCGGAGGTCAGGACGGTTCTGCTCAGGGTCTGGTTGATGCTCTTGTTCACGATTTCGGTCAGCGAGTCCTTGCGCAGCAGCTTGATGTTCTCGCGGATACGGTCAAAGACAACGATGGTGTCATTCATCGAGTAGCCGACCAAGGTGAGGATGGCGGCGATCACGGTTAACGAAATTTCGGTATTGAGCAGTGAGAAGGCGCCGACGGTGATCAGCGTGTCATGGAAGCACGCGACCACGGCAGCAATGCCATAGATGAGCTCAAAGCGGAACCAGAGATAGAGCAACATGCCAAGCAGCGAGTAGAGAGTGGCCAGCAACGCCTGCTTACGGAGCTGCGCGCCAACCTGCGGCCCGACGATATCGACATTGCGGACGCCGAAATTCGAGGTAAAGAAATCCTGCTGGAGAGCTTGCACAACCGGAGCCGGAGCCACGGCGCTGGTGTCCGCCACCGAATTCAAGATGCCGCCGCGGGTCTTGTCGCGGAAGTCCACGAGGGCGCGGGCGGTCTGACCGTATTGGGCAGGCGCGTCGGTGCCGAGGTGGAGCGGGTCCGCCTTGAGCAGGTAGTCCTGCAACGAGGTGTAGCCGATGTTGTTGAGGTCGGTCTTGCCCGGCTCAGCGGTGGTCTGCAGGGCCTTGATGATGTCTTCCTTGCCCTGATCGAGCGCTTGCTCACTGGTTTCGCGGATATCAAGCCGGATCAGGACTTCATTGCTGCCGGTGAGGGCCTGGATGGTTGCATTCTTCAGGCCGGCGCGATCCAGGTCGGCGCGAATGGCATCCAGGTTGGGCTTCTGGGTGAACTTAACGTCCACGACAGTGCCGCCACGGAAATCAATGCCGAGCGGAATGTGGTGCCAGAACAGCATGGAAGCGATGCCGGCGACGGAGAAGATCAGCGAGAGAGCGAGAAAGAACCACTTCTTGCTGAGAAAGTCGATATTGGTGTTACGAAACAGTTCCACTGTAGAAGCCTTCTACCCGAGAAGCGCGGGCTCCTCTAAATTTCTAGTGCGTCGCAGACGCTGCTGAAGCCTTACATCCAACTTGCTGCGGCGGGCGCTCCGAGAGTGCCGGAGACCCGCCGTCAAAACTAGATCGAGAGCGCCTCGCCGCGTTGGTGGCGGTTGAGGATGCTGTCGAAGATGGTGCGCGAAACGAAGACAGCGGTAAACAGATTCGCCAACAGACCAAACGTGAGAGTGACAGCAAAGCCCTTGACCGGTCCGGTTCCGAACAGGAACAGGATGGCCGCCGAAACAATCGTGGTCACGTGGGTATCCACAATGGTCACCCAGGCGTGCGCAAAACCTTGCTCCACGGCCGAGGGCGGCGTTTTTCCGGCGCGCAGTTCCTCGCGAATACGCTCGAAGATGAGCACGTTGGAGTCGACGCCCATACCGACGGTGAGAATCAGACCGGCGATTCCCGGCAACGTAAGCGTGGCACCGGAGAAGCCGAGGAAACCAAGCAGAATGACTAGGTTCAGGACGAGCGCGAGGTCCGCGTTGATCCCGGCGACGCGATAGTAGATCAGCATGAAGGCGAGAACGGCGACCATGCCAACAATGGCGGCGCGCACGCCCTGATGAATCGAATCGGCTCCGAGCGACGGGCCAACGGTGCGCTCTTCGAGGTACTTGATGGAGGCCGGCAGGGCGCCGGAGCGCAGGATCATCGAGAGGTCCTTGGTCTGCTGCTCGGTGAACGAACCGGAGATGCGGCCGGTATCGCGGATGGCTTCCTTGATGTTTGCGATCTCCTGCACCTTGCCGTCGAGCACGATGGCCAGAGGCTCGCCGATGTGCTCGGAGGTGAACTTGTAGAAGCGGTCACCACCGTCACGGGTGAGGGTAAAGGTCACGTCGGGGCGGCCGGTGTCTTCGCGCCCGGCTTCGGCGGAGCGCAGATCGCGTCCACTGACGGCCGAGACGCGGCTGATGAGGTAGTAGACATCTCCGCCTTCGGTGCCATTCTTGCTGCCGATGCTCTTGCCCTTGATGATGACGGCGTCCGAGGGGAGAATGCCACCGTGGGCGGCGAGCACTTCCTGCTCACTGCCGTAGGCGCGCCCGTTGTCCAGGCCCTGGCGGATTTCCAGCATGGCGGTGGACTGCATGACTTCCTTGACGCGGGCAGGATCATCGACGCCGGGGAGCTGGACGAGAATCTGGTAGTCACCGAGGCCGTGTTCCTGAATCACCGGCTCGGAGACACCGAGCTGGTCGATACGGTTGCGGATGGTTTCGATGGCCTGTTCGACGGCACGCGTCTTGATGGCTTGCAGCACAGTCGGCTTGAGGGTGACGCTCCAAGTATTATCGGGGCCGGAGGTCAGATCGTATTCGCTGAACTGGTCGTTGACGAGCGAGCGAAGGTCGCCCGCGGCAGCAATGTCCACGCCGCGCAGGGTGACGGTTTGCGGAGCCGCTACCGGATCCGTCTTGAGGATGTCACCGAAAGTAATGTTCTTTTTCTTCAGCGCATCCTTCAGCCGCTCGATCGTCTGATCGGTTTCGGCATTGACGGCATCGTTCACCTGAACCTGAAGGATCAGGTGGGTTCCGCCACGCAGGTCAAGCCCGAGATGGATGTTTTGCTGAATGCCGGCGATAAGACCGTTCGCCTTAATGGCTTCAATGCTCTTCTGTGGATCGGTTCCAAGGAAAATCCCCCAGAGGAACACAACCAAGGTAGCGACGATAAGAACGACTTTCCAGAGCAGGTTCTTCTTCATGGAAACCGCGACCGCCTAAGATTTCTTTGCGCTATCGTCGACAGTGACCGCGGCGATAGCGTTGCGAGCAACTTCAATTTTCAGGTTATCCGGGGCGACACGGAGGATGATGCTGCCAGCGTCGGTGCCCTCGGCCTGCTTAATGGAAAGAATGATGCCGATGATGCCGCCGGTGGTGGTGACACGATCGCCAGACTTGAGGTTGGTCAGCATCTCCTGCCATTTCTTCTGCCGCTTCTGCTGCGGCATGATGAGGAGAAGGTAGAAGATGGCGAAGATCGCCACCATCATCAAGAGAGAAGTCATTCCTGCGCCGGACTGCTGAAAAACGAGGAATGCGAATTGAGCAATCATTCTTTGGGCTCCCGCCGGTGCCCTCTAGGGCAGACCGCGGCGTAGAATTTTTATTTTACCTGGACCGCAATGGGGCTGCGTACCGTGGGACACACCCGGGGCACGCGAGGAACCCACACCATTCGTACCAAGCATCATCTGGTATCTGAGAGTTCAGGTTATCGCAAATTCAAAGTGCCAGCACATCGAAATACGTGCTGGCGCCAGGAAATACGCGATGACACTCGCAAAGAGGTACGGACTTTGCAGACCGCCACGCATCCCGGTCCTAGACCGCGGAACGGACACTCGCAAACTCCCCTGTGATGATAGTCTCTCGGACGCGCCGCATGATGTCAAGGTAGTGCGCCAGATTGTGCACCGTGTTAAGTACCTGTGCCAGTACCTCCTGCGAGGAATACAGGTGGCGGAGATAGGCGCGTGAATAGCGGGCACAGACCTTGCAACGGCAGTTTGGATCGATGGGATTCTCGTCGCGGGCATAGCGCGCATTTTTAATATTCAATTTACCTTCGCTGGTGAAAAGCAGGCCGTGGCGGGCGGCGCGGGTGGGCATCACACAGTCCATCATGTCCACGCCAAGGCGCACGTACTCGACAATCTCCTCGGGAGTTCCGACGCCCATGACATAGCGCGGCTTGTCGGCGGGAAGCAAAGGAATGGTCTCATTCACAATCTCCCAGGTTTTTTCGCGGGGCTCACCCACGGAAAGGCCGCCGATGGCGTGGCCGGGGAAGCCGATCTCTACGGTGCGCAGGGCGGATTCGCGGCGCAGTTCCGGGTACATGCCGCCCTGCACAATGCCAAAAAGCGCAGGCGTCTGCTCGGAGCCGAACTGGCTGGTCTTCTCCGCAAACCAGGGAACCTCGTGCTTGTGAGCCTCGAAGTAATCCTTGCTGCGGCGGGCCCAGCGGGTGGTCATCTCCATGGACTTGCGGGCGCGCTCGTAGGTGGCCGGGAACTCGGTGCACTCGTCGAAAGCCATGAGGATGTCGGCGCCAAGGCCGATCTCCGCCGCCAGCGAGGTTTCCGGGGAGAAGAAGTGCAGCGAGCCATCGATGTGCGAGCGGAACTGCACGCCATCCTCGGTGAGCTTGCGCAGATCACTGAGGCTGAAGACCTGGAATCCCCCGGAGTCAGTAAGGATGGGCTTGTGCCACGCCATGAACTTCTGCACGCCGCCAAGCTGGCGGACGGTCTCAACCCCGGGGCGGAGATAAAGATGGTAGGTGTTGTTGAGCAGGATCTGGACATCCAGCTCTTCGAGGACATCCTGGGGCACGCCCTTGACCGAGGCAACGGTGCCCACCGGCATGAAGACGGGAGTTTTCACCTCTCCGTGCGGGGTGAGAAAGCGGCCCGCGCGGGCGGCACCGCAAGTGGCTTCGACCTGAAACGAAAAAGACATGGAGATTTGATTGTAAGGCAAGGAGAGCCTTCTATTTGCGGGGTGCGAGCCAGCGCGTTTTGTGAATTAGCTAGCCGCTAACTATTACAGCTATCACTGCGCCGCTCTGATCCGGCTCCGCATCTAACTAAATTGATAGCGCGTTCGGGCTGAGTGCGCGGGATCAACCTGCTATATTTCGTTCCGAAGCAACACACCTCAATACTTGGAGAGCTAAATGTTTAAGATCCGTTTCACAGTGTTCTTGGTGCTGGCCCTGGCCTTTCTGCTGCCGGGATCACTCGCGGCACAGGGCGACGGCCAGTATGTGATTCTAAGTGCGCAGTATGGCCATGAGCGCAACCATGTTGATGTGACCAACCGACTCAGGGAGTTAGCGAGAGCGGACCGTCCGTTCCGGGTGAGCAACGAAGATTTTGGCGTTGATCCAGACCCGGGTGTGAGGAAGACGCTACGCATTTATGCCCGTGGTCCCAACGGGCAAGAACAAATGTTCGAGTATCGCGAAGGCAGCGTGATTGATGGCGGACAATTCCGCGGTTGGCGCGGTGGTGATTGGGGCAACGGTGGCTGGAGCGGCAATTGGAACGGCGGAGGAAACCGCGACGAGGGCCAGTTCCTGATTTTAAGTGCGCAATATGGTCACGAGCGCAGACATGTTGACGTCACTGATCGCCTCAAAGAACTAGCGAGGGCGGATCGACCATTCCGCGTGAGCAACGAAGATTTTGGCGTTGATCCAGACCCGGGTGCGAGGAAGACGCTACGCATTTATGCCCGTGGTCCGAACGGGCAGGAACAAATGTTCGAGTATCGCGAGGGCAGCGTGGTCGATGGTGCTCAATTCCGAGGCTGGCGCAGCGGGAATTGGGGCGGTGGCTGGAGCGGCAATTGGAACGGCGGAGGAAACCGCTAATAGAACAAACATTGCCGGAGGCTCACCGGACGAAATCATCCGCGTGCACAACGGCTCCTGAGCGGGGTTGCGGCCATTGGAAGAATTGTGAGCGGGAATCAATTTCCGGGAGAGCACGCTCTTTGGAGTTCGATTTCCCCTCATTGTTATTGCTACCTAGCTAGATGATCGATTGTTGGATAAATTTGTATGGTACGCCGCCTGACTGCAAGGGGATTGTTGGGATCGAAGTGACAGTCTGCGTCTATGTATCCGGCCTCTGTTGGAGATGATTCTCCGGGCTCACGATGATGGTCCGCGCGTGCTGATCCTGATCACACGATGTCATACCCCGCAGCCCCCTTTTCACAGTATTCTCTCCAATGTTGCGCTATTGGATTGCAGCAGTTTACGGCTGCAAGGCCACCCGAGTCCGGCTAGCCCTGCAATGAGCGCCAGGTTTCACGTTGCAGGAAGCTGCCTTCGACGTGCTCTTCCATTTCGAGGAACATGGGCCAAGGCGCGGTGAACGACAAAACATTTTTGCCGAGGGCGGCGCGCACACTCTTGCGGGCTGAGATATCAGTCAACCCCACTAGGGCGCGTGGATGCTCACGCTCCAGCTCCTGGTAGGCGAGGATGCCCAGGACCTGGCAAGCCGCCCCCCATGGGATGGCGACGTTCTCCCGCTCCGGATGCGCATAGTTGGCCAGAATGACCAGGGCCGATAGGGCATCAGGCTCAACGAAAAGCGTGACACTTTTTACCCTGTCCTGCTGCGGATCGGTCTCCTCCAGCGGTTTTGCGATCACATACCTGGCCGGAATATCGCGGATCGGCAAGGACTGGACGAAGGATTTCGTGCACCCGCAGTTTTTCACGTAGCGTTCGCCGAGTAGGAAGTCGCCGGCAAGCTGCGAGGCCCCGGCCTGAGCCAGACCCTGTCCGATTTGGCGGCCTGCTTCCGACCTCTCGTTTCCGTCCGACAGGAAGCCGTAAAAACCTTCGAGCCCGCCCGGAAAAGAATCGTACTGGTTGCCAAAACCGAGACCGACTCCGCCGCCCCAGCATCCATAGGTCTGCCGGTCGAAAACGCTAGTCCGTCCTTTGGCCGCCGCGGCCGCCATCAGGCCCATAACGCAGCCCCAGGATCCCGGCTTGAACTGGGCTGCGCCTTGCGGGGCATCATCGGCCCATACGATGGCGACGGAATGAGTTTTCAACCCTATCGAACTGGCGATTTTGCTTTCCATGATCCAATCCTCCGAACGCGGTGATCTTAGTACATGCCTCAGGATGCCACCAGCACTTTTACGCACGGAACACCGGAGGCCGGTTGTTCACTGACGATGAGTGGGTTGTCAGTGTAGGATTTTGGTATGAATAACTTGAAGGCCGTTATCTTCGATTATGGGAAAGTCCTCTCGCTGCCGCCGACCGAGGAACAGTGGCAGACGCTGATTGCGTGCTTTGGAAAGTCGCAGCAGGAGTTTCAGAAAGTCTACTGGTCGAACCGCGATGGAATCGATCGCGGAACCCTGGATATCTTCGGCTACTGGAAGAAGGCGGGCGAAGATTGCGGCCGCCAGATCAGCGATGCCGAGGTACTGGAACTGATTGAGCACGACAACCGGCAATGGACCAACGAATGTCCCGAAATGCTGGCCCTGGCGCGCGATCTGCGCAAGGCCGGCTACAAGATCGCCATCTTGAGCAATATGGAGCGCCGGATGCTGGCGGTGATGCGCGAGAAGCTGGCCTGGCTGGACGAGTTCGACGTGCAGATGTACTCCTGCGAGATTGGCATGGTAAAGCCGGATGTGGAGATTTACCGGGAGTGCTGCCGGAGGCTGGGCTGCCAACCGGAGGAGGTGCTCTTTCTGGACGACAAGAAGGTGAACACAGAGGGAGCCAAAAGCATTGGCATACAGAGCTACGTCTTCGCCTCGGGCGTGGACCCGGTGATGACGACGGGCGAGTCCGAAATTACGGTTGCAGAGCTGCGGGCATTACTGCTGGACGGGCGCGCGGAAATAGTCCGGCCTTGACCGCAGAACACGCGGTGAAGGCCGGGTACATGCTTCCAGGTACGGCGGAGATGTGCGGGAGTAAGGATTACGGCTTTGGAATATCGTGCTTTTTCAGGAAGTCGTCAACCCGGACGATGGCGCGGGTGATGGTTCCCCGGCCAATTTCTTGCTTTCCTTCATAGGCGAAGACACGAATCCGGTAGAAGCGGCCTTCAATGGCTTCGACCTCGGCGGTAGCGCGCACCACCGCGTTCATTCCGACAGGAACGCGATGTTCGACGTTAACGGCCGTGCCGACGGAGATTTCGCCGGGCTCACAGAAGGCCTGCAAGGCGTGAACGCCTGCCGACTCCATCAGTCGGATCATGTCCGGGGTGGAATACACAGGCGGGAGTAGGTGATTATGCGCGGTCAGAGTGTGCTCGTACTGCACCCGCTCCTCTGCCGCTCCCTTGGCACCGATAGGAACTTGTTTGACCATAGGGCCGAAACTGTATCGGAGTGTGGACTGAACAGCAAGCAAAACTATTGCGAGGCATGGAAGTTAGTTCAAAAATGGTTACTGCGAATACCGCAGCGAGTTTCTCCGCAGCCTTCCGGGAGATGGTTACGCGATCGAAAAAGACTGCTCAGAGAGGCGATGCGCTTCGCTGTCATCAAGCGCCTGCCAGAGCCAGTGTGCGGCCCGTTCGGCAGAGTTTAGAGCAGGCTCGGCAAGCTTGCTGTTGTGGGCGACAAGGCGAGCTAGTTCCTCGCGCCAGATCCGCGAATGCAAGACATCGGCGTAAGTGTGGAGGGCGAAATATCCGTAAGTGCGAGCATTGGCGCCGTAATGACTCATCAGCGCGCAGGCTTTTTCGCCACTGATGCGCGGCACTTGGGATTCGTAGGCGTAGAGTGCGGCCAGGACCTCGGACGGGGTGGCGTGGCTGGCGCTGCGGTAAAAGCAGTCGATGAGATGGCGTACCGCCGCACTGGGCTGGCTGCGCCGCACCTGCTCGGGGGAAAGCCCGACGCCTTCGGCAAAGTCCAGCCACATGTCACTGTGAGCGCGGCCCTCCACCTCTTCTTCAGCCAGGTTGCGCAGAACGGCGCGGCGAAGCGCGCTGTCGCCAAGGCGGCAGTGAAGAGCACTGAGGAAGGTCGGGTAGGCCGCCACGTGATGAAAGAATTCTCTGGCGTAGGTGCGCAGATGCTCAAGGGAGAGCTTGCCGGCAGTCCAGGCTTGGTAAAAAGGATGAGTGAGCAGATCGTGGCGGGCCACACGCGCGTCTAGCGCCGATTGAAACTCAATAAGGTTCATAGGTTAGCCAGAACAAAAAGATAAGAGCTTGGCCTGAGATGTAAACAATTGCGAAGCCTACGCTGTGATCTACTCTCAAGCAAGCTTTTGCCGAGATTTTGCCTAGGTACAAGAGCTAAGCACAAGAAACGGCTGGGGGCAGGGCGACCCAATTCGGGACGTTTTGCTACAATCGGCCCCGAGACGTATTCACAACTGGAGAATGCGATGAGCACCACTGCACTGCCCGAGGAGTCCGAGGCTGCACTGACGGAGTCCCAGCGCTTGCTGTACACCTTTACCGCACCAGCAAAGACGATGGCAGACCTGCGGCGCAATGCCAGTTGGTGGGTGCCATGGCTGCTGGTATCCATCGTTTCCGTTGGATTCGCCTATACGCTGGACAAAAAGATTGGCTGGGCTCAGGCGATTGAAACCCAGATTCAAGCCAATCCGAAGGCCGCTGCGCAGATTGAACAACAGGCTCCGGAGCAGCGCGAAAAGGATCTAAAGATAAAGGCTGCGGTCGCCGGGGTGATAAGCTACGCTGCGCCATTGGTGACCTTGCTGACAATAGTGGTGATGGCCGGCTTAGGGCTGGTCATGTTCAACTTCGGCTTTGGAGCGAAATTACGCTTCGGAGAATTGATGGGAGTGGCGGCTTACAGCCAACTGCCATCGATCCTTTATTACCTGCTAATCATCGCTGTTATGTTCCTGGTGGCACCGGATGCCTTCGACATGAACGATCCGATTGCGACCAACGTGGGATATTTCATTCCCCATACGATGCCCTTGCTGAAAACAGTGCTGGGGGCCTTGGATGTGTTCATGCTATGGCAGGTATTTCTGCTGGCGGTGGGTATCTCGCAATTGAGCAACGTAAAAAAGGGAAAGGCCTTCGCCGCAATTTTCGCTCTGTTCTTCCTGTTCAAGCTGGCGGGTGCGGTCTTCATTGGAATGTAGATTTTCGGGCACGATAGATGAATTGGGCGCCCGTGAATAGGGAGCCCAGTTTCATGTGCGGGATGGGCTCGGAGTGGAGCTCTTGGCTTGGGGTAGGGCGCAGCCGGCGGTGGCGCGGCGCAGGGCCGCACGAGCCAGCAGGCGGGTGGAGTCCAGCACCGGGAGCGGCGAGCTCTCATTGCCGATGAGCAGCGGCAATTCGGTGCAGCCGAGGACGACGGCATCGCAGCCCTCGGCCTTCATGCGGCTGATGGCACCGCTGATGATGCCGAGGGAATCGGAGCGGAAGATGCCGTTCACCAGCTCGTCGAAGATGATTTGGTCGATGCGGGCACGGTCGAGCGGCGATGGAATGCGGTACTCGATGCCGTGTTGGGCGAGGATTTCGGGATAGACCGGACCATCCATGGTGTATTTGGTTCCAGTGATGGCGAGGCGGCGGAAGCCGTGCTCGCGGGCGGCGCTGGCAACCTCTTCAGCGATGTGCAGCCAGGGGAGAGGCGACGCTGCGGCAACCTGGCGAAAGGCGCGGTGGATGGTGTTGTCAGGCGCGAGGAGAAAATCCGCACCACAGCTCTGGAGCTTGCGGGCCGAGGAGAGCATGAGTTCGGCGACGCCCGCCCAGTCATCGCGCTCGATGGCCTGCATGTACTCGCCGAGGCAGCGGGTGTGCATGGAGATTTCCGGATGCATGTGGCGGCCCAGCAGGGCCGGAGCTTCGGCGCAGATGGTGCGATAGCAGAGGGCGGCGCCTTCAGCGGAGCAGGCGACGATTCCGATGTGCAGGGGCTGGGTCATCGTATGATTTCGCGTCCTTGGCTTCGAGTCAGTCACAGCAACTTCAACAGCTCGCGCTTGCGCTCCTCGGGAAGCCATGAGGCACGGAAAGAATTGGCGGCAAGCTGGCGCAACTCTTCGTTGGTGAATCCAAAAGCATCTTGCGCCAACTGATACTCGCGCACAAGTGTCGTCTGAAACATCTCGGGATCATCGGTGTTGAGCGTGACCAGGGCTCCGGCGTCGAAGTAGCGGCGCAAGGGATGCGCCGAGATCTCCGCGCAGCAACCAGTGCGCAGGTTCGAGGTGAGGCAAAGCTCCAGCGGCACCTGGTCGCGGACAAGGCGCGCGATGAGCGCCGGGGCCCCGGCGGCAAGCAGCGCGTGACCGAGACGCTCGGCCTTGAGGACATCGAGCGCGCTGTAGATGGAGAGCGGGCCAACGGTTTCTCCGGCATGAACGCTGAGGCGCAGACCGTGGCGCGCGGCCTGAGCGTAAACCTGCGCGAAAAGCTCGGGGGCGGCAATGCGCTCGTCGCCGCCGATGCCGATGCCGATGACGTTGCGGGACTGGTGCTGGATGGCTTTGGCGAGAACCTTCTCGGCCTCGTCGGGACCGAAGTGGCGAACGGCGTCGAAGATCCAGTACAGGGTGGTGCCGAAATCTTTTTCCGCGCGCTGGCGGCCGCGCTCCATACCTTCAAAGAGCGGATCGAACTGCTGGCCACGCCAGAAGATGACGCCGACGCTGACGAAGACCTCGGCGTGCAGGCAGCCTTCGGCGGCGAGCTTTTCGACCAGGCGATAGGTGATGAGTTCGAAGTCCTCGGGATCGCGCAGGCGCTCGGTGACCGCCTTAAAGGCGATCATGAAGCCGGTGAAATCCTGGTAATCGTAGAGCGCGGCAGCCTCGGCGACGGTGAGCGGGCGGTGCGAGTTGGGCAAAGGCTTGTAGCGGTTGCTGGCCCACGGAAACGGCGTGTGATGCTTCTCGCTGAGCTGGCTGAGGGTCAGCGGATCGACCGAGCCTTCAAGATGAAGGTGGAGTTCGGCCTTGGGCAGGCGAGTGAGGAAGTCGGAGTTCACTGGATCATTCTATGCGAAGCCTGTGCGCAAGAACCCACACCTGCTGACTCCGGCAGATGTGGGGCACCGCCAGAGTAATTAAACACCCAAACGGGCCACGCGAGCCGCCGCTACCCGCGGGCGTTCCGATTCAGGATTGTGAACTCGGCTAAGGTGATTTTGCGCACTGGCAAAATGTTTTCGGGATTATCTTAACGTGTCTTTCTGGTCAGGTTGGACATTCCGGGAAGCATATTCGTACGAGGAGGCATGCCATGATGAAAACGAGACTTGTGGTTTTGGCTCTGATTTCGCTGGCTCTTGCTCTGCCAGCGTTAGGCGCCGGCAGCAAGTCTTACAACACTACCTATCCCGTTCCTTGCAGCGAGGTGTGGCCTGCGGTCAAAGATGCCCTTAGCAATCCGGACAACTACAAAGACGTGCAGAGTGACGACGTCAAAATGACTGCTGACTACAATGTGAAACACTCCATTCATTGGTCCGTTATCGGAGCGGTCAACCAGGGCAAAAACCACGTCAGCTTGGTGCCGATTGGTACCACGTGCCAGATGAGTGTTGTGTCGATGTATAGCGGACTTGCGCACAACGACCAGGGTGACTTCAAGAAGCGCGTGGAAGAATCTATGGCAAAGCTGAAAGCCGCGCCGGCTTCCCAGCCTGCCAAGCCGGAGGCTCCCGCTCAGGCTCCAGCCAAGTAGGTTGCTTTCCCACATTTGCGTCGGAAGGCACGACGCAGATGTGGGCCACCTGGGTTACTTCGTGTGTTACTTCGTGACCTCGCTTGGTTTAGGCGAGCTATTTTGGTCAGCAAACTCGCTGCGGTGGCGGCTGTAGCCGATGTAGATCAGCAGGCCGAGGGCGAGCCAGACGAAAAAGCGAATCCAGGTGATGACGGTGAGGCCAGCCATCAGGCCTCCGCAGAGAAGCACGGAGATCAGGGGGAACCACGGCACGAAGGGGACCTGGAAGCCGCGGGGACGTTCGGGCTGAGTGCGGCGGAGGAAGATCACTCCGAGGGAGACGAGGACGAAGGCGAACAGGGTTCCGATGTTGGAGAGGTCGGCGGCATCACCGATATCGACCAAGCCGGAAGGCAGACCGACGGCCAGGCCGGCGATCCAGGTGGACCAGTGCGGCGTTTTGAAGCGGGGATGGATGCGGGAGAAGAACTCCGGCAGCAGGCGGTCGCGCGACATAGCGAACCAGATGCGCGTTTGGCCGTACTGGAAGACCAGCAGTGAGCTCAACATGCCGGTGAGCGCGCCGATGATGATGACGGAGCGCCAGATGGGACGGGCTCCGAGCTGCTGCAAGGCGTAGGCCACCGGGGCCTCGGCGGCGGCGCCGGAGCCGAAGACGGAATACTTCATCATGCCGAGCAGGACGAGAGCCACGCCGACGTAGAGGATGGTGCAGACGACGAGCGAGGCGATGATGCCGAAGGGAATGTCTTTTTGCGGGTTGCGCGACTCTTCGGCGGCGGTGGAGACCGAGTCAAAGCCGATATAGGTAAAGAAGACGATGGCGCCGCCGGTGAGTACGCCGCTGAATCCCGAGGGTGCAAACGGCACCCAGTTGGATTTGTGCACCAGGCTGCCGCCAACCACGAGGAAGAGCGCGATGGCGGCAATCTTGACGGCTACCATGGCATTGTTGACCTTGGCGGATTCACGCACGCCGCGCACCAGAAGCCAGCTCAGAATCATGACGACGAGGAAGGCTGGGACGTTGAAGAACGCGCCGGTCCATTTGCCATCGGCATAAACGGGCGAGGACCATCGCTCGGGCAGCACCACGCCGAATTGCGCGAGCTGGGCTTTGAGGTATCCGGCAAAGCCGACGCAGACGGCGACGTTGCTGACGGCGTATTCGAGGATGAGATCCCAGCCAATGATCCAGGCAAAGATTTCGCCGAGAGTGGCGTAGCTATAGGTGTAGGCGGAGCCGGCGATGGGGATCATGGAGGCCAGCTCGGCATAGCAGAGTCCGGCGAAGGAGCAGGCGATGGCGACCAGGATGAACGAGATGGCAATGGCTGGACCGGCGGCAGGACGGCCATGCATAAGCGCGCCGTGCAGATTGCCCTGGCTGGCCAGGTTCCAGAGTACGTCCATGACCTGGGCGTGGAGGATGGAGGGAACTTCAAAGTGTTCGCCGGCGGCGGCCGTGCCAGTGAGGACGAAGATGCCCGAGCCAATGATGGCGCCGATTCCGAGAGCAGTGAGCGACCAGGGACCGAGGCTTTTTTTCAACTGGTGGCCGGGTTCGGCGGCCTCGGAGATCAGCCTGTCGATCGACTTACGGGCAAAAATTTGAGTCGCCAGCGGATTGCTCCTGCTTCCCGGCTTACGACAAGTCAAACCGTGGAGATGTGAGTGGAATGATCCAGAGCGATGATAACAAGCAAAGCGGCCACAACCTACGCGAAAACTGGACGCGTGGGTTGTGGCCGGTGGAATCGATGGAAGGGTGAGAACGTCAAAAGCGAAGTCAACTACCCCACTTCTGCCAACCACGGGCGGAAATGGGGCACCTGTCTTCTGGAGTGGAAACGGCTAGCGCTTGGAGGTTCCGCGGGCTGCTTTCTTGACCTTTGCTTTTTTCGCGCCGCGTTCGTGGGTGCGGGCAACCTTGGGAGCGGCCTTCTTGCGCGCTGCGCGTTTTGCCGCCTTGCGTTCTTCCTTGGGGAGAGCAGTGGTGTTGGGCATATTCTGGTTTCCTTTGCGATCAAATTCTGCGCGTGGGCGCGGTATGGCCGTTATCAGCGGCGGTCAACTGGGTGACGCGAACGGCTGAGACTGTTGCATGACGCTCGCCGCTTTGCCGCTATTTACGCCTTGACCAGCTGAGCGTATTTTTCGACAAGCTTTTTCAGGCCGTGACCTTGAAATTGTACCGTAATCTTGGCGTCTTCCCCATCGCCTTCTCGATGATAGACCACTCCTTCGCCATATTTCGGATGGCGGACGCGGTCTCCTTTGCGCAATCCACGGCCCCCGGAGGGCTTGTCGAGGTCCATCTCCGGGCGGGAAAACTTTTTGCCGCGCGAGGCGAAAAAGTCCGCAATGTTGTCGATGGAGTTGTAGGTCTGGCCGGTGTAGGTGGTCTTGGGCGCGCTCTTGTAGCGTGAACGGCTGCCCCACGAGGTGGCGGACTGATCCTCGTTTTCGTAGTCGTAATGGGCCGAGCCGTACTCCTGGAAGCGCGGGGTCGAGCCTTTGATCTTCCCAGGCGAACCAACGTCTTCGAGCAGCTCGATGGGAATCTCTTCGAGGAAGCGCGAGGGGGTTGAGGGCTCGGGAGTATCCGTGCCGTAGCGGCGGCGGTAGTGGGCGCGGCTGAGGATCAGGGTATCCATGGCGCGGGTCATGCCGACGTAGCAGAGGCGGCGCTCTTCCTCGATCTCAGTGGTCGAGAGCAGGGTGCGCGAGTGCGGGAACAGACCCTCCTCCATGCCGACGAGGAAGACCAGCGGGAACTCCAAGCCCTTGGCGGCGTGCAGGGTCATCAGCGTGATCTGCTGCGCATCATCAAACTGATCGACATCGCTGACCAGGGCGGCATGGTCGAGGAAGTCGCTGATGCTCTCGCCACGGTCGCGCGAATCCATGGCGGCGTTGGAGAGTTCCTTCAGATTTTCAATGCGCGCCTGGGAGTCGGGCGTGTCCTCGGCCTCCAGAAGCTGGATGTACTTGGTGCGGTCGATGAGAAACTTGAGCACCTCGGCGGTGGAAACCTTTTGCACCGGCTCGGGCAGGGGTTCTGGCTCAGCAGCAAGTGCAGCGGATTCTTCTTCGAGTGCCTCCGGGGAGAAATCAGTGACATCACTCTCCAGAGTCTCGCCAAATTCGCTGACATCGAAGCTGTCATCGGCGTCGGGTAACGCTGCGCTGCCGGCCACTGGCGCAAGGTCGCCGAAGTCGAAGCCATGCTGGGCGTCGAGTTCTGCTTCCGGCTCAGGAGCGGTGAGCGCCTGGATGGCTGGTGATGCTACGGAGGACGCTGCGGAAGGCTCGGCGGCGGTGGCCTCCATGCGCTCGGCGAACTCGCCGGAGACCAGGGCGCGGGCGTCGAGAATAAGATCGCGGAAGCTGGCCAGCGCGGCGCAGGCGCGGGCAGGCAATAGACGCTGCTCGACCACCTGCTGCAAGGCTCCCCAGAGCGAGAGATTGGTCTCCAATGCCACCCGCTCGACGGTTTCCATGGTGGTTTTGCCGATGCCGCGGGCAGGGGTGTTGACCACGCGCATCAGGGCCACGGAGTCATCGGGATTGAGGATGAGTTTGAGGTAGGAGATCATGTCCTTGATCTCCGCCCGCTCATAGAAGCTGAAGCCGCCGACGACATTGTAGTTGAGATTGTAGCGGCGCAGCGCTTCCTCCATCAGGCGGGACTGCGAGTTGGTGCGATAGAGGATGGCGGCCTTGTTCTCCAGGCCCTCGCGGGCGCGGGACTGAGCCCAGCGGGAGATGAAGTCGGCGGCAAACAGCGCCTCGTTCTCGCCATCAGGAGCATCGTAAAAGCCAATTTTGCTGCCGCCCTCGCGCGCCGTCCAGAGAGTCTTTCCCTTGCGCTGCACGTTGTTGGCAACCACGGCCGAGGCAGCCCGGAGGATGGGCTGAGTGGAGCGGTAATTCTGCTCCAGGCGAATGATTTTGGCCTCGGGAAAATTCTTCTCGAAGTCGAGGATGTTGTTGATGTCGGCACCGCGCCAGGAGTAAATCGACTGGTCCTCATCGCCGACGGCGCAGAGGTTGTGGTGGGTTCCGGCGAGGGCGCACATGATCTCGTACTGTGGACGATTGGTGTCCTGGTACTCATCGACGAGCATGTACTGGAAGCGACGCTGATATTTTTCGCGGGTGGCCTGGTCGGCCTTGAGCAGGCGCACGCTCTCCAGCAGCAGATCGTCGAAGTCGAGGGCGTTGGCCTTGAGCAACTCGTCCTTGTAAATCTTGTAGATGTGGGCGATGCGCTCCATCTTGGGCTCGGCGGAGTTCAGGTACATCTCCTGCGGGTCCTGCATGTGATTCTTGGCATGGGAGATGAGCGAGAGGACGCTGCGCGGCGTGAGCTTTTTGTCGTCGATGCCGAGGCGCTTGATGGCCGACTTGACGACCTGTTGCTGATCGCCCTCGTCGTAGATGACAAAATCGCGCGTGTAACCCTTGCCGCCGATCCGCAGGGCCTCAATGTCGCGGCGCAACATGCGCACGCAAAAGGAGTGGAAGGTGCTGATGGCGGGCTTGGCAAGCGAGTGCCGGCCGATGAGCTGATGGACGCGCTCGGCCATCTCGGCGGCAGCTTTATTGGTAAAGGTGACGGCTAGGATGCGGTCAGCCGGGACGTTCTCGTGCTCGACGAGGTAGGCGATGCGATAGGTGATGACCCGGGTTTTGCCCGATCCGGCACCGGCCAGAATGAGCACAGGACCACGCACGGTTTCCACCGCTTCGCGCTGCTGCGGATTGAGCTTGGAGAGAAAGTCCATGCGAAGAAAATGCGACCGGAGGGTCTAGGAAAAGAGTAACAGGTTTGGGGAAACAGATTGTGGGTGGTTCTGCTCGGGAGCCAGGTTTCAAGGGTTCAAAGTTTCAAAGGCTGGAGTCCAGAAGCAAGGTCAACTACCCCACTTCTGCCAACAACGGCAGAAATGGGCCACCCGGCGGGCTTGAATGGGCCACCGGCCATGTCGCTTACTGGACGCGCGGAGGGTGGTTGTCGATGTCTTGCTCGAGGTCGTCGTCGGCGTGGCGGGCGGCGCGGCATTCGTCGCAGGGACACCACTCGCGGAGGTAATCCCAGGAGAAGATTCCGTGCTGGTGGCCGTCGTTCCAGTTGAAGCGGATCGCGTAATTGCCGACCTGGGCGACTTCCGTGGGGCGGAGCTGCGGCTTGAACATCTGCAAGGGGTTGGAGGTATCAGGAGCAGGGGGCTGGCCGGGCTCGCGGTGATCCTTTACGCGCTCTTCGTTACACATCGCGCAGGGACAGGCGTCGCGCAGGTAGGTAAAGGTATAGGTGCTCTGGTGGCCGTCTTTCCAGGCGATTTCCATGGTGGTGCCGCTGGTTTTGTGGACCTTGATGGAGGCGGGTTGGGCTGCGCTCATAATCGCTAGTGTAATCTATGGACCGGGGGATTGCGCTGCCGGGTTGCTGAAATCCACAGCCTCGGGTAGAATCAGATCTTGGCGTCCAGCCTTTTTAGTTCATTTCAGGTTCCGCGCGTTTCTTTCTTGGGTTGCCCCCCTGGGTTGCACGTTGTGTCGCACGTTGGGTTGCACTCCCGGGCTGCTACAGGCAGCGGTCGAAAGCCCAAGCGGTTCCAAAATTTTGGAGTTAGTCATGGCACAGGTTTGTTCAGTCTGCGGCAAAGGTCCGCAGTTCGGCAATAACGTTTCGCACGCCAACAACAAGACTCGCCGCCGCTGGAACGTGAACCTGCATCCGGTGAAGGCCAAGGTTGCGGGCACGACGAACACGAAGAAAGTTCGCGTTTGCTCGAGCTGTTTGCGCAGCGGCAAAGTTACCAAGGGATAAGTGCAGATTTAGCGCCGTGCGCTGGATGGCGGATGACGCTCCGCGCATGGAGAAATGCAGGCCTCCGCTTTGGCGGGGGCTTTTTGCTGCGTGATAGAACGGAATAAGGATGATCCGGCTCGAACAAATCCGTCGCGAGATGCCTTCGCTGCTGCGCCTGGCCGTGCCGATCGTGCTGGGCGAGGTGGGGTGGATGTCCATGAACTTTGTGGACATTGCCATGATTGGCCGGGTGGGGCCTACGGCGCTGGCCGCGGTCAGTCTGGGCTCGGCGGTCTTCGTGGTGTTTGCGATTGTCTGCGAAGGACTGCTGCTCGGCACCGACTCGATGGTCTCGCAGGACTTTGGCGCCGGACGGCTGGCGGAGTGCTTCCGCACGCTGTGGGCGGGGGCGCAACTGGCGCTGCCGTTGGGTCTGCTATGCGCGCTGCTGGTGGCCGCCAGCGGTTGGCTGCTGACTCCCATGGGGATCGCTCCGGAGATCGTGCGGCAGGCGATTCCGTTCCTCTACGCCATGGCCTGCGGATTGCCCGCGCAGATGGGCTTCGTGGCCATGCGGGTCTTTTTGCAAGGGACGCACCGGGTGAAGGCGGTGGCGTTCGCCATGGTTTCGGCGAACCTCATCAACTTTGCGGGCAACTACGCGCTGATCTACGGGCACTTCGGACTGCCCGCGCTGGGAGCGACGGGCTCGGGACTTTCAACGACGCTGGCGCGCGGCTACATGGCGTGCGTACTGCTCGGCTACATGGGGTGGCGCAACCGGCGCGAGCACTGGCATCTGCTGCACTATGCGGGCGAGTTTTACTGGGAGCGCATCGTGCGGATCGTGCGGCTGGGAGCTCCGGCGGCGGCGCAGATTGCGCTGGAGGTGGGAGTGTTTTCGGCAAGCACGCTGGTTGCCGGACGGCTGGGCGCGGTGGCCGTCTCCGGACACCAGATTGCGCTGATCATGGCCTCGCTGACGTTCATGGTGCCGCTGGGGGTGGCGCAGGCAACGTCGGTACGGGTGGGCAACGCCGTTGGCCGGCGGGACGCGGAAGCCGTTTGCGTGAGCGGTTGGAGCGGAGTGGCCCTGAGCGCGAGTTTTATGAGCTGCTCGGCCATTGTGCTGTGGACGTGGCCGCTGCGGATTGTGCACATCTTCACCTACGATCCGGAGGTTGCAAAGGTGGGAGTTTCGCTGCTGGCGATTGCGGCGGTCTTCCAGTTTTTTGATGGCGTGCAGGTGACGGCCATCGGGGCGCTGCGCGGCTCGGGCAACACGCGCATTGCGATGATTACGGACTTTATAGGCTGGTGGCTGATCGGCTTGCCGCTAGGCGCATGGCTCTGCTTTGAGCGCGGCTGGGGAGTGCGCGGCCTGTGGTTCGGGCTGAGCGCCGGATTGATCAGCATTGGTTGCGTGCTGGCCGTGGCATGGCGGCGCAGAGTGGAGTGGCTGCGTCGGGAGCTGGAGGCAGGGAGCGATCGCCCACAGCGGCGGCCAATGATTGCTACCACCTGATCCAGCGCCAAGTGGGCGGCTTGCGTCTCGAAAAAGTGCTGCCGCTGACAACCCACCAGCAAAGTTCCGAATCCAATCGCGGTTGTCACAACTGTGAGGTGGTTAGCATGAACAATATTGTTCTGGTCCACGGCGGTTTTGTGGACGGTGCCGGATGGAAGAGTGTCTACGACATTCTCAAACATAGTGGCTACAACGTAAGTATCGTCCAGAATCCCACGATAACATTGGAAGACGACGTGACGGCTACAAAGCGCATCCTCGCAGCACAAGACGGACCGGCAATTCTCGTTGGCCATTCCTATGGCGGAGCGGTGATCACCGAAGCAGGAAACGATCCCAGGGTTGCGGGACTCGTGTATATCACCGCCTTTGCCCCAGACAGGGGTGAGTCGGTGGCTATGCTTATTAAGGATCCGCCACCCGGTGCGTCCGTACCGCCGATACTGCCGACTGAGGACGGGTACTTGTTCCTCGACAGGGCGAAGTTTCATGCTTCCTTCGCGGCTGACGTTGACCCAGAAGAAGCCGCATTCATGGCCGACTCACAAGTGCCATGGGGCGTAGGGGCGCTGAGCGGCACCATCAGCGAACCGGCGTGGAAGGCTAAGCCGAGTTGGTACCTGGTCGCAACCGAAGACAAAATGATCCCACCTGATGCCCAGCGGTTTATGTCGAGGCGGGCGGGCTCCATGGCCGTTGAAGTCAAGGGTAGCCACGCCATCTACATGTCGCAGCCCGAGGCAGTCGCAGCGCTCATCGAGAAAGCGGCAAAGAGTGTAAAGGACATCGCCGCTTAGGGAGCGGGTGATATCGCGCCCCAGGTTCGCCAAATTCCCTTGGCGGACCTGCGGATTTCTCAAATAGTTAGAGCGTAATACCAACGAGACCGATCAGGTTGAGCGCTAGACATTCATAACTGGAGGAAACAGGCCATCTATCCAGCTATCCCGTAGAGGGAATTGCCTTAACGCGCTCTCGTCGAGATCCAACAGTATTTTGGATGGACTGAGCTTATCCGGCCAGGGCGATGGCGTCGATTTCAACGCGCACGTCCTTGGGGAGGCGCGCGACTTCGACGGTGGAGCGGGCGGGAGCATTCTGCGGGAAGAAGCGTTCGTAAACATCGTTCATGGCGGCGAACTCCGTCATGTCCTTGAGGAAGACTCCGGTGCGCACGACCTTTTCCAGATCGCTGCCGGCGGCCTTGAGGATCGCTTCCAGGTTGGTCAGCACCTGCACGGTCTGCTCCGCCACCCCGCCCTCGACGATCTTCTGGGTCTCGGGGTTCACCGGAATCTGCCCGCTGACAAAGATGAATCCATTGGCGCGAATGGCCTGCGAATAGGGGCCGATGGCTTGTGGGGCATCCTGGGTGGCGATGACTTCGCGCATGGTCGTGCTCTCCTTGAAGGCGAATTGTACATCGGCTGCGAAGCCCGTGCTAGGGTCGCAGGGGGCGCAGCAGAAAGAGATAGGCGACGGCAATGGCATAGAGGGTGAGCGCGATGGGTGTGGCAGCGCCCAGTAATTGCATGGCAAAGCCGAGCAATCCGACGCCCGCGCAGAGCGACTGCATGATCAGATTGTTGCGGCTCCAGCGCTTGAGGAGCTTGGGGTCGCTCGGGTTGCGGCGCAGATCCGCCAGCGACGGCAGCACCATGGAATTGCGGATGGTGTAGGCAAAGGTGAGCAGCGTAGTGGAGAAGATGATGGGCAGAAAGGTGCGAGTGCCGAGGGTTCCCGGCGGCACTTTGAAGACCGTCATGCCGAGGACGAAGCAGGTGACCAGCATTCCAATCAGTCCGCGCTGGGTACGTTGCAGGGAGAGGAAAGCAAACTCGACGGCCTGGATTTGGATGGGCAGAGCGCCTGGTTGCGCCGGGGATTTCTGCGATTTCTCTGCGAAGCGCGACATAGTTTAGTTATGCAGTTTCTGGACGCGCTCGACATCACGCACGCCCTGGATGCGGCGGATGCCGGTAATAATGCGGTTGAGGTGATTGACGTCGCGGGTTTCAAAGATGATGTCGATGACCGCGAAATCGCCGCCGGTCTTGGCTTCGATGTGGCGGATGTTGGCATCCTCGCCGCTGATGACGGCGGAAACCTGGGTAATCATGCCGGGGCGATCATCGCTAGAGACCACGAGTTTGACGGGATAAGCGGGCAGTGCGCCGGCGAGGCGGGGCTCCTTGTGCGACCACTCGACGGCGATGCGGCGTTCGGGCTCATACATCAGGTTCTGCACGTTGGAGCAGCTTTTGCTATGCACGGCGACGCCTTTGCCGCGGGTGACGTAGCCGACAATTTCCTCGCCGCGAATCGGGTTGCAACAGCGGGCGCGATAGACGAGCAGATCGTCGGTGCCGCGCACGGTGAGGGCGGCGCTATCCGAACCACCGAAGGCCCGCTTGACCGCCGAGGCCAAGCCCTGCTGCTCTTCGCCGGGCTGCAGATTGCTGCCGGGCAACACCTTGGCCAGCACGGAGCGGGCCGAGTACTTGCCGTAGCCGATGCCGGCCATGAGGTCGTCCACCTTGTTGACGCCGTACTCGACCGCGGCCTTCAGCAACTCAGGGTCCTTGATTTCCTTGAGTGCGATGCGATACTTGCGCGCTTCTTTTTCGATCAGCTTGCGGCCGATTTCAATGGCGCGCTCGCGCTGGTGGATGTTGAGCCAGTGTTTGATCTTCTGGCGGGCGCGCGAGCTTTTGACGATGCCAAGCCAGTCGCGGCTGGGATTGTGCCCGGCCTGGGTCATAATCTCGACGATGTCTCCGGAGCGGAGCTTGGAGCGCAGCGGAACGATGCGTCCGTTGACCCTGGCGCCGACGCAGGAGTGTCCGACTTCGGTATGCACGTTGTAGGCAAAGTCGAGAGGCGAGGCATCGCGTGGCAGAACGACCACCTTGCCCTTAGGGGTGAAGGTGTAGACCTCTTCCGGATACAGATCGATCTTCAGGGTGGAGAGGAACTCGCTGGGATCGGCCATCTCGCGCTGCCATTCCACAACCTGGCGCAACCAGGCGAGGCGCTGTTCGTCGCGTGCGGAGATGGGACCGTCCTTGTACTTCCAATGGGCGGCGATGCCCTCCTCGGCCATTTTGTGCATCTCTTCGGTGCGGATCTGCACCTCGAAGGGATGGCCGTCCTCGGCAATCACCGTGGTGTGCAGCGACTGGTAGAGGTTGGGCCGCGGCATGGCGATGAAGTCCTTGATGCGCCCCGGCACCGGACGCCACGCGTTGTGAATGATCCCCAGCACGGCGTAACAGTCATTCACCGAATGGGTGATGATGCGCAGCGCCAACAGATCGTACATCTGGTCAGGAGTGATCTTCTGCTTGATCACCTTTTGATAGATGGAGTACATCCGCTTGATGCGCGAATCGACGCGCACGACCTTGATGTTGGCCTCGTGCAACTTCTTGCGGATAGTCTCGGCCATGCGGGCGAGGGCGCGATCGCCGTCTTTGCGCAAGGCCTCGACCTGCTCGAAGACCACTTTGTAGCCGACCGGATCGACGTACGGGAAGGAGAGATCCTCAAGTTCGCCGCGAACCTTGCCCATGCCGAGGCGGTGCGCGAGCGGGGCATAAATCTCCAGGGTTTCCTTGGCTATTTTGGCCTGGCGCTCGGGCGAGAGATGCTGCAAGGTGCGCATATTGTGCAGGCGGTCGGCCAGTTTGATGAGCACGACACGGATGTCGTCCACCATGGCCAGCATCATCTTGCGCACGTTTTCCGCCTGCGCTTCTTCGCGCGAGGCGAAATCAATTTTGCTGATCTTGGTTACGCCCTCGACAATATGAGCGACCTGCTCGCCGAATTTTTCCTGAATCTCCTCGGTGGTGAGGATGGTGTCTTCGACCGAATCGTGCAGCAATCCGGCGACGATGGCCGTAGTGTCCAGCTTCATTTCGGCCAGCAATATCGCTACTTCCAGGGGATGCACAAGATACGGCTCACCGGAGGCGCGCTGCTGTCCGCTGTGATGTTCGAGGGAGAGTTCGTAGGCGCGGCGAATGATCTCGAGGTCGTCGGTGGGACGGTTGGCGCGGGCGATCTTCAGCAGGTCGCGGAACCGCGTCACGGTTAAAACATTCGTCGCCACCTGCTCGCGAAAGCTCGCCATATCTGATTTTAGCCTGTAACCTCCCCTTAGGCACGCAGGATAGTCCGCAAGCTGCTCCTATTGCATCCGATGCAGCGGCAGCACAGTATGATTCTGGGGGCTGGAAGATTGCCATGAAAGTGCTAGTCAGCGGGGCGAGCGGGTTCCTCGGACGGGAGCTTAGCTCGTTGTTGGGGACAAGGGGGCACGAGGTTTACAGGCTGGTCCGCGACCCGGCGAAGGCGCGAGAGGGGGACGTGCTCTGGCAGCCCTCATCCCCACTGGAAGCCGCGCGGATGGCTGAGTTTGACGTCATCGTGCATCTTGCGGGAAGGCCGGTGGCGACCCTGTGGACAGAGCAGGTCAAGGCTGAGATCCGCAGCAGCCGCGTTATGGGAACGGCCAACCTGGCGCGGGCAGCAGCGCAGGCATTCGTGAGCAGCGGAAAACCTCATGCGCTGATCTGCAGCTCGGCCATTGGCTATTACGGCAGCCGTGGCGATGAAGAGTTGGTAGAAGAGAGTGAAGCGGGCCTGGGATTTCTGGCCGAGGTCTGCCGCGACTGGGAGGCAGCCGCGCAGCCGGCGGCGATGGCCGGGGTTCGAGTGGCCCACATGCGCAGTGCGCTGGTGCTGGACGCAGAAGGCGGCGCGCTCGCCAAAATGCTTCCCGCCTTCCGCCTGGGATTGGCCGGAAAGCTTGGCAGCGGACGCCAGTGGTGGAGCTGGATCAGCCGCAGGGATGCGGTTCGCGCCTTCGCCTTTGCGGTAGAAAACGAGCTGGTACACGGGGCGCTGAATGTGTCGGCCGCCAATGCGGTGACCAACGCGGAGTTCACGCGGACTCTGGGGCGCGTTCTGCACCGGCCTACGCTGCTCACCGTGCCTGCCGTTGTGCTGCGCACGGTGGCCGGAGAGATGGCCGAAGAGACGCTCTTGGCCAGCCAGCGGGTGATTCCGAAGCGGCTGCTGGAGGCGGGCTTCAACTTTGAAGATCCCGAACTGGAGCTGGCGCTGCGCAAGCTGCTGCAGTAAGCCGAAAAATTTCTGTTGACCTGTCTAAAGCTGGAGGGTGGAGAGTAGAGGTGCTGCGATGTTCACGGTCTCCCAACTCGCCAAGCTCTGTGGACTGAGCCGCACGACGCTGCTCTACTACGAGTCAATCGGACTGCTGCCGCCGGCATGCCGCTCTGCATCCAACTACCGCTGCTACGCAACGGAGCAGTTGGAACGGCTGCGCAGCATCTGCGCGTACCGGGATGCGGGGCTGCGGCTCAGTGATATCCGGGAGCTTCTCGACGAGCCGTCGAATGCGGCAACGACGGTTTTGAAACGCCGTCTGCTCGAACTCGACCGGGAGATCGAAACCCTTCGCGAGCATCAGAACGCCATTCTGCGGCTCTTGCAGGCCGGCGATGGCAGGTGGAGGACATTGGATATGATGTTGGATATGACCAAGGAAAAATGGGTGTCGATCATGCACGCCGCCGGATTCAGCGAAGAAGACATGCGGCGCTGGCATAAACAATTCGAACAGCAGGCACCGGAGGAGCATCAGCAATTTCTGGAGTACCTGCAGATTCCAAGCGATGAGATCGGCCGCATTCGCGCGTGGAGCCGGGAGACATAATCGCGACTGAATTGGCCGTAGGAAATTCGTCCTTAGGATTCCCGCTCGAGTTTATTTGATTGAGCGGGATTCCTTTGCGCCGAAGCAGCCGTTTACTGTTTCTCGCGGGAAATCTCTGCCAGGGTCGCAGCGGTCGCGCGCAGATAATCGGCGGGGGCGATCACGATCTGCAATCCGCGCTGCCCGGCGGAGACGCAGACCGTGTCCCATAATTCCATCGTCTCATCGGCGAATACAGGATAATTCTTCTTCATTCCAAGAGCGGTGACCCCGCCGCGAACATAGCCGGTGACACTCTGCACCTGCTTGAGCGGAACCATCTCCATCCGCCGGTCGCCGGTGCGATGCGCGAGTGCTTTGAAATCGAGTTCGTAAGTTCCGGGAATCACGGCGACGGCCACTCCGTTGCGGTCGCCTTGTACTGCCAAGGTTTTGAATACCTGCTCGGGTGGAAAGCCGACCTTTGCAGCAACGTTTTCGGCGGAGAGATCGTCAGGGTCAACTTCATATTCACGCAGTTCGTAATGGATGCCGAGCGAATCCAGGATGCGGCAGGCGTTGGTTTTTCCCATAACCATAATTCAATCACAGGATTCGAGAGTTGGCTTTGCAAACTCTGCCCTGCTCATGCCATCTGATGCAGTGATACGTTCGTAGATCAAATTCGTGAGAAGAAGGATAAGAGGCCAACATGGCTACTGACACCCTGGATCATATCGACAAGCTGATTGAGACCTGCCGGGACGGGCAAGAGGGCTACCGTGAGGCGGCGGAACACACAAAGGATCCCGACCTCAGGAAGTTTTTTGACCTTCAGTCACTGGAACGCGCGCGGTTTGCAGGAGAGCTGGAAAACATCGCGCGGCGCCTCGGCGAATCCAACCCCAACCGCCGTCCCAGCATGGCGAACAAGTTGCACCGCGCCTGGATCAACCTGAAAGAAAAGCTGGGAGCAGGCGACGCCAGCATTCTGGAATCCGTTGAGGCCGGAGAAGACAAGGCTAGGAATACCTATCAGGAGGTCCTGCAATCCGGTCTTCCCGCCGATGTGTTCGCCATCGTGGAGCAACAGGCGCAGTTTGTGTTCGCTGCCCATGACCGGGTTCGAACTCTGCGCGACGAATACAAGAAGGCGGCGTAGGCGATTTCTGCAACAGGCTGCGTCGCGCAAATCGCGCGACGCAAGCCCCCTTAAAAATGCACTCTCAAATTGCTGACACCCCAATCCGAAAATCAAGAACTCTGAAAGGTGACGCACAATCAAGCACACTGCGCAGACTGCGCACGCTGTACTCGCTGCATATCGAGAACTGGTCTGACAAACTTTGCGCGGCTCACGCCATCTCACAGAGGTGTGGAATCCATCCGAGGAAAGGTTGAGCGCTGCGATGGCTGATGACACCCTCGATATCGTTGAAAAGCTGATTGAGACTTGTCGTGATGGGCAGGCAGGCTACCTGGAAGCCGCTGAGCTCGCGCGGAATGCCGCATTGCAAGGGTTCTTCTCAAACCAGGCGATGGAGCGGGCAAGATTTGCGGCAGCGCTGGAACACTTGGCGATACGTCTCGGCGAGACTGACCCGAGCCGCAGCACCAGCATTGCGAATCAGTTGCACCGCGCATGGATCGATCTGCGGCACAGGCTGGGTGGCGGCGATGCCAGTGTTCTGCAATCTGTGGAGTTGGGCGAGAGCAACGCTCAGCACCATTACCGCGCAGCCTTGCAGGCCGGGCTTCCGCCAGAGGTGCACCGCATCGTCGAAGAACAAGCGGAGAGCGTTTCCGCCGCCCTGGATCAGGTTCGCGCTCTACGCAGCGTGTACAAGCGAGCAGCGTAGGCGAATTTCTCTCTCACGAACCAACACGTCGATCACAAGGCAAGCTCATCAACCCTGGAGCTTCACGAGCGCGGCGTGTGCTGCGCTTCAAGAAAGGCTGCCACGCGCTGCTTTACGCTGAGGATTGGCTGCTGCAAGGCAAGCTGAGAACCTTCTTCCATCAGCGGCACCAGTTTGTCGAACTCCGGCCCGGACTGCACACCGGTAAGCAGAATGCGAATCGGATGGAAGAGTGCCGGACCTTTGGCTCCAGTTTCCTTTTGCACTTCCTTAACCAGCGATTTGAAGCGGGCGGCGGCAATCGGCTCGGACTCGGCAGCAATCTTTGCGGCAAAGACCTCAAGCACCTTTGGCGAAGTGGCGAGGCTGAGAATTTCAGCGTTCTCCGGAACCGCAAGGGCCGCTACGGCGTCGAAGTGCAGAATTGCCGCGGCGCGGGCGGGCAACTCATCGAGTTTGTTGACCGATGGAGCGAGCGATGCCGTAATGTGCGCCAGCCAGGCGCTGACCTCCGGCGTTAGCTCCGGGATGGCAAGAGCGCGCTGATAGAACGGCTCGGCCAGGGCGGCGATGCGTGCGGGTTCGGCTTGCTTGATGTAGTGGCGATTGAGCCAGTAGAGTTTTTCGAAATCGAAGACCGCAGGCGACGGAGTGACCCGGGAGAGATCGAACTCCCGCACCAATTCGGCGGGCGAAAAGATCTCGCGATCGCCTCCGGTGGGCGCCCATCCGAGCAGTGCCATGTAATTCATCAGGGCCTCGGGCAGCACTCCCATCTCGCGGAAATTGGCCAGCGAGGTTGCACCATGACGCTTGGAGAGCCGTTCCTTGTCCGGGCCGAGAATGGTGGAGAGGTGCGCGAACTGCGGCACCTCCCAGCCGAGCGCTTCATAGAGCGCGACCTGCTTGGGAGTATTGGAAAGATGGTCGTCGCCGCGGATGACATGGGTAATCTTCATCTCCGCATCATCCACCACGACCACGTAGTTGTAGACCGGTACGCCGGTGGAGCGGACGATGATGAGATCGCTAACCACATCGCTAGAGAACTCGACCCAGCCGCGCACCACATCGTGAAAGCGAATCGGCTTCTCAGGGATCTTCAAGCGGATGGCGCAAGGCTCACCGGCGGCGCGGCGGCGCTCGGCCTCATCCGCTGAGAGGTTGCGGCAGGTGCCGGGATAGTTGGGCGGGAGATGCTCGGCCATGGCCTGCTCGCGCTGGCGATCCAGCGCTTCCTGGGTGCAGAAACAGCGGTAAGCTTTGCCTTCGCTGACTAGGCGCTCGGCGTGGTCGCGATAGACCTGCCATTTGTCGCTCTGGCGATAAGGCGGGTACGGGCCGCCGACGTCCGGGCCTTCGTCCCAATCGAGACCGAGCCACTTTATATCTTCAATGAGCTGGGTTTCATAGCGCGCTTCGCTGCGCTCCAGATCGGTGTCTTCAATGCGGAGGATGAAGACTCCGCCTTGCTGACGCGCGAAGAGCCAGTTGAAAAGCGCGGTACGCGCGTTGCCGACGTGCACTTGACCAGTGGGCGAGGGGGCAAAGCGAACTCGCACCTTGCCCGGAATTGACGATTGCTCCATGAAATCGATGTTAGCAGAGGCCGCAACGGGAATGGGACGCGGCCGGCGGTGCAGTCCTGCTGGATTCTGCGCGAACACGGGACTAATCTGGTGGACCAAGGTAGTTGGCAAGGAAAGGCAAGGTGAACGACCATGGCAAAGAAAAACATCCTGATGCTGGTTGGCGATTATGTAGAAGATTACGAGGTGATGGTGCCCTTCCAGGCGTTGTTGATGGTAGGCCATGCGGTGCACGCGGTCTGCCCGGGAAAAAAGGCCGGCGAGAGCGTGCGCACCGCAATTCACGATTTTGAGGGCGACCAGACCTACAGCGAAAAACGTGGACACAACTTTGTGGTGAACGCGAACTTTGACGGCGTGAAGCCGGAAGACTATGACGCATTGGTGATTCCTGGCGGCCGGGCGCCGGAGTATCTGCGGCTGAATTCGCGGGTACTGGAGATTGTGCGCCACTTTGACGCAGCCGCAAAACCCATCGCAGCCATCTGCCACGGGGCACAAATTCTGGCTGCGGCGGGCGCCGTGAACGGCCGGATATGCAGTTGCTATCCGGCGGTGGGTCCGGAGGTGACGGGCGCTGGAGGCACGTTCGCGGACATCCGGGTGGACGCCGCGTATGTGGATGGAAACCTGGTGACGGCTCCGGCTTGGCCCGCGCATCCGGCGTGGCTGGCGGAGTTCCTGAAAGTGCTGGGAACCCGCATCGAACTGTAACCGGCACGCCTGACGGATAGGTGCCTAGCGGATATGTGGGCTTTCAGGAGTGTAGGTGGACTTCTTTTTCACCACGGGCCTGACGATTTTCACGTCAAACTCCAGCGGGGTGGTTTTGGGAGGAAAGCACTGACGGTTGTCGCAGGCCTGGTATCTCACATTGCCGTGGACGCGCTGGGTGCCGGGCGCGGCAGTTTTCGGAATGCGCACTTCGGCGGTAACCGAGAAGTTTCCCGAATACACGCTGAGCTTGTCATTGCCCATGAAAGGCAGGGCCAGTTGCTCGCCCGCCGGGTACTGGATGTTCATGATCATGATTCCCTCAGGCGGGTTGAGGTGAACCACGGTGGGCAGCAGCAGTTCATCACTGGGCTGGTTGGAGTTGACGTGGAATCCCCGGTTGACGCGCAGCGCGATTTCAAGCGGAGCCTTGCTGCCGCGGGTGACGACAATGGTGCCGATGGGAGCCACCGTGACCGACGGGGAAGAACCCTGGGCCAGTGCGGCGGAGGCACCCAGAGCAACGAAGAGAAGTGTAAGGAATCGGAGCTTCATGGCTAAGGCTCTAGTCTAGCGGATTCTGCTGATCTAGACCGGAATCGCGGAAGGTGTATCCGGTAAAGCAGCCGGGCGTTTTTCCCGGCGATGATAATGACGGACCCACCAATCCTGAAAGTGCTCTAGGAGCGCGGCGCGGTGGAGGAGGCGATGGCGCGTCTGATGTTCTGCTCGATCTCATCACGTCCTGGCTGGCCGAAGACACGGTCGATCACGACCCCGTTGCGGTCGATGTAAAAAGTCGTGGGCAGATAATCGATGCCGCCATATTCCTCGGCAACCTTCTCCTGGCCGAGGAGGATGGGGTAGTTGACGGAATTTTCGGACGCGAACTTCTCGACATCCTGCTGGCCGCCATCGTCCATGTTGACGCCGACAATCTGCAATCCCTGCGGACCATAGCGTTTCTGGAACTCGACGAACCAGGGGATCTCCTGCTTGCAGGGAGGGCACCAGGTGGCCCAGAAGTTGAGCACCACGGCCTTGCCGCGCAGATCGCTGAGCTTAAAGGTGTGCCCCTGGAGATCGGTAAGGACGAAGTCCGGTGCCTGATGACCCGCGGCGGTTGCGGTTGCGGTGCGGGCGCGTCCGCCCGGAAGCCGTAAGCGGAACTTGGCCAATCCCAGCAAACCGGCAATCACTACCACCATCACGGCGAAGATTATGACTTTGCGCTTCACGTCAAACACTCCCGCTGCGTACTTTTCAGATGCTCTACAAAGAGAAGCGATTCAGGAAGCCAAGATATCCGGACAGTATGGTGAAACGTCCCAAGGCAATCAGCAACCCAAAGACGATGAGCAGCACGCCGCTGAGCACTTCCACCGCGTGCAGATGGCGGCGAAAACGGGCATAGAAGCCGAGAAAGCGATTGACGCCAAGCGAGGTGAGCAGAAACGGCACCGCCAGTCCTGCGGAATAAACGGCGAGCAGCAGGATTCCCTTGAAGACCGTGTCCTGCGAGCCCGCAAGCAACAGAATTCCGGCAAGGATGGGGCCGATGCACGGGGTCCAGCCAAAGGCGAAGGCGAAGCCGATGAGAAACGAGCCGAGCGGACTGGAGCCGCCTTTGACGCCGTGCAGGCGCTTGTCCGAATACAGCGCGTTGATCTTGAAGAGCCCGGTGAGGTGCAGCCCGAAGATGATGATGACGATGCCGGCAAAGATCGCCAGCGGGCGATGATACTGCTGGGTAAGCTGTCCTACGCTGGTGGCCACCGCGCCCAGCGAGATGAAGACCACGCTGAATCCCAGGATGAAGCAGAGCGAGTTCAGCATGACGGTGCGCAGGAGTTTACGGTCGGCTGCCTGCAGAGTTTCCACGCTGGCGCCCGAGATCAGAGAGACATAACCCGGCACCAGCGGCAGCACACAGGGCGAGAGGAAGGAAAGCACTCCGGCGAAGAACGCGGCCAACGGTAGAGGAAGGCTGTGCATACAGCAATGATTGTACAGTGCGCGACTTATCCCGGTAGGACTGGCTCACCCCAGAAAGCGCTGCTGCTGCGCCGCAGTGAGCAGGAGGCAGTGGCGGGAGCGTCCGGCGAGTCGCTTGCGAACCTTCGCGAAGATGCGATAGCCCGCTGAGAGCAGGGAGCGCGGAAGCAGGCGCGCAACCGAGGCGAGGCGGGCGTAGAAGCCTCCCACGTAGGCGGCCGTGTGGGCAACGGCGTCGAACTCGATGAAGGCTTCGCCGCCTTCGATCCACAACAGGGACTCGACCCGCTGAAGTTTGTCCTGCTCGCGCAGGGAGCGGCCAAGAGCGGAGGCGCGCGGAACGAAGCGCAGGTCCGAGCGGCGTTCGTGAGCGAGGACGAACTGCACGGCACGGTTGCAGAAGGTGCAGTCTCCGTCAAAGACGAGCATTGGGGGCGCGGACATGCTGCCTTAGATGAGGGCTGCGTGGCGGGCGGCGCAGCTCAAAGGTGTGAGTTCTCTGCCGGTTCCTTCTCCGAAGTAGGCGAAATGCTCGCAGCTCCATTTCGGGATTGTGAGCTACTTGGCGATGTTTCGCTCACAAAGCAGTGCTGTTGCTAGAATCATGGACGGCGGGACGCGATCGGGCGGCTAATGACGGATACATCATTTAGAGACGCAAAGTTGGCAAGGAAAAGACGAACAAAGTGGTGGCGCGAGCACATTCCTCTCGCATACGCAACCATGGCTGCGGTCTTCATCGTGATCTGTGTCTGCGTGCGGTTTGTGGATCAGCATATCCCGCAGTGGCTAACGGCGCTCGGAGTGAGCCCATCCGGCGTGAGTCTGATTACTGGTACTTTGTCGTGCGGCTTTGGCATCTGGGGCCTTCGCACAATGAAAGGCAAAGGAGCGGCATGGGCCGTTATATATGCGCTCTGCCTGTTCGGAGGTGTTCTGAGTTTGGCGAGAGCTTTCTCATTTATTTAGTTGCACTAGCTTTGTGAGCTACTTGGCGATTTATCGCCAATGGCTAAGGTTCAATTGTGATAGCGAGGCCGGCGTTTTTCGCGGGAGTATCAGTGCGTTGATTTGGTTGCGAGGTGCTCTTCTTTTCCTGTTCGAATACTGTGTACTCGCCGGGCGGCAAATTGTACGCGGTATCAGGCCGGTTGAGAGTGCCAAAGTCGATTACCCCACAAAACCCCGGATGATTCGGCATGACGGGACCGGAGCAACTGCACACGCTTGCCAGCACACTTTCTTCAACAGGCAGTTTGCGATTGGAATCTTCACGCACACTGGCGAGGCGACGTCCCGCCGCATCGAGCACCTGAATGTATCGCAGGAAAGTCAGCTCACAGCATGAACTAGTCACAACGTCTGAGGTTGACTGATTTGAAAGCCATATATAGGCGCGCACTTGTTCCTTCGACGTGTAACGGTTCTTCTCGGTTGAAACTCCGTAGGCCACGCCGTCGCGGCGACGGAACATGACCGGGGGGCCATACTTCACGAAATCCGACTGAGAACACGCCTTCAATTCATTCTGCCCGTTCTCGGGCCGTACAGTGGAGCGGGCCGGTGCCGCCCCATTCTGAGCTATTGCGGCATGAGTCAAGGATAGGGCAGCAGCTATTGCTAAGAGAACGAATGAATCAAGATGCAGTTTCATATGGCTATGCTCCGTGACTAGGACCAGCATATGCCAGGTTAGTTGTCGGTAACAGGCCAAGTCGCTCACTATCCCAGAACGGGATTGTCCGTGATTTGGCGGATGAGTTTCCAACAACTCATGGATGTGCCTTCTGAGTTCGCGAAACACTCACAACGGGATGTTGCCGTGTTTCTTCGCGGGATTCTTGTCGCGTTTGCCGTCGAGCATTTCCAGCGACTGAATGATCTTCTTGCGGGTATCGCGGGGGCGGATGACGCCGTCGATGTAGCCGCGCTCGGCGGCGACGTAGGGGTTGGCGAAGCTGTCGCGGAACTCCTCGATCTTCTGGACCCGCACTTTGTTAAAGGCGTCGGCTCCGGTGAGTCCGTCCACGCCCTCCTTGGCGGCGCGGTCGAGTTCGCGGCGGTAGACGATGTTGACCGCTCCCTCCGGGCCCATGACGGCGATTTCCGCTGTGGGCCAGGCGTAATTCACGTCGCCGCGAATGTGCTTGGAGCTCATGACGCAATAGGCTCCGCCGTAGGCTTTGCGGGTGATGATGGTGACCTTGGGGACGGTGGCCTCGGCAAAGGCGTACAGCAGCTTTGCGCCGTGCATGATGATGCCGCCATGCTCCTGCTGAACGCCGGGGAGGAAGCCGGGAACGTCTTCAAAGGTCACCAGCGGAATGTTGAAGCAATCGCAGAAGCGGACGAAGCGCGCGGCTTTGGTGGAGGAGTTGATATCCAGGACACCGGCAAGAAAGTTGGGCTGGTTGGCGACAATGCCGACGGAGCGTCCGTTGAAGCGGGCAAAGCCGATGACGATGTTCTTAGCGTAATGCTCCTGCACCTCAAAGAAATAGGCGTCATCCACCACGTGGGTGATGACGTCTTTGATGTCGTAGGGCAGATTGCTCTCGGCGGGAACGACGGTGTCGAGCTTTTCGTCGGCCCGGTCGATGGGGTCGTCGGTGGGCTTGCGCGGCGCTTCCTCAAGGTTGTTGGAGGGCATAAAGCTGAGCAGCTCGCGCACCATGCTGAGGCACTCGGTATCATCGTGGGCAAGGAAGTGCGCGACCCCGGACTTGGTGTTGTGGGTCTCCGCGCCGCCAAGTTCTGTCTTGCTGACCTCTTCGTGAGTCACCGCCTTGATGACCTCAGGGCCGGTGATGAACATGTAGGAAGTCTTATCGACCATGAGGATGAAATCGGTCATGGCCGGAGAATAAACGGCACCGCCCGCGCACGGTCCCATAATCGCCGAGATCTGCGGCACTACGCCGGAGGAGAGAACATTGCGGAGAAAGATATCGGCATACCCGGCCAGCGAGCGGACGCCTTCCTGAATGCGTGCCCCGCCGGAGTCATTGAGGCCGATCACTGGGGCACCGACGCGGGCCGCCTGATCCATGATCTTGACGATTTTGGCAGCGTTGGTCTCCGAGAGCGAACCGCCGAAGACGGTGAAGTCCTGGGCAAACACAAAGACCAGTCGGCCTTCGATGCGTCCATAGCCGGTGACGAAACCGTCGCCGAGAATGACTTGCTCGGCCATGCCGAAGTCGGTGGTGCGATGGGTTACAAACTTATCCGTTTCCTCGAAGCTGCCTTCATCCAGCAGAAACTCGATGCGCTCGCGGGCGGTCATTTTGCCGAGTTTATGTTCGCGCGCGCGCCGTTCCTCGCCGCCGCCAGCTTCGGCAAGTTGGTCACGCAACTTCAGCTTCGCAAGCTTCTGCTCAATATCCATGACCCGGCATTATAGCCAGAGAGCACCGGCGAGAGCCAAAGATTAGTTTGGCGGCGGCATTTTGAAGGAGTCATCGCCGTCCATGCCCTGGGCGCTCCAGCGCCAGCGTCGGCCATCCCAGAAAACCAGCGCGTGCAGGGTGCTGCGGTCGACGGCCTCAATGGCCTGGATGTTCTTTTTCTTAAAACGCAAATTGACGATGCTGGCCGATTCGAAAGGTGTATTGATGAGAACAAACTTGGAGACCTGCTTGGACTTGGACGGCGGCTCACGCCAGCCGAAGACGACCAGAAAGCAGCGGGACGAGCCATCGAAATGCAGCGTGAATTGCGAGGTTATGCGGGTATCCCCGGTGCCAAAGTAGGAGTCATAAGGGTCCTCGACCCTGAAGTTGAACTGCTCTTTGGACATCAGGGGTGTGCTGCTGGTTCCCACCAGTACAAGATCCTCTTTGCCGTCGCCATCCAGATCGCCAAACATGGGCGGGACTTTGGGGTCCAGCTTAAAGCTGGCGCCAAACTGGCTGGCCACGTACGCCGCCGGGTCTGTGAGCGCGGGCGCCGCAGGCGAAGGAACCGGCTGGGCCAGCAAGGGCATGGCCAAACACAGGCAGACGGCAAGGCAGGAAAACACAGGCGCAGAGATGGGACGCATAGCGCTAATGTAACCTCTTTTTGAACGGCGAAGAACAGAGAAGTTCCTCGGAGCGGTCCGGCAGGCCCCGGCAGCATCTATAATTTGGCTGGTGCGGTTACTCCTGATCAGCGACATACACGGGAATCTTGAGGCTCTGGAAGCCTGTCTCGACGCGGCTCCAGAGCATGACAGCGTTGCCAATCTGGGCGACGTGGTGGGCTACGGCGCAAGTCCGAACCAGGTCATCGAACTGGTGCGCGAGATGGCGCCGATCCATGTACGAGGCAACCACGACCGCTGCTGCTGCGGACTGGAAGATCTCAGCAACTTCAATCCCGTAGCCGCCGCTGCGGCGCTTTGGACGCGCAGCAAGCTGAGCGACCTGAACCTGGACTGGCTGACCACGCTACCCAGCGGCCCGCTACGCGATGCCTCTTGGGAGGGCGCACAGTTTGTCCACGGCTCACCGCTCGGCGAGGACGACTATATTACCTCGGAGTTCAGCGCCGGCGCGGCTTTGGAAGCTTCGCCCTTCCACCTTACTTTTTTCGGGCACACCCACATTCAGTGCGCCTTCACCCGGCCGCGGATGTTGGCCGAGACTCTTCCACTGGAACGGCTGAACAGCGCGAGCCGCGCTCAGGTATCGCGGCTGAAGCTGATCCCGGGAAACAAGTATCTGGTGAATCCGGGCTCGGTGGGACAGCCCCGCGACCGCGACCGGCGCGCCGCCTTCGCACTCTATGACAGCAAGAAGCACGAGGTTCGTTTCTACCGCGTACCCTATGACATCAAGCGTGCGCAGGAACGCATCCTGCAGGCAGGTCTGCCGGAGATTCTGGCGATGCGGCTGACCGACGGACGCTAGGATTCCGCTCACCCGGCGGCTCCCGGCGGTCTCTCCCAGAAGTGCGGAAGCTGGATTCAAATCCTTTACCATCAAATTATTACCCGCCCATAAATAAATTGTATGTTGCTCATACATTTTTTTTATGCCACATTAGTGCTCTGATCCTCTGATCCAGAAAATGCCCCACGTCGCGCGAAGCCGGACGGCCAGGACGCCCCCGGGAATCTTTAGCGGAACGGGTAGGACTAGGCCATGAAGAAGGTCTTTGCAGGCTTTGCGATCGCCCTGTTTGCGGTCGTCATCACTTCAGTTTGTTTCGCGCAGAACGCCCCTCCATCCGGCGCGACACCCAGCACTATCACCGCCAGCGATATGACTCGGCTCGAAGCCAGGATTGCCGAGGCCAAAACCTCCGCCGACAACGCCAAAAGCTCCGCCGACAATGCCTGGATGCTGACCAGCGCGGCCCTGGTTTTGATGATGACCGGACCCGGACTGGCTCTCTTCTATGGTGGCATGGTACGCAAGAAGAATGTGATTTCGGTGCTGATGCAGAGCTTTGCGCTGATGGCCGTCATCTCCATCTTATGGGCCATCGTCGGCTATTCGCTGGCGTTTGCGCACGGCAATTCGTTTATCGGCGGCTTTGAACATCTCTTCCTCCGCGGAGTGGGTGCGGCGCCGGACCCAGATTACTCGGCGACGATTCCGGCCGCCACCTTCATGATCTTTCAGATGATGTTTGCCGTCATCACCCCGGCGTTGATCACCGGCGCCTTCGCCGAGCGCATGAAGTTCAGCTCGATGCTGGTCTTCATGGTGCTGTGGATGATCCTTGTCTACGCGCCGATGACGCACATGATCTGGGGCAAGGGTGGACTGCTGAACTTCGCGCAGGGCGGCGCCATACCGACGCTGGATTTTGCCGGCGGCACGGTGGTGGAGATCCTTTCAGGAGTATCCTCGCTGGTGGCAGCGCTGTACATGGGTAAGCGGCTCGGCTACCCGAAGGAGACTTTTGTTCCGCACAGCCTGGTGATCAGCTTCACCGGCGCCTGCCTGCTGTGGGTGGGCTGGTTCGGCTTCAACGCCGGCAGCGCACTCGGTGCCGGAAGTCTGGCGACCAGCGCCTTCATGGCCACGCACTTTGCCTCGGCAGCGGCGGTCATCGGCTGGTGCTTTTGCGAGTGGATCATTAACGGCAAGCCAACCGTGCTGGGAGCAATTTCCGGTGCGGTGGCGGGCATGGTGGCAATCACTCCGGCCTCGGGGTTTGTTGGTCCCATGCCGGCTATGGTCATCGGTCTTCTGGCCGGCATGCTCTGTTACTTCATGGTGACCAGGGTGAAGGCAAAATTCGGCTATGATGATTCGCTCGACGTCTTTGGCGTGCACGGCATGGGCGGCACACTGGGCATGGTGCTGACCGGAGTCTTCGCCAGCAAGGCGGTCAATCCCGCGGGCTTGTCCGGACTGATCGAGGGCGAGTCGAGACAGGTCCTCCGTCAGTTGGAGAGCGTAGGCATCGCCTGGGTCCTGGCGCTCGGCGGCACATTGCTGGCATTGATCCTGGTCGACAAGATCATGGGCCTGCGGGTCAGCGTGCAGGATGAAATCGACGGCCTCGATCAGACGTTGCATGACGAAGAAGCCTATGCCTACGAAACCCAGACACGATAGCCTCCAGGTGCATATTTAAAAACGGGATAAAAAGCGATGACAAAGATTGAAGCGGTCATACAACCTTCCAAACTCGACGCAGTCAAAGCTGCCCTGCAAGCCATTGGCATCAGCGGCATGATGGTTCTCGACATCCGTGGTCATGGGCGTCAAAAGGGTCACACGGAGATTTACCGTGGACGCGAGTACAACGTCGATCTGCTGCCCAAGATCAAGCTCGAACTGGTGGTAAATGACGAGCAGGTCGAGGAGGTCGAACGGGCCATTGCGAATGCGGCGCGCACCGGCCAGATCGGCGACGGCAAGATCTTCCGCAGCCGTATCGATGAGGTCATCCGCATCCGCAACGACGAGCGCGGTCCGGACGCAATCTGACTACAGTTGCCGGGTGCCCCATTCCCCCGCCGGGCGGCCCATTCAAGCCCGCAGTTGGCTTGAGTCGGGCCGTTCCGCCATGGATGCAGCATGCCTGTCGCCAACCATCTCGTCCGGACGCGCACGCCCTGAGGCAGCCCCAGCCCGCTTTGCGGTTTTCCTCAACCTCTCCGAACCCGCCTATGCGGTACACTCGCGCTATGTCATTTGGAAAATCAGGCGGACTATTTAGCGACGAGCCCGACGCGGCTCCCGGCCCCAGCAGCAAGGTAATGGTGGCAAACATCGATGGCGGCTCCCGTGGCAACCCTGGGCCCGCCGGATACGGCGCATACATCACCGACGGCGAAGGCAAGCGGCTGGCCGAACTGGGCGAGTTTCTCGGCGTGCAGACCAACAACTTTGCGGAATACTCGGGGCTGATTGCGGCACTGGAATATGCGGTGGAGCACGGCTACGGCACAGTGAAGGTGGTCAGCGACTCCGAACTGCTGGTGAAGCAGATGAAGGGGCAATACAAGGTCCGCAGTGAGGCCCTGCTCTCGATCTACAACGAGGCCAAGGCGCTGATCCGCAAGCTGGACCGCTTTGAGATTCGCCACGTGCTGCGCCACCTGAACAAAGACGCCGACCGGCTGGCAAATGCGGCGATGGATCGCGGCATGGGGCGCGCCCGCACCGATCAGGCCGATGCCTATGCGAAGCCTGTGGTGCAGCGTGAAGAGATCAAGGAACTGCGCGGATTTGTGCGCGAGGGCGTGGTGGAATTTACCGGCGAGAAGTTTCCCGATGGCGTGTTCGTGGTGGTGCGCCGCGCCCGCTGACGGGCGAATCAGGCGTAGCGTAGAGCTTCCGCTACCGGGAGAAAGCGCGGGCCGCAGCGGGCTCGCGCTTTCCGGTTTGTAAACTACAGGAAGCGAACTCTTTCAGCCCGCGAGCGCCTTCTTCACGGCTTCACTGACCAGTTTGCCGTCGATGCGGGCGCCGGCAAATTTGGCCATCACATTTTTCATGATGGTGCCCATTTCCTTGGCGGTGGGCGCGCCCATTTCGGCGATCACCGACTGCACGGCGGCAGCGATCTCAGCGGGGCCGACGGCTTTAGGGAGATAGCCTTCGATGAAGGCGATCTCGGCTAATTCCTTGGCTGCGAGTTCGGGGCGGTTGCCCTTGGTGAACGCGTCGGAGGCATCGTGGCGCTGCTTGATCAAGGTGGAGAGAACCTGCATCTCTTCGCGCTCGTCAAGCGGCTCACGCTTATCGATTTCCTTGTTTTTGAGTGCGGTCTTAACCATGCGCAGAGTGGAGAGGCGTAACTCCTGCCGCGACTTCATGGACTCGACGATGTCTTTCTGGATCTGGGAAGTAATGCTCATGCTCAATGATACGCAGGATCGCAGCTTTTTTGTTTGTTTGTTGTACCACTCAAATGAATCCTTCGTCGTCGCGCCGTTCCGCTATTGACATAGTTTTGCGTTCAGCAGCACTCGCGGCACTACTGCTGCGTGGCGGGAGCGTTCGGGGTGGAGGGTTTCACCGCACTGCGGCGCAGCGAGAGCGCGGTCAACTTGCGCATCAGATTCTGAAAGGTAATGATGCCGACCAGGTAGTCGCCTTCCACTACCGGAATCATAGCGAGGCCGCTGCGTCCGATGCGGCGCAGCACTGCCGCCAGCGACTCCTGCGGACCGGCCACGAGGTACTCGCGGCGCATGGCCGATTGCACGTAGCCGTTGCCCTCCTCCTGCATGCACTCGCTCATCTGCTGACGGCTGATCACGCCCACCATATCCGTGCCGCGCACCACCGGGAACTCCTCCTGCGGCGGCTCCACGGAGCGCTGCAAGGCATCGGCCAGGGTCTCCGCCGGAGAGAGCGTGCGGAATTCGGTAATCATCACATCGCGCACCCGCACCCGCTCCAGCACTGCCTGCAGAATCATGCTGCGGTCTTCCATTTGCGCCGCCAGAAACAGAAAGACTCCCGCCATCATGATCCAGAGATTGTTGGAGCTGGACCCCAGGAAGACCACTCCGCCAACCAGAAACAGCGCCAGTGAAAAGAACTGTCCGATGGAAACGGCGCGCCGGGTGGCCGTAACCTGATCTCCGTTGATTGCCAGTACGGCGCGCAGAATGCGTCCGCCATCGAGCGGATAGGCGGGAAGCAGGTTGAGCACGGCGACAAACACCTGCGCCCAGGCAAGGCTGCGGGGAAGATCAAACGGCGTGAGCAAAGGGGAGCTGAACAGGTGCACCTGTGGCCGGAAGAGAAGAATCGAGGTGCCGAAAAATACCGCGAGCACCAGGTTCACCATCGGTCCGGCGAGCGCCATGCGAATCTCGCGAGGTGCATCCAAGCCGCGCTGCGCCTGCTCATCGAGCAGCGCAATGCCGGTGATGGGGAGCAGCACCACGCTGCGCACCTGAATGCCGTTGCGGGCGGCGACCACGACGTGTCCGAACTCGTGCATCAACACGGCGAACATCACCAGCAAAATCAGTATGAAGCTGCGCAATCCCACCTGCGGGCCGCGTCCGGCTTCCAGAATCCACACCAGGCAGAACATCAGCGGAAAGCTGAAGTGCACCCGGAAGTGGATACCAAAGATGTGAATTACCGGAATCGACCAGCGTCTCATGCGATTTGCCTTGGGCCGGAAAAAGCCATTATTAATAGACTACTAGACTACACGGCAGAGGGCCGGGAGTAGAAGAGCCGATGAGAGTGATCGCAGGAAAGTTTCGCAGCCGGACCCTGAAGAGCCTGGACGGGTTGGAGACTCGGCCGACCTACGACCGGCTGAAAGAAACCCTGTTCAATGTTCTGGCATCGGCGGGCATGGTGGCCGGATGCGCCTGGGCCGACCTGTTTGCGGGCACTGGCGCGGTGGGCATCGAGGCTTTGAGCCGGGGCGCAACCGCAGTGCACTTTGCCGAGTCCAGCAGCAATGCTGCCCGCGTGTTACGCCAGAATCTGGCTGCTCTGGGAGTGGAGGCCGACGATGTGGCTGAGCGCGATGCGGCTGAAGCTCTGCGCCAGTGGGACAAGGCCGGAGTGCAATTCGACGTATGCTTTCTGGACCCTCCCTACCGGCTGCACGGAGCTTATGGAGAAATCCTGCGCACCATTGCGCGAGGAACCATGCTTCTGGAGGGTGGAATTGTAGTGGCCGAGCATGAGAAGAGATTCGATCCCGGTGAGGGCGAGGGCAACCTGCAGCGTTATCGCCTGCTGAAACAGGGCGAGAGCGCGCTCAGTTTTTATCGCCGACGGAGCACACAAGCAGATACCACGGACTAGAGCATTCCAGAGTCGATGTATGCTCTACGTGCTTTGTGCTTTGAGAGGTGTCATCCTGAGCGCAGCGAAGGACCCCCGTACTGCTCAAGTCTCCCGCGCCGCCTCAAGCTTTTCTACCCGCGATCGATTTGTCCCGCTCTCGCCGCGGATCTTTCCGGTGGGACTTTGACCTACATCACAAAATCCGCCGGACGCACCAGCGCATACTGCATTTCGGTAAGTTCCTTGCGCACCAGGTTCAAGCCGAAGACACAGCTCTCAAACTCCTTCGAGAGCCTCCCGAACAGCGGCGCCACCTTGCGGTACTCCATCTGATCGAACTGGCTGACGATAAAGTAGCTCTCCTTGCCCGCGTGGACAAAGTCGATCAGACTCTCCAGGCGCTGGCGGCGCAGCCGGAAGCGATTGATCGACTCGGGAAACATCCCGGTGTAGAACAGGGTGAAGTCTCCAATATGTTTGCGCACCTGGCGCTCGCGATCAAACGATGGTGCCTCGCCGAAGATCGGATCGCTCTCCAGCAACATCTCGCCGACGTCGTCCAGCGAGCGGCCCTGGGCATTCCTCAGGGCGTAGAGGTTACGGGTGTCGCAAAATTCAGTGAGCATGTTGGCGAGGTAAGCCCAGATTTCCTCATCGCGCAAGCCTACTTCGCAGCCGAAGTGTTGCGCAATCTTCTCCGCCAGAAGCTGACGCAACGGATGCCGGTCGCTAATCTCTCCCATGGTTGCCATCCTTGGACGGGTATGCGTTCACCCCGAACACACGCCGAACGTGCTGCGTGGCCCATTCTTAATACGAGTTAGATTGTGATGGCAAGGCAGAAGGTGCGCCGGCCGAAAGTTTGGCAGTCATCGGCGCGGATTGCTGATAAGACGACGCGGCGCGCAATGGACAGGAGCGCTAGGTGCGCAGTCCGCACCAGCTTTCAGCAACCACAATGGAGTTACCGGGGTGGTGCGGGTCATACTTAACGCTGGTGGTAACGCCGATGCGGCAGGAGTGCAGATCGAGGTACTCGCGCAGGTGAGTCACATCCTGCGAGCACTCGTATTGCACCCCGGCCACGTCATAGGTGTAATTGACCATCTGCAGGGAGTGGTCGGCATCGGAGTGGAACTCGTGCACGTCGAGTACGGTTCCGTCGGTGATGCGGCCTAGCGCGCTGATGCGTTGGCGGCGCAGCATCTCATACTGTTCGGGAGTTTTCTTTTTTCCGCCAAGCAACACCAGCGAGCTAGCCACGGCAATCACAACCGCGCCGGTAAGAGTATAGATTCGAAACATGGTCATGAAAAAGAGTGCGAGCCGGTTGAGATTGTGGACCGCTCTCCTTTGACTTTACTACGAAACCGGACTCCATTGGCAGCACGCAGGGACGTGGCCTCGACTGAAAGCCCAGCCCGGCGGCTCCGCTTGGGCTTTCACCTGAGCCGCGCTCCGATTTTCCGGCGACTACTCGTTCACCACCGGATTGCGCAGCGTGCCAATGCCCTCCACCGACACCTCGACGACATCTCCGTTCATCAAGGGGCCAACCCCCTCCGGCGTACCGGTCGCAATCAGGTCTCCGGGCAGCAGGGTGCAGAACTGCGAAATATAGTGCACGATGCGGTCGATGGAGAAGATCATGTCGCGCGTATTGCCGTCCTGGCGCAGCTCGCCGTTGACCCGGGTTTGTACCTTGATGCCGCTCCAGGGGTCGAGCTCGGTGTTGACGATGGGGCCAAACGGACAAAACGTATCGAACCCTTTGCTGCGCGTCCACTGGCCGTCGAGGTTCTGCAGGTCGCGCGCCGTCACATCGTTCACAATGGTATAGCCAAGGATGTACTCCTTGGCGCTTTCCCCGTCCTTCATCTTATGGCAGCGCCGTCCGATCAGGATTCCGAGTTCGCCCTCGTGATCGACCCTGTGGCTGAGCGTGGGACGAACGATCTCGCCGCCGGACGCGAGCAGGGCCGAAGGCGGCTTGCTGAAGATGAGCGGCTCGCTCGGCATCTCATGTGCCATCTCGCGGATGTGACCGGCATAGTTGCGGCCAACGCACAGGATCTTGCTGATGATAGGAAACGGGATCAGCAGCTTGGCCCGCTCCAGCGGAAATGGTTCCTCGATCGTCTTTCCGGAACCGATCTCCGGCAACACAATCTGCTCCGGCACGCCTGCTCCGCTGACCTGCATTTGCGGGCTGCCCAACTCGCTGATGATGAAGTCGTGGCCGTCGCGGGTCTCCACCAGACCGAAGCGTGAGCCGTCCATTCCAAGAAAGCGGCAGAATTTCATCGAACCTCCAATGGCACCGACTCTTCGGCCGGAGCCGACTGCGCGCTCTGATTTCCGCGCACATCGACGGCCGTGACGGTGTAGTAATACGTTTGTCCGGGATGAACATCGTTATCCCGCCACGCGGGAGCCTTGACCGGAGTGGTGGTGACCGGAGCAAATGCAGAGGCGGCGGTGCGGCGATAAACAATGTATCCAGCCAGATCGCTTTCCGTGTCCGGCGCCCAGGTCAGATCGATAAAAGGCTTCTGGCCCACGCTGCTGAATACCGCCTGCAGACCGCTCGGGACCGTGGGCGGGAAAACATCGTGCACCACCAGATGCACCACTCTGCTGTCATCGCCCTCCACTTCCACAACCGGCCGTCCCGGTGCGGCGAGCACGGTTACCGCAGTGATTTTGTAGTCGTACTCCTGCTCCCATTCAAAATTACTGTCGCGGGCTTGGTTTTCACCCAGCCGGTAAGGCTGCTCGCTGTTCAGCGCGAAATCGGTCTTTCCGCGGGCTCGCCGGTAGATGCGCAGACGGTAGGAGACGCCGGGAGAAGGCGCGGGGATCGACCGCACATCCCATTCCAGTAGCGGCCCCTGCGCGTCCAGCGCGGCGCGGAAGTCCTCGGGCGGCGGCGCGGCCGACAGCAGCGGAATGCGCACCTGGTTCGAGAGTCCGGCGGAGTGGCCGCGCTGGTTCACAACCTCAATGGCGTAGGTCGCCTGATTCTCGGGGGCGATCAGCGCCGGCGGCAGCACATCCTCAAAGGAAACCAGGGGACGCCGCCCCCCAGGCGCCACCGAGACCAGTTCACTACTCTTGATCTCCTTGACCGCCTCTCCGCAGGCGTTGATTGGATATTGGTTGAGCACCCGGCAAATGCGGGTAGTCGTAGGCCAATGGATCACCTGGTGATCGGTGGTTTCCGTGGGCTGCGACCAGGTGAGAGTAACGCGATTGCCTTTGCGGAGAGCGGAAAGGTTATCCACCGTAGCCGACAGGCGCAGCGATGGCGGCTGCGGTGCGCCCGGCGCGGCACAACCGGCGGCCAGCCCAAGGATCGAACCGCAGATGGCGAGCAGGATGGGATTCTTCTTCATCGGAACGGTTCAGCGTAACAGAAAGCAACCGGCCTATGCACCAGCCGGACGGCGACAGTGGCATCACGCAAAAACATTAGTACAGCTTCTCCTGCCTCTTCATGTTTCCAAAAGTTCCAATGTTCGCAAGGTTGAAGGAAAAACGGTACTGGTTTTCCACGTTCACCCCGGGCACGTTGATGTGCCGGAACTCGAAGCTCAACCCGCAGCAGTCCCAGTTGTAGCTGCTCTGCCCTGCGGCATATTGCAGAAAGTTGAGGTTCTCGTCGTAGCCCATGCTGAAGCCTCCGGAAAAGCCCCGCTTGTTGGGATGTCCGTAGCCCACCAGGACGCGGAACTGATTGAACACCAGCGGCGCGTTGCTGAAGGTTTCCGTAACCGAGTTGGCGGGCACGTGAAAGAAGTCGTGGCTTCCGCCGATGAAGTAATCGCCCAGGAAACGATATTCGAGAAAGGTTGCGCTGGAGTTGATGCGGCCTTTCACCGAGTCATAGTCAAGCTGCCATTGCACGTCGGTATTGGCCGAGGTTTCAATGCGCAATGTGCTGACCACCGGGCTCCAGGCTCGCGGAGCGTCCAGAAACGCCATACCGGTCAGCTCCTCGGTGGTGGTAAATACATTGCGGCGCCCCGGCACCAGCGCGCCGCCGAAGTACTGGTCGTAGAAGTACTTCTGCTTAACCTCCCAGCTCAGCAGCTCGCGGGTGGTTTTGCTCTCGTCCTCGCAGTGCGGCTGCACCACGCTGACCCCGGGAATGTAGGATGGTGGAAGTTTTTCGGTTCGCGCCTGGGGACCCGATGCAGTAGCCTCGCAGCCGGGAACTTGACGCGCCGAGCGGCGCCGCCCATAGATGCGCTGAATGATGTCGTACTCCAACTCACTGCTATTGGTGAGAATGTCCGTCTGATCGAAGCGGATGATGTTCTGGAAGTTGTCCACGCCGGTGGTGAAACGATAGGTGAAGATGGGTTCGATGACGTGCTTGAGGCGGCGGCCAAAAATTTCCTGATCGAAAACCTTCTCCAGCACCGGAGGACGCAGCTCGATCGAGGCTTCTAGGTCGCGCCGGTTGAGCTCATTGCCGCTCGCCACTCCCAGAGGATTGGTGGCCGACGCGGAGACCTGTTGCGTATAGAGGGTATCGTGCATGGCAAGCTGGGGCCGCAGCTCCCAGCCTTTCCAGTCCAGCGGCAGCGCAATTCGCGGACGAAGGTCGAGACGGCCAACCAGATTAGCGGTGACAAAGCCCGGTTCACTGCGTTGCAATGCGGCGGCACTGGCGTCCACGCCCCACACGAACGGCGAGGAAAGCACCCGTTGCTCCAGTCCGTTGACCTCGACCGCCGGCAGGTGAAGAATCTTGATCTGGTCGGAGTAGGAGCTGGTCAGCGGGTCCTGGTAAAAGTTCTGGTAGCGCTCGGCGCTGGCATTGAGCGAAAAACCCGCAAGATTGTGCGAGAGGTAGGCAACCGACTTCACCTCGGAGTTCACCGCCTGCGAGTACGTCTCTGAAAATGCCTGCCGGAAGAGGAATGTGCTGAGATAGTCGATGCTTGCGGCAGCACGCCAGTGGTCGCGGCTGGTCTCGCCGATCAAGCGCGCTTCCTCGCCGCCCTGGTCCTGATGGGTCACCGGAGCACCACGGTCGAAGACGCCGAAGTAGTGCAGTTCCAGCGAGCTGCTTTCCGCAGGCTTCATACGGAGCTGCAGAGTCTGGCTCCAGCCGCGGCTGGAGAAGTACTCCGTCCCGGCGGTGAGGTCGGTGGAACGGTTGATCGCCCAGTACACCGAATCGCCGAGAATGAAGCCCTTGGTGGAGGATTCCCCAACCACCGGCAGAAGAAATCCGCTGGTGCGGGCCATGGCCGTGGCCGGTGCCTTGACAAACGGAAAGTAGAAAATTGGCAGCTTCAGCAGGCGGAAGCTGGAGTGATAGAGCTTGGCATCTTCTCCCGCCACCAAGTCGATCTTCTCGGCGTTAAACGTCCAGGTCGGAACCTGTTCGGCACAGGAAGTGATGCTGCCGTGCAACACGATGTACCGGTTGCGGCCTACCTTATCGACCTCGCGGCCGGCGATGACGAACGGATTGCTGGTGGTGAGCACGATGGTCTGTCCCCGCAGCACGGCGCCAAAGGTTCCGGCTACGTCGTAAAACTTCCCGGTCTCGCTTCGCACGTTGTAGGTGGCATGTCCGGCGGTGATGTGGGCGTCGTGCGGCCCGCCGTCGAAGACCACCCGGCCGGTGGCTTCGACGTCGCCGGTGGCGGAGTTGTACGTGCCGTGATCGGCGCGCATGACGTAGCTCTGCAACTCGATCTCCACGTCGCCGTCCAGTTTGTATACGTCGCCCTGCTTCTCCTGTTGCTGGGCCCTGATGGTAACCTCCTGTCCAGGCTGCGGGGTGGCCGTGCCAGGGGCGGAGGACGCAGGCAACTGACTGGTAAATGCCAGGGGAGCCAACAGTAGGTGACTTACGAACGTGACTGTGATAATTCTCAGAGTGCGAAGGGTCATCAGGATGCGTTTCGCCGGTACAGGTGGTGCACCAATAGTGCCCGGTTGCACGTTAGCACGTACAACCACCCGCCTCAAAGTGTAACGATTCGGAAAAGCTTTTCGCGCTCTGGTAATCTTCAAAATTCGCTCATGGACTGTCCGCTTTGCGGCACATCGTGCACGTGCTCCGTGCCCTCCGTGACCGCGCGAGTACTGACATCGCGCGGTGCCCTCACCACATCTGAAGTTGTGGATACTCGAGTCGTCCCCAAACTCGTTCGTGGAAGCCAGAGCCAGAATGCAATCATCCGAGCCGATTGAGCCTCAATTGAACGATTCCAGCCATGCAGCCCTCGGCGACGAGAGCTGGCGGACTGAAGTCGCCACACGTGTCAACAGCTACCGGGCGCGCCGCAAGCGCCATGGCGCCGAGGATAATTCTCCCTCGCTTGACTTCGGTCCAGCCTCCGCTGCGCCGGCCTTCGATGCCCAGAATCGCAGCCCGCAGAGCTATACCGTAACCAATCCAGCGGCCAGCCGCGTCGCACAGCCGGACACCAGCCAACCGGTCGCGGAGTCGCGCAGCCTCGCCCGTGCGGCGCAAAACGCCTTCGATACCAACTACTACCGGCGGCTGAACGCCGAGTCGAGGGCGCAGATTCCAGTCCCGACGACGAGCGCAGTCTGCGCGATTGCCGCAACCGCTCAGGAGCTCGCAGCCGAGTTCGCCACCGAATTCGAGGCCCGGAGCGAAGCTGGCCTGCCCGGCGACTTTCAGGATGCACCGCCCGATCAGCCCTGCCAGGAGTCCGGCAACAGTCCCGCGCTCGACCTGGAGATCCGTCCGGCGGCCGCCGGGGACTCTGTTCTCGATCGCTATTGCATCTCGGAACCGGAGCCTGGTTTACCGGTAACGCCACCCGTCGCGCCTCTCGCTCCGCCCGAGCAAGGAAATCTGATCGTCTTCCGGCGTCCGTTGCTGGAACCGCCACTGGTGCCGCTGCCCTCGCGCGACGAACTGGCCGAGCCGATCCACAACCGGCCGCGCATTCTCGAAGTACCCGAGGACATCATGCCCCCCGTGCAGGGTTCGCTCTTCCCGGAGATTCGGCTGGACGTGGACGAGCAGGAATCCTCCAGCCTGAGCGAGCCGAAGATCGAGGTACCGCTACCGGTGGCAGCGATCTCCGAGCGCATGATGGCTGCACTGGCGGATCTGGGAGTGGTCTTGGCAGCCGGCCTGCTGTTCGGCGGGATGACTTGGCGCACCCTGCCGGAGATCCCTCATACCAAGCCATTCTGGATGGTGCTGGGCGCCGTCACCGTGCTGTTCTGGGCGGTCTACCAGCATCTGTTCCTGCTCTACGCCGGACGCACCCTCGGTATGAGCCTGCGCGGCATCCGCCTGAGCACCTTCGATGGTCGAGTGCCGGAGTGGGGGCAGCGCAGCCGTCGGGCACGCTCTATGTTCGTCTCCTTCGCTCCGGTAACCCTCGGATTTCTCTGGGCTCTGGTGGACGAAGATGAGCTCTGCTGGCATGACCGCATCTCCCAAACCTTCCCTACCAGCGATTAGACCGGAATCGCGGAAGGTGTATCCGGCGAAGCAGCCGGGTGTTTTTCCCGGCGATGATAACGACGGACAAAGTGCTCTAGCTCCGCCTTACAGCAAACAGCGCGACCCGAAGGCCGCGCTGTTTCATGCCGGAAAGATTTCCCCGTTCCTATGCGCCGTCTTCCTGATCCGGCTCCTGCTTGTGCAGCTCCTGCTTGAGCAGCGCAAAAATCTCCTCGCGCTGCGGACCGTGCAGGCGCTCGTTGAGCCGCTCCAGGGCCATGCCCACAATGTGATAGTGGTGCAGCGATGCCAGTTCCGGATCCGCGCTCACCTCCAGCCAGATGTCGTGCAGCAGTTTGAGATCCTCATCGCGCAGACGCGGCGTATGCGGGCCAAGGAAATACTCCTCCACGCTGTGGTCGGGCGAGCAAATCTCCAGCACCACGTTGGGACGTGGCTCCGGCAGCCGCTCCCAGGCGTCGCCGGTCAATTTGCCCTGCTCGTCCAGCGTCAGCCGGTTGGAGAGGCCGCAGACGATCTTCGAGGACTCCAGCCGCGACGCCGTCTGCAGAATTGCGTCGAAGACATTGGTCGTGGGTACCACCATCAACGAAACGTGCTTGCCCTGCTTCTCGGCCAGCTCCACCACCTTGGTGAACAACTGCTGCTCGTACTCATCGAACAGCTCCTGGCTGTCGAAGCTCGCGCTGCCGCTGAACGACGGTTCGCGGTGGTAGATGCGGGCGGTCATCACCACAATGTCCTGCTTGGCAGAATCCGTGTTCTGCAGCAGGTCGCTCAGATAGTAGAGGTTGCGGGGATCACGGATGGCAACCAGCACGTTGCCGGGACGGACCCGCATCTCCTCGCGGTCCACCAGCGGCTGCTCGGCGACCCGGAACTCCTCGCGCATCTCGTGATGCTCGCCGACGTGGCGGCGGGTAATCTTCTCGGAAATCGTGAAGACGCCGAACAGGAAGATTGAGAAGCTGACCCCGGCAATAGTCGCCAGCGGCTTGGTCATCAGGTTCACCAGTGCGGTGGCGAACAGCAGCAGGGTGATCAACGCCAGTCCGATAGGCAGTTCCAGCTTACCGATGTTGATGTTGCCGGGCACGCGGAAATCGCGGTGGCCGGGCTCGGTGAAGCGCAGCACAAACACGGCAAGCGACTTGAAGGCGAAGCTCCAGATCACACCGAAGGCGTACAGCGCCGCCAACAAATAGACGTTGCCGCGGCTGGCGATGATGGTGAGGCACTGCAGTACGGCAATCGTATTGATCAGCCGGTGCGTGGTTCCGTACCTGCCGTGCGGCTTGCGGAACCAGGGGGTCAACACGCCGTCTTCACTGATGCGGTTGAGCACTCCGTTGGCGCCCACAATCGCCGTATTCACCGCGCCGGACAGAATCAACACACCTACCAGCACCACGAAGCCCTGGAAGATCAGCTTCAGGTTGTAGGGTCCGGCCATGTACATGGCCAGTCCGCTGATCAGGTTGGCAAAGTATTCCGGACGCTTGTTGTCCGGAATGATCATCACGGCAAAGAACGACACCAGCGAGGTGAAGAACAGGCTGTAGAGAAAGATGACGGCTCCAGCCTTCTCCAGGTTTTTCAGCTTGGGATGCTCGATCTCGCGATTGACCTGCGCCAGCGATTCCTCGCCGCTCATGGCCAGCACCGAGTGCCCGAATCCGACCAGCATCAGCACGAAGGGCAGCATGGTGAGCAGCGGCATGTGGGCGAGCCAGCCAAGCGTATCGCCATGGGAAGCTACGTTGGCGGCCATGATCGAATGGTGGGTCGGCATCGGCGGCAGGTGCCGCGCCTCCGGATGCACCATGATCGTGAACGAGCACCAGACGATGAGCATCACCACCATCACGGTGGTGATCTGCATAATGCGCAGCGCCTTTTCGCTGGATTCGTGGATGCCCTGGGTGTTCTTCCACCAGAAATAGACGGTCACCACAATCCCAAACGCGGCGGAAAAATAATTACCGCGCCAGCCCAGCAGATTGACGGGATGCCCGATCCGGGTGGAAAGATCCACCACGAAGCCCGTCAAATACTGCCCGGCTGAAACCGCACTGATCGGTCCTGTCAGGACGTAGTCAAACAGCAGCGCGGAGACCGAGAGCTTGGCCAGCGAGCCGCCCATCGCTTCCTTGACGACGCGATATACGCCGCCGCGCACAAACATGCTGCTGGATTCAATATAGAGGGAGCGGACTGCGTAGCTGAACAGCATGACTGCCAGCACAAACCACGGAGCGCTCTTACCGATCACGTTCTCCGCGTCGCCGCCCACATAGTAAGCCGACGAGGCCAGATCGCTGAGCACGATGGCGGCGGCCCGCCAGAAGGATATGAAGCTCAGCATCACCGTCGTGGCGACAAATACCTTGATCGCCGGACGCTTGCTGAGGTTCACCGTTGCAGAATTCAGATTGCCAGAAGTGCTTCCCATATATGTCAGGTGAGCCTGCTCCAGTCATTCCCTGAAGGACAGCTCATGCTCTCGCGTATCCAATTTGATGTTCTTCAGGAACCACGAGGCATCGGCGCGGCATAGCGCAATACGGCACAGCGCGGCATGGCGCTGCCCGCCCCCCAAGGATTTTCCGGTGAACGTTGACTAATAGGGTAAATGGAGTAGGGGAAAAATGTAAGACCCGCCCCCAAATTCGTCTCCGGACCACCCAGGCAGGGCTGGAATCTTGCGGCGCAAACCAGAAACCGTGCATCCCTCGTAATCCGGTGCTCGCCCTCAGCGTCTGCCGTTGCCGTTGCCGTCGATCACGCCGGAGATTTCTTCGTCCTCCACGCTGACTGCGACCGCATCTTCTTCCAGCAGCGGCTCCAGCGGAATCGATTCCAGCAGCACCACGGCATGCGCAATCGCCGCGTTTTCGGTCCCCGTTCCCTCGGGAGTTTTGGCCTTGATGCCGACGCGAGAGGACGGAATATTCAGCAGCTCAGCCACCCGGGCGCGCAGCTTTTCGGCGTGCGGAACAATCTTCGGAGCCGCCAGAATCATCGTGGTATCGAGGTTGACCACGCGAAAGCCCGCCAGCTCAATCTGGCGCATGGCCTCCTCCAGAAACAGAACCGAGTTCGCACCCTTCCACTTCGCATCGCTCGGAGGAAAGAAGCTGCCGATGTCACCGGCGGCCACCGCGCCCAGCAGAGCGTCGGTGATGGCGTGCAGCAAAACGTCCCCGTCGGAGTGTCCCGCCAAACCGTGCGTGTGTTCCAGTTGCACGCCGCCGATGACCAGCGGCAAGCCCGCCTGGAATACATGCGAATCATAGCCGTAGCCGATGCGCATACTCATTTGCTTACGCCCTGGCTTCGGCGCTCCTGCGCCAGAAAGAATTCCGCCAGTTCAAGATCTGCCGGAGTCGTGATCTTGAAGTTGCGCGCCGAACCCATCACCACGTGGACCGTTTGTCCTGCGCGCTCCAGCAGGCTGGCCTCATCGGTTCCCTGGAAGCCTTCGATGCGCGCTTCATTAAAGATCGGGCTCAGCAGGCCGTAGCGAAAGCCCTGAGGGGTCTGCGCCTGCACAATCTGCTCTCGCGGAATGGTCGCCTCCACCACCGCGCCCTCAGGCACGCGCTCTACCCGCTTGATGGTGTCAATCGCCGGGACTCCGGCAATCGCCGCGCCATAGCGCATGGTCTGCTCAATCACCCCGGCAATCGTCTCCTGTGAGACAAACGGCCGCACCGCGTCGTGGATCAGCACCAGGTCGCCGGACTCCGCCGGAAGCGCGTCCAGCACGTTGCCCACCGACTCCTGGCGATGTTCGCCGCCCTCCACCAGATGTACCGGCTTATCGATTCCGGCCTGCGCGAGCGTGGACGCGAAGCCGTCGATCTCCCCTTTGCGCATGGCAATCCAGATCGAGTCGATCTGCGGTGCCGCCGCAAACTTGCGCAGGGTGTGAATCAGAATGGGAACCCCATCGAGTTCCAGGAATTGCTTGGAGCGCGCAGGGACCTGTCCGGCATGTGCAGCTCCCATGCGCGTTCCCAAACCAGCAGCGGGAATGATTGCGAAGACTTTCATAAGAGGCTTGCCAGTATAACGAGCACTGCGTTCAACCGCAAATTGCATAGGGCAGAACCCGGCTGGGGCTGCGGAAAAAGCCGCGGAAAAGGCGCGAGCCGAAGCCCGCGCATCCGCTTCCTTGCCCACTAGCGGCCTTAATGCAACTCCTCTTCCTGGGTGGCCGTTCTTGCCGTCGACCCCTGATGCTCCGGCGAGGCCGGCTGCGGATTGCTCTTGCGCAGATCCGGCGGACGCGTCTCCGGCTTGGCCATACCGCTCTGCCCGCGCTCGTCGAACTTGCCGAAGATCATCTTGCCGGCCGTCGTCTGCAGTACGCTGGTCACCGAGATGTCGACCGTCTTGCCGATCATCTTGCGCGCATTGTCCACCACCACCATGGTTCCATCGTCCAGATAGGCAACTCCCTGGTTGTACTCCTTGCCTTCCTTCAGAATGAAGACCTTCATGATCTCGCCGGGCAGCACAATGGGTTTCAGCGCATTGGCCAGCTCGTTGATGTTCAGCACATCCACGCCATGCAGTTGCGCCACCTTATTCAGGTTGAAGTCGTTGGTCACGATCTTGCCTTCGTAGAGCTTGGCAAGCTCGATCAGCTTCATATCGACTTCGCGCACCGCCGGGAAATCATCCTCGACGATGGTCACCTGGATGTTGGTGAGTTTCTGAATGCGCGAGAGGATATCCAGGCCCCGGCGGCCGCGATTGCGCTTCAGCGAGTCTGCCGAATCGGCCACCAGTTGCAGCTCTCGCAGCACAAATGCCGGAATCGTAAGCACCCCGTCCATGAACCCGGTTTCAGCGATGTCCGCGATGCGCCCATCGATGATGACCGAGGTGTCAAGAATCTTGTAACTGCGGCGCGATAGTTTTTCTCCGCCGAACAGTCCCCCCAAGGCCGCCAGGTTCAGCAGATCACCTTTGGCTGCACCCACGATGAGGCCCACATAGGCCATCACCAGCATCACCAAAAGTTGCAAAAAGCTCTGCAGATTCCCCACCGGGACCGCGTTGCGGATCACCACGCTGAATAAATACGCTCCAATGATGCCCAGAACGCTGCCCAGGGCCGCACCGATCAGCCGCTTCAGGCTGATCGCGCGCAAGCGCTTCTCGAACAGAATTACGGCACCACCCAGCATCAGGCCCAACACCGTATCCACGAGCCTTGGCTGGCCGAAGGGCTGAAGCAAAAAACAAGCCAGTCCCACTAAAAATACGAAACCACATCGAATTAAGACCAGATCCAAGAGGACCTCCCTGAAGGCCCTGTATCAATTTCCCGCGGCAGAGCCGGACTCGGCAACCCGCACGAGCTTCGACTACTTCCGGTTATAACCGGCAACAAATCATGCCGGCCTACTATTTAATGTATTCAAAGATCCGGGAATAAGATGCCCAAACCCGCCACTCCGGTGCACCTGCACCGCACAAAAAAGTAGTGCAAGTATATACCCACGCAATCAGTTCCGCGCGATGGCAGAATCGCTTTGACCCAGCGCAAATCTTTAGCAGGCGATTCCCTCTCCGGCAACTTCCAGGAACATACCTTTGCAACAGTATCTCAATGGTAATCGCCGCAGCTAAGTTTCTGATTGTAAAACCCCGCCGCCCAAGGCACCTTGATTAAGCAGCCAGGCAGGCGGTTTAGCCGCCGCGCAACCGTTCGAGTACCACTTTAGCCGCCCCGCAAGGGGAAGATGAGCGGCTAAGTTTCCCGGCAGTATCGGGAGGCTAAAAACCGGCGCAAACATTCTCGGGGGAGAATACGCGCCGGTTTTTTCTTTCCCCTGAACTTGCCAAGTGGCGTTCCTGCCCGCTTGCTCATACAATCGTGCACATGAAAGCCATCGTCGTGACCTCGTTCGAGGGCCCCGTCGGCCTCCAACTCCGCGATGTTCCCGTACCCACCCCCAACGCTCATGAAGTCCTGGTGCAGGTTGAAGCCATCGGCATCAACTTTGCCGACGTCCTCGGCACTCTCGGCAGATATCCCTCCGGCCCCACCCCGCCCTATATCATGGGACGCGAGTTCGCCGGAGTCACCGAAGACGGACGCCGCGTCATGGGCTACGCGCAGCACTCGGCGTGCGCCGAATACGTGACCGCTGCCGAGGGCCTCTACTGGCTCCAGCCCGAGGGCTGGTCCTCCGCCCAGGGCGCTGCTTTTCCGGTCAACTATCTCACCGCCTGGCTTCTCTACTGGAAGGCAGGGCTGCTCAAGGAATCCATCGAGCCCTCGCCCGCCCGCGAGAAACCCCGCCCGCGCGTTCTCATCCATGCCGCTGCCGGAGGCGTCGGTACCGCCGCCGTGCAACTCGGCCACATCCTGGGCTTTGAAACCTTCGGCACCGCCTCCACTCCGGAGAAACTCGCCAAGCTCACTAAACTCGGACTCACCCACGGCATCGACTATAAGAATGACGATTACGAGGCACGTGTCAGAAAACTGACCGGCGGCGAAGGCGTGGACGCGGCCTTCGATAGCCTTGCCGGAGTGCACACCGCCAAGAGCTTGGGCTGCTGCGCCGAATTCGGACGGGTCATTCTCTTTGGCAACGCCACCGGCGAGTCCGCCAAGTTCAACACCTCGGTCATGTATGCCAGAGGCCTTAGCGCCCACGGGCTCTGGCTCACCAAGCTCTCCGCCAATCACGCTCTCATCCGCCAGGCCCTGGACTCCATGAACCCCTATATCCTCAGTGGCCAACTGCGTCCCACCATCGGAGCCAAGTTCCCTATCGCCGCCGCCGAAGACGCCCTTCGTTTGCTGCTCGAACGCAAGAACTTCGGCAAGGTGGTGCTGACCCTATAAGCCCGGCCGCAGCGCGCCTCGCTCTACTTGAGGCGCAGCCCGCGAAATTCCAAATCCGGCTGCGCCTGGTTCCACTCGCTGGAAATGTGCTCGATCGTAAGCCGCAGCCTGCGCGTCTGTCCCGGCCCCAGCGGAGCCAGCGCCAGATCGCCCGCTTCGTCCGCGCCGCCCAACGGGTGGTGAATCAGCGCGCGCAGCGGCAGCGTTTCGGTCTGCACCACCTGCCCCAAGGTATCGCGAAAGACCGCCTGCACCGCTCCGCCCACCACCGTGCGCGACCCGTTGTTCTTCACCGTAAGGTCGATGTAGGTCACGGTCGCGCCCACAAAATTATCCGCCTGGCTGATCCTGGCCTGCTCCACCACCAGGTTCGGCGCATAAGGATCGGCGGTCTTCACCACTTCCTTCTTCTCGCGCCCCAGCACGGCGATCAGCGCCACAACCACCAGCACCAGCCCGAACCCAATGATCAGTGGAGTCCAGTTGCGCGGCTCATTCTGCGCATTGCGCGCGCCAAACAAAACCGGCTCGGCGGGCTTGTCATTCTGCGTCGGTTCGTTCGGTTCACTCATCGCACGCCCATTCTAGCCCACCCAGCCCAGCCCGAGCGAGAGCCCCGCAACAATGGGGAGTGAATCAGTTTCCGGATTGCCGACAATACACCTAAAACCAGATGCTTAGAAAAATATCCCTGCGGCGTTTCACTGGTTGATCATCCCAATCTTCCCCCCGGTGCTTCACTCTCGACAAAATAGACCATTTTGTCGATACTCTGAAAACCCCCGGCAATGTTTATGCGGGTTTCCGGGGCATCGCACAGGGGAAACTCTCGACAAAATGATAAACGGACGCAAAAGCGGAAACAGGGGCAGAGAGACAGCGACCGGAGGGCTGGACACTATTCCGGGGGGTGACGGGCAATCCGCAAGCTGACCCACTACTCTGCGAGGCGTTGCTTGACAGAATATGTTCCAAAAAATAAAACGGGAGGCGCGCAGCCTCCCGTTTTCATTCACGCAAGCGATCTACTCTCCCGCGATAGTCATCCCCTCAATTCGCAGCGTCGGGCACGCCACTGCGCCGCGCCAGATCAAATCATTGCCGATCTCGGCGAGGTTGCTGAACATCTCGCCCAGATTTCCCGCCACCGTAATCTCCTCGACCGGGTAAGCCAGCTCGCCGTTCTCGATCCAAATTCCGCTGGCGCCGCGCGAGAAATCTCCGGTCACCAGGTTCACGCCAAAGCCGAGGAACTCGGTTACCAGCAGCCCTTGCTTCACCCCCCGGATGATCTCCTCCTGCGACTTTTCTCCCGGCAGCAGGTAGAAGTTTCCATTGCCGATCCCTGGCGTTCCGGCCAGCCCGCGCGAGGCGTTGCCCGTCGTCGCCAGCCCCAGCTTTTTCGCCGTGTAGGTGTTCAGCAGATAGCTCTTCAGCTCGCCGTTTTCAATCACCGTGGTGCGCCGCGTCGGCACGCCTTCGCCGTCGAATGGCCGCGTGCCGAATCCGCCCGCGATGGTGCCGTCGTCGATCACCGTAATATTGCTACCGAACGGCTTCTGCCCCAGCTTGCCCGCCAAAAACGATGCGTGCCGATAGATCGCGTCGCCGTTCACTGCGTCGAAAATATGGTCGAGCAGCGCCCCCGCCGTCTGCCGGTCGAAGACAATCGGAACCCTCTGCGTCTTCACCTTGCGCGCGCCCAGCCGGCGCAGCGTGCGCTCGGCGGCAATCCGTCCCACCTCTTCGGGAGAATCCAGCTTGGCCAGCGTGCGCGCCACCGAGTACCAGTAATCGCGCTGCATGTTGCCATGCTCGTCACTGGCAATCGGCACCGCCGAGATCGAACAATAAGACGAGCGGTACCCGCCGATAAAGCCGTGCGAGTTCGCCAGCACCTTGCGCCCAATGCTCGCATCGAAGGTCCCGCCATCGCTGTTGGTCAGCCGCGGATCTACCGCCAGCGCCGCCTTCTCCGCGCGCCGTGCCTGCTCAATGCGCTCTTCATTCGAGAGCGAATACACGTCGTCGTAATAAAGCTCTAGGTCGCCTTCAATCTGCCCCAGTTGCCCGGCCTCGGGAATCCCTGCCATCGGGTCTTCCGACGTGATCTTTGCCAGCTCAATCGCCCCATGCACCAGTTGCTCCACGCCCGCCGCAGACAAGTCGCTGGTCGAGGTGCTCGCCGTACGCTGACCCACAAAAACCCGCACTCCCAGCGCTCGCGAGCCCGACTCCTTCAAGGTCTCCACCTCACCCAACCGCACCACGGTGGAGAACTCCGAACCTTCGCTCACCACGGCTTCCACGGCGGTGGCTCCCAACTCGGTTGCCCGCTTCACTACTCCGGCGGCCAGCTCGCGCAAATCCACTTCCGCCGATGTTCCTGTCGTCGCCATTATGCCGCGCTCCCCGTGCCGCCCACTGTCATGCGGTCGATCTTCAAAGTTGGAATCCCCACCCCGACCGGAACGCTCTGCCCGTCTTTGCCGCAGGTGCCAACGCCCTCATCGAGTTGCAGATCGTTGCCCACCATACTCACGCGGGTCAGCACATCCGGCCCGTTGCCAATCAGCGTCGCGTCCTTCACCGGAGCGGTAATCTTGCCGTCTTCGATCAGGTACGCTTCACTGGCGGCAAACACAAACTTGCCGTTGGTGATGTCCACCTGCCCGCCGCCAAAGTTCACCGCGTACAGTCCGCGCTTCACACTCTTGATAATGTCTTCCGGCAGCTCGTCTCCGGCCAGCATGTAGGTATTGGTCATGCGCGGCATCGGAATGTGCTCATAACTCTCGCGCCGTCCATTGCCGGTGTTCGGCAGCCCCATCAGGCGGGCGGAAAGCTTGTCCGCCATGTAGCCCTTCAGAATTCCGTTCTCAATCAGCATGGTGTTGTTGGTGACGTTGCCCTCGTCGTCCACATTCAGCGAGCCGCGCCGCTCACTCAGCGTGCCGTTGTCCACCACCGTACACTTGTCGCTGGCCACCCGCTTGCCCAATAATCCGGAGAAGGCCGAGGTCTTCTTGCGATTGAAGTCCGCCTCCAGCCCGTGCCCAATGGCTTCATGCAGCAGCACTCCCGGCCAGCCCGGCCCCAGCACCACTTCCATCTCCCCAGCCGGACACGGCACCGCCGTCAATTGCAGAATCGCCTGCCGCGCCGCTTCCTTGGCAAAATGCTCCGGCGTCTTCTCGGTCAAAAAGGTCTCAAACTTGTTGCGTCCGCCCCCGCCCGAGTTTCCCTTCGCGCTCACCTCGCCATCGCGGGCAATGACGAAGACGCTCATCCGTGACAACGGCTGCACGTCTTCGGCGAAGGTTCCATCCGAGCCGATCACCAGAATGCGGCGCAGCTGGTCGGCGTAGCTGGCGCGAACTTCCTTGATGCGCGAATCGTAGGCGCGCGCAGCCTTGTCGGCGCGGAAGACCAGCTCCACCTTCTTGTATAGCTCCGCGTCTGACGCCGCATTGCTCACCGGATAGAGACTCGGGTGCGACTGTTCCTTCAGGCTCACCACCGGAGTCTTCGCCGGACCGCTCGCAATCAGCGCCGCCGTCCGTGCCGCGTGCAGAATCTTTTCCGGTGCCAGATCGTCGGTGTAGGCATACCCCGTACGTTCGCCGGTCACCACCCGCACCCCGCATCCCGCGCTGATCCCCTGCGAGGCCGACTTCACCATCGACTCATCCAACGACAGTGAGGTCGAAGTCAGATACTCGAAATAGAGATCGGCATAATCGCCACCCGCCGAGAGCGCCGCGCTGAGATACTTTTCCAGGTCGCGTTCGCTGAGGCCATATTTCTCAAAGAAAAACCGTTTGTCCATAGTTTTGCTCACAACTGATTGGATGCCCCGCACACCGTTTGGTAGCAGCGCCTGAAGCCAAAGGCTCGATTATAGAGGGTTGACCAGAGACATCGCCGCGGAAATGCGGATCGCAGTCCAGTTCGTGTTCTCAAAGGGTGTCATTCCGAACAGAGTGAGGAATCCCCGCGCCACTCAAATCTCCAGTACGGCTCCAAGCTTTCCACCGGCGATCGATTCCTTTTTGGGTTTTTGCTGAACACCTTCTGCGGACCCTCTGCCCTCTTAGAACGTGTCGCCAGCATCGGCGCAGGAAGCAACCGTTTAAACCACTACCGTCTCGGGAAGCGCCACGGATTCACCCAGGGTTGCCAGCTCCCAAGAGGAGGAATCGCGCAGCAACCGGCTGACCAGCGCGGTGTGCATCGCGTGTCCGGCCCGGTCGGCCACCACGCGTCCCAGCACCTGATGCCCAATCAGCGAGAGATCGCCGATCAGGTCCAGCACCTTGTGCCGCACAAATTCGTCCACGTAACGCAGCGGTCCGTTCTTGATCCCATCGGTGGTGAGCACGATGGCGTTTTCCTCCGAGGCGCCGCGGATCAATCCCATGTTGCGCAATGCTTGTACTTCGTTCAGAAATCCGAAGGTTCGCGCCGGGGCAATGTCGCGTGCATAATCGCCGCGCGATAGATCGACACATATCGATTCTTCGCCGATCAGCGGGTGCGGAAAATTAATGGTGTAGCAAACCGAAAAGCTCTCCGCCGGATACAGGCCCACAAACTTGTTGCCCTCGCGCACCTCCACCGGCTTCAGCACGCGCAGATACCGTCGCAACCGCTTCTGCCGCCGCAATCCCACGCGCTGCACCATCTCCACCAGCGGCAGGGCGCTGCCGTCGAGAATTGGCAGTTCAAGGTTGTCGAGCTCCACGAAGGCGTTGTCCACGCCCATTCCCACAAAGGCTGAAAGCACGTGCTCGGTGGTGGAGATCAGCACGCCTTTCTTCATCAGACTGGTGGCGTAGCTGACCTTGGCGACATTGCGCCCGGTGGCCTCCACCTGGAAATCATCGAGATCGGTCCGGCGGAAGACAATGCCCGTGCCCGGCGCAGCGGGAACAATGCGCATCTTCACCTGAACCCCGCTGTGCAGACCTACCCCGGAACATTCCACCGCCGCCCGGATTGTCTGCTCAAACCTCAAGAATGTCCCCGTAACCCACGACTGCTTTTCAGGTTACAGCCATCTGCGAGAAATAACTTGTGGAATTTTTACCACAGTGCGTGGCAAATTCTCTGCTTTCGGAATTCGCGATAAGCAGCTCTCCCCGCCGGACGGTGGCCCACATCCGCCTTCTTCTGGCGAATGTGGGTATGTGGCCCATTCAAGCCATCTTTTGCTTGAGTGGGGTCGGCTCACAGTCACTTGGCCTTAGGGTTATAGGTCTCCGGGTTGTAAGTGACTTGGGCGTCGAAAAAACCCGGTGCGAACGTAGTGTTGTACTCCGCGTGGGTCAGGAAGCTCTGGCCGTTGATCTCGCCGTCACGTTTACTGGTGACGGTGAAAGGCGTTTCAATTCCCTGCACGTTGCGATAGTTGCCGTAAATGGTTTCGTCCTCGACTTTGTACTTATCGGGATCACGCCACGAGTAGCGCTTATTGATCGGCAGGTGAGTGTGAATATCGATGCCGATGCTGAGCTGGTCGTTGTTCTTATTCAGGATCGTCACCACATCGACCATCTGCTGATCGGCCACCGATTGGCCATCATAGAAGAGGATGGTCTTCGGATCCTTCATCCACTCGCGCAGCACCACTTCGAGCAAGTGCTGCCGGCGGCGAATCACTTCCTGCACGTTTTTGTCTTCATCGGCCGCCGTGCCCTTATAAGTCTTCTCATAACCTTTGTTGCCGTTGTAGATGTAAACCACGTCGCGCTGCTTGGTCAGTTCGAGGCGATCCTTGTCAGGGTATTCATAAAAGCGCCAGTACAGCGTTCCCGCCGAGGTCGGACGCCCTTGGTAGAAGCTGTAACGGCGGCCCTGCTGCTCGGATGTCCGGTAAGTAAGCCAGGCCTGGCCGCCCAGAGCGGCCACCATCTGATCGAGCAACTGGCGCGCCTTCTGGCTGGTCGGTTCCTGGGCTGGAGCATTCTGCACCGGGGCATTCGTATCCGGTGCAGGCGGCGCGGCGACCGCACCGGGACCGGAGTTACTCTGAGCCTGGGTGCCCCACCTTCGCGTCGTGCTGTTCGACGCTAAGGTGGGAAAAACTTCCGCCCCACTCTGCGGCGGGCGCGATTGTCCAGTGCAGACGCAGCTCAGCAGCAAAACGGAAAGCAATTTCTTCATGGTTCGTCCGTCCTCATGTAAATTGCCACAGCCAGCGGGAGAGCTGGGTACCCCACCTTCGCGTCGTGCTGTTCGACGCTAAGGTGGGAAAAGCCGCCGGGTACGCGGCAAGTCCGCTGCTCCGGCGCTCGGCTAGCCTGCCAGCACCGCGCCGCCGTTCACGTTAAAAACCTCGCCGGTGATAAAGCCCGCCAGCGGAGTGCACAGAAACAAGATGGGTGCGGCAACCTCTTCAGGCTTGCCGACACGGCCCAGCGGAATCAGGCTGGTGATCTTCTGCTCCATCTCCGGCGCGGCCAGCACCGGCGCGGACATATCGGTCGCAACCCATCCGGGAGCCACACAGTTTACATAGATGCGGTCCGCCGCCAACTCGGTGGAGAGGCCCTTGACCATGCTGATGATGGCGCCCTTGGTGGCGGCATAGTCGCAATGGAAAGCTTCTCCGCGCTGGCCCGCCGTGGAGCTGACCATCACGATGTGTCCGCCGCGGCGTGCGTGCTTCATCACCTTCACTGCGGATTTCACCAGTAAAAATGCGCTGTCCAGGTTCACCGCCATGGTGGAGCGCCACTGCTCATCGCTCAATTCATCCACCGGCTGATCGTGCGGCGCCCACACGCCGTGGTTGACAATCAGGATATCGAGATGACCGAAGCGGGTAACCGCTTCCTCGACCAGCATCTCCTCCGCACCCTCACCGATCAGGTCGCTCTGCACGGCAACGGTGCGCTCGGGACCGCAGGCAATCACCAACCGCTCGGCGGCTTCAGACGATTTCTGATAGTTGAACAGCACGTTGGCGCCCGCTTGCCGGAAGAGCCGGACGCAGGCGGCGCCGATGCCGCGCGAGCCGCCGGTGATGAGCGCAACTTTGCCGGTGAGATCCAATGCCAGGGTCATAATCTTTCTCCCAAATGCTTTCCCGGATCTGACTGCTGATCTTTATTCCAAATTCCAACGATTCTAAATTCCAAAGCAACATCTTAGACCGGAGAAGGCGCGTGGGGCATCAACGATTGGCAAATTGGATAATCATTGCCCGACGGAAGTTTGCAAAAGAGGCAATCGTTGCGGGGGGCGCGCAACGATTGCCTGGAACGATTGCCTGGAAAGTTACAAGTCCTCGTGCGCGCATTACCTATCAGTCAATCCTTACGCTCTCAAAGTCGGGTGAGCTGAGGGCGAGGCGCTGGTGCCAGTCCCGCGCCTCGGCCACCAGTTTCTCGAAGATATGGCGCGACACTTCGTTTTTCTCGAAGGTTCGTTCCGGGTGCCACTGCACCCCAAGAACCCAGTGTTCGCCCGAAGTGCTTTCCACGGCTTCGATGATTCCGTCCTCAGGCGAGCGGGCCACCACGCGCAAGGCATCGCCCGGCATGGCGATCGACTGGTGGTGACTGGAGTTAACGGTGATCTGCTCTTGTCCGGTAAGCAAGGCCAGCCCGGAATTTGGATCGACCCGGGCGGCGTGCTGGATGACTTCGGTACGCGGCGCGCCAGGGGTGCGCGCGTGCTGCACGGAGGACTCGATGTGCTGGATGAGGGTGCCGTTGCGCCAGACGTTCAGCGACTGCGTGCCGTAGCAGATGGTGAGGATGGGCTTGCGCATACCGTGCGCATCCTGCAGGAGCAACTCGTCGATATTGTCGCGCGCCCGATCGGGAGCACTGGTGCGGGGATGGGGCGTCTCCCCGTACTTCTGCGGATCGATATCAGAGGGAGAGCCGGGGAGCAGGACACCGTCACAGGTCTTTGCAAGCTGCATGGTTTCCGGGTTGGAGAGGTCGAGCGCGATCACGACCGGCTCGCCGCCGGCGCCTATCACCGAGTTCACATACTCGGGCAGTGCGCGCGTGGAGTACTCGGGGTCAGAGTTGGGGACGGGGATGGCAATACGCGGCTTCATGGCAGTAGATGGTAACGCGAGAAGGGCGCAGAGAACAATTCTGCTTACCAACACGCGTAAAGCTGCTTCGGATTATTCTGTCGCTGCGGGAGATAGCCTACCTGTGTTGCAATTCGTGATAGCAATGCGCAGGATTGTTGGCGCAGCGATTTCGGGAGGAGAGCAATGGCGGAGCAGGTCTGGGATAGCTTTGCGCGGCTGAATGCCGGAGAGCGCTTTAAAAAGCAATCGGCCGAGATGGGTGCGGCGGTGACCATGGCGATTGTGGAAGCAGCAGATGTTGCGTTGCAGGCAGCGCCGGGGATGCGGGTGCTGGACGTGGCGTGCGGCTCGGGTGAGCCTTCGATCTCGATGGCTGCGCTGCTCAAAGGAACTGGGCATGTGACCGGCATGGATATGGCAGCGGCGCCGCTGGAGGTAGCACGGGAACGGGCGCGCAAGCGCGGCCTGGACAACGTGGAGTATCTGCAGGGCGACGTGCATGCGCTACCCTTTGCCGACGCGACTTTTGACCGGGTGACGAGCCGGTTGGGGGTGATGTTCTTTGGCGATCTGGCAAAGGCCCTGGGCGAGATGCATCGCGTGCTGAAGCCGGGCGGGAAGATAGCTTTGCTGGCTTGGGGCGCGATGGAGCAGCCGTATTTTGAATCGACCATCGGCACGGTGCGGCGAATGCGTCCGGAGCTGCAGGTCCCGGCAGGAGCACGGGCGATGTTCAAGTTTGGTGCGCCGGGAACTCTGAGCGATGCGCTACGCGAGGCAGGGTTCAAAGAGCTCGAGGAAAAAGTGCGCGCGCTGCCGTGGGACTGGCACGGATCGCCGGAGGAGATGTGGGATTACTTTCGCGGAGTGACTGTGCCGTTCCGCGGGTTGCTGGAAAAAGTGGACGGCGACGCTGAGGTGGACCGGGCGGTGCTCGCCTCGCTCGGCAAACGATTCGATGGAGAGTGGGTGAGATTCGAGGCCGAGATGGTGGTGGCGACGGCGGTGCGGTAGGAGCGTAGAAAAGCAAAATCGATGCTGGTGGAAAAGCTTGGGGCGGCGCGGGAGATTTGGACAGTACTGGGGTCCTTCGCTGGCGCTCAGGATGACACCTTAAAAACAAAGACAAATACAACAAGAACTAAAGACAAAGGCGTGAGGGCAGAAGTCCGTGAATAAGTGAACGAGGTTTTAGTCCTGCTAGGTTGTGGTGCTTTCGGGCTGCGCCTCTGCTGCAGGCGCGGGGAGTTTGGAGTGGGCGTAGAAGAGGTCGCTCATGGCCTGGCGGACGCGGGCGGAGAGCGCTTCCATGTCTCGCGAGACCAGGCCGGTGGTGGGGATGGGGTCGCCGGCGATGAGGCGGAACTGGTTGGGGTGGATGACGTACGTATTCATCGGCAGAGCCTCGAAGGCGCCGACGATGGCCATGGGGACGATGGGGACCTGCGCCTTAATGGCGACATAAAAGACTCCGCCGAGAAAGGGCTGGAGATGACCGTCGGTGCTGCGGCCACCTTCGGGAAAGACGACCAGGGGCATGCCGGCTTTTACGGTCTGCGCGGCGGCCGAGAGCGAGCGCATGGAGTGGCGCGCGTCGGTGCGGTCGATGGCGATCTGGCCGGAGCGCTTGAGATGCCAGCCAACGAATGGAAGGCGGAAGAGCTCAATCTTGGCGAGAATCCGGAACTGGAAGGGAAGGCCGACGTAGAGCACTGGGATGTCCAGGGCGGAGGAGTGATTGGCGGCGTAGATGGCGGGCTGCGCGAGGTCGATGCGGTCGAGTCCCTGAACGGCGAGGGGCGACGAGGCGGTGCGCAGGATAAGCCAGGACCAGAGACGCGCGAGATTGTGCTGAATGCGCCCGGCGTGGTCAAAAAACGAACTGAGCAGCGAGAGCGTGCCGAGGATGACGGTGTAGAGATAGATGAGCGGATTGCGCACCAGATAAGAGGCGAGACGGGTGGACAGTCTGGTTTGCGGGCGCGAGCTCATAAGGACAGAATAGCAAAAAGGGCAAGGTTTCAAGGTTTCAACGTTTCGCAGTTTTCAAGGTTTCAAATGACAAGTGCACTTTGAGGATGCGGTCTCAGGACTCGAGGTTTCGCAGCTTTCAAAGTTCAACGGCTGTGGGTCGCGCTGCATGAGGAAATCTTTCTGGCGATCGGTGCCGACGAGGAATTCCTGGGTGCCCGCGATCTGAAAACCCCATTTTTTGTAGAAGGAGATGGCGCGGGGATTCTGGGAAAAGACGCTGAGCCAGATGGGGCGCGGGCCTTCTGCATTAAGGATGGAGAGGGCGCAGTGGATGAGAGCGCTGGCCAGGCCGGTGCCGTGGTAGGCGGGATCGAGGTAGAGTTTGCGGAACTCGGCAGCAGCAGGGGCTGGAAGGCTCGGGTGAGGACTGCGGCGATCGACGACCATGTAGGCGACGATGCGCTTCCGGGCTTCGGGCTGGTTGCTTCCGGCAGCAGAGGCTGCGTAGGCTTCGGCGAGGAGGACGATGATATTGGGGTCCTCCAGCAGGAGGCGGAAGCGGGCAGGCGGGAGTTCGGCGGCGATGTAGGCGGCGAGATCACCGGGAGCGGTTTGGGGACATCCGAGGGGGAAGACCGAGGCGGCAAAAGCCGAGAGGTCGGCAGCATCGGCGGGGGTGGCGTGGCGGATGGATGTGGGAAGCATCAGCGATCCTTGCGGTACAGGAGATCGCGCATCGCCTGCCTTCGAGCCTCGTTCGCTTCCTTCATGGTCTTGCGTTCGTCGGCATCCATGCGACGCTGAGTGGGGTCGGTTGATTCGGGGGCGCTGCACTCCGGGCAGCGGTTGGCAAAGCCGGGCTTATCCGGCTTCAGTTCGAACTCTTCTCCGCAGACGATGCAAATTTTGATGGGAAAACTCATTTTGCCTCCTGCAATGTTATCCAGGCGAGCCGCAGCCGCCTGCGATCATGATGCGATCTTTGGATATTTTCTAGCCGGCGATGCGCTTGAAATCTTTCTTGAAGGCCGGATCGTTGGAATTCTGCGCGGCGGCAGCGCGGAGTTCGACGGCGGCATCGGCGCGGCGGCCCTGTTTTTCGAGGACGAGAGCGAGCTTCCAATGGGCGGTCCCGTGAGTGGGAGCACCGGCCTCGGGTTCGCGGGTAAGGTACTGGCGGAGATAGCGCTCGGCGCGCGCCAGATCGGTGTTGGTTTCCAGCAGGGCTACGGCAGCGGAGTAGAGCGGCGCGGGATTGTCCGGCACGCGGCGCTGCGCCTCGGCGAGGGCGGCGTCAAGGTCGCTCCAGCGCTGCTGATGGCCCAGAGCGGTGGCGAGGTAGACATAGGCGGCGGCGCGGCCCGGCGCGGCGGCGATGGCCTGGCGGGAGAACTGTTCGGCCTCGGCGTAATGGCGGTAGCCATCGCTGGCGAGGATAGACGTGAGATCGATGAGGGCGCGATAGAAGCGCGGATTGAGCTGCACGGCCCGACGCAGGTAAGACTCGATCTCGGGCAACGGACGTTTCTGCATCTGCAGGAGAGCGGCTTCGGCGAGCGCTCCATCGGCCGGACTGATTTGATAGATCTGCTGCAAGGTCTCGCGGGCCTTAGCCTTGGAGCCGCCGACGAGCACGGGCGACTGCTCGTAGAGTCCCATGGATTCCTTGAGGCAGCGGATGTTGCGGGGATCGAGTTGCAACGAGAGGTCGAGCTCATGACGCATCTGGCGGGCCAGCGGGATACCGCCGCCAAGAATGCCTAACTGGAGCGCGCGGTCGCCGAGAGTGTCGGCGAGCTGGCAATGATATTCGCTGCTGTTGGGGGCGGCTTCGGTGGCCCGTCGGCCGAAATCGACGGCGCGCTCGAAATCTCCATAAGCGTCGTAGACGGCAGACATCCAAGAGAGGGCTTCGGCGTCATGGGAGTTGCGATTGAGACGCTCCTGAGCGAGATTCTGGAGTTGGCGGTAGTGTTGCTGCTCGAGGAGGGTTTTGCCATCGGCGGAAAAGGCGAAGGTGGAAGCAATGAGAGCGAATAAGAGTGCGACGGTGCGGAATGGGAGAAATCGTAACATAGGTAGAACCATGAAGTAGGACTAGACCTCTCGCGGGTCTCGCACGGGCATTACTCGGCGAATGCGAGGCGGCGATCAGGGTGCAGCGTACCGGGGCACCAGTTACAATCGTGCCAGCACGGAGAGATAGCGGCGGAGTACTCCGCAACATCTTCCGGAAAGCCGCTCCTGGAGTCCCGGGAGACTCTATTGTTACTAGGAGATTAACAGAGAATGGCGGCAGATGTCCGTAAAGGATTGATCATTGTGAACACCGGGCCGGGAAAAGGTAAGACCACGGCAGCCATGGGCACAGCCCTGCGAGCGGTGGGCAACGGGATGAAAGTCCTGATGCTGCAATTCCTGAAAGGCTCCTGGCATTACGGCGAACTGGACGCGGTGCAGGCGTTTGGCGACAAGTTTGTGATGAAGCAGATGGGTCGCGGCTTCGTGAAGGTGGGCGGGGCGGAGACCGATCCGGAAGACATCCGGCTGGTGGAAGAGTGCTGGAAGGAAGCCGAAGCGGCAATCCTCTCCGGCGAATGGGATCTGGTCATCCTGGACGAGATTAATTACGCGATTACCTACAAGATGCTGGACCCGGAGAAAGTAGCCGAAGTGCTGCGGCGGAAACCGGAGATGGTGCACGTCATCTTGACGGGGCGGAACGCGCATCCCACAATTGTGGAGTTGGCCGATACGGTGACCGAGATGCGCGAGGTGAAGCACGCGTATCAAAAAGGCGTCCAAGCACAGCGCGGGATTGAGTATTAGGAGCTGGGTTTCAAAGTTTCAAGGCTTCAAGGTTTCAAAGACGAGAGCGACGGCCCCACTCAGCCAAAAGAAGGCTTGAATGGGCCATCCATTATCCGTTTGCGAAAGAGAGTGCATGAGCTGGTTTAAGCGGGAATCGCAGGAACTGGATACGAGCGGAGAGCGCAAGATGCGCACCGAAGGGCTCTGGGTGAAGTGCGAGCAGTGCCGGCAGATTATCTGGAAAAAAGATCTGGAAGACAATTTCCACGTCTGCCCGAAGTGCGATAAACACTTCCGCATCGACACCCGGACGCGGCTGGGATACCTGTTCGACGACGGCAAGTACGTGGAAGAAGACGGCAACCTGGTGACCACCGATCCGCTGCAGTTCTCCGACCTGAAGAGCTACATGGGACGGGTGAAGGCGGCGCAGAAATTAACCGGGCGCAAGGACGCCATCGTGAATGCGCGGGGCAAGATCGGCGGACGCGAGGTCATCGTTTCGGCGATGGAGTATGGGTTTATCGGCGGCAGCATGGGCGCCGTGGTGGGCGAAACCATAACTCGCGCGGTGGAAAGAGCGCTGCGAGAACGGGTGCCGCTGGTGGTGATTTCCTCGACCGGCGGAGCACGCATGATGGAAGGCACAATCTCGCTGATGGCAATGGCGAAGGTTTCGGCGGCACTGGGACGGCTGGACAACGCCAAGGTTCCCTACATCAGCGTGATGGCCGATCCGACCACGGGCGGAGTGACCGCCAGCTTTGCGATGTTGGGAGATTTGAACATCGCCGAGCCAGGGGCGCTGATCGGATTCGCCGGACCGCGAGTCATTGAGCAGACGATTCGGCAGAAGCTTCCGGAAGGTTTCCAACGCAGTGAATTTCTTGTGGAAAAAGGATTTCTGGACGCCGTGGTGCATCGGCGCGATATGAAGAGCTATCTTGCGCGGGCACTGGACTGGATGGCAGCGTAGTGCCGATTTGCCAACTTGGGGCGGATAGGGGCCACCCGTGGCGCTGGGCATCTAATTTGTACTGCTTATGAGTTTGCGCTCCGCTCAGAGACAGGGATATCGGCTGATGCTGCTGGCACAGCGGCGGCTGAGCGGACTGCGCTATGCGGTGCGGGTGCTGATCTCCGGGATGATTGTGTGGTTCATCCTGGGCGTGCTGGCGCACACCGACCCGCTGTGGGGACTGATTTCCGCAGTGGTGGTAACCGACCTAAAAGTTCAGTCGGCGATGAATAATTTTGTTTCGCGGATGCTGAATACGCTGATCGGGTGCGGGATCGGACTGGGATTTCTAAAACTCTTTGGAGCTTCGTCCTGGGTGGTTTTGCTGGCGATGGCTCTGGCGATCATCGTTTCGGCGGATCTGGTGAAGGTGCCGATCAGCTGGCGGATTGCACCGATTACGGCGGCGATTGTAATGACTCCGGCATATCTGTCGCACTCGCCACACGCGGCGCTGGCGGCGGCGCTGCAGCGCACCGGAGAAGTCGTGATCGGCTCGGCGGTGGCCGTGCTGGTTTCGGCCGCGACCTCAGGACTGTTCCGCTGGCGACAGGGACGAGCAGCGCGGCAAACACTGCCGTAGTGGCGCCTTGATGGCCCCTGCAAAACATTGAAACGCTGAGACTTAGCCGGAGCGGCACAGGAGCCAAGCGTGCTATAATAGTCTGTGCTTCTCAGAGTGTCAATTTCCTATTATGCAAACAGTTAGCGGCGGACGAGCGGATACCAACAGACCGCAGCGCGGTGAGTTCTGTTTAGCGAGAGAAGTGAATCAGAGTTGCTGCTGAGAGAAGAGATTGCTTCCCACCTTAGCCGCGCAAAAACAGCGCGACGAAGGTGGGGCACCCGACCTTACGGGTAAAGCGCGGGAGCAAGATGAGATTCTTCAGCATGCCGGAAGGTACTTAGAACTACATGGCCGACGAAACGAACAATCCAAAGCTTCCGCTGGAAGGCGGGGGTGGTCCTCCCTCAAACGTACAGCCCATCAACATTGAAGAGGAGATGCGGCGCTCGTATCTCGACTACTCGATGTCGGTCATCATTGGCCGCGCCCTGCCGGAGATTCGCGACGGACTGAAGCCGGTACACCGGCGCATTCTGTACGCGATGCACGACATGGGGCTGCTGCACAGCCGCAAGACGGTGAAGTGCGCCAAGATCGTCGGCGAAGTGCTGGGCAAGTATCACCCGCACGGCGACAGCTCGGTATATGACGCGACGGTGCGCATGGCGCAGGATTTCTCGCTGCGCTACCCGCTGGTGGACGGACAGGGCAACTTCGGCTCGGTGGACGGCGATCCTCCGGCGGCCTACCGGTACACGGAAGCCCGACTGACGGCGATTGCCGCTGAGATGCTGGCCGACATCGACAAGGACACAGTGGATTTCGTCGCCAACTTCGACGATTCGACGGCCGAGCCGACGGTGCTGCCTTCGAAGATTCCGACGCTGCTGATCAACGGCTCGAATGGCATTGCCGTGGGCATGGCCACCAATATTCCTCCGCACAACCTGACCGAGATTGTTACGGCGGCGATTCTGCTGGTAGAGAAACCCAAGACGCAGTTGGAAGAGATCCTGACCATCGTACAGGGACCGGACTTCCCGACCGCCGGGTTCATCCACGGGCGCAAGGGTCTGCACGAGGCCTACCGGACCGGGCGCGGACGCTTCCTGATGCGCGCCAAGGTCGCGGTGGAGCACCTGACCAAAGAGAAGGACGCCATCATCGTCACGGAAATTCCGTACCAGGTGAACAAGGCGCGATTGATTGAGCGCATCGCCGACCTGGTGAACGAAAAGACGATTGAAGAGATCAGCGACATTCGCGACGAGAGCGACCGCGATGGCATGCGGATCGTGATCGAGTTGAAGCGCGGATCGCAGCCGGAGATTGTACTGAACCAGCTCTACAAGCACACCCAGATGCAGGATGGCTTCAGCATGATCTTTTTGGCCGTGGTCAACGGCCAGCCGCGCGAGATGGGTTTGGTGCAGGCGCTGCAATACTTCATCGACCACCGGGTGGATGTAATCCGCAGACGCACGGCGTTCCTGCTGCAGAAGGCAAAGGACCGGGCCCACATCCTGGAGGGTTACCAGAAGGCTCTGGATCACCTGGACCATGTGATTGTGATTATCCGCGCGAGCCAGAACCGGGCGGAAGCTCGCGAGAACCTGGTGGCCTACTTCGGCGGCAAGACGATCACGATCAACCTGACAGGACGATTCCCGGAGACCGATCCGGAGAATCCGTTCAGCACCAAGCAGGCCGATGCGATTCTGGAGCTGCAACTGCACCGGCTGACGCGGCTCTCGATCGATGAGATTGTGAACGAGTTGAACGAGCAGCGCGAGCGCATCGCCGAGTATGAGCTGATTCTGGGATCGGAGAAGAAGCTGCGCTCGGTGATCGTGGCGGAATTGAAAGAAATTCTCAAGGAGTACGGCGGCCCGGTGCGCGATCCAAGGCGGACGATCATCCAGGACGAAGCGAAAGAGCTGCAACTGGAAGACCTGATTGCCGACGAGCAGGTGGCGGTGACGGTGAGCCACGCGGGCTACCTGAAGCGCACCAATGTCTCGACTTACCGGCAGCAGCGGCGTGGCGGCACGGGGCGCAAGGGCATGAGCACGCGCGAAGAAGATTTCGTGGAGCACATGATCGCCGCGACCACGCACAACTACATCCTGATCTTTACCAACACAGGACGGGTGTACTGGCTGAAGGTGTATGAGATTCCGGACGTGAGCGCGGCGGGCAAGGGGAAGCACATTGGAAACCTGGTAAACCTGCAGCCGGGAGAAACGGTGCGGGCCTTCCTGTGTGTGAGCGACCTGGAGGAAGAAGGCAAATTCATCTTCTTTGCAACCCGCCAGGGTACGGTGAAGAAGACTCCGCTGAAGGACTTCTCGAACGTGATGTCGCGAGGCATTATCGCCATCGGCATCGATAAGGACGACGAGCTGGTGTCAGCCCAGGTGACCGACGGTCAGCAGTACATTCTGCTGGCAACGCACCTGGGGATGGCCGTGCGCTTTGACGAGGAAGACGTGCGCTCGATGGGACGTCCAGCGTACGGCGTGCGCGGCATGAGTCTGGCGAACAAGGATTACATTGTGGGGATGGTGGTGACTCCGAAGAACGCGACGCCCGGAGCCGAGCACAAGACGCGCAAGAAGAATCGCGAGGACGAGAGCGGCGAAGCGATGCCGAACCTGATCCTGACGGTCTCGGAAAACGGTTACGGCAAACGGACTCCGGTGGACGACTACCGGCTGACCGGACGCGGCGCCAAGGGAGTCATCAACCTGAAGACCACGGCGAAGAACGGCAAGGTGGTAGCGGTGCTGCTGGTGAGCGAAGAGAGCCAAGCGATGCTGATCAGCCAGTTCGGCAAGATCATCCGCCTGGGCACAGATAAGATTCGCGAGACGGGAAGAGCCACCCAGGGAGTGAAGCTGCTGGCGCTCGACGATGAAGATCGCGTGGCCGCCGCCGTGGTGCTTCCGAAGGAAGAGACGAACGGCAACGGCGACGAGCCTGGACTGCCCCTGGAATAAGTTCCACGAAATTGCAGGAGGTTCAATCAATAAGAGGGGAGCGCTTCGGCGCTCCCTTGTTGCGTGCTGCGGTAAGCGAAAATAAAGAAGAACGATTGCTCGCTGAAAAGCTTGGGGCCTTGCGAGAGACTCCGGCAGTGCTGGGGTGCTTCGCTGCGCTCAGCATGACCCCCTTACTCAAAAGCAGCGGTTTCACATAGGAAGCGATGGATTCCCCACAGAGGCGGGATTTTGATACCATTTCGGGCGCTTCTGAATGGAGGTTGCGATGCGAAAGGTTCTGATTCTGGTAGTGCTGATGATAGCGGCAGCAGTTGCTTCGGCGCAGCAATTCCGGACGGTTCCGGATACTCCGGCGTGGAAAAGCTTGCAGACACTGGTGGGCCAGTGGAGCGGAACGGCGAAGGAAAACGGGAAAGACATGGCAACGCATTTGGAGGTGCGGCGCACCGGAGATGGTTCGGCACTGATGCACTGGATGGACGAGGGGACGCCGCACGAGATGGTCACGATGTTTCATCCGGACATGGACGAACTGCTGGCGACCCACTACTGCGCGGCTCACAATCAGCCGCGGATGAAGCTGGTTTCGGCTAGTCCGTCGCGGCTGGTTTTCGAGTACAAGGATGGAACCAACATTGGGCCGCACGATGGGCACATGGTAGCCGTGGCCATCGACCTGATCGACGCCAACCATCATGACGAGGAGTGGAGTTGGGAGCAGGACGGAAAGCGGAGCACAACGGTGTTCCACTATACGAGGGTAGTGGTCCCACAGTAGGCAACTGCCGGTAGAGATGTGAGCCAAGCGCCGGCGGGCGCGTGGGCGGAGGAACTGCCGGCTCCTTTTTGTTTGCTGCGCGAGCGCTGGCGGGACGAGGCCGCCGACAGCTTACAATTGTGGGATGTTGACTTGGCACCAGGCTGGATTGCTGTTAGGGGTGGCAGTGGTCAGCGGGGCGATGAACGCAGTGGCTGGCGGTGGCAGCTTTCTGAGCTTCCCAATGCTGCTTCTGGTGGGCGTTCCGCCAATCCAGGCAAATGCGACGAACACGATTGCGCTGTGGCCGGGGATTCTGGGGAGCATCGGTGCGTATCGCAACGAGCTGCGCGGAGCGGAAGCGCGGCGCGTATTGTGGCCTCTGTTGGCGACCGGATTGGTGGGCGGACTGCTGGGGGCAGTGACGCTGCTGGTGACTCCGCAGCAGACTTTTTTGCGGTTGATTCCCTGCCTGCTGTTGGCGGCAACCGTGCTGTTTGCGTTCAGCCGGAAAATTACTTCGGCCCTGCGTCCGGACGGAGAGGCGGCACTCTCGACCTGGGGAGGAGCGACGGCACAGTTTTTTGTGGCGTTCTACATTGGCTACTTCGGGGCTGGGGCGGGCATTCTGATGATGGCCCTGCTGGCGCTGCTGGGACTGCGGGACATTCATCGCATCAATGCCTACAAGACGGTGCAGGCGGCGGTGTGCAACGGGATTGCGATTCTGGCATTTGTTAGCCATGGTGTCATCTACTGGAAACATGCGGGGATTATGGTAGCTGGAGCAACTCTGGGCGGCTACTACGGCGCGCACTTTGCGCAAAAGATGAAACAGGATCACGTGCGCTGGATTGTGATTGCGATCGGCGTGGGAATGTCGGCTTACTTTTTTCTACGGCACTGAGGTCTTGAAAGCATGACGACGGTGGTCACCTGGATTGGATACGCGGCCGGCACGTTGACGACGATTGCATTCTTCCCCCAGGTCTTGCATGTATGGAAGACGAAGCGCGCCGAGGACCTGCACATTGGGACGCTGGTAGGCTTTGCGACGGGGATCTCGCTGTGGCTGCTCTACGGCATCATCACCCGGCAGATGCCGGTGATTCTGGCGAACGCGGTGACCTTGGCGCTGCAAGGCTCGATTATCTTTCTGAAGCTGCGCTATGCGCGGGCGGGAAAAAGATAAGGACCGTGAGCGAATGTTTCCGATAGCCGGAAGCATGTTGATTCCCACCTTAGCGCCGGAAAGCACGGCGCGAAGGTGGGGCACCCGGCGAAACGATATGACTTCGAGTTTTTGAGCAAACCGGTACACCCGCGTGACTTGCTGGACCGGCTCAAGAACGCCGCCTAGCGGTTCGCCGAAGGTCCGGGCGAACGACGTTTGACCTCGGGCTTTGGAAAACGTTAAAATCCTATGGTTTGCCTGTACTGCTTCGCCTCGTCAGAGGCACCTCGCATCAGGTCTGGTGTTCGCTCCTGTTTCTGGGGGCGTAAAAGCGCCGGGTCTGCCTTCGATCTTTCGATCTGCGAGGAAGTGCAAGCGCACAGAATTGATCTTGAGCAACCCCATCGGCCCCCTCTTATAGCGGTGTCCTCCGATGGAGGGAAGATTTATGGAGGCAGTGCTATGTACGCGGTGATCCGCGCTGGCGGTAAGCAGTATCGCGTCGCTCCCGGTGACGTCGTTAAGATTGAAAAGACGTCTAACAGCGACCAGAATATTGAGTTTGAAGTCCTGGCAGTCAGCGGCGAAGAGGGCAAGATCGCCAAAGCCGAGGATGCCAAGGTCATTGGCGAGATCCTCGGAGAGGGCCGCGCCGACAAAATTCTGGTCTTTCACTTTAAGCGCAAGAAGCAGTACAAGAAGCTGAACGGACATAGACAGCCGTTCACCCAGGTACGGATTGCGGAAATCAGCGCAGGGGGAGAGACCTTCAAGGCTCCGGCGGTCGCCGTAAAGGCGCCAAAGGCCGCGAAGACCATCGAAGCCGACGCAACACTGGCGGCCTCCAAGGCTCCGGCGAAGAAAGCCGCCGCGAAAAAGACGGCGAGCAAGAAATCCAGCAAGTAACCTCTACGCGGAAGTACACGTACGGGTAAATTCACGGTTCGCGGCTCAAGCGGCGAATGACTGAAGGAACAGGAACTTCGTTATGGCACACAAAAAAGGTCAAGGAACATCCCGCAACGGCCGCGACTCGAACGCCCAGCGTCTTGGAGTCAAAGCATTCGGCGGCGAGACCGTCACCGGCGGCACGATCATCGTTCGTCAGCGCGGCACCCGCATCAAGCCAGGCCTGAACGTAGGGCGCGGCAAGGACGATACGCTGTTTGCCAAGATGGATGGCAAGGTGAAGTTTATCGATCGCGGACAGATGGGTAAGTTCGTTGCCATCGAACCGCTGGCGGCAACACCGGTCGCACAAGCGTAAAAACTCTGAGAGTTGAAGACAGCGGCCTCGCCTGACGGCGAGGCCGCTTTGCGCTTGCAGGAGAATCGCAGGAGCAGCGTAGGAGCGAGAGCAACGACAAGGTCAGCCACCCCACCTTAGCAGCGCATATGCGGCGCGCTCGAAAATGGCGCGTCCGAACAGAATCGATTGCTGGTGGAGAAGCCTTGCCGCGAGCGCGATGAAAAGCAGGAGCAACAACAGGAGCAAGAGCAAAACCAACACCGGAGCAAGAACAGGAACAACAGCAGGAGCAAGAACAGGAACAACAGCAGGAGCAAGAACAGGAACAACAGCAGAGCAAACGCAGGATCAGGAGCAACTTCCACTTTAGCCGGCAAATGCAGTGCGTCGAAAATAGGGCGTCAAACAGAACCGAATTCGAACGACAACAAAATTCGCCGGTGCGGAATCAACGTGCATCACAATCAGAGCAAGGCTTGTGGCCGGATGCGGAAGCTTAGCGAGGATACCGGAGGATGCCGCAAAGGTGCATGAATACCGGCTTCGGAGAGCATGGATGGCCGGAGATGGAACGCGACGGAAGGCTGCACCGGACGTGGAACGCGCGGCAAGATGCAGGCTGGCAAAGCGGAAGAGGGATGAAAACATTACATTTACATATGTCAATGTATCTTCTTTTGCGATTTCCCATCTATGTTTATTGCACTAGTTGTGGTGAAATAGCTCAGCAGAAGGACGCGAGTATAGATGTTCGTAGATGAAGCAAAGATTCGAGTGGCATCCGGAGCCGGCGGCAATGGCTGCATGGCCTTTCGACGGGAGAAGTTTGTACCGCGCGGAGGACCCAGCGGCGGAGACGGCGGACGGGGTGGGGATGTCATCATGGAAGCCAGCGAGCGCCACAATACACTGGTGCATTTCCGCTTTAATCCCGAGTACAAAGCACAACGCGGACGTCATGGCGAAGGCTCTAACCGCACGGGCCCTGAAGGCCACAGCATCACCCTGAAAGTTCCTGTCGGCACGATGGTTTATAACGACGAGACCGGCGAACTGATTCATGATTTTGCACGTCCGAATGAACGCATGGTGATTGCCAAGGGGGGACGTGGCGGACGCGGCAATCAGAATTTTGCCACGCCGACGCATCAGGCTCCGCGGGAACATGAGCCGGGGCGTCCGGGACAGGAGCTGCGGCTGCGGCTGGAGCTGAAGCTGCTGGCCGATGTGGGACTGGTGGGCTATCCGAACGCGGGCAAGTCCACGCTGATCTCACGGATCTCGGCGGCACGTCCGAAGATTGCGGATTATCCGTTCACCACGTTGCAACCCAACCTTGGAGTTGTGGCGCTGGGTGAGATGCCGAATGTTGTGAGCTACGTGGTGGCCGACATTCCTGGATTGATTGAAGGTGCGAGCGAGGGCGCAGGACTGGGCACTCAGTTTCTGCGGCATATCGAACGCACCCGCTGCCTGGTGCATCTGGTCGATTGCTCGGAGGCGAGCGGGAGACCTGATCCGGTGAAAGATTACGATGTGATCCTGCGCGAGTTGAGCAGGTTTGGCGCGGGGTTGGAACACAAGCCCATGATCGTGGTGGCGAGCAAGGCTGACGCCGCGAGTCCGGAAAAAGTGGAAAAGCTGCGCAAGCACGCGCGCAAGCTGGGTCTTGAATTCTACGAGATTTCCGCTGTGACCGGAGCCGGAATTACGGAGCTGGCATGGGCGATGGCGCGCTACGTCGAAGAGGTTCGCCGGCGGAATGCCGACGGTGGAAAGGTTTCTGAACCCGTGGTGGTTGATACGGAGCCAGAAGCTAAAGTGAACAAACTAACAAAAGGGAGAACACCAATGGCTGCTACAAAGAAAGCTGCAACGAAGAAGGTCGCCGCCAAGAAGCCGGCTGCCAAGAAGACCGCCGTTAAGAAGGTAGCAAAAAAGGCCGTGAAAAAGGTAGCAAAGAAGGCCGCGAAGAAAGCAGCAAAGAAGGCCGCGAAGTAGTTTTACCCAACATACCGGCGCGGGCCGTCACGGCCCGCGCCGCAATTTTCCCCACGCAATGAACGATCCAATCCATCACGTTGCGCTTTATGGCGGCTCCTTCGACCCGGTACACCGGGGTCATCTGGCCGTGGCTCGGGCGGCGGCAGAGCGATTCAATCTGGAGCGGGTGTACTTTGTCCCAGCCGACGTGCAGCCGTTAAAGGCGCAACAACAGGTCACAAATTTTTACCATCGCCATGCGATGCTCGCCTTGGCGCTGGCGGGCGAGAAGCGGTTTGTGCCATCGCTGCTGGAGGCACCGGAGATTGTGCGCGCCTCAGGCCGGCCGGCGAGCTACACGGTGGACACCGTGACACGGATGCGGGCCCGGATGAAGAGCGGAACGCGGCTATACTTCCTGATTGGCATGGATGCGTTCGAGTACATTGCGATGTGGCGATCACCGGTGGAGTTACTGCGCTCGGCGGAGTTTATCGTGACCAGCCGTCCTGGGTTTCCCCTGGAAGATGTGGCTCGAGCGCTGCCCAGTGAGCTGCGTCCAAGCGAGGTCGGCGTACGGACATTGATGCAAACGGGATCGCTTGAGACGAACGGCGCGACGATTCATCTGCTTCCGGATGTAAACGAGGAAGTGAGCGCGACGGCGATTCGGGAAGCGGCGCGGCACGGAGAAGGTTTGGAAGAACTGGTGCCTCGCGCGGTGGCCGAGTACATCACGAAGCTGAAGATTTACCACAAGGACGAAGAGCCGGGGTCTCCGGAACCGCCGCGGGTTGAACCAATGCCCCATTCAAGCGAGAGGAAGGCTTGAATGACCACCTGCATAATGATCAAGAGGCTTGCATCAAGAGGCGAAGCCCAGCACAATAGTGCAACAGAGAAAGGGGACGATGCCCACGCAAGATATCCGAAAACAAGTCGCACTTGCCCTTGAGGCGGTGAACAACAAGAAGGCCGAAGACGTTGCGCTGCTCCAGTTGCCTGGGGAGTCGAGCACCTTTACCGATTACTTTCTGATCTGCAGCGGCAGCAATCCGCGACAGGTACAGGCGATTGCCGATGAGGTGGATGAGCGGCTTTCGAAAGATATGGGCGTGGAACCGAACGCGCGCGAGGGCTACGGTATCGCCGAGTGGATTCTGCTGGACTATGTGGATTTCGTGGTGCACATCTTTAATGCGCAGCGGCGGGCCTACTATGACCTGGAACGATTGTGGAAGTCGGCGCATAAACTGACCGCCGAGGAGTTGATGGGGCCGGCGACGGCAGCCCCGGCGGAAACGACGCCCGAGCTGGAAGTGCCACGAGCGAAGAAGCGCGCGAAAAAGGCTCCCGCGAAGAAGGCACCCAGCGTGCGAGCGGCGGCGAAACAGAGCGCTCGCGGTGCCGGGACGAAGGCTCCAGGACGCAAAGCCGCGGCGAAAAAGACCGCGGTGAAGAAGGCGGCGGCGAAGAAGTTGGCCGTCAAGAAAGCATCCGCGAAGAAGGCCACGGTGAAAAAGACTGCGGCGAGAAAGACCGTGGCGAAACGCAAGTAAGAGAGCAAGACGAACCAGCGCGCGGGCATTGCAGCCCGCGCTGTTGTTTGCCTGAAATCTATGTTTACGGGAAAGCAGCGCGATGAAGATACGTCTGATCTCGATCACCAAGAGGAAGGGCTCGAGCAAGGAGAGTTGCGTGGACACGCTGACCGCTGAGTACGTGAAGCGGGCGGCGCGCTACTCTGCTGTGGAGTCAGGCGAGGTTGCGAGCGAGGAAGCGCTGCTGAAGAGCCTGGAGCGCACGGGGCGCACGGCTCCCGTGCTGGTGGCATTGGATTCGCGCGGCAAGCAACGGAGCAGCGAAGAGCTGGCGGACTTTGTAAGGCAACACCTGGAGCGGGGCACGCAGGAGCTGATCTTTGCGATCGGTCCGGCGGACGGTTGGACGGCGGCGGCCATGGCACGGGCCCAGCAGACCCTGTCGCTGGGCAAGATCACCCTGCCGCATGAGCTGGCGCGGGTGGTGCTGGCCGAGCAGATCTACCGCGCATTCACCATCCTGCACAATCATCCCTATCACGGCGGCCACTGAGGCAGGAGCGTGCGCGGCATTCTGGATCAGAGGCGCCTCTGAGAGCGGCTGGGAAAGAATGCGAGTGGATCAGTGTCTCAAATTCCTTGGGGCAGTGCGCTGCTGCAGCAGGTGATCGAAATCGATGTCACGGAGGATGACGCCATCCTTGGGCACCCGAAGCTCCCGGAACTCGCGCGCGGAATAGGGCGGAGCTTCGACTTCCGGTTCGATGACCAGGCCGCCGCAAATGAGGTCGACAACATAGCCTAGTTCAGCGTGCCGCCGCACCGTGAAGTGGGTGCAGGGGAATAGGCGCGGAGAACCATCGATGGGCTCATAGTTATAGAGGTAAGCGCCGGAAAGGTGGAGAACGCCGCTGCCGTCTTCGAGTTCGAGAAAATAGTGCGGACCTTCCTCGGCGAATTCGTCCGCCCGGAAGGCGCGATCCGCCACGAAGCTGGTGGACTGGAGCAGGTTTTGAGCTTCGAGTTGATCGGCGAAGTCGTTGACCATTGCCTGACGGGGCAAGCGCGGGTAGTTGAGTATGACCGCGATGACCACGATGAGAACGCTGAGGTAAGTGAACAGAACGAGGAGATTTACGGCGAAACCAGCATGACGGAAGACCACGAACGCGACAACCGCGCTGGCGGTGAATCCCAACGCAATAATGAGGCGAAGCAACAGCGATTTCACGCCTACCCCCGTGTCACTCAAGAATACTGCGTTACCCGAAGGGATAGCATTAGAAATTCTTCAGGCATGGCGAGGCTCCGCTGAGGGCCTGGACGGCCTCTCCGGCGACATAGATGGACCCGGCGATGACGACCGCAGCCTCAGGGCCGAGGCTGCGAGCTTCGGCCATGGCGAGCTCCACACCTTCGCGGACGGTTGCCGATACGGAATGCTCGACGCCGAGCGATTGGGCCAGGGCGGCCAGATCGCTGGCGGGAGCGGAACGGGGATTGTTGGCGGCGCGAGTGAGGACCACGTGAGCCATCCGGGGCCAGAGAATCTTTGCGATCTGGTCGACGGCTTTGTCGGCCATGGCTCCAAAGAGCAGAACCCGTGGGCGCTCGCCCAGATGCTCGGTGAGGGCTGCGCTCAGCGCCCAGGCTCCGGCGGGATTGTGGGCAACGTCAAGAATGATCTCCGGGCGCTGGGCGGTGGCCTCAATGCGCTGAAAGCGTCCGGGCCAGACGGTGTGGCGAGTACCGGCCGCGATGCTTTCTGCAGTGAGGTGGAAGCCCTGGGCGGCAAGCTCCTCGGCAGCGGTGATGGCGAGCGCAAGGTTGCGGAGCTGATGGCGGCCAACAAGCGGCGAGACGATCTCCACCTCCTCACCTAGAACACTCAACTGAAACCGAGTTTCCACCGATGAGGTGTGGACGAGCGCGGAAGATTGAGGCGAGAGCGAAGGCAGGTTGCGAGCCGCACTGACGGCTCGCGCGCCGAGCGCCACGATGCGTTCGCCGAGTGCCTGATTGGCCTCAGGATGCTGGGGCAGGGTGACGGCGGTGACGTTGGGGCGAAGAATACCGGCTTTTTCGCGAGCGATTTCAGCGATGGTGTTTCCCAGGTACTTCTGGTGATCGATATCAATGTCGGTAATGACAGAGAGGACAGGCTCAACGATATTGGTGGCGTCGAGACGTCCGCCCATACCGACCTCCAGAATGGCGATTTCGATCTTGGAGGCGGCGAAGAAGTCGAAGGCCATGGCCGTCATGGTTTCAAAGAAGCTGGGCAGATGAGGGAGCGCGGAAGCGGCAACGAGCGGCATGGCAGCGGCGGTGACGCGGTCGTAGACGGCGGCGAAGAGATCATCCGGAATGGGTTGGCCGCTGACGCAGATACGCTCATTGATGCGCAGCAGGTGAGGCGACGTGTAGAGGCCGACGCGGTGCGAGGAGGCGTGCAGGATGGAGGCAAGCGTGGCCGCAGTGGAACCTTTACCGTTGGTCCCGGCAATGAGTACGGAGGGAAAGCTGCGCTGCGGGTTGCCGAGCGCGTCACAGAGAGCGCGCATATGCGCGAGATCAAACTTGCGCGAGGGGCCTTGCTGAAGCTCGTGGCCGAGGGCATAGAGGCGATCGACCGCATGTTGGAAGGAAGTCATGCCACTGCGATTATCGCACCTTGAATTTGTTCATGCCGGGAAGACGAACTTGTCGAAGACCGAACAACAGCAGCACCTGGTTGTTACCATTCGGCGCGGATATTGACGTGCAACTTGTGGCGATCACTGCATCTCGGCGCGGGCCTTGCGCACAAAGCTGAGGAAGCGCGAAGCCAGTTCGCGAATCCACGCGCCTTCCCGGATGCGAACCGCCTGGCGTGGAATCAGGTCCTCGCCCACCCCAAGCGCATCCGCG
>Ga0326727_10000511_pt1 | contig 159968 bp, 143 predicted proteins | sample MB2enrmetagenome_FD_207643 | JGI IMG/M metagenome (GOLD analysis project Ga0326727, IMG submission 207643) | Lab enriched peat soil microbial communities from McLean, Ithaca, NY, United States - MB29MY | ecosystem: Environmental > Terrestrial > Soil > Wetlands > Peat | place: USA: New York...
CCAGCCGTCGCGACGGCTGCGCCAGGAGCCCGGCCCCCTCGGCCAGCCGTCGCGATGGCTGCGCCAGGAGCCCGGCCTCCTCGGCCAGCCGTCGCGTTTCCTCAGCTCGCCAGGACGTGCTTCGCGATCACCATGCGCTGGACCTCGCTCGTGCCCTCGCCGATCTCGCAGAGCTTCGCGTCGCGCAGGTGGCGCTCGACGTCGAACTCCCGCACGTAGCCGTAGCCCCCGTGGACCTGGAGGGAGCTGTTGCAGGCGCGGGTGGCGGCCTCGCTGGCGAAGAGCTTCGCCATCGCCGCCTCCTCCGAGTGCCGCTTGCCGAGGTCGGCCAGCCAGGCAGCCCGGTACGTGAGCAGGGCGGCTGCGTCGAGCTCGGTCTTGGCGTCCGCCAGCATCCACTGGATGGCCTGGAACTCGGCGATGGGCTTGCCGAAGGCCTTGCGCTCCTTGGAGTAGCGCGTGGCCAGGTCGAGCGCGCCGTAGCCGAGGCCCAGCGCCATCGCCGCGATGGAGATTCGCCCCCGGTCGAGGATGCGCATGGTGTCGACGAAGCCCTGATCGATCTCACCGACGCGCTGGGCGTCCGAGACCCGCACCCCGTCGAGCGTGAGCTCCGCGGTGTCGCTGGCGCGGCACCCCAGCTTGAGCAGGTGCTTGGACGCGGTGAACCCGGGCGTCCCGTGGTCGACCACGAAGGCCGTGATGCCGCGCTGCTTGGAGACGGCGGCGTTGGTGCGGGCGAGCACGACGCAGAAGCCGCCCACCGAGCCCTGCGTGATGAAGGTCTTCGTCCCGTCGAGCACCCAGTCGCTGCCCTCGCGGCGCGCCGTGGTCCGCAGGGCCGCGGAGTCGCTGCCGCTCCCGGGCTCGGTCAGCGCCCAGGCGGCGAGCCACTCGCCGCTGGCGGCCTTCGGGAGATAGCGGCGCTTGAGCTCCTCGCTCCCGAACCCGAGGACGTGCCCGGTCCCGAGGCCGTTGTGCGACGCGACGGTCAGCGCGATCGAGCCGTCGACCCGCGCGATCTCCTCGACGCAGATGGCGTAGCTCGTCGTGTCCATCCCCGACCCGCCGTACTCCTCCGGGATGCGGATGCCGAGCAGGCCCATGGCGGCCAGCTTGGGCACCAGCTCCATGGGGAAGCGCTCCTCCTTGTCCCAGCGCTGGGCGTGGGGGGCGATCTCGGCCCGCGCGAAATCGCGGACGCTCTGACGGAGGAGGCGGTGGTGCTCGGAGAAGTCGAAGTCCATGCGTACCGGCTGCAACATGTCAGTGGTGGACGAAGGGCGCAAGACGCGCCGGCATCACTCCTCGACGCAGACGGTCGAATCCTGCTGCGTGCCCAGGCAGTGGCTGGCGGAGGGGCAGTGATCCGTTGCCGTGCACGAGCGCGTGCAGTACCGCGAGCCCTGGTAGTCGACGCAGGCGCCGGCGGCGCAGTCGGTCCCGTCCGAGCAGGATGCGCCGAGATCGACGGGGCTCTTCTTCTGCTTGGCCTGGTGCGCCTGGCTACTGGTCGACCCCTGGGCGAGCGCGGCGGCGACGAGGTCCAGGAACGCGTCGGCGCGCGTGTCCACGTCGTACCCCTCGGTGTCGCTGCAGGCCGGGCCGCTGCGGGAGAACACGCCCACGATCTCCCCGCTCGACTCCTCGATGGCCGGCCCGCCCGGCGTGGCGTCGCACGGAGCCTCCGCGAGCGCCAGCTCGCGCGAGGAGGTCGCCGTCACGGGGACGTGGTCGCGCACGAGCTTGTGCCCGCCGGCGTAGGTGACGGACCGGACGTGGTCGCCCACGGCGGCGCCCGTCGGGCGGGTGACCAGGGGGGCGATGTCGTCGAGCGTGGAGTCGAGCAGAAGGATGGCGAGGTCGGCGCCGCACAGCACGTCCCCCGGGGGTACCAGCACGGCGCGGCCGCGCGCACGCTCGACCGCCGAGGCGTCGTCCTCGCCCACCAGGACGCGGATGGTGGAGAGATCGCGGCCGTTGGTGATCTGAGGACCGGTCGCGGGGCACTGCGGCTCGCCGGAAGGGAGCGCGATGCAGCTGCGCGCGGTCAGCACGACGTCGGCCGCCAGCAGCGCGCCCGTGCACAGTCCATCGCCCGCCAGATCGAGCAGGACGACGGCGGGATCGGCCTCGCGATCGGGGACCCCACGAAGGGGGTAGGCGACGTCCACCGACGGAGCCTGGAAGAACTGGGAGGTGTCCTGCGGCGGGGAGCAGGCCAGGAGCGCGACGAGCGCGAGAAAGCCGAGCTTCATGACCGCCGGCGGGTTGCGAGGTGTGTGCCGCGCCGGGGACCCCAGGAAATGCCGGTGTTCGAGCGGTGGCCGGGTGTCGCGGACAGCTCCGGGGGTGTCCCCGGACACCGCTTCTGGTCAGCCGGTCGCCGACACGAGCGGGGAGGCCGGGCTGAACGCCATCCCGACGGTGAGCTCGCTCGCCGTCACAACCTCGAGGCCGACCCGGCGCAGCAGGCCGAGGGCGCGGCTGCCGCGGGGAACCGAGAGCCGGAGCGGGAGGCCGTCGAACTCCGCCTCCACCAGGAGATCGCGCACGAGCCGCGTCCCGATGCCCTTGCCGCGGGCCTTCGGCAGCAGCGTGAGGTCCACCAGGAAGATGCGGCCGTTCGTGCGGTCCACCAGCAGGCGCCCGACGGGCTCGCCGTCCGCGAGGACGATGGCATCGTCCGCCTCGGGATAGCGCGTCCGGTGCATGCGCTGCTCCATCTGCCACTGCGTGTCGAGGAACTCGGTCAGCTGGTCGCCGACCCATCCCCACCGTGACGCCTCCGCGACGCGAGTGCACCGGAACAGCGTGAAGAGCAGGGGGGCGTCCCCCGGACCTGCGGGACGGAGCGTGAGGGCTGGAGCGGGTGAGGAGGGGAGGGCCACGGCAGAGAGTGTGAATCCCCCACGGCCACCGGTCCTTGAGGTTCTCCTGATGACGTCGTGAGCCCGCGTGCGCCTACTCCGGCACACCTCGGCGACGTCAGTCGTTCTGCATCAGGCCCTTGATCTTCCCGCCCGGCAGGAGCTTCACGGCGCGGGCGGCGGGTACCCTGGGCAGGCCGGGCATCGTCATCATGTCCCCCGTGAGCGGTACGAGGAAGCCCGCCCCCCCGCTCAGGCGCACCTCGCGCACGGTCACCAGGAAATCGCGCGGGCGCCCGGCGACCGTCGGGTCGTCGCTGAGCGAGAGCTGGGTCTTGGCCATGCAGATGGGCAGGTTGCCGTAGCCGAGCTCGCGGGCCCGCCTGAGGTCCTTCTCGGCGCCCGACGTGAAGGCCACGTCGCGCGCGCCGTAGATGGTCCTGGCGAGCTTGCGGATCTTGTCCTCGGGCGCGTCCTCGAGCTCGTAGACGTACTTCGCCCTGGGCGGGCTGGCGTCGGTGGCGTCCACCACCTCGCAGACCGTGCGCGCCAGCTCGAGCGCGCCCTCGCCCCCGCGCGCGAAGCCCTCGCTCGGCGCCACGCGCGCGCCCAGCTTCGCCGCCGCCTCCCGCACCAGCGCGAGCTCCTCCGGCGTGTCGTTGGGGAACACGTTGATCGCGACGACCGGCGTGAGCCCGTACGCGGCGGCGTTCTCCAGGTGCTTCTCCAGGTGGGCGATGCCCTTCTCCAGCCTGGCGCGATCGGGCTCCCCCGCGCTCTTCACCGGCGCCCCGCCGTGCATCTTCAGCGCGCGAAGGGTGGCGACGAGGACCACCGCGCGCGGCCAGACGCCCATCGCGCGGCACTTGATGTTGAGGAACTTCTCGCCGCCGAGATCGAACCCGAAGCCTCCCTCGGTGATGGCGTAGTCGCCGCGCTGCATGGCCAGCCGCGTGGCCAGGACGCTGTTGCAGCCGTGGGCGATGTTCCCGAAGGGACCGCAGTGGACGATGGCCGGGCCGCCCTCGGCCGTCTGGACCAGGTTGGGCTTCAGCGCGTCGCGCAGGACCGCGGTCATCGCGCTCGACGCCCCGATCTGGCCGGCGGTGACGGCCTTGCCGTCGTACGTCGACCCCACCACCACGCGCGACAGCCGCTCCTCGAGGTCGACGTAGTCCGTGGCCAGCGCGAGGATGGCCATGATCTCGCTGGCGGCGGTGATGTCGAAGCGGTCCTCGCGCGGCGTGCCGTGCGCCTTGCCGCCGAGCCCCACGATGACCCTCCTGAGGAAGCGGTCGTTCATGTCGAGCGCGCGGCCCCAGGTGATCTGCCGGGGGTCGAGCTCGGATTCGCCGACGCGGTCGCGGAAGAAGATGGTGTTGTCGACCAGCGCGCTCAGCAGGTTGTGCGCGGTGGTGATGGCGTGGATGTCGCCCGTGAAGTGCAGGTTGATGTCGTCGGCCGGCACGAGGGACGCCTTGCCGCCCCCCGTCCCCCCGCCCTTCACGCCGAACACCGGCCCGAGCGACGGTTCGCGCAGCGCGAGGACCGCCTTCTTGCCGAGCCGGCGCATCCCCATGGCCAGGGCGATGGACGTGGTGGTCTTCCCCTCGCCGGCGGGCGTGGGGTTGATGGCGGTGACGAGGATGAGCCGCCCCTGCCCCGTCGGAGGGCGGCCGAGGGCCGCGAGCTCGATCTTGGCCTTTCCGCGGCCGTAGAGCTCGATGTCTTCGTCGGCGAGGCCGAGGTCCTCGGCGACGGCCTGGATGGTGCGGGGTGCGAACTGGGCCATGAGCGGTCTCCGGAGCGGCGGAGGGTAGTACCGGGGACCGGCGGGGCGAAAGAGGGTGGCGCCCCGTCACCCGCGCCGCGTCACGAAGCGCATGACCAGCCACGTCCCGGCCACGAGGGCGGCCGCGACGAGCTTCGAGCGCGCGACGAAGTCCTCGAGCAGGAAGGGGACGAAGAAGATGGCCGCCACGACGGCGGCGCCGATGGCCAGGCGCACCGCCGGACCCCGGCGCCCACGCCGCTCGATGGTCCGCCAGGACTCCAGCTTGCCGCGCACCTCCGCGTAGCCTTCGCCGCCGCGCGGGACGTGGGCCTCGAAGACGACCTCGCCGCGCCCTTCGGGCAGCGACTCCACCCGGATGCCGCCGAGACTTCCGTCGATCTCGACGATGCGGGCCACGCGGGCGCGCGGGATGGAGTAGCCGTCGCGGGCGTTCTCCACGTGGATCTCGTCGTCGCTGACCGTGACCACGAGGCTGCCGAGCCTGCGGCGGGCGCCGGCGTAGCCGACGCCGGCGCGCGTCCCCACGAGGAGTACGAGGGTCGCGGTGACCGCCCAGAAGGCCAGCGTGGGCGCCCAGCCCAGCCGGTGCAGGAGGACCACGGCCAGCACGACGGGCGCCAGGGCGCTCGTGGCGCGCACGATCGCAGCCCACCGCGCGCGCCGCGTCGCCTCCGCGTCCCCCAGGCGGTAGCGCACTACGCCCTGGGATGGACGTTGTCCCGGACCCACTGGATGATGGTCTCGAGGGTGGTGCCCGGCGTGAAGACGCCCGTCACGCCGGCCGCCTTGAGGCGCTCGAAGTCGGCCTCCGGGATGATGCCGCCCCCGAAGACGGTCACGTCGTTCGCCCCGCGCGCCTTCAGCGCGTCGATGACCGCGGGGAACAGCGTGTTGTGGGCGCCGCTCATGATGGAGAGGCCCACGGCGTCGACGTCCTCCTGCACGGCGGCGGCGGCGATCATGTCCGGCGTCTGGTGCAGGCCCGTGTAGATGACCTCGAACCCGGCGTCGCGGAGCGCGCGGGCGACGACCTTGGCGCCCCGGTCGTGGCCGTCGAGCCCGGGCTTGGCGACGAGGATGCGGAGCTTGCGGGTTTCGGGTGCGGCGGCGGTCATCGGGACCGAAGCGTTACTCACGAGCGCGCGGCCCGTCAAAGGACGTAAGCTCGAGCCGCCCCACTGCACCGATGATCCGCCCTGCCCGACCCGAGGACGTCCCCGCCGTGCTCTCGCTCATCCGGGCCCTCGCCCGCTACGAGCGGCTGGAGCACGAGGTGGTGGGCACCGAGACCGCCCTGCGGGAGCACCTGTTCGGCGCGCAGCCGCGCGCGGAGGTGGCGCTGGCGGAGGAAGGAGGGGCCATCGCCGGGTTCGCCCTCTTCTTTCACAACTACTCGACCTTCCTCTGCAAGCCGGGCCTCTACCTGGAGGACATCTTCGTCCTCCCGGAGCACCGCGGGCGAGGCCACGGTCGCGCGCTCCTCGCCCACCTGGCGCGGCTGGCCCTCACCCGTGGCTGCGGGCGCTTCGAGTGGTCGGTGCTCGACTGGAACGAGCCCGCGATCGGCTTCTACGAGTCCCTGGGCGCCAGGCGGCTGGACGACTGGCGCATCTTCCGCGTGACGGGAGAGGCGCTGGAGAAGCTCGCGGGCGACGACGCCGTGGGGAGCTGACCGCTCCCGCTCCGTCGCGGGGCGACGGAGTCCTCCCCGCACCGCCTTCGGCGGACGACTTCGCTCCGCGAACTCCGTCGTCGGAGTGCCGAAGGCACGACGAGGGACGGAGAACTCAGCGAGCCCGACTCTCGTTCGAGAATCGGGCTCGCTGATCTAGTTCGAGGCCTTCTCCGGCTCGCCGCCCTCGGCGTCGTCGCCCTCGTCCTCGTCGTCCTCGTCGTCGTCCTCGTCCTCCTCGTCCTCGGGGAGCTGGAGCGACGAGGGAGCCGGCGGCATGGGCTTGCCTTCCTTCTCTGCCTGCTGGCGTGCCTTCTCGAGAGCCGCGCGCTGCTGCTGCACCTTCTGCATGACCGCGGGCTTTGGCGCGATGATGAGCGACATGGCGCGCGCCTCCATCATCGGGCGCGTCTCCAGGTTGGCCACGTCCTCCAGCGCCTTGACGATGATGTCGATCTGCTCGTGCGCCTTCTCGGGGTGGGTGATCTCGCGGCCGCGGAAGCGGACCGTGAACTTCACCTTGTGTCCTGCCTCGAGGAAGCGGCGCGCGGCCTTGATCTTGAAGTTGATGTCGTGATCGTCGGTCTTCGGGCGGAGCTTGATCTCCTTGATGTCGACCACGGCCTGGTTGCGCCTCGCCTGCGCAGCCTTCTTCTTCTCCTCGTACTTGTACTTTCCGAAGTCGAGGATCTTGCACACCGGCGGTTCGGCCTTGGGGTTGATCTCGACGAGATCGAGGCCCTGCTCCTGCGCCATGCGCAATGCTTCATGCGTCTGCAGCACCCCGAGCTTGCCCCCGTCGGGGCCGATCACCAGGACCTCTGGCACTCGGATGCGGTGATTGACTCGGATTTGATACCCACGCTGCTGCTGACGCGGGTCGAACCGGGGATGCCCCATTGCCATTTTTTGTAACGCTTGCCTCCGTGTGACGGGTGATCGGGTGTCTCGTTCAGCGAGTTTCGACGGGTGGGGCGCTCTCGGTCAATAGGCGCGCCGCGAGCTGCTCCAGCGGCATCGCCCCCAGTTCCCCGGCGTCCCTCGACCGGACCCCGACCGCTCGGGCCTCTGCCTCCTTGGGACCCACCACCAGCAGGTAGGGGTAGCGGAGCAGCCTCGCGTTGCGGATCTTGGCCCCCAGCTTGTCGCTGGACAGGTCCGAATCCACGCGGATGCCCTTGTCTTTCAGCATCTGGACCACGTTCCGGGCGTACTCGTCGCTCTTCTCGCTCACCGTCAGGACGATGGCCTGCCGGGGCGCCAGCCAGGTGGGGAAGTTCCCCCCGCAGTGCTCGAGGTAGACCCCGAAGAAGCGCTCGATGGACCCGAAGATGGCCCGGTGCAGCATCACCGGCTGGTGGTCCTTGCCGTCCTCACCGGTGAAGCGCAGACCGAAGCGCTCCGGCAGGTTGGGGTCGAACTGGAGCGTGGCCAGCTGCCAGGACCGCTTGAGGGCGTCCTTCACGTGGAATTCGATCTTCGGTCCGTAGAACGCGCCCTCGCCGGGGGAGAGCTCGAACTTCTTGCCGGCGCGCTCCAGGCCGTCGGCGAGGGCTCGCTCGGCGCGGTCCCACGCCTCGTCCGTCCCGATGCGCTTGTCGGGGCGGGTGGCGAGCTTCACGTCGATCGACTCGAACGAGAGCGCCTTGTAGACGCTGTAGAAGAAGCGCAGGAACCGCTCGATCTCCGAGGGGACCTGCTCCTCGGCGCAGAAGATGTGCGCGTCGTCCTGGGAGAAGCTCCGGACGCGGGCCAGGCCGTGGACCACGCCGCCCCGCTCGTAGCGGTGCAGGCGCGCGAAGTCCGCCACGCGCCAGGGGAGCTCCCGGTAGCTGCGCCTCCGGGCGTTGAAGATGATGCAGTGGCTGGGGCAGTTCATCGGCTTGAGCGCGAACGCGTGCTCCTCGATGACCTTCCCCAGGTCCTGACCACGCTGCGGCGAGGCAGCGGACGCGCCGTCGAGCTTGCCCGTCCCCGCCACCTCCGCGATCACGTCGTCGGTCACCAGGCGGTACATGTTCTCGGCGTAGTTCGGCAGGTGACCGCTCGTCCGGAAGAGGGACGGATCGTAGGCCAGCGGCGTCACCACCTCTTCGTAGCCCTCGCGCTCGTAGAGGTCGCGCACGTACTGGACGAGGCGGTTGTAGACGAACGCCCCCTTCGGCAGAAAGAACGGCATCGCCGGCGCGACCTCGCTGAACATCACGAGGTCGAGCTCCTTGCCCAGCTTGCGGTGGTCGCGCTGCTTGGCGAGCTCCAGGTTCTTCAGGTGCTCCTCGAGCGCGTCGACGCTCGGGAACGCCGTCCCGTAGATGCGCTGGAGCATGGGGTTGCGCTCGTCGCCGCGCCAGTAGGCGCCGGCGACGTGGGTGAGCTTGACGGCCCGGAGGAAGCCGGTGGAAGGAACGTGGGGGCCCTCGCACACGTCGAGCCACTTGTCGGGCGGCGCGCCGTGCTCGTAGATGCTGACCTCCTCGCCCTCGGGGATGGCGTCGATGATCTCGAGCTTGTAGGTCTCGCCCATCGCCGCGAACATGCTCTTGGCCTCGTCCCGCGTGACGACCGCGCGCCGGAAGGGAGTGTTCCTCTTGACGACCTCCTTCATCGCCGTCTCGATCTTCGCGAGATCCTCCTCGGTGAAGGCGCCGCCTGGCTTGTCGAAGTCGTAGTAGAAGCCCTCCTCGATCGCCGGGCCGATGGTCACCTTCGTGCCGGGAAAGAGGCGCTGGACGGCGTCGGCCATCACGTGGGCGGTGGAGTGACGGATGACCGCCAGCCCCTCGGGGTCCTTCGCGTGGATGGGCGTGAGCTCCCCGGCGGTCGCGTCGATGGGCGTGTGGAGGTCGACCGTGCGGCCGCGGTACTTCACGGCGATGACGTCGTCGTCGACCTTCCCGGCGGCGGAGAGCAGCTCGCGCGCGGTCCTTCGGTTGGCAGTGGCTTCGGCCATGGGGGAGGGGTTTATACTCCACCCACGGCTACTTGCAGCCTGACGTACCCGTCCCCCCCCGCGCGGGGATGCACGTGGTGCCGGCGCGGCAAGGGGACACGATCCACTTTCCACCGCTGCAGGCGATGGATTCGTGGGCGCTCCGGCACTGCGGCTCGGACTTGGCGGGCACGCAGTCGTCGCCCGGCTGGGGTATCCCCGTGTCGCAGGTGAGGGCCGAGCCCATCCCCTTGCAGCGAGCCGGGCCGCGGCAGGCCTGCAGCGTGCGCCACACCCCGCCGGCGCACGTGAGCACCGAGAGCTGATCCGGCGAGCACACGATCGAGTCCTTGCCCGGGCTGCACGGGGCGCCCTGCGCGGGCACCGTCCCCGACGCCGACGCGGCGGGAGCTCCGTTGGGGTTCACGGCCGGTGGGATGCTCAGGGTCGCGATGACGGCCGACGAGGCGACCGGAGGAGGCGAGGAGGCGGCCGCGGAGGGCGAGGCGTCCGCCCCCGCAGGGGAGGAGGAGGAGGACGGCGTGCAGGCGAGCGCTACGGGCGTGACGAGGGGCAGGATGCGCAGGAGGCGCTGCAGACGTCGCATCGCGGGCGAATGGAGCACCGTGTGCGCCGGCAGGTCAATGGTCTCGACCGCGCCCTACCCTCCCCTTGCACAGGCTGCCTCCAGACCGGCGCAACGCAAGCGTTTTTCGCGGCATCGGATAGGATGTCCCGTCCTCACCGGGCGCTTGACGCTCTGAACGCTCATGCCTACGTGTCCCCCACGCATGCGGTCGCTGGCGCTCCTCGTGGTGGTGCTCGGTCTTGTCGGCTGTCACAAGCCCGAGGAGGCCGCCGCGGCCACGCGCGCCCGGGAGGCGGCAGCGCCGGTGCACGTCTCGACGGTCGACGTGGTCGAGCGCCCCATGCCCGAGTACCTGACGTTGACCGGCACGCTGCGCGCGAACGCCGAGAGCGACGTCGCGGCGGACGTCAGCGGCAAGGTCATCGCCACCTACATAGAGCGGGGACAGGCGGTCAAGAAGGGGCAGACCATCGCCCTCATCGACGCCCGCTCGGCGGCGCTCGCTGCCACGGCAGCAGAGGCGCAGTCCCGGGTGGCGCAAGAGCAGCTCGAGGAGGCCCGGCGCGACTGTGCGCGGGTCAAGCACCTGCTCGACACGGGGGCCATCTCCCAGGCCGAGTACGACAGGCAGACGTCCCAGTGCACCTCGCAGCAGTGGTCGGCCGCCGCGGCGGAGGCGCAGCAGAAGTCGGCCAGCACCATCCTGGGCGACGCCAACATCCGCGCGCCGTTCGACGGCTACGTCGGTGAGCGCTACGTCAACGTCGGCCAGTACGTGCAGCCGAGCACGCGCGTGGCCTCGGTCTACTCGCCCGACCCGCTGCGCCTCGAGCTCACCGTGCCGGAGGGGAACGTCGGCGCCATACGGCAGGACATGGCGGTGCACTTCACGGTGACCGCCTTCGGCGACCAGGGCTTCAGCGGCAGCGTCAGGTACATCAGCCCCAACCTGCGCGAGTCGACGCGCGATCTGGTCATCGAGGCGGTCGTGCCCAACCAGGAGCTCAAGCTCAAGCCCGGCATGTTCGCGGTGGCCCGCATCGAGCTCGGGGAGAAGCCGCACGCCGTGGTCCCCAGGGCCGCGGTGCGGTCGGACGACATCGGGTCCCGGGTCTTCGTCGTGGCGGGCTCGCAGGTGCAGGAGCGCCTGGTGCAGCTGGGCGAGGCCGTGGGAGACGTGGTGACGGTCGCCGACGGCGTGAAGGTGGGGGACAAGGTCGTGCTCCAGCCCGGCCCCGACGTGCGCGACGGCGCCCAGGTGGACTGAGCCATGCAGTGGCTTGCCGCCCTCTGCGTCCGGAGGCCGATCTTCGCCTCCGTGCTCATCCTGGTGGTCGCCGTCATCGGCATCGCCGGCTACCTGCAGCTCGGGGTCGACCTCTTCCCCAACGTCGACCTGCCGTACATCGTCGTCATCACGACCGAGCCCGGCGCCGCGCCCGAGGACATCGAGACCGAGATCACCGACAAGATCGAGGAGTCGGTCAACACCATCAGCGGCATCGACGAGCTCCGCTCGGTGACGACCGAGGGCGTCTCGCAGGTCATCATCCAGTTCCAGATCGAGAAGAACGTCAACGTGGCCTCGGAGGAGGTGCGCGACCACCTGAACACCATCCTCCGCGATCTGCCGAAGGACATCGACCCGCCGGTGGTGCAGAAGCTCGACCCCGACGCGGCGCCCATCCTCTACTTCGCGCTGCGGTCGCAGGGGCACAGCCTGCGGGAGACGACGGAGTACGCCGACAAGCACCTGCGCCGCTCGCTCGAGTCCATCGACGGCGTCGGCCAGGTGCAGCTGGTCGGCGGCCGCAAGCGGCAGATCAACGTGGTGCTCGACCCGATCAAGCTGCGCGGGGCGGGAGCCACGGTGGTCGACGTGCAGCGCGCCATCGCCAACCAGAACCTCACCACGCCCGGCGGCCGGGTGGACACGGGACCCGGCGAGCTGACGGTGCGCATCCACGGCCGGGTGGAGGTCCCCTCCCAGATCGGGGACCTGGTGGTCCGCCAGGAGGCGGGGCACTCCATCCGCGTCAGCGACGTGGGGCAGGTGGTGGACGGCGAGGAGGACGAGGACACCGCCGCCCTGCTCGACGGCGTGCCGACCGTGCTGCTCACCCTGCGCAAGCAGTCCGGGTCGAACACGGTGCAGGTGGCCAACGCCGTGAAGGACCGCGTCGAGGATCTGCGCAAGACGCTGCCCGCCGGCTACGCCGTCGACATCGTCCGCGATGAGTCGGGCGTCATCAAGACCAGCGTCGACTCGGTGAAGGAGCACCTGGTGGTGGGGGCGCTCTTCGCCGCCGTCATCGTGTTCCTCTTCCTGGGCAACGTCCGCAGCACGATCATCGCCGCCATCGCCATCCCGGTCAGCATCATCGGGACCTTCGCCACGATGTGGTGGGCGGGCTACACGCTGAACACCATCACCCTCCTGGCCCTGGCCCTGGCGGTCGGCATCGTGATCGACGACGCCATCGTCGTCCTGGAGAACATCTTCCGCCACATCGAGGAGAAGAACGAGAAGCCGATGGTCGCCGCCGTCCAGGCGACCAAGGAGATCGGCCTGGCGGTCATGGCGACCACCCTCTCGCTCATCGCCGTGTTCGTGCCGGTGGCCTTCATGGGGGGCATCCCGGGTCGGTTCCTCCGGAGCTTCGGCATCACGATGGCCTTCTCCATCGCCGTGTCCATGCTGGTGAGCTTCTCCCTGACGCCGATGATGGCGTCACGCTGGCTGAAGTCGCCGGTGCCGGGCCACCGCCCGGTAGGCGAGCGCATCGTCGACTGGTTCTACCGTCCCATCGAGCGGTTCTACGTACGCGTGCTGGCCTTCGTCATGCGGCACCGGTGGATCGTGGTGTCGGCCGCCATGCTGACGCTGGGGTCGTGCATCCCGCTGGCCATGAAGGCCCCGAAGGGTTTCCTGCCGGTGAACGACGACGCGCGCTTCCAGGTGCAGGTGCGCACGCCCGAGGGGACCAGCCTGGAGGAGACGCGCATCGTCGGCGAGCGCATCGCGCGGGCGGTCCACGAGAACCCCAACGTTCGCCTGACGCTCACCACGATCGGCGAGGACAACGCCCAGACCCGCAACCTGGCCACGGTCTACGTCGCCCTGATCGATCCGGTGACCCGCACCCAGACCCAGAACGATCTCATGGACTGGGCGCGCCGCGAGGTCATCGCCAAACAGCCGGCGGGGCTGCGCATGACGGTGAGCGAGATCTCCGCCTTCGGCGGCGGAGGGTTCTCCACCCAGCGCAACCAGTACAACCTCAGCGGGCCCGATCTGGGCAAGCTCGAGCAGCTGACCGACGAGGCCATCAAGCGGCTCAAGGCCACGCCCGGCGCGGTGGACGTCGACTCGTCGCTCATCGTCGGCAAGCCGGAGATCGGCGTCTACATCGACCGCGCGCGCGCCGCTGACCTGGGCGTGCAGCCGAGCGACGTGGCCAACGCCCTGCGGCTCCTGGTGGAGGGCGACCAGGTCTCCAACTACGAGGAGCACGGCGAGCAGTACGAGGTGCACGTGCGCGCCGACAAGCAGTACCGGGCCGACGACCAGGGGCTCCGGCTGCTCACGGTGCCGTCGTCACGGCTCGGCTACGTGTCCCTGGCCGACGTCGTGCACCTGCGCCGCGGCACCGGCCCCTCGCGCATCGACCGGCTGAATCGCCAGCGCACGGTGCAGCTGCTGGCCAACGCGGCCCCTGGCTACAGCGACGGCGCCATCGCCGCCGCCATGGGGGACATCTTCAAGAGCGTGGGCCTGCCGGCCGGATACTCCGCGATCCCCGCCGGTCAGACCAAGGAGATGGGGCGCACGCTCCTGGCGTTCGTGCTGGCGCTCGTGACCTCGTTCATCTTCATGTACCTCGTGCTCGCGGCGCAGTTCGAGTCGTGGCTGCACCCCATCACCATCCTCCTCAGCCTGCCGCTGACGCTGCCGTTCGCCTTCCTGAGCGTCATCATCTTCAAGCAGAGCATCGACATCTATTCCATCCTCGGCATCCTCGTCCTCTTCGGCGTGGTGAAGAAGAACGCCATCCTCCAGATCGATCACACCAACCAGCTCCGCGCGGCGGGGATGCCGCGGCTCGAGGCCATCCTCCACGCGAACCGCGACCGGCTGCGCCCCATCCTCATGACCACCGCTGCCTTCGTGGCGGGGATGATCCCGCTGGTGCTGTCCCGGGGCATCGGCTCGGGCTTCAACCGCGCCACGGCAGGCGTGGTGGTGGGCGGGCAGTTGCTGTCCCTGTCGCTGACGCTGCTGGCCACACCGGTCGCGTACTCGCTGTTCGACGATCTCTCGCGCGCCGTCGGGCGTCTGTTCGGCAGCAAGCCGGCGCCGGAGGCTGCCGCCGTGAGCTCGACGGCCGAACCCGCTGCGGGCGAGTAGGGAGTAGGATGCGCGAATCGCCGTGAGCGACTCGCTGCTTCCAGTACGCGCCTTCGCGGTCTCCTCGACGGTACAGCCGCGTGTCGTGGACACGCTCTTCGCGACCGAGGCGGAGCGGGTCCGCCTCACCAAGACCATCGCGGTGGTGCGCTACGGGCCGACGGCCTGGGTGGTGGTGCACGACTTCGGGGTGCTGGTGTTCGTTGGGATGCCCGAGCCCGAGTGCCAGCGGGTGTTGAAGGCGTTCCTGGGGCTGGTCGGCAAGGAGCCCCGGCCGCCGCTGGAGGAGACGTTCGCGGTGGAGCTGACGACCGGGGCGACCGCCGCGGTGAAGTTCGACCGCGTGGTCGTGGGCGAGCTCGACGCGCGCGTGGTCGAGATGATCGCGCTCGTGGTCGCCCAGTCCGTGGCCATGGAGTACTACGAGGGGGACGTCGACGCGCTGATCGAGGCGCTCGAGAAGCGCTCGGAGCGGCTGGCCGAGGTCGGCGCCCTGCGGGGCAGCGCGCGCGAGCTGATGAAGTTCATCGGGCAGGGCATGACCACGCGCTCGCAGGTCATTCACACGCTGTCCCTCCTCGACTCGCCCGGCGCGACCTGGGAGAGCGAGGGACTCGACCGCCTCTACCGCGGCCTGCGCGCGGCCTTCGAGATCGAGGAGCGGTACCGGGCCCTCGACCACGAGATCCGCATCGTGCAGGACAACCTCGCGCTCATGGTCGACATGGTCCGCCAGCGTCGTTACACCTTCCTCGAGGTCACCGTCGCCGTGTTCGTCGTGGCGGAGACGCTCCTCTTCTTCGCGGAGCTGCTGCTGGGAAGGAAGTGAACGGATGGGGCTCTACCGTGCGCGCGATCTCGTCCGCGTCCCGGGGCTGCTCAGCCTTTCGCGCATTCCCCTCGCCGCAGCCTTCCCCTTCGTCCTGGCGCGCCCGTTCTTGGCCCTGTGCGTCCTCGCGGCGGCGGGGCTCTCCGACGTGCTCGACGGCTGGTACGCGCGGCGCTTCGGGCAGGTGACCCCCACCGGCACGGCGCTCGATCCCGTCACCGACAAGCTCTTCGTGACCACCGTGGCCGTGAGCCTCGTCGCTGGCGGGTACCTCTCGGTCCTCGACGTCCTCCTCATCAGCGCACGCGAGATCGCCGAGCTGCCGCTGGTGGCGTGGCTGGCCATGAACCGCGATGCCCGCAGCCGGCGTGCGGGGCACCCTTCGGCCAACCTGCCGGGCAAGCTCGCCACCGTGCTCCAGTTCGGAACGGCGAGCGCCGCGCTGTTCCGCATGCCCCACCTGGAGTGGCTGGTGGCCGCGACCGCCGCTGTGGGTGGACTCGCCGCCGTGAGCTACTGGGTCCGCGAGGGGCGGATCATGGGCGCGAGCGCGACCCGGTAGAGCGGGCTTCAGGGCAAGCAGGTCCGTCGCACCTCACGTCCCGAGATGGCCTCGTAGGTCGTCTGCCTCGGTGACTCCGACCTGTCGGTCTGCACGTAGCCCATCGAGAACGTCTTCATGTCGCTGCTGTACTGGAACGCCGCAGGCTGGATGGGGCGCGGGCCGATGTGCACCTCCGTGGTCCCCGGAGGCGGAGCGCCGAGCTTGCCGCACAGCCCGCCGTCGCACGTGATGGTCCCGTCGGTGTGATACGTGCGGATGGGGCTGGACCAGACGAGGGTGTGGTCGTTGAGGGCGCCCTCGGCGACGACACCGTTGCCGTCGGACACGCCCCGGCTGCTGGTGTCGGTGACCACCGTCGCGCTGAGGAAGAGCGCCTTCGACGTCACCGTGACGTGCTCGTGCATCCCGTAGGCGACGACCCTGGCGTGCCCGCCGGGCTGACCGCCGTGATCCTCGAAGCGGACGACTGCCCTGCCGGGACCGACGGGGTGCACCCCGTCCGCGGCCCCCATGGGCGTATCGGCGAGCTTCAGGCTCCCGTTCAGCGCGTACTCGATCTCCCACCCGCTGCACGTCGGCCCGTCGGCCGACGCCCGCCCGGTCGCGACCGAGAGCGCGACCGCCATCCCGATGGCCCCCGCCCCTGTGTACCTGGTCATCTTCTTCATATTGCACCTCCACTCCTTCGAAAGCCCGTCAGTCCAAGCAATGGCAAACGCCACTTCAGAACAGGTAGTTGCACCCCACACCCAGCAGGTCCGCGCTCGCGGAGTAGGTCCCGCCGTTCACCGGCTCGAATGGCGCATTGCCGTCGATGGGGTTGATCCGGTTGATCTTCGCAATGTTGGGGTCGACGTAGACCGTGGAGGCGAAGGTGTGCGCCCACACCCCGTCGAACCTCCAGTGCCGGCCGAAGTAGAGGCTGCCGCCAACGGACAACGTCCACTTGACGAAATCGAGCGCGCTGAGGTTCAGGTACGCTGGCGGGACCGCGCTCGTCTCGTAGCTGGCGCCGGCGCGGACGGCGACCGGCATGTCCCCCACCACGTAGCGGACCTCGCCCCCCAGGCGCACCGACTCGGCATCCTGGAAGCCTCGCGGCATGTTGATGGGGGGGATGGCGACCTTGGGGGGCATCCCGGCGATGCCGTCGATGCTCATCCCGTCGGGCGTGATGGCGATGGACTGCTGCTCCGACCAGAACTCGCGCACGTAGGCCAGCTCCACGCGCACCGCGTCGACCGGCCGCAGCTCGATGCCGGCGCGCACGACCGCGGGGAGCACGAACCTCACGTGGGCGTGCGTCCCGTCCTGCGAGGCGCCGTCGAAGACCACGCTGGACGGCATCTGCATGGTGATGGTCGCGGGTGAGTCGATGACCATCGGGAGCTGACCGCTCGCGCCCACGCGCACGTACCGGTTCGGGGCCAGAGTGACCCCGCCGTTGGCCGAGGGGGCGAAGATGGGGCTGATGTTCAGCTGCGCGTTGGCGTCGTAGTCCGGATCCTCGGGCGCCCCGAGCAGCCGATCCTGCGGGTTGGCGTTGAAGGTGATGGTCGACTGGAACTTGCCGACGAACGCCATCAGGCCCAGGCCTATCCGGAGCTCCTCGATGGGCTTGTAGGCGATCCACGCCCCTGGCATCGCGGCGATGGACCCGTTGTACGAGCCGAGCGAGTAGCGCGCCGGCGACGGCTGTCCGTCGACGGTCGAGGGATAGGCGGTCAGGGCGATGTACGGCGCGAGCACCCCGGCGGCCACCGTCCACTCCTTGTGGGACCCGAAGGCGTACGAGGCCGCGATGGTCGGGATGGGCAGGAACGGCGTGCCCCCCGTCACCGTGGGTGAGGTGAAGCGCTGGTACGCGCCGCCCGCGTCGACCACCTGCAGCTCGCGGGTGTAGTCGACCGACATGCGCAGGTACGCGAGGTCGATGAGGAAGCTGGTCCCCGCGTCCGCCAGACCCGCGGGGTTGTACCAGATGGCGCCCAGATCGTCGGCGCCGGCCACGAACGCTCCCGCGCGGCCCATCGGTCGAACGCCGCGGTCCGAGAAGTAGAGCCCGGCCGCCCGCGCGCTTCGAGCGGCGGTGGCGAAGAGGGCCACGGTGAGGGCCAGGAGCGCGCAGCGGAGGGGCATCGGCCGGATGAGCGGGCACACTAGAACGTGTTTCACTCCCGGTGTCCACGGCCGCCAGCGTCTCCCGCGAATCTCCCCGGACGGTTTCGTTGACAGCCGTCAGTGACATGTGTCAGTGAATGGTCGCTGGGCCGGGGACACGAGCGGAGGATCCGTGGCAGTCGTTCCGTCGGGACAGGTGGGCGAGGGGCTGACCGAGCGCGACCGCCAGCGCGAGGAGACGCGGAGGCGCGTGCGCGAGGTGGCGCTCGACGTGATCCGGCGCGACGGCCTGGGCGATGCCAGGGTCGACGAGATGGCCCGCGTCGCCGGGGTGAGCCGCGGGACGGTCTACTTTCACTACCCGACCAAGGAGCACGTGGTGGCAGAGCTGCTGGCGGAGGCCGAGGGCCGCATCGCGGCAGCCCTGCGCGAGCTGCCGCGTGGCGCGCAACTGTCCGGAGTCCTGGAGACCTTCTGCGACTCGTTCGTGCAGGAGTGGGAGCGCGAGGCGCGCCTCTTTCCCGCCGTCGCCTCGGTCGCCGTGCGAGCGGCCTCGAGCGCCCAGCCCTCCCGGGAGCAGGGAAGCGTGCTGGCCACGCTGACGGGGCGCTTCAAGCTGGCGGCCGAGCGCGGGGAGCTGACCGCAGCCATGCGACCGGCCGTGATCGCCAATGTCTTTCTGATGAACGTCCTCACGACCACCCTGGCGTGGTCGTCGCGGCCGCGGCTTCGCCTGGCGACCGTCCTGGAGGACGCGGTCCACATCTTTCTCGACGGAGCGCGAGCGCCGCGCCGCTAGCTCGTGGCGCGCAGGCTCCGGGTTCCCGGAGCGGGGGGAATGCTCATGAATCGACGCAGCTCGAAACGCCTTCTCCTGGAGTGCCTCGTCGTGCCGCTCGCCGGCGCGGGCTGCTCGGACTTCAGCACCGCCCGCACCACCCCGATCCGTGGGACCTTCGGCGCCGAGATGTACTCGGTGCTGTGCGACCGCGTCGGCGCCCAGTCCCTTCGGGAGGACGTGACGGGCGCGTCCTTCCACGCCATGTGCCATCCCGACGCCAGCGGCGACTACGCGGCTCACGTCGACGTGTCGCAGCTGCCCCCGCTCACGGCGACGACCACGCCGGACGGGCAGCCAGTGACCCTGGCCGCCCAGCAGGAGCAGCGCGCGCTGGACATCGCGCGCGTCGAGGCGCTCACCCGGGACCGTACGCAGCTCGTCGCGGCCTTCGACGCGACGCTCCCCGCCACGCAGATCCCCGAGCTGCCGCTCGCCTCCGGCGAGTGCCCCGATCCCGACGCGCCAGACGCCGACGCCGAAGGGCGCCTCTCGATGCAGGGCGAGTTCACCGCGTTCCTGCAGCGGATCGTGGACCTCTACGACGACGACACCATTCCCTTCGCGACGCGTGCGCTGGGCGACCTGATGAACGAAGTGAAGTCCGACCCCGATCTCCAGGCGGCTCTGGCTCGCGTGGACGCCCGTCAGGGGTACAGGCCGCTACCGCTCGCGCTCGGTGTGGCGCGGCCTGCGCTCGCCTACCCGCGGCTGGTCGAGCTGGCGCGCTCCTTGTTCGGCGTACTCCTCGCCGACAGCGCGGCGCCTGGCGCCCAGGCCTACGTCCAGTCCCAGCTGGTGCTCTACAACGAGCTGCGCACGCCGAGCACCACGCCTCCGCTGTCGCTGCTCGCGTCGATCCCCGATCCGGAGCTCGGTGGCCGCGCCGTGCTCAGCCGACCCCGCTCGCTGCTCGAGGCTGCGAAGCAGGTGATGCTTGCCGAGAACGCCGCCTTCGCCGTCGGCAACCCCGCGTACGTGGTGAGCCGTGACGCGCGCGGATACGCGTCGGTGCCGCTGGTGAACGGTGCGGTCCCTCCTCCCTTCGTCGACAGCGACGGGGATGGTCTGCCCGACGTCGACGCCCTCGGCCAGTTCGTGACCAGCGACGGGTCGATCCCCCCCTCGCCGTTCTTCTCGGTGGACGGCGCGAACGGGCCGCGGGACTCGTTCGGCCGCGCACAGCAGGCGACGGGCGGCCTCGTCTACGGGTACGTGGGCGTACACCAGACTTTCCTCGCCGCCGTAGCGCGCGACGTGCGTCCCTACTTCCAGCCGGACCCGACGCAGAAGGGCGAGACGGCGATGAACCTGCTCGCGGCGGTTCCAGTGCTGTCCGGAGCGCGCGACGCCACGGCGACCTCCACCGCGACCTACGCGCCCGACCCGCGGCAGGTCACCGACTGGGGGCTGGGCCACACCACTCCGCCCCCGGCCAACCTGGGAACCGCGCCCGTCACCATCTCCTACCGCGCGTTCCAGCCCGACACCTCGCCCATCGCCGACCTCACCTACGCGGTGGGCCAGGTCCTCGGCACCCCCGAGATCGACGACCTCCTGGCCGTGGCCGAGCAGCTGGCGACGCAGCACCCCGAGCAGCTGGCGAGCTTCGTGGGCCTGGCCCTGGAGGTGAAGAACATCGCGAACAACCACCCGGAGGCGTTTCTGCCCCCCACGGCGACGTTCTGGGACGACCTGTTCGTGCAGCTGGCGCAGGTCGCGCACACCGAGGGGCTCTTCGAGGACATCCTCCGCGCGGTGATGCAGCCGCCCACGCTGGGGCTCGAGCCGGCGCTGGCGACCTACTTCACCGACAAGGACGACGTCTCCTACGACACCAACGATCTGAACGGCCCCGCGGTGAACCTGAGCGTGCCGGGCCAGACGTCGCTCGCGTTCGTGACGCCGGTCGACCGCTCGCAGCCTGACAGCGGCCCCAACAAGAGCGAGATGCAGAAGTTCCTGTCGCTGCTGCACGACACGAACGGCCTGGCCATCTGCACCAAGGACGGCGCGACGGTGCCCATCACCGTCTCGCTGGCGGGCGCCAACGTCAGCTTCGTGTACCCGACCGATCCCGTCTACACGCCGATCCTCTGCGGGATCGTGGGCGCACCCGCGCCGACCCACCTCGGGCTGTGCGACATCTTCGGCTACCAGAACGTGATGTCGCTGCTGCTCGACGTGCTCCTCGGCAAGGCCACGCTCACGGTCCGCGACCCCTGCCTCAACAAACTGATGACCTCCCCGCTCGCCAACCTCGTCGGCGGGGCCAACGCCTTCCTGCAGCAGCTGTCGGGCGTGCAGGGCTTCTCGCTCAACCCCGACCTGAGCGGGTTCGCGCGTCTGCTGTACTTCCGCACTCCGTACCCGGGGCTCCCGGCGGACACCAATCCTGCGAACAAGGTCACCTCGACGTTCCTCTCGGACACCATCAATCCCATCGAGTCCATGGTGTGTCCGCTGGCCTCCTTCACCGCGCCGGACGGGACCGTGTTCCCCCTGCGACAGTGCGCCACCGTCGACGCCGTGCTGCGCGCGCGCGATCCGGATGCGCTCTTCCCGGTCGACGAGCTCGGCTTCGTGCCCTCGCTGCAGCCGCTCGCCGCGGCCTTCGACGCCCACCAGGCGGCGCTGCTGTTCGCCAACCTGTTCGACACCCTGCACCTGCACTGGGGCTCGCCGCAGCAGACGACGCAGGAGTGCGACCCCACGCTGCCGCGGACGGACGGGCGGTGGTGCTCGCAGGACGGCCTGGTGAGGTACGAGCCGCTGCTGGCCGACGTCGTCAACGACACGCCGTTCGAGCGCATCCAGGCGCTGCTGCAGACGCTGTCGACCATCCAGGTGCCCCATTGCAACACCTACGATCCCGGCACTCACCTGTGCACGTCCACGACCACCATCGACGGCGTCCACGCCGTGGCCCAGGCGGCGGAGCTGATGTTCGACCCCGCGCGCACGCCCGGGCTCACCGATCGTCAGGGCAATACGCTGGCGCTCCGCAACGACGGCACACGGACGGACCCCATCGCGCCGATCGATCTGCTGGTGGACGCCTTCGACGGCATCGACACGGCGTTCGCGAGCTACGCCGCGCAGAACCCGGGCGACGCGAACCGCCAGTCGCTCTGGCTCGACGCGCGGTCGAGCTTCGTCGATACGTTCCTCGGCGTGAACGGGCAGGGCGCGCAGGCCCAGTTCCAGGACCCCACGCTGGTCACCATCCTGCCGACCATCCTCGACCTGGTGCGCACGCAGTCCTTCGCGCACTGTCCGGGACTCGCGCAGCCCTGCACCTGGGCGCGCCAGGATCTGACCAACTCTCTCGACGCCACGCTGTCCGGCCCCGCGTACGCGGCGGTGGTCGACCTGGTCGACGCGCTCCGGCAGGACCCGACGGCGCGGACCGAGCTGGAGCAGCTCCTCGGATACCTCATCGACGACGGCTCGGGGAACGACGCGCGCGTCGACACGCTGACCGCCGCGGCGGACATCCTCCAGGTGCTGCAGGACGACACTAACCTCCAGCCCCTCGAGCAGGTCCTGGCACTCGCCGCGGCGAGCCCCGTCACGGACGACCAGGGGAACGTCGTGCGGCGCGGTCTGGTCGACGCGGGGGTGCGGCTCCTGTCGCGGGTCTTCGAGCAGGAGCGGTTCGCCTTCAGCGCGTGCTGGACCACGCGCGATCCGAACCGTGTGCTGGGGCAGCTGATGACGAACATGGTCACGCCGCCGAGCGCCGCGAGCGCCTCGCCGTTCGAGACCCTCTCCGACGTCGTGGCCGACGTGAACCGCGCCAACCCTGCGCTGCAGACCAAGCTCGACTCCGGCGACTACGGGAACATCGCCAACGAGACGAGCGAGTTTCTGCTCGATTCCACCACGGGGCTAGAGCAGGTCTACGCCATCGTGCGCCAGGCGACCGATCCCTGACGGCGACGCGAACTCGCCAGGGGGCGAGAAGCGGGCGCGAGCCCGCGTCGCCTGGCTCAGCTCCTCGAAGGCCGGCTCCACGCAGGCTGCGAGCTCCCAGAGATCGGGCACGGCGTTGGCCGCGGCGTTGAAGCCGAAGTCGAGCGAGCCCATGTAGCTGAGCACCGTGATGTTCAGCCCCGCCCCTTCGAAGACGGGCCCCATGGGGTACGCCGCCACCAGCTCCGCCCCCGCGAGATAGAGAGGGAAAGGCGGCCCCGGGACGTTGGAGATGACCAGGTTGTGCACTGGCCGGTGCCGGTCCGCGAGCTTCATGCGCGCGTAGAGGCGCGCCGCGAGCGAGAACGTGGTGGGCGCGGCGAACTCCGCCCAGTTCTGCAGCATGTCGGCGCCGATGGCGTTGTGCTCTTCCTTGGCGCCACGCGTGACGCTCTGGATGGCGCGTAGCCGTTCCAGCGGATCGCGGATGTCGGTGGCCAGCGAGGTGAACATGGCCGAGACGCGGTTGCTGGAAGGGGCGGTCGAAGGCGTGGTGTCGCGCACCGAGATCGGGCACACCGCCAGCAGAGACTCGGCCGGGAGCTCGCCGTGGCCGAGCAGGTAGCGGCGGAGCGTCCCCGCGCACAGGGCGAGCACCACGTCGTTCACCGTGACGCCCGTAGCCCTGCGGATGGCCTTCACCTCGGCGAGCGGCACGCGGGCGAAGGCTGCGCTGCGGCGCGCGGTGATGGCCCCGTTGAAGCGCGTGCGGGGCGCGGTGAGGGGCGTCCCGCCGACCGCCGTGGCCGGGTCGCGCCGGCGCCGCACGACGTCGGCCACGGCGGTCACCGTGCGACGCGCCAGCTGCGCCATCTGCAGGGGCTGCCGCAGGCGCGAGCTCACCGCGTGGCGCACGAGCTCGGTCTCGCTCGGCACCGGCTCTGCCGGCGCCGGCGGGGCAGGAGGTGGCGTCGGTGCGTCTCGCTCGACGCTGAAGAGGTGCACCAGCAGCTCCGCGCCCGAGGCGCCATCGACCGCGCAGTGGTGCACCTTGGTCAGGAACGCAAAGCGACCGTCGGCCAGCCCCTCGATGACCCAGGCCTCCCACAGCGGCCGCGAACGATCGAGCGGGGTGCTGTTGATGCGCCCGCAGACCGCGGCCAGCTCGCGTGCTCCGCCCGGGGCCGGGCAGGAGATGCGGCGGACGTGGTGGATGATGTCGAAGTCGGGCTCTTCGATCCAGACCGGGTGGTGCAGATCGAAAGGGACACGCACCAGGCGCCGGTGGAACGGGGGCAGCAGGTGCAGGCGGCTGGCCACGAGATCCTGGATCTTCTCGAAGGAGTAGCCGCCCGGCATGCGGGTGGGGTCGAGCACCGCAGCGACCGACACGTGCATGTGCTGCACGGGGGTCTCGAAGTAGAGGAAGGTCGCGTCGAGGCCGGAAAGGCGTTCCATGTTCCGAATAGAACATGTTTCACTCCGGCCCGCGAGGGGTGGGGCTCAGAATGCCTGGAGACCGACGGTGGCCCCGGACAGACCGCTCGCGCCCGCGAGCCCCGGGCTGGTGCCGCCAGGTCCTCCGGCGCCACCCGTCCCCGGCTTGATGGTGTACTGGCCCAGGGTGCCGACGCCTCCCAGCGTCGCCACCCCGAGGGACGGCCCGCCATTGCCTCCCGCACCTCCGCCGCCCGGTCCGCCGCTCCCGCCGGGGCCGCCCAGACCACCGGCACCCGAGCTGTAACTGATGGCGCCGCACGTCTGCTGCGTGGCGCTCTGGAGGCCGGCGTCCAGGGTGGTGGCGCCCGAGGTCCCCGCCGCTCCCGCGCCTCCTGCCCCTCCGGTCCCTCCGTGTCCGCCCACGACGGTCACGTTCTGGAACACGGGCTGCGAGCCGACGATGAGCACGGCTACGGACGCGCCCCCCTGGCCTCCCCCCGAGCCGCCGCCGCCCGCGCACCCACCCGGCGCACCGCTGGCACCTTGACCGCCGAGCAGAGTCCCACAGCTGAAGCACGCCCGGATCCGCTTGGTCCCGCCCGAGCCCCCACCGCCCCCGCCCGTCCCGTTCGTGCCGCGGAGGCCGGCGGCTCCCGTCGAGCCCGTCCAGGCGCCGGTGGCGAAGCTCCCCATGGCATCGGCGGACGCCGTGCCGCCCTGCCCGGGTGCACCGTCGCCGCCAGGCGCACCGGCAGTCCCATCGCTCACGCCATCGCTGCCCACCAGGGGACATGCGCTGGGGCAGTCGCTGCTGCCTCCGCCTCCGCCATCGCCTCCGCTCGCCGGATCTCCGTCGGCCCCTCCGTTCCCGCCCGGGGTCGACTCGCAGTCGGTCGCCACGCCTCCCTCGCCACCGGAGGCATCGCAGGTCGTGCCCGTACCCGCGTCGCCGGGCACGCCCTGCGCTCCCGTGTTGCCCACGATGAGCGCGTTCGAAATCAGCAGCGCGTCGCCCGAGCTGGCAACCGAGAGCGCAATGCTCGGCGTCCCGCCGCCGGCCAGCGTGAGGTCGGGGCCTTCGATGGTGATGCCGTCCACCGTGGTGGCCGCGACCAGGCCGGTCGCCACGACGCTCGGCTGCTCGCTCGACGAAGCGACCACCGCAGTGTGCTCGGTCACGTCGCGGACCGAGAAGTCGACCGTGTAGCCGCCGTAGAGGGAGACCCCGTCGACCAGCTTCACCGACTCCTGGTAACGGCCCTCGGCGATCTTCACGACGCAGGGTGCGCCGACGCACGCCGAGGCCAGCGCGATGCCGGCGTCGATGGTCTGCACGGCGTCGCTCGGGGACGTCCCGGGCGCGAGGTCGGAGCCCGCGGTGGATACGTAGATCGCGGGCCCGGTGGGACCGGGATCCGGCCCGGCGTCCGCTCCGCCCTCGTCACCACCGTCCTGGGACGCCGAATATCCTGCCCCTGATCCCGCGCACGCCCCGGCGACACACGCCATCAGCACGATGCTCGAAGCGACGACCCATCCCGGGACACTCATGGCCCCCCTCCTCGTGTGTACAGCGAAGGGCGATATAGAACACGTTCTATCGAGGGGTACAAGACGGGGACCTTGCGCGATAGTGAAACAGGTTCTATGCCTCCTGAGCCACGAGGAGGCAGTCCGCCATGGGCATGACGACGCGCATCGTTGTCGACCGGGACCTGTGCGAGTCGAACGCCGTGTGCGTTCGCACCGCTCCGGACATGTTCGTCATCGACGAGGCCGACCGGATGCAGCTGCTGGTCGAGCGGCCGTCGCCCGAGCAGCTGGACGAGGCCAGGGCCGCCGTGAAGCGCTGTCCGCGGCGCGCGCTCTCGCTCGTCGAGGAGTGACCCTGCTCTAGAGCTTGAAGACGCGGATGGCGTTCTCGCGCAGGAACTTGGGCCACACAGTCTCCTTGAAGGGTACGTCGGGGAGCTCGCGGAAGATGCGCTCGAGGGTGAGGCCCATCGGGAAGTACCCCGCGTACATCACCTTGTCGGCGCCGCGCGTGTTGGCATAGTCGACGATGGCTCTGGGGTAGTGTCGCGGCGCGAAGGCGCTGGTCGAGTAGTAGAGGTTGGGCCACTTCAGCATCAGCTTCACCGCGAGATCGGTCCACGGCTCGCACCCGTGACGAGTCACCACGCGCAGCTCCGGGAAGAACCAGCAGACCTCGTCGAGCAGCGCGACGTCCTGCACGCCCATCGGCACACGGGGGCCGGGCACGCCGGCGCAGATGCAGATGGGGATGTCGAGCTCCACGCACTTCGCGTAGAGCGGGTAGTACTTCTTGTCGTTGATGGGCACCTGCGGGCAGAGCCCCGCCGGGAAGGCCGTGGCGGCCTTGACGCCGAGCTCCTCGTGGGCCCGCACCAGCGCCCGCACCCCCTCCATGCCCAGGTTGGGGTTCACCTCGAAGCTGCCGAAGAAGCGGTCGCCGTGGTCCTTCAGCGCGCGGCGCGCGTCGGCGTCCCCGATGCCGACGCCGATCATCGCGCGCTCGACGCCGTGCCGATCCATCTCGTCCAGGGCGATGCCCACGTAGTCGTCCGAGCGGCGCGTGGTGGGGACGTCCTTGAACATGTACTGGGCGGGGAACTCGAACTGCTCGCGGCTCTCGCGGTCGAGGAGCAGCGGCTTCAAGAACTCGTACTTGCTCCGGAAGTCGTCGCTCGGAATCTGGAGCATGAGGTCGACGGCGCGCAGACCGGGCGGGATGGGCATGAGGCCGATTGTACGCCTTGCGCGGCGGAGTGAAACATGTTCTATTCCGAGGCGCATGAGCACTGCGCGGGTCGTGCTGAGCGCGCCGTACGTCCTCGAGTACGTCTACCGTCGCAGCGTGGGCCCCGTGCTCGGACGCTTCCTCGCGGGGCTGCGAGACGGGCGCATCCTCGGGGCCCGGACGCCCGCGGGGCGCGTGCTCGTCCCGCCCGCGGAGTACGACCCGGAGACCAGCGAGCCGGTGGGCGACCTGGTCGAGGTCGGCACCGCGGGCGTGGTCACCACCTGGACCTGGGTCGAGGCGCCGCGGACGCGCCACCCTCTCCAGCAGCCGTTCGCCTGGGCCCTCATCAAGCTCGACGGCGCCGACACACCGATGCTGCATGCCGTGGACGCCGGCTCCCGCGACGCGATGAGCACCGGGATGCGTGTGCGCGTGCGCTGGCGGGCCGAGCGGACCGGGGAGATCGGCGACATCGCCTGCTTCGAGCCGGAGGCCCGGTCGTGAGCGACCCCGTCCGGCGCATCAAGACGCCCGTTCGCCTCGAGTACACCGTGGAGGCCGGGCGGACGCTGTCGCGCTTCCTCGCCGGGCTCGTGGAGGGGCGGATCCTGGGGCGCCGCTGTCCAGGGTGCCGCAAGGTCTACGTGCCGCCGCGGGGGGCGTGCCCCACCTGCGCCCTGCCGCCCGAGGAGGAGGTCGCGGTGGCCGACACCGGCACCGTGACCACGTTCTGCATCGTCAACGTGCCCTTCGAAGGGCAGACCATGAAGCTGCCCTACGTCTACGCCAGCGTGCTGCTCGACGGCGCGGACATTCCGCTGCTGCACCTGGTGAACGCGCCGGCCCAGACGGCTCGCATGGGCATGCGCGTGAGGGCCGAGTGGGTTGCGCCGGGCGAGCGCCGCCCGACGCTGGAGAGCATCCGTTGGTTCTCGCCGAACGGCGAGGATGACGCGCCCTTCGAGTCCTACCAGGAGCACCTCTGATGGGGATGCGCGACGTCGCGGTGGTCTCGTTCGCGCGGCGGGTCGAGCCTCGCTTCGAGCTCGACGAGGTGGAGATGCTCGCGCCGTGCATCGCCGAGGCCCTGGCCGCTGCCGGGCTCGAGCGGCGCGACGTCGGATTCACGGTCTCGGGGAGCTGCGACTACCTGCAGGGCCGCCCCTTCTCCTTCGTCACCACGCTCGACGCGGTCGGCGCGTGGCCGCCCATCCGCGAGTCGCACGTGGAGATGGATGGCGCCTGGGCCCTCTACGAGGCGTGGGTCGCCCTCCAGCACGGAGACATCGATGTCGCGCTGGTCTATGCCTTCGGTCGCTCGACCCAGGGGGACCTCGCGGAGATCCTCGGCGCCCAGCTCGACCCGTACTGCGTGGCGCCGCTCGGCATCGACGCCACGAGCCTCGCCGCCCTGCAGGCGCGCGCGATGCTCGACGCGGGGCGATGCACCGAGCGCGACATGGCCACGGTCGCCGCCCGGGCACACGGAGAGGACGCCGGCGTGCTCCTCGCGAGACCCTATGTCGCCGCTCCCCTTCGCCAGCACGACTGCGCGCCTCCGGCGGACGGCGTGGCTGCGGTGGTCCTCGTCGCCGGCGACCGCGCGCGCGCGTGCAGCGCTCGCCCCGCCTGGATCCGCGGCATCGATCACCGCGTCGAGCCCCACGCCCTGGGGACGCGCGACCTCACGCGCTCGCGCTCGGTGGAGATCGCAGCGGAGAAGGCCGGGGTCGGCGCGCGCCCCGTCGATGTCCTCGAGCTCGATACCCCCTTCTCGCACCAGGAGCTCCTGGTTCGCGAGGCGCTGGGGCTGCGCGACTCGAAGGGGGTGGTGAACCCATCCGGCGGACCGCTGGCGGCGTGGCCGTACATCGTCTCGGGCCTGCTCCGCATCGGCGAGGCCTCGCGGCGGATCCATGCCGGAGAGGCCTCGCGCGCGGTCGCGCACGCGACCTCGGGCCCATGTCTGCAGCAGAATCTGGTGTGTGTCCTGGAGGCGGACTAGATGGCCCAGCCCTGCGCCGTCATCGGCATCGGTCAGACGAAGCACGCCGCCAAGCGCGAGGACGTCTCCATCCCCGGCCTCGTGCGCGAGGCTGCCATGCGCGCGCTCGACGACGCCGAGCTGCGCTGGAGCGACATCGACGCCGTGGTCATCGGCAAGGCCCCCGACATGTTCGAGGGGGTGATGATGCCCGAGCTGCTCCTGGCCGACGCGCTGGGCGCGACGGGCAAGCCCATCCTCCGCGTGCACACCGCGGGGAGCGTCGGGGGCTCGACGGCCATCGTCGCGGCGCACCTCGTCCAGGCCGGCGTCCACCAGCGCGTGCTCACCGTGGCCTTCGAGAAGCAGTCCGAGAGCGACGCGATGTGGGCCCTCTCGCCCAAGTACCCGTTCCAGCCGCCGCTGATGGCGGGGGCCGGCGGGTTCTTCGCGCCGCTGGTGCGGGCGTACATCAAGCGCTCGAACGCCCCGGCCGACGTGGGGGTGATGGTGGCCGTCAAGGACCGCAGGAACGCGCTGCGCAACCCCTATGCGCACCTGCACATGCCCGACGTCTCGCTCGAGTCGGTGAAGGCGTCGCCCATGCTGTGGGACCCCATCCGCTACCTGGAGACCTGCCCTTCGTCCGATGGCGCGTGCGCGATGGTGCTCGGCGGCAGCACGGCGGCGAAGCGCTCCCCGCGCCCGCCCGCGTGGGTGCGGGGGACGGCGGTGCGCAGCGAGCCCACCCACTTCGCCGGACGCAACCAGGTCGATCCTCGCGCCGGGCGCGACTGCGCAGCCGACGTGTACCGGCAGGCGGGCATCCGCAACCCCAGGGAAGAGCTCGACCTTGCCGAGCTCTACGTCCCCTTCAGCTGGTTCGAGCCCATGTGGCTGGAGAACCTCGGCTTCGCGGCCGACGGCGAGGGGTGGCGCATGACCGTGGAGGGCGCCACCGCGATGGACGGCGACCTGCCCATCAACCCCTCTGGCGGCGTCCTCTCCTCCAACCCCATCGGCGCGTCGGGGATGCTCCGCTTCGCGGAGGCGGCGCTCCAGGTCCGGGGCATGGCCGGGGAGCGCCAGATCGAGGGCGCGAAGCTCGCGCTGGGGCACGCCTACGGCGGGGCCTCTCAGTTCTTCGCGATGTGGATCGTCGGGCGCGACCCGGCCTGAGGGGGACCATGGAATTCAACATCGCAGACCTCTTCGAGAGCATCGCCGACAGCATTCCCGACCGGCTGGCCCTGGTGTCGGGCGAGCAGCGGCAGACGTTCGCCGAGCTCGACGCGCGCGCCAACCGCCTCGCCCACGCGCTGCGCGAGCGCGGCATCAAGGCCGGCGACCACATCGGCCTCTACCTCTACAACGGACACCCGTTCCTCGAGGCCATGCTCGCCTCGTTCAAGCTCCGCGCGGTGCCCGTCAACATCAACTACCGCTACGTCGAGGAGGAGCTGGCCTACCTCTTCACCAACGCCGACCTCGCGGCCCTCTTCGTGGAGCGCGAGATGCTGCCGCGCGCGGCCGCGGTGCGGGCCCGGGTCCCGACGCTGCACACGTTCATCGTGGTCGACGACGGCCCCCCCGGCGCGGTCGACGCCGACACCCTCTCCTACGAGCCCCTGCTCGCGGCGTCCTCGCCCGAGCGACGCTTCGAGCCGCGCTCGGGTCGCGACCACTACATCATCTACACGGGCGGCACGACGGGGATGCCCCGCGGCGTCGTCTGGCACCACGAGGACGTCTTCTTCGCAGGCCTGCAGGGCGGCAACGCGGGGGGGGATCCGATCCAGAGGCCCGAGGAGCTGGGGCCGCTCGTGGCCAGCAAAGAGGAACCCCTCACCTTCCTCCCTGCCGCGCCGTTCATCCACGGGGCCGCGCAGTGGGCGGCCATCATCGGGTGGTTCGGGGGCGGCAAGGTCGTGCTGTCTCCGGGACGGAGCTTCGACGGGCGCGCCATCTGCCGCCTCATCGAGCGCGAGAGGGTCAACACGCTGACCATGGTGGGCGACGCCATGGCGCGCCCCCTGGTCGAGGCGCTGCGCGAGCGCGAGTACGACACGTCGTCGCTCGTCGTCATCGCCTCGGCCGGCGCGGTCCTGTCCGACTCCATCAAGGACGAGCTGCAGGAGCGGCTCCCCGACGTGATGATCCTGAACAACTTCGGCGCCACCGAGACCGGACACCAGGGCATGGTCGGGTTCGGCGAGGCGTCGGGCGGCAAGCCGACCTTCGCCATGGACGACAGCAACACGGTCCTGGGCGAGGACCTCCGCCCCATCGCCCCCGGGTCCGGCACGATCGGCCGGCTGGCGCGCCGGGGGCGCCTGCCGGTCGGCTACTACAAGGACCCCGAGAAGACGGCGGCCACGTTCGTCACGGTCGACGGCGAGCGGTGGGTGATCCCCGGCGACCTCGCCACCGTCGAGGAGGACGGCCGCATCACGGTCTTCGGCCGCGGCGCCGTGTGCATCAACTCGGGCGGCGAGAAGGTCTTCCCCGAGGAGGTCGAGGCGGCGCTCAAGGCGCACCCGGGCGTGGCCGACGCGGTCGTCGTGGGCGTGCCCGACGACAAGTGGGGGCAGCGCGTCGCCGCCGTCGTGCAGCCACGCGCGGGCGCCGACGTGACCCTCGCCGCCCTCGACGCACACTGCCGGACACGCATCGCGGGCTACAAGGTCCCGCGGCAGCTGGCGCTGGTCCAGCACCTGGTCCGGCACCCGAGCGGCAAGCCCGACTACCGGTGGGCGGCCGAGGTGGCGCGTACCGGAAGGACCTGAGGGGGCGAGAGAGGCGAAATGTACATCGACTACACCCCCACCGAGCGAGCCCTGGTCGAGGAGCTCCGCGCGTACTTCGCGCGCGTGGTCACCGACGCCGTGCTGGAAGAGGTGGCCGGCACCGAGGGCGGTGGCCCGCTCTACACCCGCGCGCTCCGGCAGATGGGCGCCGACGGCTGGCTCGGGATCGGCTGGCCCAGGGAGTTCGGCGGACAGGGACGCCCGGCCATCGAGCAGTACATCTTCTTCGACGAGGTCCAGCGCGCGGGCTTCCCCATCCCCTTCCTGACCCTCTGCACGGTCGGCCCCACGCTGATGAAGTACGGGACCGACGAGCAGAAGGCGCGCCTGCTGCCCCCCATCCTCCGCGGCGAGCTGCACTTCGCCATCGGCTACAGCGAACCCAGCGCGGGCACGGACCTCGCGTCGCTGCGCACGCGGGCGGTGCGCGACGGCGACGACTACGTCATCGACGGGCAGAAGGTCTTCACCAGCCTCGCGGAGTACGCCGACTACATCTGGCTCGCCGTCCGCACCGACCCCGAGGCGCCGCGTCACAAGGGCATCTCGATCGTGATGGTGGACACCAGGTCCAAGGGGTTCTCGCTGTCGCCCATCCACACGCTCGGCGGCAACCGCACCAACGCCACGTACTACGAGGGTGTGCGGGTGCCCGTGTCGGCGCGCGTCGGGCGCGAGAACGAGGGGTGGAAGCTCATCACCACGCAGCTGAACCACGAGCGCGTCGCGCTCTCCGCACCGGGGCCCGTGGCGCGCTTCGTCGAGGAGACCACCGCCTGGGCCCGCGAGACGAAGACCGGCGACGGGCGGCGGGTCATCGACACGCCGTGGGTGCAGGCGAACCTGGCCCGGGCGCGCGCGCACGTCGACGTGCTTCGCCTCCTCACCTGGAGGCAGGCCTGGAACATCGACCAGGGCAAGCTCGACGCGGCCGAGTCCTCCACCGTGAAGGTCTTCGGCAGCGAGTCGTTCATCCGCATCTACGGCTGGCTGCTCGAGGTGCTCGGCCAGGAGGGGTACCTGAAGGACGGCTCGCCGGGAGCGCGGCTGCGGGGGCGCGTCGAGCGGTACTACCGCACCTCGATCGTGCTCACGTTCGGCGGCGGGGCGAACGAGGTGCAGCGCGACATCATCGCGATGGCCGGGCTGGGGATGCCGCGGGCACCGCGATAGGAAGGAACGTCGATGGACTTCTCGTTCACCGAAGCACAGGGCGCCGTCGCCGGGCTGGCGAGGCGGATCTTCGACGAGCGGCTCAACCCCGCGTCGCTCAAGGCGATCGAGGCCGAGGCCGAGCGCTTCGACCGGAAGCTCTGGGGCGAGCTCGCGCAGGCCGGGCTCCTGGGGACGGGGGTGCCCGAGGCGCACGGCGGCTCCGGCCACGGGCTGCTGGAGGTCTGCTCGCTGCTGGAGGAGGCCGGGGCGGCGGTGGCACCCCTGCCCTTGTGGGAGACGCTGGTCCTCGGCGCGATGACCGTCGAGCGCTTCGGCGACGGCGCGCAGCAGGCCCGTCTGCTCGCGCGCGTCGCGAGCGGCGACTGCATCTTGACGGCGGCTCTGGCGGAGCCGGACGGCAGCGATCCGGTCCGGGTCCGGACGACGGCGCGAATGAACGGCGGCTCGTGGCGGCTCGACGGCGTGAAGACGTGCGTCCCGGCGGCGGCGCTCGCCGAGCGCATCGTGGTGCCCGCCGGGACCGGGGGGAGCTCGCTGGGCCTCTTCCTGGTGGACCCGCGCGCCGCGGGCGTGAAGCTCGAGCGGCAGATCGCCACCACCGGGGACGTGCAGTACCGGATGTCGCTGGACGGAGCGCACGTCGCGAACGAGGACGTGCTCGGCGATCCGTCGTGCGGCGGGGCGATGCTGGACTGGCTGCTGCCGCGCGCGACGGTGGCCCTGTGCGCGATGGAGCTCGGCGTGGCCAGCCGCGCGCTGAGGACGACGGCGACGTACACGTCGAGCCGGCAGCAGTTCGAGCGCCCCATCGCCACGTTCCAGGCCGTCGCGCAGCGCGCCGCGGACGCCTACATCGACGTGGAGTCGATCCGGGTGACCACCTGGCAAGCCGCGTGGCGTCTGTCGGAGGGGCTGGCCGCGGGCGAGGCCGTGGCCGTCGCGAAGCTCTTCGCCGCCGAGGCCGGTCATCGCGTGGTGTACGCCGCGCAGCACCTCCACGGGGGGATGGGCTTCGACGTGGAGTATCCTCTCTACCGCTACTACCTGCGCTCCAAGCAGATCGAGCTGACGCTGGGCAACGCCAGCGAGCACCTCACACGCCTGGGGCAGATGCTGGCACGCGAGTAACGTCGTCAGGCGTTGAGCGTGGCGGCGACGGGCTCGGTGCCGTCGACGTAGAACTGCTTGCACCAGCGGCGGAACACGCCGATCGGCCCGTCGCCCTCGGCCAGGAGCGGCGGGCTGACGTAGACCTTGTTCTCCCAGATCGGGATGTCCTGCCCGAGCTGGCGCTCGATCTCCCGGATGAACGCTGCCCCCACGGTGCTGGTCGCGTCGCCGCTGGGCAGCTTCTTCACCGTGAAGGAGAAGCGCACGTCGACGTACTCGTCGTCGATGGGGGTGATGCTCGCGAGCAGCAGCGTCTCCACGATGCCGGTGAAGCGCGTCAGCGCGTAGCCGAAGCCGTGGCTGATGCTCTCGACCTGCCCCTTCACCTTGCCCATGGGCGTCTTCATCAGCGTGTCGGAGACGACGCGCAGCACGTGTCCCTCGACCACCGCGCGCGACGTCGGCATCTCCAGCGTCCCGTGCACGTAGTGGAAGTGCGCCGAGTCGACGGCGTTCTCCGCCATCTCCTGGTTGTGGGTGCGGATCTTCCAGCGGCGGTTCTCGTACGGCGTCCAGTCCGCGGCGCCGTACTCGGGAACGGGCGCGATGTCCCAGAGGGGCGGCTGGCCGCCCAGGTGGTGCCACACCAGGATGAGGCCGTTGACGTCCTTCACGTGCCAGGGCTTGACCCGCGCCTTGGGCGGGATGCGCGCGGAGTAGGGGACCTCGACGCACTGACCGCTCCCGTCGTAGCGCCACGCGTGGAACGGGCAGCGCACGCACCCGTCCTTGACCGTGCCGCCGTAGCCCAGGTGCGCGCCCATGTGGGGGCAGTGCGCGTCGAGCACGTGCACCTCGCCCGCCTCGGTGCGAAAGAGCACGAGATCGCGCCCGAAGTACTTCAGCGGGAGCACGCCGCCGGGCTTCACCTCGTCGGAGTAGGCGACCTGGAACCAGCCGTTGGGGTAGCGGGGGAACGGGAAGCGACTCACGCTCATCGCGATTTCTCCGGCTTGTCGTCGTCGATGCCGCGGTCGAGGATGACGGCGATCCTTCGCATCTGCTCGACCGCCTCGTTCACGCTCACCAGGCCCGCCGACCACCCGACGAGCGCCGCGAACCAGAACTGCTGCAGGGCGAAGGCCATCATCGCCTCCTTCTTGGAGGGGGGCGCCGCCTTGGCGTCGGTGTACCCCAGCCGGCCGACGCCGCGCATCGCCGCGATGATGAGCCCCGTGATGCGCTCCTGGTAGGCGGCCACCTTCTGCGCGACCTCGGGCTCGCCCGAGGCCATGGCGCGCAGGACGGCGCGCGCGTACTTGGGCTTGCGCGTGAGGCCGCGGGTGATGATGCCGAAGAAGTTGGACACGCGCTCGATGCGGTTGGGCCCGGCCGCGGGCTTGGCCTCCATGCGGCGCTCGAGCATCTCCGCCTCGCGATCGAGGGCGGCGGTGAGGATGTCCTCCTTGCTGCGGAAGCTCTTGTAGAGCGTGCCCAGGGCGACGCCGGCCTTGGCGGCCACGTCGCGCTGGCGGACGTTGTCGAACCCGCCCTCTTCGGCCAGGGCCACGGCCACGTCGAGGATCTTGTCTCTTCGTGCCTTCACAGGGGGCGACTCTAGCTCATTGCGGCCCCGAGTGAAACATGTTTCACTTTTTGCTCGGTGGTGATGGACGCGTTCCGCGACGAGGTCAGGAGGTGGCTCGAGGAGAGCTGCCCGCCGTCGATGCGCACGCCGCCGACCGACGGGGACGACGGCGTGTGGGGTGGCAAGAAGACACCGCCCACCGACCCGGACGCGCGGCTGTGGCTCGAGCGCATGGCCGGACGAGGCTGGACCGCGCCCACCTGGCCGCGCGAGTACGGCGGCGGCGGCCTCACCGAGGAGCAGGCGAAGATTCTGCGCGAGGAGATGCAGCACCTCGGCTGCCGGCTGCCGCTGAAGAGCATGGGCCTGTGGATGCTGGGGCCCGTGCTCCTCAGGTACGCCACCGAGGAGCAAAAGCGCGAGCACCTGCCGCGGATCGTGCGCGGCGAGGTGCGGTGGTGCCAGGGCTACAGCGAGCCCGAGGCCGGGTCGGACCTGGCGGGCCTGCGCACGCGCGCGGTCCTCGACGGCGACACGTACGTGGTGGACGGCCGGAAGATCTGGACGTCGCACGCCCACCTCTCCGACTGGATGTTCTGCCTCGTGCGGACCGATCCCGACGCGCCCAAGCACCAGGGCATCAGCTTCCTCCTCATCGACATGGAGACGCCGGGCATCAGCACGCGCCCCATCCGCCTCATCAGCGGCGCGTCGCCCTTCTGCGAGACGCTCTTCGAGGGCGTGCGGGTGCCTGCGCGCAACGTGGTCGGCGCCCTGCACCGGGGCTGGGAGGTGGCCAAGGCGGTCCTCGAGCACGAGCGCACGCTGATCTCGGCGATGCGCGACGCCCGCTCGAACGAGGGTGACTCGCTGGCGGACGTGGCCCGCGCCTACGGAGCGCTGTCCGACCCGCTGACCCGCGACCGCATCGCGCAGCTGGAGATCGACCTGCTCGCCAACCGCCTCACCATGCAGCGCGCCGGCACGGGCGCGGCGTCGTCGGTGCTCAAGCTGTACGGCACGGAGGTGAGCAAGCGCCGCTACGAGCTGCTGGTCTCCATGACCGGGTACCGCGGCCTCGGCTGGGCGGGCGACGAGTTCGATGGCAAGGAGCTGCACCGGACGCGCGCGTGGCTGCGGTCGCGCGCCAGCTCGATCGAGGGCGGGACGTCCGAGATCCAGCTCAACATCATCGCCAAGCGCGTGCTCGGTCTGCCGGAGTGATGGACGTGACCCGCGCGAGCCTCGAGGAGCAGGAGTCCATCCGCCAGTCCGCCCGGGCGTTCGTGCGCGAGCACGCGCCGGTCGCGCACTTCCGCGCGCTGCGGGACGCGGGCGACACGCTCGGCTTCTCGATGGACCTGTGGCTGGAGCTGGGCAAGCTGGGAATGGCCGGCCTGGTCGTGCCCGAGCGCTGGGGCGGCGCCGGCCTGGGCCACGCCGAGCTGGGGCTGGTGGTGGAGGAGCTGGGGCGCAACCTGGTGCCGACGCCGATGCTGGCCAACGTGCTCGGCGCCGGGGCGGTCGCGCTCGCGGGGAGAGACGCGCTGCGGGACGTGGTCCTGCCCGGGGTCTGCACCGGCGAGCGCGTGATCGCGCTGGCGGGGGACGAGGGCGTTCGCTTCGCGCCGTACGTCGTGTCGACCCGCGCGGAGCGGCGCGGGTCGGGGTGGATGGTGAGCGGCGAGAAGTCGTTCGTCCTCGACGGGTACGCGGCCGGCTCGTTCGTCGTCGTGGCGCGGACGTCGGGGGCGCCGGGCGAGCGCGACGGGCTCACGCTGGTGCACGTGCTCGCGGATCAGCCGGGGGTGACGACCACGTCGCTGCAGATGGTCGACGCGCGCAGCGCCGCGCGGGTGCGGTTCGACGAGGCGCCGGCGGAGGCCGACGACCTGCTGGGAGAGGTCGGGCGCGGCGCGGAGGTGCTCGACCGGGTGCTGGAGCGCGGGACGGCCGTGCTGGCGGCGGAGATGCTGGGAGGGATGCAGGAGGCGCTCGACCGGACGCTCGCCTACCTGAAGACGCGCAAGCAGTTCGGGGTGCTCATCGGGTCGTTCCAGGCGCTGAAGCACCGCGCGGCGTGGATGTTCTGCGAGGTGGAGCTCACGCGCTCGCTGGTGGCCGAGGCCCTCCGCGCGGTGGACGCGGGGAGAGACGACGCGCGCGAGCTGGTGAGCGCGGCCAAGGTGAAGGCGACCGAGACCTACCGGCTGGTCACCAACGAGGCCGTGCAGATGCACGGCGGGATCGGCGTGACCGACGAGGAGGACGTGGGGCTGTACCTGAAGCGAGCGCGGGTCGCGGGCGAGATGCTGGGCGACGCGGGGTACCACCGCGACGCGTTCGCGAGGGCGAAGGGGTACTAGGCGCGGGCGCGGGCGCGGGCGCGGGCGCGAAGGCGAGACGCCGCGGGACGGCGCTCGCCTTCGCATTCGACGAGCGTCAGCGCACGTTCGCCCTTCGCAGCTGCCGACCCAGGTCCCGGTCATGCGCCTCGATCTGCACCACCACCGGCCTGAGCCCCTCGAGCTCCTCGACGATGACATCGTAGATCCGCAACATGGTCCTTCTCCTCCGCCCCGCGTGATCTCGCGGAGGCGACCCGCCGGAGCACGGCGCCACGCTGGAAGAGCCGAGCGAGCCCTCCGTGGGTTCTCTCACCAGGTTCCTTGCTCGGCGAGATGCTTCAGCGTGCCATCGTGCTCGCGCAGTTCAAGGACGCCTTCGGCGCCGCTCCCAGGAGGGAGCGGCCCTTCGCGGCCTGGACGGCCGCTCCGGGTCCTTGAGCTGCGCTGCGCGCGATGGCCCCGGGGTGGCATCCGCTCGGCGCACGGGGCGCGGAGCATACAAGGAGCTACCCATGCTGCGAATCCACGACGTCATGCTCGATGCCATCTCCACGCTGCGACCCATCGTACGCGCCATCGAGCGGCACGATAGAGACCTCGCTTCTCAGCTGAAGCGCGCCGCCAGCAGCGTCGTGCTCAACCTCTCCGAGGGCAGCGGCTCCTTCGGCGGCATGCGGACGCAGCGCTACCGTACCGCGCTCGGCTCCGCGAGGGAGACGCTCTCCTGTCTCCTCGTCGCCCAGCGGTTCGGCTACGTCGACGCCGTCCCCGACCCCCTCGTCGCCACCATGAACCGCGTCATCGGCACCCTCGTCCGCGTCGCCGCCTGATCCCCCTTGCGCCTTCGCCCGCGCTCACGCAAGTGAGACACGGCGCGGGCGCGGCCCCTACCGCGCCCACCCCATGCTCTCGCCGATGCTCTTCAGCGCGTGCGTCAGCGCGTCCTGGTCGCTCGACGCGAAGAGCACGTCACGCACCCCGAACAGATCGTACCTCCACCTCGCCCGCTCCTGGTTGCTGGTGACCACCACGCGGACCGAGCCCCCGTCCGGCTGATCGCGCAGCCAGGTGAGCAGATCCAGCGCGACCGGCCCGAGGACGTCCGCGTTCATCACGATGACGTCGGGCCACTTGGTGATCTCCACGGTCGCCTCGGCCGCGCTCCGGGCCACGTCCAGCGTGGTCGCCATCTCCCCCGCCGCAGCCTTCACCGCGTTCGTGAGCCGCGCGAGGCGGCCCGCGTCGTCGTCGACGAGGAGGATCCTCAGGAGCGCGCCGGCCAGGCTGCTCGTGGCGGGCCGCGCGACCTGGCGCGGCATGGCGACGGCGCTCGGCCGGAGGAGGAGGTTCGCCGCGGCCTTCTCCAGCGCGCGCGCGAAGCCCTCGCCGTTCGGGTAGCGCGCGGCCGGGTCCTTCTGCAGCGCGCGCCCCAGCGGGACGTCGAGCGGCTCGAGCTCCGGGCGCAGCGACGAGAGCGCCGGCGGCGGCGCCGACAGGTGCTGCTGCCAGACCTCGCGCATGTCGCGCGCCGTGAAGGGCGGCGTGCCGGTCAGCACCTCGAAGGCCGTGCACCCGAGCGCGTAGACGTCGGTGCGCGGGGAGATGGCGTCGCTGTCCAGCACCACGTCCCGCGACTGCTCCGGGGCCATGTAGGACGGCGTGCCGCTGCGCATCGTCTTGGCGTCGCTGCCGGGCCTCGGCTGGTGCACGAGGCCGAAGTCGATGACGATGGGGCGCCCCGTGTCCTGCTCCACCAGGATGTTGCCCGGCTTCACGTCGCGGTGCACCAGGCCCTTCTCGTGCGCCGCCGCGAGGCCCATCCCGATGCGCGAGAGCACGGTGATGGCGCGGCCCACGGGCGGCGTCTCGCCGTGCTCCTCGTACTGCGCCAGGATCGCGTCGAGCGGCAGGCCGGCCACGAACTCCATGGCGAAGTACAGCGAGCGCCCGTGCGAGCCCGCCGCGTACACCTGGACCACGTTCTCGTGGCGTATCGTCGCCAGCGCCCGCGCCTCGCGGCGGAAGCGCTCGACCATGCCGGGATCGCGCGCGTACATCGGCGCGATGACCTTCAGCGCCACCTCGCGCCCTAGGCCCACGTCGCGCGCGCGGTACACGATGCCCATCGTGCCGCGCCCGATCTTCCTCTCGACCTCGTAGCGGTCGTCGATCACCATCGGCGGCTCCGCCACCCACGCGCGCCCCCCGCAGGCCAGGCAGGCCTCGACCTCGTCGTTCTCCACGGCGGAGCACTCGCGGCAACGCTTCATCTCGTGCCCTCGAGGATACCAGCGTATCCTCTCGTCGCATCATGGACCGAAAGGACGCGGCCGCCGCCGGCGAGGGGACCACGGTCCCGGGCAGCCACAGCGCCGTCTCCGTCCCGCGGCTGCAGATCATCGTCGAGACCGAGGGCGCGGAGCCGGCCCGGCGCGAGGTCGTGCTCGACGACGACTGCTTCCGCATCGGCTCCCACCCGAGCAACGACCTGGTCATCGCCGATCCCCGCGTCTCGCGCTTCCACTGCCGCATCGAGCGCGAGACGTCGGCCTGGAGCGTCTCGGACGCCGGCTCGCTCAACGGCACCCACGTCTGCGGCATCCGCGTGAAGCAGGCGGAGCTCCGGATGCCCGAGTGCACCATCGAGCTCGGCAACTCGGTCCTGCGCGTGCGCGAGCTGCCGTCGACCGCGCGCGCCATCGGGACCCGGCGCGACGCCCTCGGCGCCATCCACGGCCGGGCGCCGGTGATGCAGAAGCTCTTCGACGTCATCGAGCGCGTCGCCAGGACCGACGCGAACGTGCTCATCGAGGGCGAGAGCGGCACGGGCAAGGAGCTGGTCGCCAGCGAGATCGTCAGCCGCGGCGCGCGCGACAGCCGGCCTTTCGTGGTGGTCGACTGCGGCGCCGTCTCCCCCAGCCTCATCGAGAGCCAGCTGTTCGGGCACGCCCGCGGCGCCTTCACCGGGGCGGACCACGACCGCGCCGGCGCCTTCGAGGCCGCCGACGGCGGCACCGTCTTCCTCGACGAGATCGGCGAGATGCCGCTCGACATGCAGCCCAAGCTGCTGCGCGCGCTCGAGGCCCGCGAGGTGCGGCGGCTCGGCGAGTCGAAGGCGCGCAGGGTCGACGTGCGCATCATCGCGGCCACCAACCGGCACCTCGAGCGCGAGGTGAACCACCGGCGGTTCCGGGAGGATCTCTACTTCCGCCTCTCGGTGGTCACGGTGCGGGTCCCGCCCCTGCGCGAGCGGCTCGAGGACCTCGAGCTCCTGACGCAGACGTTCCTGCGCGCGCTCGGCGCGACCGAGAAGAGCTACCTCTTCACGCCCGCGGTGATGGAGACGCTGGCCGAGCACGACTGGCCGGGGAACGTGCGCGAGCTGCGCAACTACATCGAGCGCGCCATCGTGCTCGACGCGGTGCTCCCGGCGGCGCCCGAGGACGCCGGGGCCGACGGGCCTCCCTCGGCGCACCAGGAGGCGGCGGCTCCGATCGATCTCGACGTCCCCTTCAAGGACGCCAAGGACCGGCTCATCAGCGGCTTCGAGCGCAGGTACCTCACCGCGCTGCTCGCGTGGTCGGGCGGCAACGTGAGCCGCGCCGCGCGCCGCGCCGGGATGGACCGGATGAACCTGCACCGCCTGGTGCAGCTCTACGGGATACCGGCGGGGCGCGCGCTGCGGGACTGAGCCGTCACGCCTGCTTCCGCTGGCCCAGCCAGGGGACGCGGCCCTCCATCAGCCCGTCCAGCATCGACTGCATCGTCGCCTCGACCTCGTCGTAGCAGCGGCGGAGGACCGCGGGGTCCGAGGCGTCGCGCGGGGAGAGCTCGGGCCACGCGATGGGGGCCCCGAAGGCGACCGTGGTCTGCGCGGGCAGCGGGAGGTACGGGAGCAGGCCCGTGGTCACGCCCCAGGGGACGGCGACCATGATCGGGCACACGAACGTCCGCGCCCACCAGTGCATGTGGAGGAGCTTGGCCAGACGGTCGCCGCGCGTCAGGACGATCATCTGCTCGTGGGTGCCGGCGCTGACGACCGGGACGATGGGGACGCCGGCGCCGAGGGCGAGCCGGAGGAAGCCCTTCCGGCCGCCGAGGACGACGCGACCGCGGGCGCTCCACGGGCGGAAGCAGTCGAGGTCGGAGCCCGGGTACACGAGCACGATGTCGCCCTGCGCCAGGGCCCGCTGCGCGCTGTCGTGCCCGGCCCTCATGGCCCCCAGCTGGAGCGCGTAGCGGCGCAGCATCGCATCCTTGAAGAGGAAATCGTGCGCGAGCGAGTAAACCGCGCGCGAGGGGCCGAAGTGGTCCCAGATGGCGAGCGTGGTGAAGAAGGCGTCGGTCGGCAGGAGCCCGCCGTTGTGGTTGCCGACGAGGAGCACCGGCCCCTCCGCGGGCACGTTCTCCACGCCGCGCAGCTCCAGACGGAAGTAGTGGCGGCCGATCACGCGGGTCATGTCCATGACCAGGCGCACGAATTCGGGATCGCGCCGGGTCGGATCGGCGGACGGGAGGTCGCGCTTGTGACGGGCCAGCGCGTAGCGGAGGAACTTCTCGACGAGGGCGGGGGGATTGAAGAAGTCGACCCGGTCGCGGAGGGGCATCAGCGCCGAGGCGCGCTGCAGCCACACGCGCAAGTCGTGCGCGGCCAGAAGGAAATCTCGCTCGTTTCCCATCACGGCCCGTTGCATGCAACGTCGGTGCTCGTCCTCTCTGCTCTGACGCAGTGCATGGATGAAGGGAAAACCCTCATGAGCTCCGAGCGTGAACACCTGTCGCCGGTCGACGCGGCCTGGTACCGGATGGACGAGCACGGCGATCCCGCCGACATCGGCAGCGTCATGCTCCTCGACGGTCCGATGGACGAGGCGCGCGTGCGCGCGACGATCGCGGACCGGCTGGGACCGCACAAGCGCTTCCACCAGCGGGTCGTCGACTCCAGGCACCACCTGCTGCCCTCCTGGGAGGACGAGCCGGGCTTCTCCTTCGACGCGCACATCGACGCGCGCACGCTGGAGGCTCCGACCGACGCGGCGCTGCAGGAGCTCCTCTCGGAGCTGATGAGCGCGCCGCTCGACTTCGACCGCTCGCCCTGGCGCCTCACGCTCATCCACGGCGTGGAGGGCGGCTCGGCGCTCTTCTCGCACGTCCACCACTGCATGGGCGACGGCTTCGCGCTGCTCGACATGCTCATCGGGATGGCCGACCGGGACGACGCCCCGCCCGAGCCCGTGGCCCTCGAGCCCGAGCCCGACTGGATCGTCCAGGCCCGGCGCGTCGCGCACGATCTCCCGGCCGGGGCGATGTCGCTCGGGCACCTGCTCCTCCTGCCCTTCGACTCGAAGACGCTGCTGAGCGGCAAGCTCGCCGGCAAGCGCCACCTCGCGTGGTCGCAGCCCGTGCCGCTCGAGCGCGTCAAGCAGATCGCCCACGCCTGCGGGGGCACCGTGAACGACGTGCTCGTCGCGGCGTTCGCCGGGGCGATGCGCCGCTGGCTGCTGGAGCACGGGGGCGAGGCCCCGCCCATCCGCGCCATCGTCCCGGTGAACATGCGCCCGCGCGACGTCCCCATCGACGACACGCACCGCAACTGGTTCGGCCTCATCTTCCTCGACCTCCCGACCGACAAGGCCGAGCGCCAGGCGCGGGTCGCCGCCGTCGAGCAGGAGATGAACCGCATCAAGAAGAGCAAGGAGGCGATCGTCGCGCTCGGGATCCTCGCCACGCTCGGGCGCGCGCCCACCGTGGTCAACCACGTCGTCGAGGATCTCTTCACGCGCAAGGCGTCCATCATGATGACCAACGTGCCGGGGCCGCGCCGGCCGCTGCGGCTCGCGGGCTACACGCTGCGGGACCTGTGGGGGTGGGCGCCGCAGTGCGGCCTCGGCTGCGGCGCGACCATCTTCAGCTACGCCGGCCACGTCCGCATCGGGGTGCGCGGCGACCAGTCGATCCTGCCCTACCCCGACGCCCTCGCCCGGTGGTTCGTCGAGGAGCTGGAGGCGGTGGACGCGCACGCCGTCGCCGGGCTCCACGCGCCTGCGGCGCACTGAAAGCGCGTCGTACGGGGACCGCCCCGGCGATCTTCCCTCCGCGAGCGTCACCCACCCGGACGACAGCGTTGAATGGATTCGTCTGCCATGACACCGGATGTGGGCGGTCGCTTGCGGGAGGGTTGTCATGAAGACGATGGGCTTTGCGCTGGTCGCCGGGGTCGCGGCTGCGGTGCTTTCCGGGTGCGGAGGCGTGGTCGTCCCGCTGACGGGTGACGGCGGCACCTCGAGTGGGTCGGGATCGAGCAGCGGAGGCGTCACCAGCTCCAGCGGCGGGGGCAGCTCCGGTTCGAGCAGCAGCGGGGCCTCCGGCTCCAGCACGGGGGGCTCCAGCACCGGCGGCGGATCCAGCTCCGGCAGCGGCGGCTTCGGCTCCAGCACCGGCGGGTCCAGCTCCGGGAGCAGCAGCGGTGGCTTCGGTTCGAGCAGCGGCGGCTCCGGCTCCAGCAGCAGCGGCGGCAGCTCCGGTTCGAGCAGCGGCGGCTCCGGCTCCTCCGGCGGGAGCAGCTCCGGGGGAGGCGGCTCGGGCTACGTCACCTTCGAGCAGTGCACCGGCTCGAGCACGCTCTGCGGCTCGGGCTCCACGTTCGAGCTCTACGGGGCCTTCTCCCTGGGAACCAGCACGACGGGCTGCACGACGACGACGTCCGGCGCCTGCTCGTACTCGTCGTGCTCGAACCCGACCACGCCGACCGCGGTCAGCGCCGGGACGCTCACCGTCGCGGGCGGCTCCATCCCCGGCGGCCTCACGCTCACGCCCGACACCAGCAACTCCGACCAGTACACGTACAACGCGTCCAGCGCCCTCTTCGCGGCGGGCCAGGTCCTCACGGTCTCGGCGTCGGGGGCGACCGTCCCGGCCTTCGGGCCGGTGTCCATCGCCGCGCCGGGCCTCGGCACGCTGACCGCTCCTGCCGCGTCCGCCGGCGCGTACACCATCTCGACCAAGGCCGACCTCGCCGTCCGGTGGACGGGGGGACAGGCGCCCGCCCAGCTGCTGATCGAGGGGGCGGGCTCCGACGGCGGGGTCGGCAGCTACTTCCTGTGCGAGTGGGACGCGACGCTCGGCACCGGCACGGTCCCGGCGTCGATCCTCGCCGGGCTCGCGGGTCAGAGCGGCGGGTTCCTCATCTACGGGCAGATGACGTCGACCAGCATCGAGGCCGGCGCGTTCCCGGTCAGCATCTCGGCGCTCCAGTACAGCGGGGGAACGGCGACCTACCAGTGATCACGGGTTCGGGCCGAGGATGCCGATGGCGGCCATCGACGGATCGAGGACCGTGGTGAACCGGCCGATGCCGGGCAGGTCGATCGCGGGCATGGGCAGGGTCGCGCCGAGGCGCCGGGCCTTCTCCATCGACGCGTCGCAGTCGGCGACCGCCACGTAGGACAGCCAGAACGGGTGCGGGACGCCGGGCGGGAGCTTCATCATCCCCGCGGCCTGCCGCGGCTTGCCGTCGGCGCGCTTCGCGTCGCGCAGCAGGATCGTGTAGTCCATGCCGGGCATCGACATCCTGTCGACGCCGAAGCCGAAGACCTTGCGATAGAAGGCCTCGGCGGCGGCCGGGTCCGACGTGAGCAGCTCGTCCCAGCAGAACTGCCCGGGCTTCGGCGGCGTGTCGCCCTCCGGCTTCGGATCGCTGCCGGTGTACTGCCACGCCGTGAACGCGGCCCCCTGCGGATCGGCGGCGATCACGAAGGTGCCCGTCTTGCCGGCCGGCAGCTTGCCCGTGTGCAGCTTGCCGCCCGCGGCGGGGATCGCGGCTACGGCGGCGTCGAGGTCCTGCACCGCGATGTACGGGACCCAGTGGGGCGGCGCGGGCTGCCCGGCGTCGAGCGGCATCACCGCGCCGAAGTGCTCGTCGCCCTCGGCGCCGTAGATGAGGTTCCAGTGCCCCTCCTCCTTGATGCGCCACGCGAAGAGCTCGCCGTAGAAGCGACGCGCCTTCTCGACGTCGCGGGTCATGAGATCGTGCCAGACGATGCGGCCTTGAACGCTCATGGGTTCTCCCTCCCTCGGGTGTGGGAGCAGAGGCTAAGAGGAGGAGCGGAGAGGGCGCAAGACGGGCCGGGGATCGAAGACGGGCGACCGGGAGGCCGCGCGCCTGTCGTTGCGCGCGCGGGCTTTCTCGCGAGGGACTTCTGCTGGTTCGACCGAAAACCCACTTCTTCACCTCTCGCCCTCCGCTCTGTTCGTCGTGATCTTCGCTTTCTCGCCGGAAAAAGAGGCTTTCTCCGTCGTGAAAGCGACGATCTCCGCAGTGAAAGTGACGATCTCCGTCGTGAAAGCGACGATCTCCGCAGTGAAAGCGACGATCTCCGTCGTGAAAGAGACGATCTTCGCAGTGAAGGTGACGATCTCCGTCGTGAAAGAGACGATCTCCACAGTGAAGGTGACGATCTCCGTCGTGAAAGAGACGATCTCCGCAGTGAAGGTGACGATCTCCGTCGTGAAAGAGACTTTCTCCGCAATGAAGGTGACGATCTCCGCAGTGAAAGAGACGATCTTCGCAGTGAAAGCGACGATCTCCGTCGTGAAAGAGACTTTCTCCGCAGTGAAAGGGACGATCTCGACCGTGATCGCCGCCGTGAACGGGATCATCTCGAAGGCGACGACTCAAGAAGCACCGTTTTCGGGAGAAAAAGCGGGACACGCCTTCGCGTCGTGCGCGTCGTCGGCGTCGTGACAGGACGCGGTCTCGACCGTCACCCACGCGAACGCTCGGCCGGGGCATCGCCGCGTGGGCCTTCACCACGAAACGTTGCTGAACCCACCCCGCGAGATTGATGCATCGACGCATCAAGTCCCCTCCCCGCCGCCCGTATCTCTGCGCTTCTGCGCTGGCATCGAACTTGGAGTGCGTGGGCGCCGCGAAGGGAGCGGCGCACGTGATGATCGTCGACGAATGGACGGAAGGAGGGCCCGGCGTCCAGCACACCGGACCGCGGATCGAGCTCGTGCTGGGCGACATCACCCACGCGGACTGCGACGCCATCGTCAGCAGCATCTGCCCGAACCTCGGCGGCGGCGGGCAGCTCTACTCCACGGTGGCGCGCCGGGGAGGCCCCATCATCGAGAGCCAGCTCCACCGCATCCACGAGGAGCGCTTCCCGAACGGCCTGCCCATCGGCGGCTGCGTGGCCACGAGCGGCGGCCGCCTGGGGTGCCCGTGGGTGGTGCACGCCGCGGGACCGGTGTGGAGCGCGGCGCCGCGCGCGCGGAGCGAGCTGGCGACGACGTACTACAACGCGCTCCTCGTGGCCGCCGACCTGGGCGCGACCCGCGTCGCCGTGCCCGCCATCAGCGTCGGGGCGTGCCGCTTCCCGGTCGCCGAGGCGGCGGCCATCGCCATGAACGCCGTCCGCACCACCGGTGCCCCGCTCGCTGTGGTGCGCTTCGTCCTCTCGAACCGCCTCGTCTACGCCACCTTCATGCACGCCTTCGTGGCGGACATCCAGAAGCGGTAGCCTCGCCACACGCTCGCGAAGGTCGTCTAGTCTCCCCCTCTCCCCCATGAGGTTGCCCCTCCGCGCCAAGTGGACCGCCGCGCTGCTCGTGGCGGCGGCGGTCCCGCTGGGGTCGTTCGCGTACCGGTCGCTGGGCATCCAGCGCCAGGGGCTGCTCGACGCGGAGCGGCAGCTCGAGGTGGGCGTGGTCGATCACGCGGCGACGCTGGTCGGGATGGGGACGGACGAGGCGGCCGAGGCGACGCACCGCGTGGGGCAGGTGCTCACCGAGGGCAGCATCCAGGACGACGACGCCCGCCTGCGCCTCGCCCGCGAGTCCATGGCGCGGGCCGAGCTGCTCGCCGCCGTCGTCATCTACTCCCCGGACGGCCGCATGCTCGACGGGATCACCCGCAGCGGAGCGGCTCCCACGAGCCCGGCCGCGCAGCTCGACGCCGCCGAGCTGGCCGACGGACGCGCGCGCTGGATGGGCACGCGCTACCTCGAGCCCGTCGTGCGCTCGGGCGAGCGGCGCGCGTGGGTCCTGGGGGTGCTCGATCTCGACGCCCTGGGAGCGCACCTGCAGGGCCTGTCGCGCGATCGCTTCGAGGGGCGACCGGACGGGGTCCTCCTGCTGGACGAGGCGGCGCGCGTGCTCGCCCCGGCGGGCACCGGCCCGCTGGCTCCGGGGACGAGCCTCGAGAAGCACGATCTGCTCGGCGGCGCGTCGCTGCCCGCGGATCCGTTCGCCCACGAGTTCGCCTTCTCCGGGGAGTTCACCGCCGACGGCGGCGAGCCCATGTCGGGCACCCTCCGCGCCCTGCCCGATCACCGCTGGGCCATCGTCGTGCGTCGGTCTCGGGCCGCGGCGTACGTCCAGCTGGCCGAGGCGCGGCGCGCGCTCGCCGTGTCGGGCGTGCTCTTCGCGCTGCTGACCGCGCTCCTCGGGACCGTCGCCGCGGCGTGGACCACGAGGCCCGTCAAGCGCCTGGTCGAGCTCACGCGCGCCTACGCCGCGCGCCGGTTCGGCGAGCGCTCCCCGGTGAAGACCGGCGACGAGCTGGAGGACCTGGGCCACTCCCTCGAGCAGATGGCGGGCGACCTGTCGGCCAGCGAGGTGGAGATCGCGCGCCGGGCCCGCGTCGAGGGCGACCTCTCGCGCTACCTGCCGGCCAAGGTGGCCAGCGCCATCGCGCGCGGCGAGGCGAAGCTGGCGCTGGGCGGCGAGCGACGCGCCGTGACCGTCCTGTTCGCGGACATCGTCTCCTTCACGCCCTTCGCGGAGGAGGCGCCGCCCGAGCAGGTGGTGGCGCTGCTCAACGAGCTCTTCTCGGTGCTGACCGAGGTCGTCTTCCGGCACGAGGGGACGGTCGACAAGTTCATCGGAGACTGCATCATGGGCATCTTCGGCGCCCCCGAGCGCGCGGACGACCACGCGCAGCGGGCGCTGGCCGCGGCCGAGGACATGCACCGCTTCGTCGAGGCCAACGCGCCGGCCTGGAAGAAGGCCTACGGCATCGACGTGCGGCTCGGCATCGGCGTGAACAGCGGCGAGGCGCTGGTCGGCAACCTGGGCAGCGAGGCGCGCATGGAGTACACGGCCATCGGCGACGTGGTGAACGTCGCCGCGCGCCTCGAGCGCCTGGCGCAGCCGGGTCAGACGCTGCTCACGTCGGAGGTGGTCGCGCTGGCCGGCGCGGGCTTCACCACCGCGCCCCTCGGCGAGCACCCGCTGCGCGGCAAGCGCCAGCCGGTGCAGATCTTCGAGCTGCGATGAGCGACGTCGACCCGCGCATCGGCCGCACGCTGGACGGCAAGTACCGGCTCGAGGAGGTCATCGGCGAGGGCGGCCTGGGCAAGGTGTACCGCGCGCTGCACCTCGGGCTGAAGGGCCCCGTGGCCATCAAGTTCCTCCGGGGGGCGGCGGCCGGGGCGGAGGGGCGGGAGCGCTTCCGCCGGGAGGGCCGCGCGCTCGCGAAGCTCCGGCACCCGGCCATCGTCTCGGTGCTCGACTTCGGGGAGGCGGGCGGGGAGCTCTACCTGGTGATGGAGCTGGTCGCCGGTCCGCGGCTGGCCGACGTCCTGCTGGTGAACGGCGTGCCGATGCCGTTCCGGCGCATCACCGGCATCACCCGGCAGATCCTCGAGGTGCTCGAGGCCACCCACGCGGCGGGCGTCGTGCACCGCGACCTCAAGCCCGACAACGTCATGCTGGCCGACGTGGGCGACCACGCGGACCACGTCAAGGTGCTCGACTTCGGGATCGCGCTCATCGTCGAGGACCCGACCGCCGCGCGCCTGACCGCGACCTACGGCGTGCAGGGGACTCCTCTCTACATGTCCCCCGAGCAGTGCCGCGGGCGCGACGTGGGCCCGCCGGCGGACGTCTACGCCCTGGGCGCGGTGCTCTACGAGATGCTCGCGGGCGAGCCCCCCTTCGACGCGCCGAGCGCCGCCGAGCTGATGGCGCAGCACCTCTACGTCGCGCCTTCGCCGGTCGTGGAGCGCGGGGTGGGACGGACCGTGCCGCCCGAGCTCGAGCTCCTGGCGATGCGCGCGCTCGCCAAGCGCGCCGAGGACCGGCCGACGGCGCGGGAGATGCTCGACGAGGTGGAGCGCATCGCCGCGGGTACGTCCGACGCGGCGCGGGAACGACGCGCCACCGAGGAGCGGATCCGCGCGGTGGGGCTCTCGCGAAGCCAGCGGGGGCTGCCGGCGGGGCCGCGGGAGCCGGCGGAGGACACGTCGACCGAGACGGTCCGGGTGGACGCGTGGGGTCTCTCCGACGAGCGCGCGGACGCCCTCGAGACGGTCCTCGCGCTTCACCGCATCGCGCTGGGTCGCTGGACCGGCGACGAGCCGCCGCCCGCGCACGGCCCGCACGGCGAGCCGGTGCGTGCGCTCCTCCTCGCCGACGACGACCAGGCGGACGCGCGGCTCCGGCGACTCCGCGCGCGGAGCGAGGGGGCCGACGTCCCTGCCCTCGCCGTCGACGCCCGCCCCGAGCGCACCGCCGCCCTCATCCGGGCCGGCGCGAGCGACGTCGTGCTTTCCATGGTGGGAGACGACGTGCTGTCCTCCAAGCTGAGGCGCCTGATCCGGAGAGGACGATGAGACCCGTTCACGCCTGCGCGGTCGCCGTCGCGATCGCGCTCACCGCCGCCGCCCCCGCGCACGCCCAGCCGGCGATGTTCGACTACGTGGTCAAGCCGGGCGACACCTGCGACGGCATCGCCCTGCGCGTGTACGGCGACGCCAAGCGGCTCGACCTCCTGCACGCCGCCAACCCCCAGCTCGGGCCGCTGCCGCACCACCTCCAGCCGGGGACGGTCCTGCACCTGCCGCCCGACGCGAGCCTCGCCTTCGTGCGAAACCACGTCGACGCCTTCACCCCGGGCCAGCACCCCGGGCAGGTGCACGAGGCCCTCATGCGCGGCCACCGGGTGAGCACCTACGACGCCTCGGGCGCCGAGGTCGTGTTCGCCAGCGACGCCGTGCTGCAGCTGGGGGAGGACACGCTGGTCGTCATCCTGGGGGCGACGCACGGCTCGGTCACGAAGACCGCGAGCGCGAGCGACACGACGCTCATCAACGGCTCGCTGCGCCTTCACCTCGCCGAGCTCGCGGGGCGCCCCGCCGCGGCCACGGTGTCGACCCCGGCGGGGCACCACGTCGACGTGGGCACGGGCGAGGCGCAGGTCAGCGTGGATCGCCAGCAGGCGACGCGGCTGGCGGTGTACACGGGCGGGGGCAAGCTCACGGCGAAGAAGCAGACGGTGGCGGTGGCGGCGGGCTTCGGCAGCAAGGCCGAGAAGGACTCGGCCCCCACGCCGCCACGTCCGCTCCCGGCGGCGCCCGAGTGGTCGGAGCCGCTGCCGGCCGTGGTCTTCGCGAGCGGGACGGCGGACGTCGCGGGTCGGTTCCGCGCGGGGCCGGGCGCGGGGCCCGCGCCGGCGCGGTGGCACGTCCAGCTCTCGCGCGACGACCGCTACGACGACGTCGTCGTGGACGCGCGCGTCGGGCTCGAGGTGAACCGGCTGGAGGCGCGGGGGCTCCCGGCGGGCAAGTACTACGCGCGCGTCAGCGCCATCGACGCCGACGCGTTCGAGGGGCCGGCGACGCCCACGGCCGTGGTCTTCGTCGCGCCGCTGGCGGTCCAGACGGCGGGGGCGGGAGGGCAGACCGGGCAGCTCGAGCTGCCGCCCGGTCTCTACTGCGGTCTCGACGGGGCGCCGCTCGCGTCCACGCAGGCGCCGCTCTCCGTTCACCGGGGTCCGGCGCACGGCCTCCGGTGCGCCGCCGATGCGCAGGGTCTCCGGGCCACGGAGACGACGCTCCCGGCCGCGAGCGTCGGTCCGCTCCGCGTGGACGCGAGCCTGGACGTCATGGGCCCGGGGACTGGTGTCGTCCACCTGCGCGTGGCCGATGCGGCGGGAGCTCCGCTGGTCGGCTCGAGCCTCGTGGCCCGCGCGAACGACGGCGCCGTGGCGGGCTCCGTCGAGCCGGCCGGAGCGCCCGGAGCGTTCACCGCGGCGGTCACCTGGCGCGAGGGGACGCCGGACGTCGCGCTCCATCTCGTCGCCAACGGCGTGGACCAGGCCGATGCTCCTGCGCTGCCCCTGCCCGTGCCTCCACCGCCGCCCGCGCCTCGCCGCGACTTCTTCGCGATCGGGGTGCTCGCCGGCGGCGCGCTCGGCACCGGTCCGTTCCCGTCGCAGCCGGTCGCGGCGCCTGCGCTCGGAGGGGAGCTGGGCTGGCTGCACACGTACGCGCGCTGGAGCCTGGACGTGTCGGTCCGCACGACGTGGGAGCACTCGAGCTTCTCGGGCACCCCCGCGCCGCCGCGCGACGATCTCTACACCGTCGGCGTTCCCATCCTGCTGCGGCCCAGCAAGTGGGGGACCTGGCTGCACCCCTACGCCGGCGTGATGCCCGAGCTCGTCGTCGACGTCCTGCACTCCACCTACGCGCCCGTCGGCGTCGGCGCGTCGGGGCTCGTCGGGCTGACGGCACCCGTGCCGAGGTTCGACCGCGGAGAGCTGTTCCTCGAGGTCGGCTACCGCGTGACGGACAACCTGCTCTCCTACGGCTCCGAGACCCGCGACGCGCTCTTCGGCCACCTCGGGTATCGCCTCTTTCTCTGACGCAAGGAGTGCGCGTCTGCTGAAACGATGCGGCGAGATTGATGCATCAATGCATCACATCTCGCGGTGCCCCTGCAGGATGCACGGTCATCCGCGCGGCATGCTTGGTGCTTTGGCCGGTGCCGCGAAACAGGCCCCACTTTTTTTGGATTCGTCCGCCGGCAGATTCGACTAGGGAAACTCCACCATGGCGAAGACCGGACACAGCTGGAAGTTCTTCCGCGCGGGCGGCGTCGACCAGGTGGTCCTCGCCGGCGCAGCCGACCTCGCGAACCTGCACACGCTGGATCAGAAGCTCTGGGTCGCGCTCGCCTGCCCCGTGAAGGGCGTGGAGTTCGACACGCGGACCCTCACGCTGCTCGACGCCGACGCCGACGGGCGCATCCGCCCGCCCGACGTCCTCGCGGCCATCGCCTGGCTGAAGGACGTGCTCGGCGATCTGGGGGACCTGTTCAACCCCTCCGACGAGCTGGCGCTCGAGTCCATCAACACCGCGACCGCCACGGGCAAGGACGTCCTCGCCGGCGCGAAGCTCGTGCTCTCCAACCTCGGCAAGCCGGACGCGAAGGCCATCTCGCTGGCGGACGTCTCCAGCACCGAGAAGATCTTCACCGCGACGAAGCTGAACGGCGACGGCATCGTGCCGCCGGAGACGGCCGAGGACGCGGAGACGGCCAAGGCCATCACGGACATCATCACGGTGCTCGGGTCGGCCACCGACCGGAGCGGGAAGGCCGGCGTCGATCAGGCGCGGGTGGACGCGTTCTTCGATCAGGCGCGCGCCTACGCCGACTGGTCGGACGCTGGCGCTGCGGCGACGGTCCGGACGCTGGGCGACGCCACGGCCGCGGCGGCCGAGGCCCTCGCCGTGGTGCGGGCCAAGGTCGACGACTACTTCGCGCGCTGCCGGCTCGCCTCGTTCGACGCGCGGGCCGCGGCGGCGCTCAACCCGTCGGAGGCCGAGCTCGGCGCGCTCTCCCCGCAGGTCCTCACGGCGCAGTCCGAGCTCGTGGCCAAGCTCCCGCTGGCCCGCGTCGAGGCGGGGCGTGCGCTTCCGCTGGGCGACGGCGTGAACCCCGCGTGGGCGACGCGCATCGCGGCCTTCGCCCGCACGACCGTGGCCTCCGTCCTGGGCGGCCCGAGGACGACGCTCACCGAGTCGGACTGGGGAGTGATCACGGCCAAGCTCGCGCCCTACGACGCGTGGCTGGCGGCGAAGCCCACCACCGAGCTCGTGAAGCTGGGCCACGAGCGCGTGCTGGCGCTGGCGAAGAGCGACGCGCGCTCGCGCATCACCGACCTGGTCAACAAGGACGCGGCGGTCTCGAAGGAGAGCAGCCAGATCGAGGCGGTGGAGAAGCTGATCCGCTTCCGCCGCGATCTCGTGGTGCTGCTGAAGAACTTCGTCAACTTCGCCGAGTTCTACGGCAAGCGGAAGGGCATCTTCCAGGTGGGCACGCTCTACCTCGACGCCCGCAGCTGCGATCTGTGCCTGCCGGTGGACGACAGCGCGCGCCACGCGATGCTCGCCTCGCTCTCGCAGGCGTACCTCGCTTACTGCGACTGCGTCCGGCGCGCCGACCGGTCGCAGAAGCGGTCCATCGTCGCGGCCTTCACGGGCGGCGACACCGACAACCTCATGGTCGGGCGCAACGGCGTCTTCTACGACCGCAAGGGCGACGACTGGGACGCGACCATCACCAAGCTGGTGGAGAACCCCATCAGCATCCGGCAGGCGTTCTGGGCGCCGTACAAGCGCTTCATTCGCCTGGTCGAGGAGCAGGTCGCCAAGCGCGCCAAGGCGGCCGACGACGAGTCGAAGAAGAAGCTGGAGGCCACGGCGGCCGAGGTGGCCGAGGCGGACAAGAAGTCGGAGGAAGACGCCGCCAAGGAGGCCGCGGCCAAGGACGCGGCGGCCAAGGACGCCGCGGCGAAGGCGGCGCCGAAGGAGGAGAAGGGCATCGACGTCGGCACGGTCGCCGCGATCGGCGTCGCGGTCGGCGGCATCGCCACGTTCTTCTCGAGCATCCTCGCCACGTTCCTCGGGCTGGGCATGTGGATGCCGGTGGGCATCGCCGCGCTGCTGCTGGCCATCTCGGGGCCGTCGATGCTCATCGCCTGGCTCAAGCTCCGGCAGCGGAACATCGGTCCGCTGCTCGACGCCAACGGGTGGGCGGTCAACGCGCTGGCGCGCATCAACATCCCGTTCGGGGGTGCGCTGACGGGGGTGGCGACCCTGCCCGAGGGCGCGTCGCGCGCCCTCACCGATCCGTTCGCCGAGAAGAAGCGCCCCTGGGCCTTCTACATCGTGGTCGCGGTCGTCGCGCTTCTCGGGCTGTCCTGGTTCTTCGGCAAGCTCGACACGTACCTGCCCGACAAGGCGAAGGCGTCGACTGTCATGCACCGCACGCCGCCCGTCGCCACCTCGCCCGAGCTCGAGCCCAAGCTCAAGAAGTAGCCGCGTCTTTGCCTGCCCGTTGAAGGAAGAAGGAGACCATCCGTGAGACACCAATCCTCGATCGTCGCTGCCCTCGTCCTGGTGAGCGTCCCCGTGCTTGCGGGGGTCGCCAGCGCCCAGAGCACCGCGCCGAACCTCGCGCCGACCGGCGCTCCACCCCCCGACGCCACGGCGCTCGTCGCGGCGCCGACGGCCCCGGGGACGGTGCCGACGATCGACAAGCCCCTCAACGGCACCACGGCCAGCCTCTCGGCCGGCGGGCAGCTGGCGACCGGCAACTCGAACCTCCTCGCCGGCACCATCAACGGGGCAGTCGACAGCCGCCACGGGTACAACGGCTACGGCGCCGCCATCCTCGGCAACTATGGCCAGGGCGCCGCGCCCCCCAACCAGGCCGTCGAGACCACCGAGAACCTCCAGCTGAAGCTGCGCTACGACCGCTACGTCGCCGACCAGGCCTCGGTGTTCCTCATCGCCACGGGTCGTCACGACAAGTTCCAGGGCCTCGACTTCCGCCTCAACATCGACCCTGGCTTCAAGTACCTCTTCCTCAAAGAGGCCTCGAACGCGCTCTGGCTGGAGGCGGGCTACGACTTCCAGTTCGACGACCGCAACGCGAACGCGCTGGGCGAGGTCGACAGCAGCGGCAACCCGATCTTCACCGATCCGACGTGCGTGCCCGCCGCCGCCGGCAGCAATGCTCCCTGCACGCAGGTCCAGCTGCCCAAGACGCAGATCGACCACTCGACCCGTCTCTTCGCGGGCTTCCGCCACGCCTTCAACAAGGAGGTCACGCTCAGCGCCGGCGTCGAGTACCTGCAGAGCGTCGTCGCGGTGAGCGGCATCTACGACTCGCGCCTGAACTTCGACGCCCTCTTCGCCGCCAAGGTCTCGGGCGGGCTGTCGGTCGGCCTCGGGTTCAGCGCCCGGTACGACCGGTTCCCCCTGCCCGGCAAGCAGGACCTCGATACCGCGTCCACGCTGACCATCATCTACTCGTTCAGCGATCTGCCTGCGCCGCCTCCGCCGCCCTGCCCGTGCCCGCAGACGCCGCCCCCTTCACCGCCTCCGCCGGCGGGCCCCATGGCCACGCCTCCCTCGGCGCCGCCGCCGCCGGCACCTCCGCCGCCTCCGCCTCCGCCTCCCCCGGCAGCGCCGCCCCCGCCTCCTGGCGGGACGCTCTGATTCAGACCGGCCACGCGATCTTCACGATCACCAGCTCTCGCTCCGCGAAGGGGCCTCCGATCTCCACGGAGGCTCCCTCGCGCGCTCCCACGAGGGCGCGGGCGAGAGGCGACGCGGCGCTGGCGCCACCCGGCACCATCCCGACCTCGTCCGGCGTGACGATCCTCATCACACGCTCCTGGCCACGGGCATCGCGCAGCGTCACCTCCGCGCCGAGCGCCACGATCCCGGGGTCCTCGGGAGGGGGGATGACGCCCGACGCGAGCCTGGCCTCGATGGCTTCGACGCGGCCGCCGTCCCCCTCTTGCAGCGCGCGGTCGCGCTCGGCCTGGAGCAGCTGCGCGCCCATGGGGGTCAGCGGCGGGCGCGCTCTGGGCTTCGGTGTCTGCGGCGGCTCGAGCCCCGCGTCGTCCTCGCGCGTGAACGCCTTGCTCATCCCGCGAGCTTGAGGCCCGACGCCACCGGCCGCAAGCGGTGTCCCCCGGACGCCGTCACTCCGAGCCCGGCACCATCGGCACGAACACCACGCGCCGCCCGATGTCCTCGACCAGGGCACCGTCGTGCTTGCGCCACCGCACGAGCCGCTGCTCGCCCTCCGGGCCCACCGGCGCCACCAGCACGCCGCCCTCCGCGAGCTGCTCCAGGAGCGGCCCCGGCACGCTGGGGGGGGCGGCGGTGAGCAGGATGCGATCGAACGGCGCGCGCTCGGGCCAGCCCAGGTACCCGTCGCCCGTGCGGACGTCGACGTTGGCGTAACCGAGCGCCCTCAGCCGGCTTCGGGCTGCGTCCGCCAGCGCGGGGATGATCTCGATCGAGTCCACGTGGGCCGCGAGCCGCGCCAGGACCGCGGCCTGGTAGCCCGAGCCGGTCCCGATCTCGAGCACGCGCTCCGGGCCGTGGAGATCGAGCAGGTCCGACATGAGCGCCACGATCAGCGGCTGCGAGATGGTCTGCCCCCACCCGATGGGCAGGGGGCGGTCGCGGTAGGCGCGCTCGAGCGGGGCGTCCACGAACAGGTGGCGAGGCACCTCGCGCAGGGCGCCGGCGACGCGCGGCGAGATGGGTTGCTTCGCGGTGATGCGAGCGACGAGCAGCTCGCGGGCGGCCTGCGCCTCGGGCGGATCGAGGACGGGAGGCGAGGCCTGGATGGGCGGAGGGGGGGACGCCGGCCCGCTGCGGGCGTGAGGCGCGCACGCCGCGACCACCACGGCGAGCACCGATGACCACCGGCCTCTCATCCTCCGGGAGTAACCACTCCATTGCCCTGCTCAAGGTCTGACCGCGGCGGGCACCGTGCTTAACGTCACTGCGTGCGTCGATTCGTGCTGGCCATGGCCGCGCTGAGCGGAGCGTGCACCTTGCCCGCGGGCCCGGCTCAACCGTCGGCGCGCGCGCCTCTGCCGGAGGTGCGCGACGCGGACTGGCCCATGTTCCGCGACGACCTCGAGCGCTCGGGCTTCGCGGAGGGCAGCACGGTCGGCTCGACCGTGTCCGTGCTCTGGTTCCACCCCGGCCTCAACGTCACGAGCTACGGCGCCGTGAAGGGCTCCCCGTCCGTGGTGGGGGACACGCTCTACTGCGGCACCGACACCGGCCGGTTCCTCGCCGCGCGGGTCGAGGACGGCGAGGTCGTGTGGCAGGTCCAGCTCAGGCACACCACGCACGGCATCCACGGCTCCCCCGCCGTCGTGGGAGACGTGGTGTACATCGGCGCGTACGACGGCACCGTCTACGCCTTCGAGCGCGAGAGCGGCCTGCTCGCGTGGCGCTACAAGCTCGGCTACCAGGTGGGGTCCTCGCCGGCGGTCGTCCCTCGCTGGGGCGTCCTGTTCAGCTCTCACGAGGAGTCGCCGGACGGCGGCGGCTACGTCGTCGCGCTCGACGCGCGCACCGGCGCCGAGATCTGGCGCGCCCGCACCGAGGCGCATCCCCACTCGAGCGTGGCGATCGACGTCGGGCGCAGCCGCGTCTTCGTGGGGGACAACCGGGGCTTCCTTTACGCGTTCGACGCCCTGTCGGGCCAGCTCGAGTGGCGACGCCAGCTGCTCGAGGACGGGAAGACCGACATCAAGACGACGCCCACGCTCCTGCCGGATCGCGGCCTCGTGGTCTTCGGCGCGTGGTCGGGGAAGGTGTACGCGCTCGACGAGGACACGGGCGAGATGGTGTGGGAGCACCCGACCGGCGGCAGCATGATGGCGTCGACCGCGGTCCTGCCCAGCGCGGGCATCGTCTACGCGGCGTCCCCCACGGGGAAGCTCTTCGCCCTCGACGCGCGCAGCGGCCAGAGCGTCTGGACGGTCGACGTGGGCGCGCACCTCTACAGCTCCCCGGCCGTGAGCGGCGACGGGCGCGCCGTCGTGTTCGGCGCCGGCGACGGGAACATCATCGCGGTGAGCGCCACGACCGGCGAGACGATGTGGCGGCAGCACCTCGGCGCCATGGTCACCGGGTCGCCGACGCTGGTGGGGAACCGCATCTACGTCACGACCCACAAGGGCGGCCTGTGGGCGCTCGAGACCCGCGATCCGTAGCCCGTCACTCGGGGGCCGCGGGCCGCGACACCTGCTCGTCCGCCTCGTCGTAGGTCAGCAGGTTCCCGAAGCGTCCCCACCGGACCAGCGTGTCGAAGGTCTTCTCGCAGTCCTCTGCCGGGAGCCGGAGCGCGATGGTCTCGAGCACGACGTCGCGGTCCAGGGTGTGGCCGGGTGCGTGCGCGAGCATCTCGCTCGCGTCCTTGAAGAGCCCGATGGCCAGGAGCTGCTTCTGCCACAGCGCGTGCCGGTCGTGGACCGCGGCCTTCACGAAGCGAGTGCCCGCGGGCGTGAGCTCCACCATGCGCTTCGGCGTGTCCACCAGATCGAGCATCTCCGCCGCCTTCACCACGTTGATGACGTGCCCGAACTCCTCGTTCGTGTCCTGCGCGATTCGGAACACGTCCTCCCGGCTCCCGTGCGCGTCGAGGTACTCGACCAGGCCGATGATCTGGCTGGGCGTGGCCAGGGGGAGCGGCTCGTACGTGGGCGCCGTCGGGGGGGCGGCGGGGTGCTCCCCGGCCTTCTCGTCGGGGAGGTAGCTGCCCGTGATGATGTCGCGCAGCCGGTCGACCAGCGCCAGCAGCTCGGGCGAGCGATAGTCGCGCGGCCTCGGCATCCGGTTCTCGACCACGACCCGGATCCGCCCGGGGTTCGCGGCCAGGACCACGATGCGATCGGCCATGTAGGCGACCTCGCCGATGTCGTGGCTCACCATCAGGATCGACGAGCCGCTCTTGCTCGCGGCCCAGATGTCGAGCACCTCCGCGCGCAGGCTCTGCGCCGTGAGCGCGTCGACCTGGCTGAAGGGCTCGTCCATGAAGAGGATCTCGGGGGTGAGCGAGAAGGCCCGCGCCATGCCGACGCGCTGCTTCATGCCGCCGGAGAGCTCGCGCGGGTATGCGCCCTCGAAGCCGGTCAACCCCACCGTGCGGATGACGCTGGCGACGCGCTCCCGGATCTCCTCGGCGCCCTTGCCCGCGGCGCGCAGCACGATCTCGATGTTCTGGGCGACCGTCATCCAGGGCAGCAGGGCGAAGCTCTGGAACACGATGGCCGCGCCCGGGTTGAGGCCCTCGAGCGGCGCGCCGTGGTAGAGGACCTCGCCGCGCGTGGGCCGGATGAGGCCCGCCAGGATGCGCAGGATGGTCGACTTGCCGCACCCGGAGGGGCCGAGCAGCGCCACCACCTCGCTCGAGTGGACGGCGAGGCCGACGTCCTCCAGCACGTTCAGGCGCGCCTTGCTGGGGAGCACGAACTCGTGGGAGACCCCCCGGATCTCGCAGAGCGGCGTGCGGGTCTCGGTCGTGTTCGTCATGACGTCACGGCCTCACTTGCTGAGGGAGAAGCGTGTCTCGGCGAGGTGGTGCAGCGGGCGCCACACCAGGCGATTGAAGATCACCACCAGGAGGCTCATCGCCAGCACGCTCGCGGCGAGCCGCGGGAAGTCGGCGGCGGCCGCGGCCTCGCTGATCTGGGCGCCGAGGCCCCAGGTCACCAGCGTCTGGCCCTTCATGGTCACGAACTCCGACACGATGCTCGCGTTCCACGCGCCCCCCGCGGCGGTCACCCAGCCGGTCACGAGGTAGGGGAACACGGCCGGCAGGTAGAGGCGCCAGAACCGCGCCATGGCCCCCAGCCGGTACATCCGCGCTGCCTCGCGCAGGTCCGACGGGATCGCGGACGCGCCGGCGATGACGTTGAAGAGGATGTACCACTGCGTGCCGAGCAGCATGAGGACGATGCTGCCCCACCCCAGGCTCACCCCGGCCGCGGCGAGCAGGCCGATGACCACCGGGAAGAGCATGGGCGCAGGGAACGAGGCCACGACCTGGACCACCGGCTGCAGCATGCGAGACAGCCGCGGCGAGAGGCCGATGGCGAGCCCCGCCGGGAGCGCCCACGCCGTGCCGATGACGGTCGAGGCCATCACGCGACCGAGCGTCGCCAGCCCCGCCGACCCGAGCCGCAGCCAGTCCGCCGGCGCGACGCCGCGCAGGGTGAGCGCGAGCTTGTACCCGCCGTAGCCCATGCCCACGACGAGCACGGCGAAGAGCACGGTGGACAGCGTGTCGGGGGCGGACCCGGTCCGCGCCGGGGACGCCGTGGTGCGCGGGCGCGCCCGGTCCCCGCGGAGCCGCTGCGCGAGCCCCGCGAGCACCCGGAGCACGCGCGACCGGCGCAGCAGCTCGAGCACCCACGAGCGTGACGGCCCCTCGTCCGCTCCCTCCTCGACGCGGAACTTCTGCGCCCACACCACGACCGGAGCCCAGAGGAGCTGGTCGAGCAGCACGATCATCACCGTCATCGCCAGCACCGCCCACGCCATCGCCGCGCGGTCGCCCTGCGCCACGGCCACGCTCATGTACGAGCCGAGCCCCGCGAGGCGGAAGTCCTTGTCGCCGAGGACGAAGGCCTCGCTCACCATGAGGAAGAACCAGCCCCCGGCCATGCTCATCATGCTGTTCCACACCAACCCGATCGTGGAGAACGGCAGCTCGACCCACTTGAGGCGCTCCCACCACGTGAAGCGGTAGGCGGTGGCGACCTCGCGCTGGTCGGTCGGCACGCTCCGGACCGAGTAGTAGAAGCTGAAGGTCATGTTCCAGGCCTGGCCGGTGAAGATCATGACGATCGCCGCCAGCTCGAGGCCGGCGTTGCTCCGCGGGAACGCGGCGACCATCGCCAGCACGATCCCGGGCATGAAGCCGAGCACGGGGATGCTCTGGAGGACGTCGAGCAGCGGGACGAGCACGCGCTCGGCCAGCGCGCTCTTGGCCGCCCAGTAGCCGTAGACCAGGGTAAACCCGAGCGAGAGGACGTAGGCGATGAGCCCGCGCGACAGGGACAGCAGCGCGTACCGCGGGAGAGCCCAGGGGGAGAGGTCGATCTCGACCGTCGCGCGGGCGGGCGCGGTCCACTCGCGGTCCAGCCGCAGCAGCCCGAACACCAGCGCGACGACCGCGACCACGAGGAGCACGTCGACCGACGCCAGGCGCCGTGTGGTCCGGTGGAGCAGCGCGGTGGCCTGTCCCACCGCCGGAAGGCTCGCGCGCGCCATGCGGGCCCGTCGTATCAGCGCGCCATGGCCGCCGCTAGCGCCCGGGGTCGCCCTTCAGCTTGTCGAGCGCGGTCTGGACCACGGGCAGCTCGGAGGCCAGCTCCGTCGTGAACCGCCGCTCGTCCTCGAACGAGCCGCTCAGCGCGGCCGCCTCGATCTGCGCCGCGATCGACTGGATGCGCTGCGCCCCGATGGTCCCGGCGACGCCTCGCAGGGCGTGCGCGGCGGCCCGCACCGCCGTGTGGTCGCGCGACACCAGGGCGACCTCCAGCTCCCCGAGGCGCCGGGCAGCGTCGTTGCGGAACGAAGCCGCCAGCCGCCCGAGCAGCGCGCCGTCGTCCAGGCTGCGCAGCTCCTCGACGACCGAGGCCTTCAGGGGCTCGGACGGCACATCGGCCCGGGGCTGGGGCTGGAGCAGGGGGGCGAGGTCGTTGAAGCGAAGCGGCTTGATGAGCACCGCGCTCATCCCCGCCTGGAGACAGGCGTCGACCATCTTCTTGTCCGCGCCTCCCGTCACCCCCACGATGCGAGGACGCCCGGCGGGGAGGGACTGCTCGAGGATGGTGCGCGCGGCGCTCGGACCGTCCAGCCCGGGCATGTGCAGGTCCATGAGGATCAGATCGAAGTGATTGCGCCGCGCGGCCTCGATGGCGTCCCGCCCGTTGGTGGCCACCTCGGGCGTGGCGGAGAGGTGCTCGAGCATCGCCACCACGACGGTGCGGATGATCGCGCTGTCGTCCACGATGAGCACGCGCAGGCGCGGAGCAGACCCCATCGTCTGGCAAGGTAGCGCTCGCTCGCCGGCTAGTCGACCTTCGGGAGCGCGGTCACGCGGGCCAGGGTCGACGCCAGATCGGCCAGCCGGAAGGGCTTGGGGAGGTGAGCGTCCATGCCGGCGTCGAGCAGGCGGTGCTGCTCGGCCTCGCCGACGTGGGCGGTGGCGCCGATGATGGGCATGCGATGGACGCCGTCCGTGAGCTCGCGCTGCCGGATCCGGCGCGTGAGCTCCACGCCGTCGAGCCCGGGCATCTCGATGTCCGTCACCATCAGGTCGAACCGCTCGGCGCGCAGCACCTCCCACGCGCGCACGCCGTCGTCGGCCATGTGCACGGCGTGCCCGAGGCGCTCGAGCATCGCCCGCAGCACCGCCTGGTTGACGGCGTTGTCCTCGCACACGAGCACGGAGAGCGACTTGCCCCCACGCTCGACCGCAGCGACGGGCGCCGCCTTCACCTCCTGCAGGAGGTCCTCCGGGCCCACGCGCTCCGGACGCGCGTCGTCGAGCGGCAGCCGGAGCTCGACCGTGAAGGTGGCCCCGTGTCCGGCCTGGCTCTCGACGCTCACCTTACCCTCCATCTGCTCGGTGAGCTCGCGCACGATCGCCAGCCCGAGCCCCACGCCGCTCTGGACGCCGGCGTCGGAGACGCGCACCTGCTCGAACGGGAGGAAGATGGTGTCGATCTTCTCGGGAGGGATCCCCGGGCCGGTGTCGCGGACGACCACCTTGACCCGGTCGTCGCCGCCGGCGCCCCTCGAGAGACGGACCTCGATGCGCCCCTCGCGCGTGAACTTCAGCGCGTTGCCCGCGAGGTTGAGCACGATCTGCATGAGCCGCACGCGGTCCCCGACGCGCGCCTCGGCCAGGCCCGGCTCCGCCCGCGCCTCGAGCTCCAGCCCCTTGCCCTTCGCCTGGGCGGCGAGGGGCCGCAGCACCTCGGTCAGCGCCTCGTGCAGCAGAAAGGGTCGCCGCTCGAGCTGGAGCGCGTCGGACTCGGCGCGGGCCACGTCGAGCACGTTGTTGAGCAGGCCGAGGAGCACGCGCGCCGACTGCTGGGCGCTCTGGATCTGCTGGCGCACGGTCGATGACGCGTCGCCCTCCATGGCCATGTCCGTCATCGCGATGACGCCGTGCAGCGGGGTGCGGACCTCGTGGCTCATGTGCGCGAGGAACCTGCTCTTCACGGCGTTGGCGCGCGCCAGGGACGCGGCGGTCTCCGAGAGCTCGTGCGCGCGGCGATCGGCGACGCGACGGAACCCCGCCGTCACCCCCATGAGCAGCACCACGAAGAAGAGGCCCGCCATCGCGCGTTCGGCCAGGGGCTCACCGGCGGCGCCGGGTACGTGGATGTAGACCTCGGCGATGGCCGTGGCGGGCAGGAGCACAGCCGTTGCGACGGCCCAGAACATCGCCTCGCGCCGCCGCCCCATGAGCACGACCGAGAAGCCCACCAGCGTGAGCCACCACTTGGACGACGTCATGCCGTAGGCGGCGGGGATGATGAGCGCCACCGTCGCGATGAGCGCCGCCCCGTGAACCCCGACCGAGGAGCGCGCGGCGGGGTCCCGGCGGTACCAGAGGTAGAGCGCCGCGATGGCGATCGCGCCGCCGGCGTTGCCCCACCACGGCATGGGGTGCCCGGTCTGGAGGGAGACCGCGAGCCGCAGCACCGCGAAGACCACGCAGGCCGTGAACACCGCCACCATGCCGATGCCCAGGAGCCTCGTGCGATCCCCGACCAGGTCCTGCTCGGCGTCCGGCCGCGACGGGACCGCGACGGGACGCGGGGCGGAGGGCTCCATCGAGGACAGCGTACCAGCGGGCAGCGGCCTCTGCTTGTGGGGGGCGAGGCCCGGGCGGTACTCTCGTATCCTGGTCTCCGACCCCGTCGACGAAGCACGGACCGCACAAGACCGCCTGGAGCGCGTCGCGCAGGCGCAGGTCGACCTCGTGTACCAGAACGCGCCGTCCGGCTTCGTGGCGACGGCGGTGGTGGGCGTGCTCATCGTGGTCGCGACCTGGGACGCGATCGGTCACGTGGCCCTCGAGGTCTGGCTCGCGGCCACCGTGGGCATCGGCGCGGTGCGCTTCGCCGGGGTGCGGGCATACCAGCGACGCGCGGCCGGGGCGTCCCTCGCCCGCTGGCGGAACCTCTTCACCGCGGGCGCGCTCGCGGCGGGGCTCGGCTGGGGCGCCCTCGGGTCCGTGCTCTTCCCGGCGGCGAGCCCCGTTCACCAGATGGTCATCGGGTTCGCGCTGGGGGGCATGGTGGCCGGAGGGGCCGCCTACCTCGCGCCCGTGCGGGCGTCGTACGTCGCCTATGCGGCGTCGGCGGTGCTGCCCTTCTCGGCGCGGCTGATCGCCACCGGCGAGCTCTCGCAGGTCTCGATGGGCGTGATGACCGTCGCCTTCGTGGCCAGCATGATCGCGACCTCGCGCAGCATGCACGCCACGATCACCGACAACATCGTCCTGCGCATCGACAAGGAGGACGTCGCGGCGCGGCTCGTCGTCGAGCAGGAGCGCATCGCGCAGCAGGCCGAGGAGCTGCAGCAGCGCGCGCGCGAGCTCGCCCTGGCGCACGAGGCCTCCCTGGCCGGCACGCGCACCAAGAGCGCGTTCCTGGCCACGATGAGCCACGAGATCCGGACGCCGCTCAACGCCATCATCGGCATGGCCGATCTGGTGGAGCAGACCGCGCTCTCGGACGAGCAGCGCGAGTACGTCTCGACCATCCACTCCAGCGGCGAGAGCCTGCTCGCCCTGCTCAGCGACATCCTCGACTTCTCCAAGCTCGAGGCGGGGAAGGTCGAGATCGACGAGCTCGCCTTCGACCTGCCCCGCTGCATCGAGGAGACCATCGACGCCGTCGCGCCGGCCGCCGCGAAGAAGCGCCTGGAGCTCCTGTGGGAGCTCTCGGAGCGAACCCCGGCCCGCGTCCGGTCGGATCCCACGCGGCTGCGCCAGATCCTGCTCAACCTCCTCAGCAACGCCGTCAAGTTCACCGCCACCGGCGACATCACGGTCACCGTCGACGCGCGCCCCTTGCCCGGTGGCGCCGGGGACGACGTGGAGCTCGAGATCGCCGTGCGCGACCAGGGCTTCGGCATCCCCGCGGACAAGCTCGGCCGGCTGTTCCAGAGCTTCTCCCAGGTCGACGCCTCGACCACGCGACACTTCGGCGGCACCGGCCTGGGGCTGGCGATCTGCCAGGCGCTGGTGTCGATGCTGGGGGGACACATCGGCGTGGTCAGCGAACCGGGCAAGGGCTCGACCTTCACCTTCACCGTGCGCGCGAAGAGCCTGGGGCAAGCGCCCGACGACGAGGCCTCCTCGTCCGCCCGCGCCCTGGTGCGAGGGGCCAGGGTCGCGGTGTTCGGCTCCCACGAAGGGATCCGCGCGCAGCTGCAGCGGTGGCTCGAGCGCTGGGGCGTCCAGGTCTCTTCCCAGGAACCCTGCGACGTCGCGCTCCTCGACCTCGGCGCCACGGCAGACGGCCTCGCGTCGGTGGCCCGCCTGCGAGAGCGCGGGGTGCGCGCCCCCATCATCGCCCTGGTGCCGCTCGGTCAGACCAGCGCCTCGGCCGGAGACCTGGCGCGGAGCGGCGTCGCCACGGTCTCCAAGCCGTTGAAGCCGTCCCGTCTCCTGCGGGCCGTGAGCCGCGCGCTCTCCAGGGACGCCACGCCCGGGCCTCTCAGCTACGATCCGCGCAGGGCGTCCTCGCCGAGCCTGTCCCCGCGTGGCCTGAGGGTGCTCGTCGCGGAGGACAACGAGGTCAACCAGCTGGTCGAGCGCCGGATGCTCGAGCAGCTGGGCCACACCGTGGACGTGGTCGACAACGGGCTGCGCGCCATCGAGGCCCTGCGGGCCGGTCGCTACGACGTGGTGCTGCTGGACATGCAGATGCCCGAGCTGGACGGCCTCTCCACCGCCGCGCAGATCGTCGAGACCTGGCCGCGACCGGAGCGACCACGCCTCGTGGCCCTCACCGCCAACGCGATGTCCGGTGACCGCGAGCGGTGCCTGGCGGCGGGGATGGACGACTACGTCACCAAGCCGATCCGGCGCGACGCCCTCGAGGCCGCGCTGCGTGGCCCCTCGGCAGGAGGACGGCCCGCGGCGAGCGGCCCGAGCCCGACCACCCAGGGCGGCCTGCTCGATCGCGCCATCATCGAGGACCTGCGCGGACTGGAGGTCCACGCCGGCCAGAGCGTGCTGCGCGACATGGTCGAGATCTTCCTGCGGGAGGCGCCCGAGCTCATCGCCTCCATCGATAGGCTGCTCGGGACGGGCGACCTGGCGGCCGCGGGGCGCGCCGCGCACAAGCTCAAGGGGAGCGCTGCGACCCTCGGCGTGCTCCGCGTCGCGCTCGTGGCGTCGAGCGTCGAGGACGCGGCGTCCTCCGGCGATCTCGAGGCGACGGGGCGCCTGGCGAAGCCCCTCGCCGCCGCCCTCGACGCGGTGGAGCCCGCCCTGCGCCGCCTGGCGAGCTCGTCGTCGTCCGCTACGCACCGGCGCGTGGAGGGCGCGCCATGAGCGCGTTCTGCCAGCCGGCGCGCGCGGCGATGTCGGCGATGAGCTCGATGAAGGCCTGGAAGCGGACCGGCTTCGAGAGGAAGTCCGTGACGCCCAGCCCCTCGAAGCGCCACCGCTCGACGCCCGCGACCGACGCGCTCGCGACGATCACGCGCGCCCTGTCGCCCCCCGGGAGGCGCCGCAGGCGGGTGAGCGTGGTGACGCCGTCCTCCCCCGGCATGCTGTAATCGAGCACGACCAGATCGGGCATGGCGTTCGTCGCGCACGTGATGGCCGCCTCGCTGGAGGCCGCCGCCTCGATGCGCACGGGGCACTGGAAGAAGGCCAGCTCCGCGCACCGGGTCGCGAGCCTGCGGAAGACCTCGTCGTCGTCGACGATGAGCACGCGCGCCCCCTCCGGGTAGCCGTCGGTCTCGGTCACGACGACCGGAGCCGCGGGAGGGGACGACGGCCTTACCTGGAATCGTCCCGACGTGGGGAGCGTCGGCTCGGGAGACAGCCACACCTGGAGGGCCTGCTCGAGCTCCTGCGCCAGCTGGAGCGCCGTCGGAGGCCGCTCGCCCGGGTCCTTGGCCAGCGCGCGAACGAGCGCCTCGTCGAACGGGGCGAGACCCGGTCGCAGCGCCGACGGGCGCGGCGGCGGGGCCGTGCGGTGCTTCTCCAGCAGTGCGACGATGCTGTCGGCCACGAACGGAGGACGCCCGGTGAGCATCTCGAACGCGGTGCACCCCAGCGCGTAGATGTCGGAGGCATTCCACCGGTCCCGGGGAGCCTGCGCGACGCCCCCCGCGAGCTCCGGCGCGAGGTAGAGCGGGGTCCCGGCGAGATCGATGCGCTCGCGCAGGTCCGAGATGAAGTGCTTGCGCAGCGCGAGCCCGAAGTCGATGAGCACGGCCCGCCCGGTCCGGTCCTCGATGACGATGTTGGCCGGCTTGACGTCGCGGTGGAGGACGCCGGCGTCGTGAGCGGCCGCGAGCCCGGAGGCGACGCGCGCGAGGATGTTGACCGAGAGCGGCACCGGGAGCGTCGAGTCGTGCTGCGCGTGCTCCTCGAGGATGCTCTCGAGGTTGCGCCCCACGACGCGCTCCATGGCCAGGTAGTAGCCCTTGCCGTGGACGCCGAAGGTGTAGACCTGAACCACGTGGTCGTTGCGGATGGCGGCCAGCGCGGCCGCCTCGCGACGGAAGCTGGTCAGCACGGTCCCGGTGAAGGTCTCCGGCGTCGCGATCACCTTCAGCGCGACGGCGCGCTCCAGGAAGACGTCGATGGCCTCGTGGACCACGCCGATCGCGCCGCGCCCGAGCTCGCCCGTGAGGACGTAGCGGCCGTCGACGACGCTCGACGCCTCGTAGTACGTCAGCGGGCCCGAGCACTCGCTGCAGACCCCGAGGTTCGACTCGCACCGGCGGCAGGCCAGGCAGACGCGCAGGGCCGACGCCCCGGCCGCCTCCACGGGGGCTCCGCCGACGGAGTGCTCGGGCGCCGTGGAGAGCTCCGTGCGCAGCTCGACGGCGAGGGCGTCCGCGTCGCCGAGCACCGCCGTGACCAGGTCTTTGGCCAGCCTCGCCAGCCGCACCGGCTGCTCGGGATAGGGCGTGCGGGTCTGCCACTGGTCCAGGGTCCGAAGGAGGGTCAGCGCCTGGATCTGCTGGGCGCGGGACGCAGCCGTCATCGGCCTTGCACGCACCCGCTCGAGACACGCCTGGAGAGCCCGACGGCAGCTTTCGGTCAGCTTGGAAAGGTCCTGCATCACGCCCTTCCGCGCCCCGCCCCGGCTCGACGACGGATCCTTGCATGACCCAGGATGGCCCGCGAGCCTTTTCGGGACGCGGGGATATCACGCGAGACTGTGGTGTCAGTGAGGATGTGAATGGCACGCAACGGCACAAGAGGAATCCCTGCTCCGGCGCCGGATCGTGGTCGATTTGCGGTGGCGCGTTCGTTGCGAAGGATGGGGTCATGCGCACGTCGACTCGAGGGCTCCTCGCCATCCTTCTCCCCGTCCTTGCCCTGGCGGCGTGCGGAGGTCGTCTGGGAGGTGAAGGGGGCGGCGGTGGTGGTGCGAGCAGCGGAGGGGGTGGCAGCGGCGGCGGAAGTGGAGGGGGGAGCGGCGGAAGCAGCGGCGGGATGAGCAGCAGCAGTGGTGGCATGGGCAGCAGTGGTGGCATGGGCAGCAGTGGTGGCATGGGCAGCAGCGGGGGAATGAGCAGCAGCGGGAGCAGCAGCGGAGGCAGTGTCTCGTGCCCCGCGCCGTCCGACACGCAGGCGTTCTTCGGCGCCAGCAGCTGCGATCTCCCCGACACGACGCAGTGCCCCGTCGAGTTCCCGGGCACTCCATGCGCTGACGGGCAGCCCTCGACCGAGGAGGGCGATTGCGCGTGCGACCAGGGCCACTGGATGTGCGAGACCGTCGCGTACTGCCCGGCGCCCACCACCTGCCCCGCCCCCGGCGCGGTCCAGCAAGGCGTGCAGTGCGCCTCTCCCGGCCAGCAGTGTCCGGGCAACCCGCAGCCGTGCGACGGCGCCGTCTTCTACGACGCGTTCCAGTGCGAAGGCGGCTCGTGGAACGACGTCGCCGTCACCGAGTGCGAGGAGGAGGGCGGCGTGAGCGACGGGGGTGCGCCGGAGGGAGACACCCAGTAGCTCCGGCGGCGGCTCACTTCCTCGCCGCGGCCATCCAGCGCTCGATCTCGTCCGCCTCTCGCGGCAGCTTCTCGCTCAGGTTGCGGTACCCGGTCTTGGTGACCACGATCGTGTCCTCGATGCGGATGCCGATGTGCTTCTGCGGGATGTAGATGCCCGGCTCGATGGTGATGACCGCGTTCTCGGGGATGGGCTCGAGGTAGGTGGCGCCGTCGAGGTCGTGCACCTCGAGGCCCACGTAGTGCCCGAGGCCGTGGATGAAGAAGTCGTAGTACCCGGCCTCGCCGATCACCTTCCTGGCGGCCGCCGAGAGCTCGCGCCAGGTGACGCCGGGGTGGACCGCCGCGAGGGCCGCGTTCTGGGCGCGCAGGACCACGTCGTAGACCGCGCGCTGCTCGGGGGTGAACCTCCCGCTGGCCGGGAAGGTGCGGGTCACGTCGGTGGCGTAGTGGTCGATCTCGGCGCCGGCGTCGACCAGCACGAGGTCCCCGTCGGCGATCACGCGGTCGTCGCTGGGGTAGTGCAGCACGCAGCCGTCGGGGCCCGTGCCCACGATCGACCCGTACGCGAAGTGGTGCGCCCCTCCCCTGCGGAACCCGTCCTCCACCACGCGCTTCACGTCCCACTCGCGCGCGCCGGGCTTGCCTGCGCGCCACCCCTCCAGGTGGGCGGCGACCGTGATGTCGGTCGCGCGCGCGATCTTCTCGAGCTCGCGCGGCTCCTTGGCCATGCGCATCGCGCGAAGCTCGCCGGTCGCGTCCACGACCTCCGCGCGGGGGAGCCGCGCCGCGATCTTGTGGAGCAGCTCGAGGTCCTGCGGCTCGGGGCCGTCGAGGCTCGAGGCGCCCACGAGCAGCGACAGCGCGCGCTCGCGAGACTGCCGCGCGAAGGCGAACGCGTAGTACGGCAGGCCCTCGACGCGCCGCACCTGGTTGAAGCCCGTCTGCACCTCGATGGCGCGGCTGGGGAGGGACCCGCGGTAGCCCTCGAAGCGGTCGGTCTCGTCGTTTCGCCGCTTGAGGAAGAGCACCTCGCCCTCGACCGCGCCGGGCACGAGCAGGAGCGCCGCCGAGTCCTCGTGCGCGAGGCCCGTGAGGTAGGCGAAGTCCGCGTCCTGCCGCTTGCCGTCGTCCTCGTCGATGTCCCGGGCGGCGAAGACCACCGCGACCCCGGGCTTCAGGCGCGCGAGGAGCCGGGCGCGCCGGTCGCGGTACACCTCGGCGGCGAAGGGCTCCGTGCCTCCCGGCGCGACGGGGAAGTCCTCGGGGAGGCCGTGGAGCGCGGCGCTGGGATAGGGCTGCGGCGCGGGCGGGATGGGCGAGCTGGGCGCGGCTGCAGCGACGACGGGCTGCGCGGCCGCGGGGCTTGCCGGGGAAGCCGCCGCCCCGCCGCACCCGGCGAGGAGCAGGGACGACACGAAGGGCAGCAGGGTGCGCGGGGGATGGCTCATCCGCGGATGATGCCCGTTCGCGAGCCGCGGTTGAAGCCGCCCCACCGCCCGAAGCGGCTCTTGTACCTGACCACGGTCGCTCGCCCCCACCCCCGCCCTCCCCCCGCAGGAGCGGGTGGAGGTGTCTACTTCGCCCACGGGCCCATCCCGGACTCCTTCCCTCCCGCTCCTGCGGGGGAAGGCCGGGTTGGGGGGCGGGCAGAGATGAGGCGAGTGTCGATCCGGTCGAACGCTCGTCTGGCAGGGATGGCGGGGGTGGCTGGTTCGAAACTCCCTAGTACACCGCCGGGACGTACATCTCCTTGGGGACGGGGCCGCGGATGTAGTTCGGGTTGCGCACGCGCTCGGGCATCTCGACCGGCGCGTGGTGGATCTCCTGGTAGGGGATCTGCGAGAGCAGGTGGTGGATGCAGTTGAGGCGCGCGCGCTTCTTGTCGACCGCCTCCACGACCCACCAGGGCGCCTCCGGCATGTGCGTGCGCTCGAGCATGGCCTCCTTGGCCTTGGTGTACTGCTCCCAGCGGCGGCGCGACTCGAGGTCCATCGGGCTGAGCTTCCACTGCTTCAGCGGGTCGTGGATGCGCGTCATGAACCGCAGGTGCTGCTCGTCGTCGGTGATGGAAAACCAGTACTTGATGAGCACGATCCCCGAGCGGACCAGCGTCTTCTCGAGCTCGGGCACGGTGCGGAAGAACTCCTCGACCTCCTCCTCCGTGCAGAACCCCATCACCCGCTCGACGCCGGCGCGGTTGTACCAGCTCCGGTCGAAGAGCACGATCTCCCCGCCCGCGGGCAGGTGGGTGATGTAGCGCTGGAAGTACCACTGGGTCCGCTCGCGCTCGTTGGGGGCCGGCAGGGCGACGACGCGGCACACGCGAGGGTTCAGGCGCTGGGTGATGCGCTTGATGATGCCGCCCTTGCCCGCGGCGTCGCGCCCCTCGAAGAGCACCACCACCTTGAGCTTCCGGGCCACCACCCAGTCCTGCAGCTTGACCAGCTCCCCCTGGAGGCGAAAGAGCTCCCGGAAGTAGACCCGCCGGTCGAGGGTGGCGCGCTCGTCGTCGAGCTCCATCTCGAGCTCCTCGTCGAGCCCGTCGAGGATCTCCTCGTGGAGGCGGCGCTGCAGGGCGCTCTGGTCTTCGTCGTCCCGCTCGGTCATTTCATCCCTCGGAACATCCAGAATAGGACGCCCGAGAGCACGATGGACACGGGGAGCGTGAGCACCCAGGCCATCAGCATGTTGCGCACGGTCGCCCACTGCAGGCCCGAGCGGTTCGCGGCCATGGTCCCGGCGACGCCCGACGACAGCACGTGGGTCGTGCTGACCGGCAGCCCGAGCGCGTCCGCGGCGCCGATGGTCACCATCGCCGTGATCTCGGCGGCGGCGCCCTGCGCGTACGTGAGGTGGTCCTTGCCGATCTTCTCGCCCACGGTCACGACGATGCGCTTCCACCCGACCATGGTCCCGAGCCCCAAAGCGATGGCCACGGCGACCTTGACCCACAGCGGAATGAACCGGGTCGCCTCGTCGGTGTGACGCTTGTAGTTCTTGAGGATGGCCGCGTCCGGGGCGGAGAAGGCGGGCGCTCCCTTCTTCTCCATGAAGCGGAGCGACTCGCCGATGAGGTAGAGGTCGTTCCGGATGTTGCTGGTCTTCTCCGCGGGGACGTTCTTCAGCTCCTTGTAGGTCACGACCTCCCGGCTGACGTCGGCCATCACGCCCCGGATGGCGGGGATGGTCTCCGGGGCGAGCTCGCGCGTGCGGACGTAGCGGGTCACCTCGGCGCGCGGATCGGCGACCTGCGCGTCGGGGCCGTAGTGGCCGAGCGCGTCCGACGCCTGCGCCGAGACCGCGACGAAGTCGAGCGACTCCCTGGCGGTCACGGCGTGGTTCAGCGCGTACGCGGGCGGGACGGTGCCGATGAGGATGAGCATGATGAGGCCCATTCCCTTTTGCCCGTCGTTCGAGCCGTGCGCGAAGCTGACGCCGGTGCACGTGAGCAGGAGCAGGCCGCGGATCCAGAACGGCGGCGGCGCGGCGCCCTCCGGCGCCGTGTAGAGCTTCTTGCTGGGGATGACCCGGCGCATGAGCACGAGCAGGAGCGCCGCGCACGCGAAGCCGACCAGCGGCGAGATGAGCAGGGACTTGCCGACGTTCGCCGCTTGACCCCAGTCGACGCCGCTGGTCCCGGTCCTGGACGACAGGATCTGGTTGGCCAGCCCCACGCCGATGATCGACCCGATGAGGGTGTGCGAGCTCGACGACGGCAGCCCGAACCACCACGTGCCCAGGTTCCACAGAATGGCCGCCGCGAGCAGGGCGAAGACCATGGCGAAGCCCGCCCCGCTGCCGACCTGGAGGATGAGCTCCACGGGGAGCAGCGAGACGATGCCGAAGGCGACCGTCCCGGTGGAGACCAGCACGCCGATGAAGTTCCAGGCGCCGGACCAGGCCACGGCGACGTGTGGATCGAGCGAGTGCGTGTAGATGACCGTCGCCACCGCGTTGGCCGTGTCGTGAAAGCCGTTCACGAACTCGAAGCCCAGGGCGATGAACAGGGCGATCCCGAGGATGAGGAAAGGGAAGACCGTGGGCGAGTGGATGATCTGCAGATCGGAGATGAGCTGCGACGCGGAGTAGATCACCCCGACGACCAGCAGACCCGTCAACCCGATGATCCCTGCCCTGCCAGGCCCCCTGGCCAGCTTCTCCGCAACACGGGACTTCGCTGCGGCCTCGTCCACCGTCGTCGATGTCGCGGTCATCTCTGGTTCTCCGGGTTGGTGGAGAACCCGTAGATCGACCGCGGGCGGGCGTCTGTGCCGTTCTTGTGACGACCTCTGCCGAGCTTACATGGACGCCAGCTTCGCGAAGGCCGCGCGGTCCTTCGCGTCCAGTCCCCCGAGCACCTGCTCGGCGATGCCCGTCACGGTGGCGGTCGCGTCCTTCACCAGGGCCTTGCCGCTGCGCGTGAGGGCCGCGAACGTCGCCCGGGCGTCGTTCCCGTCCTCCTCCCGCGTGACGATGCCCCGCCGCTCGAGTGGACCGAGCAGCCGCGTGACGCCGGAGGGAGTGAGCGCGAGGCGCCGCGCGAGGTCCACGCGACGGAGGCGGCCACCCGGCGCCTCGGCCAGGTGGTGCAGGGCGGCGAAGTCCGAGAGCCCGAGGCCGTGGACGCCGCCGAGCTCCGCGTCGGCCCGGGCTTCCCACAGGGCAACGGCGCGACGGATCCCGAGGAACTCCTGGAGTGCGGTCATGGGAGCAGGGTAAGGCCCGATACTTGATCGGTCAAGTATCACTCAGCCTCGGGGCGGCGTCACTTCTTCGCGAGGTAGAGCGCCACGCCGCCGGCCAGCGCGAGCAGCGCGACGAACAGGGCGACCAGGCGCCAGTCCCAGCGCGGCGACGCGCGCCTCGCCGGGACCGACACGGGCTCGGTCTCGACCTCGGCCTCGGCGGACCCGGGCTCGGGGGCGCGGGGCGCCTCCACCTTCCTGCCCGGCTCCTCGCGACGCTGCGCCCGGGGCTCGCGCGCGCGGGACGCCGGCGCACCTGCCGGCTTCGCGGCGCCCTTCTTCTGCTTCGCCGCGGCCGCCGAGGCGCGCGCCTTGCGCCGCGCGGCCTTCTCCGCCGCCTTGGCTCGCAGGCGCTCCTTCCTCGCGGCGGCGCGGGCCTCGCGCTCCTCCGGCGTCAGCCTCTTCGACGCGGCCCCGGCCGGACCCTCGTCCTCCGGCTCCTCCGCCTCTTCTTCCTCCTCTTCCTCCTCCGGCTCCGCAGGAGCAGGCGCCGGCACCGGCGCCGCGTGCTTCCTGGCGGGCTCGGGGGCCTCGGGCTCCCCCCACCCCGAGTCGACGTCCTCTTCTTCCTCGTCGTCCCCCCAGCCGGCGTCGACGTCGTCGAGGACGGCCTCATCCTTGGTGGCTTTGGTCGCGCCCACGTGAATGGGACCAATTAGACCATGGTCCCTGTCCGGAACCCCAGTTTCGAGCCAGAGGCCCGCACCGGAGAGGTTCGGCGCACTGCAACCTCTCCCGGACTGAAGCCGGGATCCACCGTGCACTTCCGGTACCGCGCCGTGACGAAGGGCGGCGGCGGCGACTGGAGCAAGACGGTGTCGCTCATCGTGGACTGAAGGACCGGGAGATCTACGGCGTTGCGGCCAGGGCCACGCCGGTCATTCCCGTCGCACCCGCGATCGCGACCGGGATCGACCACGCGCCTCCGGTGAGCGTGGCCACGTCGACCTGCCCGGTGGTCGGGACGAACGCCGCGAGCGCCGTCGCGCCGCACAGGCCGGGGGCCAGGCTCGGGGGTGTCGAGAGCGGCGTGCTGGCGATCGCGGCGGGCACCGTCCAGCCCGTCGCGGGGAGGTAGGTCGACGCATAGGGATACGTCGGGGAGCCGCCTTCCCAGGCCACGATCGCGCCACCGTTCGGCAGGGCTGCGAGCGACGGGGCCGACGACGAGTACGCGGCGTTCCCCGACTGGTCGTACACGTCGACCGGGGTCGACCAGACGCCGGCGGTGCGCGTCGTGTACTGCAGGTTGAAGTCGGTCTGGTGGACGAAGACGATCATGAGGTCCGCAGAGCCCCCGTTCATCGCGACCATCGCAGGCGAGATGGTCGTGACGACCGCCGAGCCGGCGTGGGCGTTCGCCGCCTGCCACGCCCCTCCCGACCACGACTGGTCGTAGAGCACGCCGTTGCTGCCGGCCTGGGCGACGACGAGCGTCGCGCCGACGGCGGCTGCGGCGGGAGGACTGCCGCCGAAGGACTGCGCACCCCCGTCGGGCTCCACGGCGTCCGGCGCGCCGCCCCAGGAGCCGATGTAGGTGTCGTGGTAGAATTTCGAATCGGTGCCCATGTACACGACGTGCCCGGTGCTCCCCGCCGCGGCGAGCGCGGGCGTGCCCTGGGCGAGCGCCGCGGCGATCTGGGCCGGCGACGACCAGGTGCTGGTGTACCCGGTCCACTCGAGAAACGACGTGCTGCTCGCCGCGAACGCCCCGAGGAATCCGCCGGCGAACGGGACGAGGCCCGGAGGGGTGGCGCTGCCCTGCGCGAACGGGGTGGCGGCCGACCACTGGCCCGCGGCGAAGTGCGCGCTCGCCACGCTGGATGTGCCCGTGGCCAGCAGCGCGGCCGTCGACGTACAGCTGCCCGAGTCCGCGGGCGGTACCGCATCCTGGCCGGAGTCGATGGGCGAGGTCGCGTCCGTCCCGCTCTCGGGCGCCGCGTCGGCCTCGGCCTCGGCCGTGGAGTCCGCGATCCCCGAGTCGCTCGCACCCTCGCCTGTCGCCGGCGAGTCCGCGAATCCCGAGTCACCGGCGGTCGAGTCCTCGCCGGCCTCGCCATGCGACCCGGCCTCGATCGCCATCGAGTCCTGACCGCCCGCCTCGATCGGCGCGCCGGAGTCCGGGCTGGCCTCGAGCACCGTCCCGTCGCCCGCGCCGGACTCCGTGCTGACATCGGCACCGCTGCTCGACGTCGAACCTTCGTGGCCCCCATCCTCCACGACGTAGTACTGGCCATCGCCCAGCAGCGCCGTGCACGCCGCCAGGCCGACCGCGGGCAACGCGAGGACGAGCGCCGCGACATGGCTCCTCACGGAAACGTCCCCTGGACTCCCGCCGCCCCGAGGCCCACCACGGGGAGGGTCGTCGTCGCGCCGCTCCTGGCCGGCGGCTCGCCGCCTCCGGAGAACAGGAGCAGCGCCGCACCCGCGGCCAGCGCGACGATCCCCACGCCGAACCCGACGTTCGAGACGACGCCGTTCGAGTGCAGGCCGTGGATGTCCGATTGCTCCGAGGCCGGGCAGGCGTTGCCACTGCAGTTCTTGTCGAGCGACGACTTGTCTCCCAGCGCCATGGCTCCGAAGATGGACCCGACGGCCACCCCGGCCACGCCGACGCCGAGCGCCGTGAAGGACAGGATGCGCGTCGTCGATGCCGGCCTCGCGGGTACCGGGGTCGTGGCCGGCGGCGCGGGAACGACGACCGCCGGTGGCGGCGGCGGCGGGATCGCCACGGCGGGCCGGAGAACGACGGCCTCCCTTCGCGCCTTGTCCCCTTCCCGGATGAGCAGCGGCTCGCGGACCGGGGCAAACCCATCGGCCTCGAACGCGAACGTGTGGTTGCCCGGGTCGACCGGAATGGCGCTCCCGTCGAGCCTGGCGGTCAGCAGGGCCCCGTCCATCGAGACCCGGACGACGCTGAGATCGGCTCCGTCGGCGCTGCGCACCGCGAAGACCACCGTCGGAAGCGCCTTCAGCACCTCGTTCAGCCGCTCCGTGCAGTCGTCGCGGACCGGCCCGGGACAGCTCCTGGCGATGCACACCGTGAGCTGGTCCCTCGCGTCGCGCAGCTTCCCGGCTGCGCGCGAGCTCTGGGCGCCTTCGTTGGCGTTGATGCACTGGTCCTTCGTGGGCTCGGCGTGCGCGGTGACGGTGCCCGTCGAGACCATCGCCAGGGCGATGACGCACGCACCGAGACGTCTCAAAGGCACTGCCTCTTCCACTTCTTGTTCCCCTCGCTGTCGAACTCGTAGGGGGGATTGCAACCTGCCCTGGCGGCGGGCGCCGCCTGCGTGGCGGTCGCGACCGGAGCCGTGACGGCAGGGGCGACGCGAGGGCCGGCGGGGACCGGCGGGAGGACCGGAGCCGACGACCCTGCGGGCGGCGCAGCGGAGGGAAGATCGGTCACCGCCACCGTCGGTACGTCGGCGGAGTCTTCGAGGGGCGCAACGGACGCGAGGGGTGGGGTGGTCGACGTCGTGGCTGCGGCGGAGGGATGGCTCCGGGCCGCCGCCCGCCGCGCGATGGCCGACCTGCCCACGAGCACGCCTCCCGCCAGCAGAACGGCGAGCGTCGCGACGACGAGGCCTCCGAGCACGAGGCTCCGGTTGCCGTTCGTGGTGGCCCCGGTCTGACCCCAGGCCGACGCCGTGGGCACCGACGGCATGGAAGGCCCCGAGGACGGCCCGGGAGAAGGCGGCATCGCGCGGTGCACGCCCGACGGCGGGAGGACGATGCCGGTGATCCCGGCCTTCCTCATCGTGCCCAGGATCCCTTCGACCGACTGTCGTGCGCGCCTCGTACCGAAGTCGGCGAGCGCGAGCGCGAGCTCCGCGACGTTCGGGTATCGCCTCTCGCGATCCTTCTCGAGGCAGCGGGTGATCACCTGGTCGAGCCCGGCGGGGACGTCGGGACGGTAGCTCTGGACCGGGGTTGCCGCCTGGATGGTGATCCGCACGGCGAGCTCGGTGATGGCCTCGCCGGCAAACGGCGGCTGCCCGACCAGGAGCTCGTGCAGGATGACCCCCAGCGACCAGATGTCGGTCCGGACGTCGACGTCCCTGGACGACATGATCTGCTCGGGCGACATGTAGAACGGCGACCCGACGACCGCGCTCGTGCGGGTCATGTCGTGCCCCGAAGCGCCGGGCGTGATGACCTTGGAGATGCCGAAGTCGAGCACCTTGATGGAGAGGGTCCCGTCCGAGCGCTCGACACAGAACAGGTTGGCCGGCTTCAGGTCACGATGCACGATTCCCAGCACGTGCGCGTCGGCGATGGCCTCGCAGCTCTGGAGGACGAAATCCACCGCCAGATCGATCGGCAGCGGTCCTCGCTGCTTCAGCCAGGAGGAGAGGTCCATGCCCTCCAGGTACTCCATGACGATGTACGGAGAGCCGGTCTCCAGCTGTCCGACGTCGGAGACGCGCGCGACGTGCTCCCCCTTGATCTTCGCTGCGGCTCTGGCCTCGCGAACGAAGCGCCCGACCGCCTCCTGGCTGCTCAGCGCCTCTTGCCGCAGGAACTTGAGGGCGACCTTCTCGTCGAGCTGGAGGTGGTGGGCAGCCACGACGACGCCCATGCCGCCCGCTCCGATCACGCGCTCCACACGGTACTTGCCCGCCAGCACGTCGCCCGGGCGCACCCCCGCCGCCATGTCGGGAGAGCCTGTGAAGGACGTGACCATTCGCTCTGGCGTCGCTCCGTGTGAGCCGAATCCCACCACGTCCCGGGACTGGACCACAAGCTTCGCGGCCGACCCCATTCCGTCCGAGGTGGAAATCCTGTGACCAACTCCTTGTGGCGCTACCGTTTGTGGGGTTCTCACGAACCGCGGGAGGTCGTGATGAGGTTGTCCGTTCGAGCCCTCGGGCTCGCCGCTTTCGGTCTCGTGCTGGTCGCTGCCTGCGGAGGCGGAGGCTCGAACAAGAGCTCCTCCGGCGACGCGGGCTCCGGGTCGAGCTCCGGTGGCGGCAGCGGCTCGTCCGGTGGAACCGGCAGCTCGGGGTCGTCGTCGGGAGGGCTGACCCCGATCGAGGATGCCGGTGCGTTCCCGCCTGCGGGCAACCCCGACGGCACCTGCAAGACCCTCCCCCTGCCCGCCGAGGCGCAGCTGGTGGACACCTCGAAGCCGACGACCGTGGTGGGCACGGGGACCGCGGCGAGCTGCACGTTCGACGCGCTGAACACCGCCGTCGGCAAGGGCGGCATCATCACGTTCGACTGCGGCTCGGCCCCCGTGACCATCCCCGTCACGGCGACGCTCCAGCCGCCCATCTCGAAGGGCAGCGCGCCCGCCGTCCAGATCGTCATCGACGGGGGCAACCTCGTCACCCTCGACGGTCAGGGCTCCGTCCGCATCCTGTCGTGGCTCCACGACACGTGGCGCACCAACGAGGACACGCTCACGCTGCAGCGCATCCGGCTCATCAACGGCAAGACGACGCCCACGCAGGCGATCCCCGCCTGCCCCCCTTCCGGCATCATCTCCAACACCGAGTGCTCGACGGGCTACGACGATGGTCAGGGCGGCGCGCTGTACATGCAGGACGGCAACCTGCGGGTGATCGACAGCATCTTCGAGAACAACCAGGCGGCGCTGCTCGGGCCGGACACGGGGGGCGGCGCGCTCTACCTCTTCGGCACCGGGGCGCCGTCGTACATCGTGGGGAGCTCGTTCCTGAACAACACCGCGAGCAACGCGGGCGGCGTCGGGATGCTCTGGGCGGGCGCGTTCATCTTCAACAGCCTCTTCCAGGGCAACAGCGCCGTCGGCAACGGCGCGAACTCCAACGACGCCACCAAGTGCACCTGCGACAACGGCAGCAACGACAACCAGATCGGCTCGGGGGGCAACGGCGGCGCCATCTACAAGGACGGCGGCGACGGCGTGAACCTGACGATCTGCGGCACCGAGATCAAGGGCAACACGGCCAACGAGTTCGGCCCCGCCGTGTTCCTCACGGCGGACGGCTCCAGCGCGCAGCTCGTCATCGACGACTCGACCATCACGGAGAACTCGACGCCGATCGGCTACTGGCAATGGTGCACGGACGTGTCGACCGACAACCCCCACTCGAGCACCGGAGGGTCCCCCTCCCCGGTCAACACGACGTTCTGCAACGCCAGCGGCGCCGCGTGCACGAGCACGTGCAGCTCGTAGCGTTCGCTCTCGCGACGGTGGCTCACCCTGCCGGCAGCGCCTTGCGGAGCTCCTCGAGGCGCGCGAGGTGCTGCGCGGCGCCGCGGAGGCCGTCGCCCATGGTGTTCACGCAGAGGTGCGACGCGCCGATGGCGGCCCACGCACCCGCGCGCTCGGCCCAGCGCTCCGCGTCGGCGCGTCGCGCGTCGAGCCGGCCCTCGACGCCGATGGCGGCCGGATCGCGGCCAGCGTCCTTCACGTACCCGTGGAAGCGCGCCAGGAGCTCGCGCCCGCGCTCGTCCGGTTGCCAGAGCACGAACCAGCCGTCCGCGACGCGGGCGATGCGCCGCAGCACCTTGTCGCTCGCGGGCTGCCCCGTCAGCGGCGAGTCGGCGCCTCCGCCCATCCAGATCGGCAGCGGACGCTGGAGCGGGAGCGGGTTGATCCCCGCGTCCGAGATGGTGTGGTACGCGCCGTGAAAGGTGACCGCCGGCCGCGCGAAGAGGGCGCGTAGCACCTCGATCTGCTCGTCGTAGCGCGCGCCGCGCGAGGCGAAGGCGACGCCGAGCGCCTCGTACTCGACCTCGTTCCAGCCGGTGCCGACGCCGAGGCGCAGCCGACCGCCGGAGAGCACGTCGAGGCTCGCCGCCTGCTTCGCGACGAGCGCCGTCTGCCGCTGCGGCAGGATGACGATGCCGGTCAGGAAACCGAGGCGCGACGTCACCCCCGCCATGAAGGAGAACAGCACGAGCGGCTCGTGGAAGGTCGACTCGGCGGTGTAGGGGCCCTTCCACGCCGGCCGGCTCGCCGTGCTCGCGCCGAGCACGTGGTCGTACGCGACGACGTGCGAGAAGCCCATGGCCTCGACCGCGCGCGTCCACTCGCGCACGGCGCCCGCGTCCATCTCGATCTCGGTCTGGGGAAAGACGACGCCGGTCCGCATCGGTGACCTCCGCGGGAAGTCTACACGCGCACCGAGAGCTCAGCCCGAGCCGCAGAACGAGACGCACGCTCCGCCCCCGCCGTCGGCCGCGGCGTGACAGGTACCGCGGCACTCGTCGTCGTCCTTGCAGGCCTCGCCGGCCTTCTTCTCCGGCGTGCACTTGCCGAGCTTCTTCGGCGGGAACTGGTGCGGGGCGTCGGCGCAGTAGAGGTGCGGCCCGCAGTCCTTCTCCTGGGCGCAGGCCGCTCCTTCGGCCAGCTTGTCCGGCTTGCCGCACTTGCCGGCGCGGCACGCGAGGCTCTCCGGGCACTCGACGTCCTGCATGCAGTCGTCGCCGGCCTTCTTCCGCGCCTCGCACCTGTGGAAGCTGCACCGCGCGCCGGCCGCGCACGCGGGGTGGTCCCCCAGGTCGAGCGCGATGAGGTCCACGTTCTCCTTCGCCTCGCCGCACGCCTGACCGACGGAGGGGGGATCCTGGCATTTCCCTTCGGCGATCTTGGAGTAGCCGACGCAGGCGAGCCCGGTCGCGCACTCCCAGGGTTGCCGGCACGCGCCCCCCCTGGGCACCTGCCCGTCGATGGCGTCGGTGCAGGACTTCTTCTCGATGGCCGGGTCGGCGTCGTGCCGGGTCGACGCCGCGACGTGCTCGCCGAGGCACGTGACGGCTGCCCCGTCGTCCACCTTTACCCGCCCCTCCTTGACTGCCTCGCTCAGTCGGTTGACGCAGGCCCTGGTGATGCCGCGCGTCAGCCCGGCGCCGAACCCGCCCTGCATGGATGCGACCTCCTCGGCCGAGCACCTGGGATCGTGCACGAACAGGCTGGCGCCGAGGGTCCCCTCGCAGAAGAGCGCCGGGGACATCTTCGTACCGGCGGGCAGCGGCCACCCGGGCCACTCGGGCAGGTGGATCGCGTTGAGCTGCGCGGCGAGCCGGTCCAGCTCGCCGCCGGCGTCGGGACGCGCGGACGGGGACGACGGGACTGGAGCCGCCGCGCTCGCGGAGGGGCTCGCGCCGGCGTCCGGAGTCGCGCCCTCGCGCCTCGTTTCCCCACCCCGGCAGGCGCCCACGGGAGCCAGGACCGAGAGCCCCAGGACGCAGGCGAACCCGCGCCTCCCCATCTGCCACGCCGGCGCGATCATCCCTCCTTCTTAACAGCCTTCGCCAGGTCGAGCGCGACGTCCTCGATCATGTCCTCCTGCCCGCCGACGGTCTTTCGCTTCCCCATCTCCACCAGGATGTCCCGCGACGAGACGCCGTAGCGCTCGGCGGCGCGCTTGGCGAAGAGCAGGAACGACGAGTAGACGCCCGCGTACCCGAGGATGAGGGCGTCGCGATCGATGCGCACGGGCGCGTCCATCATCGGCACCACCAGGTCCTCCGCCACGTCCATGACCCCGTACAGGTCGACGCCGGTCTCGACCCCCATGCGATCCAGCACGGCGACGAACACCTCGAGCGGCGTGTTCCCCGCTCCTGCACCCAGCCCCGCCGCCGAGCCGTCGATGCGCGAGGCGCCCGCCGCGATGGCGGCCAGCGAGTTGGCGATGCCCATGCCCAGGTTGTGATGCCCGTGGAAGCCGACCTCGGTCGCGGGGTGCAGCCCGGCGCGCAGGAGCGCGATGCGGGCGGTGACGTCGTCGGGCAGCATGTACCCGGCCGAGTCGGTGCAGTAGACGCAGTTCGCGCCGTAGCTCTCCATGAGCCGGGCCTGGGTGAGCAGCGCCTCCGGCGGCGTCATGTGGGCCATCATCAGGAAGCCCACCGTGTCCACGCCGAGCTTGCGCGCCAGCCCGATGTGCTGGCCGGACACGTCGGCCTCGGTGCAGTGGGTGGCCACGCGGATGGTCCGGACGCCGCAGTCGACGGCCATTCGCAGGTGCTCGACGGTGCCGATGCCCGGCAGGAGCAGCGCCGAGACGCGGGCTTGCTTCATGTGGGGCACGACCGCCCGCAGGTACTCCTCGTCGGTGCAGAGCGGGAAGCCGTAGTTGATGGATGCACCGCCGAGGCCGTCGCCGTGCGTCACCTCGACGAGCGGCACGCCGGCGGCGTCGAGCGCCGTGGCGACCGCGACCATCTGCTCGAGCGTGATGCGATGACGCTTGGGGTGCATCCCGTCGCGCAGGGTCATGTCGTGCAGGGTGACCTTCTTGCCTCGCAGGTCCATCACGCCACCCCCGTCATGCGCCCGGCGAAGAGCTCGGCGGTGCGCACGGCCGCGGCGGTCATGATGTCCAGGTTGCCCGCGTAGCGGGGCAGGTAGTCGCCGAGACCCTGGACCTCGATGAAGGTGCTGACCCGGCGCCCGTCGAACACCGGGCCGTTCTTGAGCGTGTAGCCGGGGACGTAGCGCTGCACCTCGCGGATCATGTCGTGGATCGAGCGGGTGATCCTCTCCTGGTCGGGCTCGGTCTCGGTGAGGCAGTGGATGGTGTCGCGCATCATCAGCGGGGGCTCGGCGGGGTTGATGATGATAATGGCCTTGCCCCGCCTGGCACCCCCGACGCGCTCGACGGCCCCGGCCGTGGTCCGCGTGAACTCGTCGATATTCTGGCGCGTGCCGGGACCCACCGAGCGGGAGGCGACGGTCGCGACGATCTCGGCGTACTCGACCGGCTGCACGCGGCTGACGGCCGCGACCATGGGGATGGTGGCCTGTCCCCCGCAGCTGACCATGCTGACGTCGGTGACGTCGCGGCCGATGTCGTCGAGGTTCACCGGCGGGATGCAGTAGGGGCCGAGCGCCGCCGGGGTGAGGTCGATGAGGAAGACGCCGAGCTCGCGCAGCTTGCGGGCGTGGTCGGCGTGGGCCGAGGCGCTGGTGGCGTCGAAGGCGATGCGCACCCCGTCCTCCCTCACGTGGGGCACGAGGCCGTCCACGCCGCGTGCCGTCGTCCGCAGCCCCATGTCCGCCGCGCGCTTCAGCCCGTCCGAGGCCGGGTCGATCCCGACCATCCACACCGGCTCGATCCGCGCGCTGCGCCGCGCCTTGTATACCAGGTCCGTCCCGATGTTCCCCGAGCCGATGATGGCCGCCTTGATCTTCATGGGTCCTCACACGAACGAGACGCTGGCCCGCCCGATACCCTCGAGCTCGAGGTGCATGCGGTCGCCGACCTTCACCGGCTCGAGGGGCACGAGGGAGCCCGAGAGCACCACCTCGCCCGCCTCGAGCGCGATGCCAAACCGCGACAGGGTGTTCGCCAGCCAGGCCACGCAGTAGACGGGCGAGCCCAGCGCCGCGGCGCCGACCCCCTCGCTCAGGGGAGCGCCGTTCTTCTCCACGCGGATGCGGCACCCCACGAGGTCCACCGCGCGCGGGTCCACCTGCTCGGGCCCCAGCACGAAGACCCCCGAGGAGGCGTTGTCGGCCACGGTGTCCGCGATGCGGATCTTCCAGTCGCGGATGCGCGAGTCGACGATCTCGAAGCAGGGACGCACGGCGCGCGTGGCCGACAGCACGTCGTCCTCGGTGATGCCCGGCCCGGCCAGGTCTCGCCCGAGCACGAAGGCGATCTCCCCCTCGGCCCGGGGCTGGATGAGGGTGCGCGTGTCGATCGCCGCGCCGCTCTCGAAGAGCATGGCGTCGGTGAGGAAGCCGAAGTCCGGCTGGTGCACGTCGAGCATGCTCTGCACGGCTTTGCTGGTGACGCCGATCTTCTTGCCCACCACCCGCTCGCCGTCGGCGAGCCTGCGCGCCAGCATGCGCCGGGAGATCGCGTAGGCGTCGTCGATGCCCACCCCCGGGAAGCGCCCGGTGAGCGGCGCCACGGTGTACCGGCCGCGGAGCGCTGCGTAGAGCTCGTCGCCGAGGCGTTCCGCGTCGATGGCGCTCATGCTTCCCCGAGGAACGACGTGGAGGCCTGGTTGAAGAGCGCTCGCTTCTCCACCATGACCCAGTGGCCGCACCCGGACAGCAGGACGACCCGCGTGTCCTTGCAGCTCGTGGCGATGGTGATGGCCCCGCTCATGGGGCAGAACCTGTCGTTGACGCCCCAGAGGGCCAGGACGGGGCAGGCCAGGCGCGGCAGCTCGGGGGCGAGGTTGGGGACCTGCATGCTGGTGAGCACGCGCCTGGGCTGCAGCTCGGCGATGGAGACCCGCTCGTCGAGCAGCTCGTCGGTGACCAGCGAGGGGTCGAAGAGCTGCTTCTCGAAGACGCGGCGCATCGAGTCGCGGGTGATGCCGGCCGGGTCGGTGAAGGCCTTCATCATCGAGCGGATGCCGTCCATCTTCATGTAGACCTCGCGCTCCTCCAGTCCCCCCGGCGCCATCAGCACCAGGCGCTGCACGAGCTCCGGCCTGCGCAGCGCGAGCTGGATGGCCATGGCCCCGCCGTGCGAGTTGCCCACGACGGCGCACCGGGTGACCCCCAGGGCGGCGAGGAAGCGCTCGACGGCGCCGACCAGGAAGTCGAGCGTGTAGTCGACGCCGTCGGGCTTGCTGGAGTAGCCGTAGCCCAGCGTGTCGGGGACGAGGACGCGGAACCCCGCCGCGGCGAACGCAGGGTAGTTGTGGCGGAAGTTGCTCCACCCGCTCGCGCCGGGGCCGCTGCCGTGGAGGAACAGCACCACCGGCCCCTCCCCGGCCTCGTGGTAGTGCACCTGCAGCCCGTCACCGATCTCGGCGAACTTCCCCTCCGGTACCGGCCGTGCGCTCATGGGTCGTCTCCGTCGTCGTGCGTGGTTTCTCGCGTGGGCCAGCGAGCATCTCGGGCGCCTGGTGGCCCCACTCGCTGACGTGGTCGTACGTCGTCGGCTTCCAGGTGGCGTCGTCCACCGTCCGGGCACCCCAGCCGTACTCGAAGTGAAAGCCCGACGGGGTCTTCGCGTAGAACGAGAACATGCGATCGTTGGGGTGACGCCCCAGCGTCTGGGTGATGCGCACGCCCCCGCGCAGCGCGCGGTCGAAGGCCAGGCCGACGTCGTCCATCGAGCCGACCTCGAGCATGAAGTGGTGGATGCGCTTGCGATGCGGGCCGCCGATGGCCACCGAGTGGTGGCGCGGTCCGCCGTGGAAGAAGGTGACGTCGACCGCGTACCCGTGGATGTCGCAGGTGATGCGGTCGGAGAGGCGAAACCCGAGCAGCTCGCGGTAAAAGTGCATGCTGCGCTCGGGCTCCCCGGCGCTGACGACCACGTGGCCGAGGCCCTGCGGTCCCGTCACGAAGGACGTGCAGAGGTGGCGCGACGCGAAGGGCGCGGCGGCGCGTGCGGCCCCGCAGAAGACCTCCAGCGGGTGACCCGCGGGGTCGGCCAGCTTCACCAGGCGACGGACGCCGCGCTGCCTCGCCTCGTCGTCGGTGCCGGGGCGCACCTCCACTCCGCCACCGCGCAGTCGCCCGGTGACCGCGTCGAGGACCCACTCGTCGTCCACCTCCCAGCCGAAGACCTGGACGTCGTCCGCCGGACCCTGCGTGACGAAGAAGCGCGTGGCCCAGTCGTCGCACCGCAGGCCGAGCGTGCCCTCGCCGCGGGCGCCCACCTCGAGGCCCAGCACCTCCACGGCGAAGGCCTCCCAGGCGGCGAGATCGCGCACCTGGAACCCCAGGTATCCGAGGCGGATGTCGTGTTGCATCGGTCGGCCCTAGACGAAGTAGTCGGTCGTCTTGGCGCCGAGCTGGACGCCCCCGAAGTTGCGGCCGGGCTTGTCGGGGTTGTTGGCGTAGTGGGCACGCGCGGCGTGCACGTCGAGGAAGTACCGGAGGATGGGGTTGCCGAGGAAGATGGCCCGCCCGCCGCTCGCGGTGAAGAGCATGTCGACCGCCTCGACGCTCTTGACCACGGCCATGGCCGAGTCGTGACGGAAGCGCACCCGGCGCTCGATGGGGATGTCCTTCACGTCGCGCGCGAGGGACATCATCTCCTCGAAGTTGCGCCTGAGGACGAGCTTCGCCTCGTCGATCAGGCTGGCCGCGCGCGCGCAGACGGTCTGCACGGTCGGGTCCTCGGAGACCTTCGAGCCGTCGCTGGCCGCGACGCGCCTGGCGGCGGCGTCGAGGAAGGCGTCGAGCGCGCCCTGGGCGGCGCCGATGGCCGAGGTGGAGACCGAGCGCACGAAGATCTGCCCGAAGGGCAGGCGGTAGAGCGGCGACGTGTTCACCGCGTTGCCGGGGCTCTGGCGCCGGTAGCCGTCGATGAGCCTGTGCGTGCGGTGCTCGGGCACGAAGGCGTTCTCGACGACGATGTCCTTGCTCCCCGTCCCCTTCAGCCCGGCCACGTGCCAGGTGTCGTCGATGCGGTAGTCGCTGCGCGGGAGCAGGAAGGTGCGCATCTCCGGGTGCTTGGCGTCGCCCTCGGGGGGAACGAAGCCGCCGAGGAACACCCAATGGCAGTGGTCGCACCCCGACGAGAACGACCAGCGCCCGCTGACGCGGTACCCGCCCTCGGCGCGCGCGATCTTGCCGGTGGGCGCGTACGAGGAGGAGATGAGCGTGGACGTGTCCGTCCCCCACACCTCCTCCTGCGCCTCGAGCGGGAAGAGGGCGAGCTGCCACGCGTGCACGGCCACCACGCCCAGCACCCACGCGCTGGACGGGCAGGCCGAGGCCACCGTCATCTGCACGTCGAAGAAGGTGGCGGGATCCACCTCGAGCCCGCCCCAGCGCGCCGGCTGGAGCATGCGGAAGAACCCTGCCTCGCGAAAGTCCGCGATGGTCTCGTCCGGGAGCCGGCGGAGCTCGTCGGCCTGCGACGTCCGCCCTGCCAGCACGGTCTTCAGCGTCTGCGCGCGCACCACCAGGCCCATGGCCTTGTGATCGCGATCGACGTGGGTGTCACTCGGCGGCATCGGCCCCTCCTTGCCGGTAGAACTGGCGATACCACCGCCGCAGCTGGCTGATGGGGCCATCGCCGTCGCAGAGCACCGGCCGCTCGCGATAGAGCTTGTTCTCCCAGATGCGGATGTCGTCCTCGAACCCCGCCTTGAGGTTCTGCATGTAGTGCCCGACGTACCCCTCGGTCCGCTTCCGGTCGCCGACGATCTTGAGCATGACGCCCATGCGCAGCTCGAGCTCGCCGTGATCGACCGGCGTGTGGGCGACGAGCATGTAGTTCTGCAGGGCGCCGTCCATGCGCATGAGCAGGTAGCCCGGGCCGTGGTAGGTGGTCGACGACTGGAAGGCGTCGACGCCGCCGTCGGGGAGCAGCGCCCGGCCCTTGACGCGCTGGGTGGCCGTGTGGCCGGCGACGTCGAAGGCGAACTCGTCGATCTCGGTCTTGTGCACGCGGGGGAAGTGCGCGCGGTCGGCGAGGTTCTCCACGATCTCCCGCGGGTGCGTCTTGATGCGGTAGTGGAAGGTGGCCCACGGGAGCCACGCCTCGGTGCCGTGCTCGGGGATCACGGGGATGTCGTAGGCGGGGGGCGCGCCGTCGGGATCGTGATGCAGCAGGACGACGCCGTTGATCTCGCGGACCGTCCAGGCGCGCTGCCGGGCCTTGGGCGGGATCTTCTTCGCGTAGGGGATGGCCACGCACTCGCCTCCGCCGGCGTAGCGCCAGGCGTGAAACGGGCACTCGATGGAGTTGCCGACGACCTTCCCGCCCGCCGCGAGGTCGGCGCCCATGTGCGCGCAGTACGCGTCGAGCACGCGGACCGCACCGTCCTGGCCGCGGAAGGCGACCAGCCGCTCGCCGAAGTAGCGGAGGGAGCTCACGCCGAGCGCGGGGATCTCCTCGGAGAAGGCGACGACGAACCAGCCGCGCGGGTACTGCGTGGTAAGCTCGTCGGACATGCGCTGGCTCAGCCCCGCTTCTCGGGTGTGAAGCGCACCGGGATGGACTTGAACCCGTTGATGAAGTTCGAGCGCAGGCGGCGCACGGGACCGGCCAGCTCGAGGTCCGGGAGCCGGCGCAGGAGCTCCTCGAACATCACTTTGATCTCGAGGCGCGCGAGGCTGTTGCCCAGGCAGAAGTGCTGGCCCACGCCGAAGGCCAGGTGTTCGTTGGGGGTGCGGCCCACGTCGAAGCGGAACGGATCGCGGAAGACGTCCTCGTCGCGGTTGGCCGACGTGTAGTAGACGACGACCTTGTCGTTCTCCTTGATGGGGACGCCGCGCAGCTCGGTGTCGCGCGTCGCCGTGCGGCGGAAGTACATCACCGGCGTCACCCACCGCAGCATCTCCTCGACCGCGGAGGGGATGAGCGAGGGATCGGCCAGCAGGCGCGCGCGCTCGGCGGGGTTCTCGATGAGCGCCAGCATGCCGCCCGAGATGAGGTTGCGCGTCGTCTCGTTGCCCGCGACCGCCAGCAGCAGGAAGAAGGCGTCGAACTCCATCTCGGTGAGGCCGACGCCGTCGACCTCGGCGCTCATGAGCACGCTGATCAGGTCGTCGCCCTGGCGATCGCTGGCGGCGGCGAGATCGTTGGCGTACATCCACATCTCCATCGCCGCCTGCCGGCCGTCCTCCAGCGAGGTCTGGAACTCCGGATCGTCGAAGCCGATGAGGCGGTTGGACCAGTCGAAGAGCTTGTCGCGGTCGGCCTGCGGGATGCCCATGAGATCGGCGATGACCTGCAGCGGCAGCTCGGCCGCGACGGCGCGCACGAAGTCGCACTCTCCCCGCGACGCGATCCGGTCCACGATGGCGCGCGTGGCCTGGCGGATAGCCGGCTCCATGCGCGCGACCATACGCGGGGTGAAGCCCTGGCTCACCAGGCGGCGGAACTTGTTGTGCTGCGGCGGGTCCATGTTCAGCATCAACAGCTGGATGGTGGACAGGTTCTCCGGCGGGTAGTCCTGGATGTTGGTCCCCCCGCGGTGCGACGAGAATCGCCCCGGGTCCTTGCCCACGGTGACGACGTCCTCGTACTTGCTGACCACCCAGAACCCGGGGCCGCCGGGCTCGGGGTGGAAGTGGAGGGGGGACTCGGCGCGGAGCAGGCGCAGGGCGTCGTGAGGGACGCCGCGGACGAACACGTCAGGGTCGTGAAGCTCCACATCCGCGAGCCGCATGGACAGGAATAGAACGCGTTTCATTCCAAAGTGCAAGGGCGCAGTGAAACATGTTCTAATGCGGCCCGGAGGCCGAGGACATGGCGGATCCGCATCTCATCCTGCAGCGCGAAGGCCACGTGGCGATCGTGACCCTCAACCGACCCGAGGCGCGCAACGCCTTCGGCCCGGAGATGCTCGTGCGCATGGCCGACGCCTGGGCGGAGATCGACGCCGATCCCGAGGTGCGCGTGGCCATCCTCACGGGCGCGGGGGGGCACTTCTGCGCGGGGAGCGACCTGAAGGCCATGGCCGGCGGCTGGGCGCAGGGGGAGTGGGCCGAGCGCTTCGAGAAGGACCCCGACCTGCACTGGCGGGCCCTGCTCCGGCACTACCAGCTGAAGAAGCCGCTGATCGCCGCCGTGGAGGGCACGGCCGTGGCCGGCGGGACGGAGATCCTCCAGGGGACCGACGTCCGCATCGCGGGGGCCGGCGCCAGGCTCGGTGTGGCCGAGGCGAAGTGGGGGCTCTTCCCGCTCGGGGGCTCGACGGTGCGCCTGCGCAGGCAGATCCCGTACACGATGGCCATGGAGCTGTTGCTGACGGGCCGCCACATCACCGCCGAAGAGGCTTTGCGGATCGGGCTGATCGGGCGCGTGGTGCCGGACGGTCAGGCGCTCGCCGAGGCGAGGAAGGTGGCCGAGCAGATCGCGGCGAACGGTCCGCTGGCGGTGCAGGCCATCAAGCGCTCGGTGAAGGAGACCGAGGGGCTGCCCGAGAAGGAGGCCCTCGCCAGAGAGCTGGAGATCGGGTGGCCCATCCTTGCGACGGAGGACGCGAAGGAGGGACCGCGGGCGTTCGTGGAGAAGCGCAAGCCCGACTTCAAGGGGCGGTAGCCCGGCGAGCACCCGCTCGGTAAGCTCACGCCCGGCCCGGCCTCTCCCGGGCAGAGCGTGGTGCGCTGGAGGAGGTCGAGTTGGTCCGCCGTGGGAGCGTCGCTGTCGTGCTGCTCTGCGCCGCCTGCGGGTCGTTCCGCAACAGCGGCAGCCCGGGCGACGGGGGCGAGTACGGCGACGGGGGTGGCGAGTCGAGCAGCGGCGCCGGCGACGCAGGCGGGGACGGTGCCGCGCCCACGCTCGACGGCGGGGGTGACGGGGCGATGCCCCTCGATGGCGAGGCGTCGGACGGCGCCTCGGGCGACGCCCCTGCCGGCGACGGCGGGTGCGGCATCACGTGCGGCTCGAACACGGAGGTGCTCCTCTTCGGAGGCTTCGACGAGCAGGAGCTGGGCGACACCTGGAGGTTCGACGGGATCAGCTGGTCGCAGGTCGACGGCGGCGCTGCCCCGACCGCGCGCCTCGGCGCGGTCGCGGCCCCTCTGCACGGCGCGGTCGTCCTCTTCGGAGGGCAGGACGAGAGCGGGACCGACCTCGGGGACACGTGGATCTGGAATGGCTCGACCTGGACCATGGCGAGCGACGCCGGTCCTCCCGCCCGCTACGGCGCAGGCATGGCGACCCTGGGCAGCGACGTGGTCCTCTTCGGAGGGGAGGGCACCCAGGGTCCCATCGGCGACACCTGGGCGTGGGACGGCTCGGCGTGGACCCAGCGCAGCGCCGTGGGGCCGAGCGCGCGCCAGGGCGCCGCCATGGCCACCCTCGGGGACCAGGTGGTGCTCTTCGGCGGCCGGGACGCCAATTTCGACGACCAGGGCGACACCTGGGTCTGGAGCGGGACGGCGTGGACCAAGCTGTCCCCGGCACACTCCCCGGGCGCCCGCGAGTTCGCCGTGGCCGCCACGCTCGGGAGCACGGTGGTCCTCTTCGGTGGCTTCTCGGGCCCGCCGCTCAACGACACCTGGACGTGGAACGGCAGCGACTGGACGCAGCTGGCCCCCTCCACGCCGCCCGATCCGCGCGAAAGCGCGGGTATCGCAACCTCCGGTGGCCAGGTCGTCCTCTTCGGCGGCTGGGACGGAGATTCGACGTTCTACAGCGACACGTGGTTCTGGGACGGAGCGCAGTGGACGGCGGCGTCGACGGTGGGGCCGTCGTTTCGCGGCATCCCGGCGATGTGCGGGCCCTGACCCTCCCGCCACGAGGCCGGGTCACCTCTTGATGCAGAGCGCCGCGAGCTTGCAGTGCGAGACGTTGCCGGTGATCTCACCCGGCCGGTCGCAGGTTCCGGCCTCGACCGACTTCACGCACCGGGTCAGCGCCACCTCGCCGATTCCACCCGGGCAGCTCTCCGGGTTGAGGTCCTTCCGGACGACGAGGCGTTGCTGCCTCATGCAATCCGCGCGGTCGTGGTAGACCGCGCCCGGTCCGACGCGGTCGCAGGACTGATCCCTGTCGCAGCGCGCGGCCGAGATGCGTTCCACGACCTCCTCGTCGGCGACCGCCTGCTGGGCGGTGACTCCGTCGGTCGAGGTCGTGCCCTGTACCGGCTGCTCCGGCGGGAGCGTGGCGTTCTGCGACGCACCACACGCAGCGAGCAGTCCGAGGGCGATGGAGAAACATGCGCCTGTCTTCGCTATCGTGTTCATGACGAGAGGCCATTGCATGCGGCATACCGTGACGATGCTCCCTGGTTTCGACGGGTGAGCGCCTGAGGGAGCAGCAAGTCTTGCGCTCGCGTGAAGAAAGGCTCAAGAGCTGATCCGTTCGCCGCCCGCGTACACGAGGCACTCGCCCCTGCGGGCGAATCCGATCAGCGTGACGCCGGCTCGCCTGGCGACGTCGACCGCAAGCGAGCTCGAGGCCGAAACGCCGATGACGATGGGGATCCCTGCGGCCACCGCCTTCTGCACGATCTCGAAGCTCGTCCGCCCGCTGACCACGAGCGCATGGTCGGCCGCGGGGAGCGCACCGGCGAGCAGGCGAGAGCCGACGAGCTTGTCGACCGCGTTGTGACGCCCCACGTCCTCGAAGGTCGCCACGTGCTCGCCGTCGAGCTTGACCAGGGAGGCGGCGTGACAGCCTCCGCACCGCGCGAAGAGCGGCTGCCTCTCGCGCAGCGTCTCCACCGCCCGCGCGATGGCGGCCGGCGCCATCCGCGCCGCGGACTCGATGACGCGGCAGCGCGCGAGCAGATCGTCGATGGAGCGGCGACCGCAAACGCCACACGCTGACGTGCTGAGCGTCCCCCGGCGCGCGCCGGGCTCCTCCGGCAGCACGAGCTTCGCCCCCGGTCCCGGCGTCACCTCGATCGTGTCGCCGAAGGCCTCGTCCCCGGTGCGGCCGCAGTGGGCGATGGCACCGACGTCGGAGAGGTCGTGAATGATCCCCTCGGCCCAAAGAAACCCGAGCACCAGCTCCCGGTCGTGCCCGGGAGTGCGCATGGTGATGGCGAGGGTGTCGCCCGCGATGCGGATGTCGAGCGGCTCCTCGACCACGACCTCGTCGTCGCCGGCGGATGGGGACGCATCCGCGCGCGTCACCCGGTTCACGCGCAAGGGGCGCAGTGGATGCAGCCTCATCGTGCGCTCAGTCGAAGGCGTCCTGGCGGAAGCCCCGTGCGATGGGCGCGCCGCCCTTCCCGGGTCCGATGCGCCGGAGGCTGACCGCGGTCACCTTGTACTCGGGACACCGGGTGAGCGGGTCCGAGTTGCCGCTCGTGAGCAGGTTGGTCTTCACCTCGGGGAAGTGGAACGAGAGGAAGAGGTTCCCGCTCGCGACGCGCGTGGTCACGCACGCCCGGGTACGGACGCTCCCGCGCGCGCTGGCCACCTCGACCTCGTCGCCGTACTCGATCCCGAGGCGCCGGGCGTCGGCGGGCGCGATCTCCACCCAGTCCTCCCCCTGCAGCTCGAGGTTCCCGGTCCTGCGCGTCTGGGTCCCGGAGTTGTAGTGCGCGAGCTGCCGCCCGGTGATGAGGACGAAGGGGAGCTCGGCGCTCGCCGACTCCCCCGGCGGCTCCCAGTCGACGGCGAAGAGCGTCGCGCGCCCGCTCCCGGTCGAGAATCGCTCCTCGTAGAGGATGGGCGTGCCGGGGTGCTCTTTGCTCCACACCGGCCACTGCAGCCCGCGCCGCCCCAGGCGCTCGTGCGACACGCCGGCCAGGTGAGGCGTGAGCGCCGCGATCTCGTCCATCACGTCGGCGGCCGAGGGGTGCGACATCGGGTATCCGAGGCGGTCGGAGAGGTCGAGGAGGATCTCGAGGTCCCTCCGCGCTCCCGCGGGCGGCGGCACGGCCTCGCGCACCATCTGCAGGCGCCGCTCGGCGTTGGTGAAGGTCCCCGTCTTCTCGAGGAAGCTCGACCCCGGGAGCAGGACATGGGCGAAGCGCGCGGTCGCGTTCTCGAAGATGTCGTGGACCACCAGGAGCTCGAGCGAGCGGAGCGCCTTCTCCACGTGGTGCACGTTGGGGTCCGTCTGGGCGATGTCCTCGCCGAAGACGTACATGGCCCTCAGCTCCTTCGCGACGGCGGCGTCGAACATCTCCGGGATGGTGTGGCCGCGCTCCCTCTTGATGGGCCGGCCCCAGCGCGCCTCGAACTGCGTGCGCACGGCGTCGTCGGTCGTCTCCCGGTACATCGTCAGGTAGTTCGGGAGCGCGCCCATGTCGCTCGACCCCTGCACGTTGTTCTGGCCGCGGAGGGGGTTGGAGCCGGCGCCGGGCTTGCCGAGGTTGCCGGTGAGGATGGCGAGGTTGGTGAGGGTGCGTACGCCGGAGACCCCCTGCGACTGCTCGGTCACGCCCAGGCCGTAGAAGATCGCCGCGGGGTGGGTCGTCGCGTAGAGGTGCGCGGCGCGCTCGAGGTCCTTCGCCGGGACGCCGCTGATCTCCTCGACCCGCCGGGGGTCGTACGAGGCGATGAACTCCAGGTACGCCTCCACGCCCTCGGCGCGCCCGGCGAGGAACGCCGCGTCGACGAGCCGGTCGCGCGCGATGACGTGCGCGAGGCCGTTGTAGACGGCGACGTTGGTGCCGGGCCTGAGCTGCAGGTGAACGTCGGCCATCGCCGCCAGCTCGATGCGGCGAGGATCGATGGCGACGAGCTTCGCGCCGCGGAGCACGGCCTCCTTCATGCGCGCGCCGACGACGGGGTGGCCCTCGGTCGGGTTGGCCCCGGTGAGCAGGAGGCACGCCGTGCGATCGATGTCGGCGAACGAGTTGGTCCCGCCCGACTCGCCGAGGGAGCGGATGAGGCCGAGCGACGTCGGCGAGTGACAGACGCGGGAGCAGTTGTCGATGTTGTTGGTGCCGACCGCCGCGCGGAAGAGCTTCTGGAGGACGTAGTTCTCCTCGTTGGTGCAGCGGCTGGAGCTGATGGCCGCGATGGCGTCGGGTCCGTGCGTGTCGCGGATCTCCCGGAGGCGCGCCGACACGAAGCCCATCGCGTCGTCCCAGCTGACGTCGCGCCAGGTGCCGTCCTCCCGTCGGAGCCTGGGCGAGGTGACGCGGTCCGCCGCGCGCGCGTACTGGTGGGCGAAGCGCCCCTTGACGCAGGTGTGCCCGAGGTTCGACGGTCCGTCCGTGGTCGGATCGATGGCCACGACGTTGTCGTCCCGGACGTGCACGTCGAGCGAGCACCCCACACCGCAGTACGCACAGGTCGTCGTCACGGTGCGGTCGAAGGTCTCCTTCGCGCGGAACGCGGCCTCGTCCAGCGCACCCGTCGGACAGGTCTGCACGCACGCCCCGCACGACACGCAGGCGCTGTCGGCGAACCCCGTGTCCACCCCCGCCACGATGCGCGTCCCCCACCCGCGGCCCGCGTAGGAGAGCGCGAACGTCCCCTGCACCTCGTCGCACGCGCGCACGCACCGCCCGCAGACGATGCACTCGTTCATGTCGACCTTGATGTACGGGTGGCGGTCGTCCCGGGCGTACGCGTGACGCTCGCCGCGGTAGCGGCTGCCCGCGAGCCCGAAGTGCCTGGCGACCTCGCGCAGCTCGTTGCGGTCCCCCTCGCGCGCGAGCGCCTCCGCCGGGTAGTCCGAGAGCACCAGCTCCACGACTCCCCTGGCGACGCGTGTTGCGGCCTCGTCGCGCGTGTCCACCACCATGCCCTCGCGCACGGGCGTGGTGCACGCGGCGACCGGCCCGCGCGCCCCCTTCACGCCCACCAGGCACACGCGGCAGGCGCCGAACGAGGCCAGGCGGGGGTCGTAGCAGAGCGTCGGGATGGTGATCTTCTCCCGCCGCGCCACGTCGAGGACGGTGGCGCGCTCGCTCGCGACGACCTCGCGCCCGTCGATGGTCAGACGCACGGTCTTGCTCATCGCGCCCCCCCCATCATCTCGCCGCGGAAGTGCAGCATGAGCGACGCGATGGGGATCGGGATCGCTCCGCCGTGCGCGCACAGGGACCCGAGCTTCATCGTCTCGCACAGCTCCGCCAGCAGGTTCACGTCGGCGTCGACCTCCGCCTGCGGGCGCGACGTCCGCAGGTGCCTCGTGAGCTCCAGACCGCGCCGCGCGCCGATCCGGCACGGGAAGCACTTGCCGCACGACTCGGCGTCGCAGAACTCGAAGAGGTGCACCGCGATGTCGCGCGCGTCCACGCTGTCGTCCCAGGCGACGACCCCGCCATGACCGAGGAGCGCCCCCACGGCGTCGAGCTCGTCGAAGCCGAGCGGTGTGTCGAGGAGGGCGTCCGGGAGGATGCCTCCCAGCGGACCGCCGATCTGCACCGCCTTGATGGGCCGCCCGCCCTTGAGACCGCCGCCCAGCTCCTCGAGGATCTTCCGCAGGGACGTCCCGAACGGCACCTCGAGCATCCCCGGACGGACGAACCGCTCGTTCAGCGACACCACCTTGGTGCCCCGGCTCCTCCCGACACCGAGCTGCGCGTACGCCTCGCCGCCACGGCGAACGATCCACCCGACCGTCGCCAGGGTCTCGACGTTGTTCACGACGGTGGGCTTCTCGAAGAGCCCCTTCTCGGCGGGGAACGGCGGGCGCGCGGTGACCATCCCGCGGAGTCCCTCGAGCGAGCGCAGCAGCGCGGTCTCCTCACCACACACATACGAGCCCGCCCCTTCCACCACCTCGACGTCGAACGAGAACGCGCTCCCCGCGATCCGGTCTCCGAGCAGCCCCGCGGCCCGCGCCGACTCGACGGCCCGGCGCAGTGCGGGCGCCGACTCGGGGGACTCGCTCCGGATGTACACGAGGCCGTGCGTGGCGCCGATCGCGTACCCGGCCAGCGCCATCCCCTCGAGGATGGCGAAGGGATCGCGCTCCATGAGCCACTTGTCGATGTACGAGCCGGGATCGCCCTCGTCCGCGTTGCAGACCACGTAGGCCTCGCGGGCCGTGCGCGCGTGGCCCGCCGCGAGACGCCACTTGGTCGCCGTGGGGAAGCCCGCGCCGCCGCGGCCACGCAGCTGGGAGCGCTCCATCTCGGTGAGCACCGCGTCGGGCGTCATGGTCACGAGCGCCTTCTCCAGCCCCGCGAACACCCCGTGGGCGCGGGCCACGTCGAGCTGCGTGGCGTCTCCGGTCGAGGCCAGCCGCTCCAGCACGATGGCAGGCCCCCCGTGCACCTCGAAGCGCGGCACGAGCGCCTCGCGCGCCTCGACCAGGGCGCCGTGTGCTCCTCCCTGCAGCTCCCGCGCGAGCACCCTGGCGCGCTCCGGGGTCAGCTCGCCGTAGATGCGATCCTCCACCGCCACGGTGGGCCCCGCGTTGCAGTAGCCGAGGCAGTAGACGGTCTCGAGCGACACGCTCCCGTCGGCGCTCGTCTGTTCCAGCTTCAACCCCAGCGCGTCCTCGAGCCACCTCACCGAGGAATCCCCGCACGCGGCGAAGCACGCCGTCCCCCTGCACACCTTGACGCGCGTGCGCCCCCGCCGCTGCATGCCGAGGTCGCCGTAATAGGTCGCGACGCCGAGGACCGTCGCCTCGGGCTGGTGCGTCGCGTGCGCGATGGCGCGCACGTCGTCGGCGGTGATCTGCCGGCGCTCGTGCATGACCGTCTTGAGGCGCTGCAGTGCGTTGTCCGTGGCGCTCCAGTCGTCGCGACGACGGCGGAGCTGCGTCAGGTTGTGGGACACGAAGCACCTCTACCGCGGGAAGGGCTATCGTTGCACATCCATCCGCAGCCTCAAGCGGCGCTCTCGACCCTGTCCGTCCCCGGCGGTACGCCGGATGCGCCAGATGTGGAACCGCTCCGTCGCGTCGACGTGGAAGTAGATGAATCCGTCCCGCGCCCAGCTGGGCCTGCACGCGGTGCGGTCGCCCTCCGTCAGCTGCTGGAGCCCCGAGCCATCCGCTTGGACGACGAAGATGTTCGAATGGGTCCTGCCGTCCTCGCCGACCTCCGTGGAGCAGAAGGCGAGCGTGGCTCCATCGGGTGACCACGCGGGCTCGACGTCGTCCTGCGCCCCGTAGGTGAGCTGCACGGCCCGGCCGCCGTCAGCGCCGGCCACGAAGAGGTGCGCTCGACCGTCGGTCCTGCGCGCGAAGGCCAGGCGCTGGCCATCCGGGCTCCACGCCGGGCTCGAGCCTTCACCCAGAATGGTGACCCCCGTGCCCGAGAGATCCGAGATCCCGAGCGCCGCGTCGAACGACCGGTCCGCTCGCCACCCTGTCCGGAAAAGATCGAGGCGCGGCACCGACATGGCCATCCTCTTTCCGTCCGGTGACATCGCCGGCCACATGCCCGGGAGGCCCGGATCGCCGGCGTCGGCGAGGAAAGCGGTCTGGTCGGGCCGGGGACCGAACGTCTGCACCAGCCGGTAGGAGCCACCGGAGCCCGACAGGTAGACGAGGCTGGACCCGTCGGGCATCCATGCAGGCTCACGCCCCGTGGCGTGGCCCGGGCCGTACAGGATGCGCGCGGAGCTCTCGACCCCCGCGCCATCGATCCGCACCCCTTCGATGTGGGGTGCGGCATCCGGGGTGTCAGCGACCTCGAACGCGAGCGTCTTGCCGTCCGGTGAGACCGCCGGGTCGAGCTCGTTCGCCGAGGAGCGCGTGACCTGCTCCATCGCGGTGGCAGCGTCCGTCGTGGTCACGCCGCGCCGCAGCGACGCCGAGCACCCGAGCACCGGCATCGACACAGCCGCGACGAGGAGCAACGTCCTCGGTGACATGGGTCCTCCTGCCTCTCACCTGGTGCCGGTCGAGTAGGGATTGCCGCCAGTGCTGCTCAGGGTCGGACCGGTCGCTCCTGGAGGTGCGACCGGGTACCAGGGCGCGAACGCGGTCTGGAACCCGTTCATCTTGGGGAACAGCCAGTTGGGGAGCTTCGACCAGTCGCCCATCAGGATCGTGGTCCCGGTCCCGCCGAGGTTCCCGAGCGCGTCGTAGGCGTGCATCATCACCTGGTTCTGCGTGATGTTGGCGGCCTCCGCGCGCTTCTCCTCGCTGGTCGCCTTGGCGAGCGCGAGCCTGGCCTCCGACTCGCCGCGCGCTCGAGCCACCTGCGACTCGGCCTCTGCCTCGGCCTTCATCCGGTCGATCTGGGCCTGCTCCACCGTGATCTTCTTCTCTGCCTGCTTGTTGCGCAGCTCGGAGTCGATCTTGAACTTCTCCTCGTCCGTATCCCTCTGGATCTCCAGCTTCTTGAGGGCCAGCTCGGTCTTGAGCTCGAGCTCCTTCTGCTCGGCCTGAGCCTGGAGCTCGAGCTTCTTCTGCTCGGTCTGCGCCACCAGCTCCGTCTTCTTGTGCGCCGCGCGCGTCTGGATCTCCTCGGTCTGGAGCTCGATCTTCCGCTTCTCCTGCGCCGCCTGGTTCTCGAGGAGCTGCTTGTTGCGAAGGGTCTCCTCCTGCGAGACCACGCGCTCGCGCTGCGACTCCAGGATCTTGGGATCGTAGGTGACCTTCTCGATGAGGACGCTCGAGATCTCGATGTGCTTGCCCTTCAGCCGCTCCCGCAGGGCCTTCTCCATCTTGTCCTCGATGGCGCCGTTGCTCCGCTGGAGGTCGGCGTACGACTCATGCGAGAAGACACCGATGGCCGCGCTCCGGAACTCGGGGCCAATCACCTCGGCGAAGTAGTTGGGGCCGATGTCCGTGTCGAGCAGGTAAAGCTCCGAGATGATGGGCCGGTAGGACACTGCGACGTGCGCGTCCAGCGGGAGTCCCTCCTTCGAGAGGACGTGCATCTCCTCCTTGGACGTCTGGTAGGTGACGTCGAAGTCGTCCACGCGGGGGCACTTGCTGTCCGGGGTCCAGAAGGGGCAGGCGAGGCCCTTCCAGCCCGGCTGGAGGACCTCGTGCTGGAGCCCTCCGTTGCCCGGATCGAAGTAGAGCGCGCGGTGCCCCGGCTGGATGGTCGCGCCGGCACAGCCGGTGCCCATGGTGAGCGCACCGAGCCCGAGGAGAGACAGACCGATGATGGAGAGACTACGCATGACGACACCTCGTGGTGGACGTGGTTCGAAAGGACCGATTCGTTCGGCAAAACGTCAAGCAAGGCGCTATTTCGACGTCGCGACGGCGTCGAGATCGACGCCGTCGAGCCATCCAGCGAGATCGTGACCGACCTCCATCATGCAGCGGTACATGACGGGGGCTCCCTTGTCGGACTGGACGAGACCTCCCTGGCGGCAGCTCGCCTGGGACTGGGCGAGGTACACGTTGCCGGCGCGCGCGCGCAGCGTGGCGCGGACGCCGACGGAGAAGATGACGCGGCCATCGTCGTACTCCGCGTCGGAGTTGGTGATCTCGACGAAGAGCTGCCAGCCGTCCGTGCCCTTCGCCAGGCTGCGATGCTTCTCGGCCCAGGGAACGGTGGCCGAGGCGACGGCGTGCCCGAGGGCCGCTTCGACGTCGCCGTAAGCGACGTCCGTGCCCCGCACGGGCAGCGGGTCCGCGACGGCCGTGGAGCGCGTGACCACCTCGAGCGGCACCGTGGTCGGTCGGGTAAGAGGGATGCCGGCAGCGTCGAGCAGCGGGACGACCCTCACGCCTTCGCTGCACCCCGCGGTCAGCAGGAGAAGTACTAGCGCCGCTCCGACTCTGGCCATGCCGGACACTAGAGCAAGTGGTCTGCCACTCCTTCGAGGGCGTGGAGCGCCGATCTGCGATACGACCTTCTCGCGTCCTTCTCGATGGTTCCCTTCGCTGCGCAAGCGCGCATGCGTCGACCATGGAAAGCACCGCGGGAGATTCTCCGGCAGCCTGGGAGTTTTTCCGTCCTCCGACCTCGGCGTGCGGCGCTCAGTCGGCGCTCAGCCACTTCGCCAGGGTCTTGCCGTCGACGCCCAGCGCTTCGGCCGTTCGTCCCTTCTGACCACCGAAGCGCTCCAGCGCCCACGAGGCGTACCGGCGCTGCACCTCACGTATGGGCATCACGCCGCCGGCCAGGGCGTCCGGCAGTCCGGGCGGCGGAGCGTTCACGACATGAGGCGGCAGGTCGCCCTCGGTGACCTGGGCAGAGCGGCCCAGCAGCACGACGCGCTCGATGATGTGCGCCAGCTCGCGGACGTTGCCCGGCCAGCCGTAGTCGAGGAGTCTCGTCATCGCGTCCGGGGAGAAGCCCTGCACCGGCGACCGGTCGTGCTTGGCTCTGGCCTCGGCCAGGAAACGCTCGACGAGGATGGGCAGATCGTCGCGTCGGTGGCGGAGTGCGGGAAGCTCGATGGTCACGACGTCGAGCCGGTACATGAGGTCTTCCCGGAACGCCCCCGCCTGGACGCGCTGGCGCAGATCGCGGTGTGTCGCGGCCAGGACGCGCACGTCGACCGGCCGATCGCGGCTGGTCCCCACCGCGCGCACCCGCCCACTCTCCAGGACGTGCAGCAGCTTGGCCTGCAAGGCGGGCGACATCTCGCCGATCTCGTCGAGCAGCAGTGTCCCCTCCTGGGCCTCCTCGAAGAGCCCCGCTCTGCTGGTGGTCGCCCCTGTGAAGGCGCCGCGCGCGTGCCCGAACAGCTCGCTCTCGAGGAGCGACTCCGGCAGCGCCGCGCAGTTGACGCTCACGAAGGGCCTGGCGGCGCGCCCACCGGAGGCGTGAATGGCCCGAGCGAGCGCCGTCTTTCCCGTTCCTGTCTCTCCCACGATGAGAACGGGCGTGTTCGCGTCGGCGAGGCGCACGGCGATGTCGAGCACCTCTTGCATGCCGGAGCTGGCAGCGACCATGTTGCCGAAGCCCGTCTTCTCGCGAAGCGACGCTCGAAGACTTCGAGCCTCCCGGCGAAGCGTCGCGTCCTCCACGGCGCGCCCCACGAAGAGCGCCAGCTCGCTGACGGTGAAAGGCTTCGTGAGGTAGTGGAACGCTCCCTGACGGATCGCATCGACTGCCGTCTCGATGGCGCCGTACGCGGTCATGACGATGACCGGCCGCTCGGGGGCCAGCCTGCGCGAGATCGCGAGCAGGCCCAGCCCATCGACTCTAGGCATGCGGAGATCCGTGACCAGCGCGTCGAGCGGCTCCGCCTCGAGCCGCCGTGAAGCGTCCGTGCTCGATGCGCACGCGGTGGCGTCGTAGCCCTGCTCGCACAGGCCTTCCGCCAGCATCTCGGCCATCTCCACCTGATCATCGACCACGAGGACGCGGGCGCGGGTCGTCGGAGGACCACCGGTGGCTGGCATCGCGGGTTGCGAAGCAGAATTCGTGCCTAGGATCTCACCTCTGCAGGAGTCCCCGATGACGCGAACGGGATCTCGATGAGGGCCCGTGTTCCCTTCCCCGTGTTGGGGGCGATGGTGAGCTCACCGCGGTGGCTCTTGACGATCTCGGTCGCGATCGCCAGCCCCATCCCCGTCCCGCTTCCAGGCGCCTTGGTGGTGAAGAACGGCTCCGTGGCGCGTCTCGCGTTCTCGGGGCTGATGCCGGCGCCGTCATCCGTGACGACGAAGGCGACCCGCTTGGCGTCGGACCGCGCCGTGATCTCCACGTGTCCGCCCTCGTCGCAGGCCTCGCAGGCGTTCAACAGGAGGTTCACGATGGCCTGCTCCAGCAGGTTCCGGTCGCACTGGACCGGGGGCATGGTCTGCGGGACGTCTGCCTTCAGCACGACCCTGGCCCGGGCGAAGCGATGCTCGACGGCCTCGACGGCGGCCCGGACGATGTCCGAGGGATCGACCCGCTCGAACGAGGGCGGCCCACCGCGCGCCATGTCGAGGAAGCGCCGGATGATGTGCTGGATCCGATCGGCCTGTGCGAGGATGGCCTGCGCGGCGCGCGCGCTTCGCTCGTCTTCCTGGAGCCTGCCGACCAGCTGCTCGGCCCGTCCGACGATGACCCCGAGCGGCGTCGCCACCTCGTGGGCGATTCCCATGGCGAAGGTGCCCATCGTCGCCACCCGCTCGGCCTCGAGCAGCTGGCCGTCGCGCGCATGTTGCACCTCGGCGACCGCCAGCTCCCGCTGCAGCTCCAGTTGCTGGCGCTGCCGCCGCAGCGCGACGCCTCCGAAGGCCAGCACGAGGCTCGAGGCCACGAGCACCCCCAGCACCAGCCTCCAGATGGCGCGCTTCTCCCGGTCGCGCTCCCGTGCCGCGGACGCGACCGCGACGACCACCCACTGACCCAGATCGCCTCCGTCCACTCGCGCCATGCCTGCCATCGACGTGCGCGCCGGCAGCCCGAGCTCCGCGGCCTCCACCCGCGTCAAGCGCAGGGTCGAGGATCCCCGGTCGAGCGCGCCCCGCAGCGCGGGCGAGGAGAGGACACCACCGCTGGCGGAGTGGAACGCGGTCTGGTTCGGCGCCGCCAGGAGCAGGAGCAGCTCGCCCGGGTGCCCCAGGTGCCGGGTGGGGTCGAGCAGATCTCCGACGCGTGCGCCCACGTCCACGACCCGACCGTCGGCGATGGGTACCGCGAGGATCAGCTGGGTCGGGTCGAGGGGGGTCGTGCGCGGCTCGCTGGCGCTGCGTACGACCACGGGCGCGTACCGGTCGCCGAGCGCACCCGGTCCGTGCTCACCGACCAGCACGGCCTCGCGCACGAGGCTCGTCAGGTGTCCCCGCAACGTGTCTGCGACGCTGGAGGCGAGCACGGATTGCTCGCTCTCGAGATCACTCAGCGCCGCCTCGGCCTCCCGCCGCTCGTCCCACCACGCGAGCCCGGTCACGAGGCAGATCGCGACGAGCATCCAGAGGACGAGCGTGGTGGCTCGTCTCGGAGGCAGAACGCTGGATGGGCGCAACGATGGAGATCTCAACACCAGGCCGGCGTACGAAGCAACCGGCAGGCCATGAGGAGGGGCTCGGTCCTGACTCTCACGCCGTCGAGGCCGGAAAATTTCCCGAAGGTGCGGAAGATTTCCGGACCGCGTCGCTGGGATAGACATCAAACGCCGCTCGCACGACGTCACGCCGTGGCACAAGAGGTGCTTATGCGCGACCCGTACTTCATGCGTTCTCGTGCTGCCGCCTCCAAATCCGTTCCGCTGCTCACCGGACTTGCCATGGTGCTCACGGGGTCTCTCGCGCAAGCACAAGCTCCTCAACCGGTGCCGCCACCGCCGGTCGAGGTTCCACCGCCTGCGCGTGCGATGAGCATCTCGGAGGCGCTGACCTACGCGCACGAGCATCAGCCGCTCATTCACGCCGGCATGTCCCGTGTGGCGGCGCGCATGGCAGAGGCGACGATCCCGAGCGGACAGTGGCTGCCCACGGTGGCGGTGACCGCGCAGCTCTACGGGATGACGACCAACAACACGACGGGCACGTACCTCTCCACCCAGTTCATGGACGTGCCGCGAATCGGCGGAACGACGGCGACGTCGCAGTCCAGCGCAAACCTGACGGGCTACCCGGCGACGCTGGTCGGCGCCGGCCTGCTCCAGGAGGTGTTCGACTTCGGCCGCATCGGCGCCCAGCGCGCAGCGGCGGACGCGCTGGTGACCGTCGAGAAGCACCGGGCCGACGCCGCCCGGCTGGAGGTCGACTTCGGCGTCGAGGAGGCTTACTTCGCCGTCCTGGCGGCGAAGGCCATCATCGTCGCCTCCGACGAGGCCTACAACCGCTCGCGCGTGCACCGCGACATGGCCAAGCGCGGCGTCGACTCGGGCCTGCGCTCGCCCATCGAGCTGACGCGCGCCGAGGCTGACCTGGCGCGCTTCGACGTCGGCCGCATCAAGGCCCGCGGCGGCCTGGCGCTCGCGCAGGCCGTGCTGGCTGCCGCCATCGGGTCTGCCGATGCGGCGATCGACACCTCCGGCGAAGCCCCCCTGCCCTCGGAGATGCCGACCATCGCGCAGGCGGTGCAGATGGTCGAGGCGCGCGACCCCCTCCTGGCCCAGGCGCTGACGCAGCTCAAGGCTGCAGAGGAGCGCACGCGCGCCGTCGGAGCGGAGCTGCGTCCGGACCTGTCCCTGACCGCCACCCTCACCGGTCGCGCAGGCGGAGCGCCTCCCAGCGGTGCCGGACAGACGCCGGCCGGCAACGGCTGGCTGCCCGACGTCCCCAACTGGGACATCGGTCTCGTGCTCTCCTGGCCGCTCTTCGACGGGGTCGTCGCCGCGCGTCGAGACGCGGCACGCGCCAGCGAACAGATCCGCCGCGACGAGATCGACGTCGCACGCGAGCAGGAGGTCGCTCACGTGCGAGAAGCGTACGTGGCCGTCGGGGTGGCTCGCTCGGCGCTCGTGGCGCTCGACAACGCGGTGCTCGCGGCGCGCGCCAACTACGACCAGGCCGATGCGCGCTTCCGCGCGGGCATCGGCAACGCGGTCGAGCTGGCGGACGCCGAGGCCGTCAGGACGGACGCCGAGATCCAGCGGGCTCTGGGGCAGTTCGAGCTGGCCCAGGCACGCGCAGCCTTCGGCCGCGCAATTGCAGAGGGGCTGTGACCTCCCAGGAGCCGAAGACCGTGAACGTCGACACGCCCTCTCCGATCGTCCCTCCCGCACGTGGTCGCACGGCGGGTCGGCGGCGCCTCGTGGTCCCGCTGGTCATCGGGGCCGGGGTCGTGCTGGTGCTGGCCACCGGTGCACTCCTCATTCGCCGCGCGGATTCACAGGTCAACCATGTGGCGCTGGCATCCACCGCCAAGCCGGTCACCGTGGTCGTCGCACAGGGCACGACCTTCCGCGAATCCCGTACGTACGTCGGAGCGCTGCGCCCCTGGATCGAGGCCCAGGTCGGCCCGCAGTTCATCTCGGCGTACGTGGACACCGTGCTCGTGCGGCCCGGCGCGTTCGTGAAGCGCAACGAGGTGCTGGCCACCCTGGACTGCCGCAACGCCAGCGCCTCGAACCAGGCCGTCGCGGCCGAGGCGCGCGCCATCGACGCGCGACAGCGCGCGGTCGCGGACGAGTCCGCACGCCTGAAGACCATGCTCGACGGCGGCTTCGTCTCGCCGAACGAAGCCGAGATGAAGGAGGCTCAGAGCGCCTCCGAGCTCGCGCAGCTCGCCTCCCAGCGCGCGAAGATGATGGGCACCAACCTCGAGGTGAACGACTGCATCTTGCGCGCCCCCTTCGACGGCGAGATCGCCACGCGCACCGTCGATCCCGGCGCCTTCGTCCGCCCCGGCACGCCCATCGTCTCGGTCGTCGACCGGACGACGATCCGCATGACCATCGACGTGCCCGAGGTGGACTTCGAGATGGTCGCGCCCGGCGCGTCGCTGACGGTGCGTGTCCTCGCGACCGGCGAGACTCTGCCCGCGACGATCTCGCGACGCTCGCCCAGCGCGGACCCCGAGACCAGGACCGTGCACTGCGAGATCGACATCCCCGATTCGAAGCGCCACATCCCCGTCAACACCACCGGGGAGGTGCGGCTCGAGGTCGGCAAACGCCAGACCGCGACCGCGATCCCGCTCGACGCGGCGTCGATCAGCGGCTCGAAGGGGGTGGTCTTCCTGGTCGAGTCCGGCAAGGCACACAAGGCCACGTTCCGGGTGCTGGGAGAGCTCGGGGGCGCCGTCTTCCTCGACCCGTCGCTCAAGGTCGGCACGCCCGTGGTCAGCGAGGGGCGCGCCATCCTCGCCGACGGCGACGAGGTCGCGACCAAGGAGGTCCCCTTCACCGTCGACTCGGCCACCGCCGCAGGCAGGGAGCCGTCGCCGTGACCGGACTCGCGCTGCGCAACCCCATCGCCATCCTGATGATCTGCATCGGCCTGGTCGTCTTCTCGGTCGTCGTCACGCCGCGCATGGCGGTCGACACGTTCCCGGAGCTGACGCCGCCGGTCCTCATCATCGGCACGCTCTCTCCCGGCCTCGGGGCGAAGGACGTGGAGAAGACCATCAGCTGGCGCCTGGAGAAGTACGTCAGCGCGACGCCTGGGGTGGATCACGTCGAGAGCCTGTCCCGGAACGGCTTCAGCGTCATCTACGTCTGGCTGAAGTGGGGGACGGACCTCAACGCAGCGCAGACGCTGGTGCAGTCCCAGGCCGGCTTCGCGATGGCAGCCATCCCCAAATCGCTCGGCGTCCTGCCGCCGTTCGTCCTCCAGTACGACCCGTCCAACGCCCCGGTGTGCGAGGTGGTCGTCAGCGGCGCGGGGTACACGGGACCTCAGCTCTACGACTACGCCTTCAACTACATCGAGCCGCTCCTCGAGGGCATCTCCGGCGTCGCCAGCGCAGCTCCCTACGGCGGCCAGATGCGACAGATCAACGTCGTCGTGGACCCGGTCAAGGCCCAGGCGCGCCAGGTCACGGCCGACGACATCGCGGCCGCCGCGGCGAGGTCGAACGCGCTGCTGCCGACCGGGGAGCTGCTGGCCCCGAACTTCGACGCGAACGTCTACACCAACGCGATCCCCAGGCGCGTCGAGACCATCGGCGAGGCCACGGTGAAGGTGGTGGGCGACAAGCCCGTGCTGATCCGCGACGTCGCGCGGGTGGACGACGGGGGCACGCCCCAGACCGAGTCGGTCGCGGTGAACGGCAAGGACGCAGTGTACCTCGCGGTGCTGCGCATCCCCGGCGGGAACACCATCGAGATCGTCGACGCGGTCAAGAAGATCGTCGAAGGCCTGCACGACCTGCCCCCCGGCATGCAGGCGAAGGTCTACTTCGACCAGTCCACCTTCGTGCGCGGCGCGTACCACGGCCTGAAGAAGGAGATCGTGCAGGCGCTCGTCCTGATCGCGATGGTCATCCTGCTCTTCCTCCAGAGCATCCGGGGCACGGTCATCGTCTCGGTGGCCATCCCGCTCTCCTTCGCCATCACCTTGATCGTGCTCTACGCGACCGGGCAGACGCTCAATGCGTTCACCCTGGGTGGTCTGACGCTGGCGATGGGTCGACTGGTCGACGATGCGGTCGTGGTGCTCGAGGCCATCCACAGATACCAGCGCATGGGCATGAGCACGGCCGAGGCGGCGCTGAAGGGGACCAACTCGGTCGCGCTGCCGGTGCTGGCGTCCACGCTCACGACGATGGCCGTCCTCCTGCCAGTGGTTCTCCTGGCGGGGCTGGCCCGGAAGCTGTTCGCGCCACTCGCGATCACGGTCGCGGTCGCCATGATCGCCTCCTACTTCGTGAGCATGGCCGTGACGCCCGTGGCGTGTCGCTACTTCCTCGGGCACGCCGAGCACGGACGCTTCGGCCGGGCCGTCGAGGCGTTCATCGACCGCGTGGCCGACGGGTACGCGCGCACGCTGCGCGTCGTCCTGCCCTTCCGCGGTACCGTCGTTGCGGCGTCCGTGGTCCTGGTCGTGGGGGCAGGCTGGGCCGCCTCGCGCCTGCCGAGCACGTTCTTTCCGGACATCGACGAGTCGATGGACACGCTGTACGTGCGCCTGGCTCCGGGCATCTCGGTGGCCGACGCTGCTGCGACCATGGCCGAGATGGGCAGGGCCATCACGCGTGAGCTTCCGCCGGGCACCGTCGAGATGTCGATCGCCAACAACGGGATGCCCCAGAACGCGCGCGCGCTGCTCACGAACACGAACGTGGCGCCCAACACCGGGACGCTGCAGCTGGCCTTCTCCGACGCGGAGGGCCGGTCCATGTCTCAGGTCGAGCTCGCCGCGCGCATCCGCGCCATCGTCACCAAAGAGTTCCCCGGAGTGGAGGTGCTGCAGTATCCGGGGGGCCTCGTGGCGAGCGTGTTCGCCAACGGCTACACGGCGCCCTTCGTGGTCGAGGTGCACAACGACAACCTCGCCGAGCTTAACGAGGAGGCCCAGGCCGTGGCCGACGTGGCCCGCACCGTGGCCGGCGTGAGGGACGTGAAGGTCTCGCTGCAGAACGACTACCCCGAGGTGCACGTCGACACGAACCGCGAGATGGCGGGGCTGGTCGGCACCAGCGAGAAGGACGCGGCCCAGACGACGCTCGAGGCGACGCTCGGGAACATCAACACCCCTGGCGTGTGGATCGACGCGAACAACGGCCAGTCGTACTACGTCGTGACCTACTTCGATCCGGCCAGGGTCAAGGACACCCAGTCGCTCGGCGCACTGCCGGTGCGCGTCAGCGCGACGGGGCAGCCCGTGCTCCTGCGCGCGTACGGCGACGTCCGGCGAGATCTCGGTCCGGTCTCCGTCGAGCGCAACCATCTGGCGCGCGTGGCGCACGTCCTCATGCAGACCGAGGGCCGTGATCTCGGCTCGGCGTCGGAGGACCTCGAGCGCGCCCTGCACCACGACCCGCGGACGCAGCACATCGACTGGAGCTTCGTCGGCCAGGTCGATCTCATGAGGACGACCTTCGGCGGCCTCGGGCTGGCGCTCGGGCTGGCGGTGATGGTGGTCTTCATGATCATGGCGTCGCAGTTCAAGTCGCTGCGCCTGCCCTTCGTCATGCTGTTCACGATCCCCGTGTCTCTGGTGGGCATCGTGCTGGCGCTGATGGCGGCGGGCCAGGGCTTCTCGATCACGGCGCTGATGGGCATCCTGATGGTCATCGGCATCGCCGTGTCGAACGGAATCCTGCTGGTCGACGACGCGAACCGCCGCTTCAGCGACGAGGGCGTGGAGAAGTTCGAGGCCATCATCGCCGCCGCCCGCTCGCGCTTCGTGCCCATCGCCATGACGAGCCTGGCCACCGTCATCGGGCTCATCCCGACGGCGATGGGGCTGGAGCGGGGCTCGGAGGCGAATCAGCCGCTGGCGCTCTCCGTCGTGGGTGGTCTCACCTCGTCGACCTTGCTCTCGCTGTTCCTCGTCCCCGTGATGTTCCTCTTCTTCGCCAGGAAGGCGCCGAGCGAATCCCCCGACCACCAGACGGCGCATCCGCTGGCCGGGGCGCATGCATGATCGCTCGCATCCTGGTCGCGCTCGACGGTTCGCCTCGCGCCCCGGGGGTCTTCGACACCTCCGCGCAGATCGCGGCGCGCTTCGGTGCCACGCTCTTCCCGTTTCGCGCGCTCTTCGTGCCACCCGAGTTTCCCGCCGCGGCAGCGGGGAGCCGCGCCGACCTGCTCCCTGCCCACATGACCAGGGCCGCGCTCGACGATCTGCTGCAGCTCACCGGGCGTCCCTGCCCGCCGGGGGTGCACATCGACGCGCCGACCGTTCGCCTGGGCACGCCGTGGCGCCTCATCCTGGAGCTGAGCGACGAACTCGACGTCGACCTCATCGTGCTCGGGAGCCACGGCTACCACGTGCTCGATCGGATCCTCGGGACCACCGCATCGCGGGTCGCGAACCTCGCCCGCCTCCACGTCTACGTGGTTCACGAGCGCTCCGAGACGGCCGGGGCATTCGATGGATCCAGCTCGCCGTACCGGAGCACGGGAACGCGAGCCCGGTGACGCCCTACTTCAGGCACATCAGGTCCCGTCGACTCGTGGACGACTGCGCCGACCGACTGCGCCGCGAGAGCTGCCATCCGACATCGACGCTGTCGCGCATGTGCGCCTGCCGCCCGTTGGCACCGTGCTTCCAGACGACCACGGAGTTCACGTCGGAGGACGTCTACGGCGACTGAGGGTCAGCCGCTGCAGCCCGTGTCGACGTAGCAGCGACCGCTGCAGCATTGGTTGTCCCACCGGCACTCGGTCCCGCCCTTCCAGCACTCGGTCCGGGCCGGAGGCGAGCTCATGACGGCCCGCTGCGCGCTGGAGGCCCCGCACGCCGCGAGCGCGGTGACGATGAGGAGGGGTCCGAAGACCCGCGCTGTCCCTCGCATGTTGGTTGCTCCTTGCGACAATGTCCAAGGCACGCCTCGTACCAGAACGATGGCCCGAGCGATGCGGGGGCGGCGCCTCGATGCCGGGAGATTTTCCGGATGATTGGCGGAAATTCTCCGCCGAAGTCAGCTCGCCATGGACATGGCAAGACGGATCAGCCCCCCAGCTGTCAGGAGCCAAAGTGGACTGATCGGGCGCCGCAACAAAATCACGAAGGCTGCTCCGGCCAGGAGGGCGTCGACGTGCACGCTCAGCGCGGCGCGCCCGAGGCTGAAGGTCGCGGCGCCGAGCATCCCGATGACCGCAGGGGCCAGGCTTCGCAGGATCTCCACGACGATCGCGCTCTGCCTGAACCGTTCCAGCGAGTGGCCTGCGGCGAGCGCGAGGGCCGTAGCCGGCACGAACATGGCCAGCGTGGCCACGATGGCCCCGGCGACCCCGCCGACCTGGTAGCCGATGAAGGTGGAGCAGATGGCGACGGGGCCCGGCGTGACCTGGCCGAGCGCGATGGCGTCGGCGAAGGCCTTTGGATCGAGCCATCTCTGCTCGACCACGACCGTGTGCTCGATGGCGGGGATCATGGCCAGACCTCCGCCGAAGGTCATCACCCCGATCGGCACGAACACGCGCACGAGCTCGGCCAGGGTGACCAGGCTGCCTGCGAGAACGAGGGGGATGACGGCGAAGGGCACCGGCCCGTGGAGTCGCTCGCTCCTCGGCGGCTCGGTGTTGGCTTTTTCGGGTTCGCCGGGCGGCTGGCGTGGGGCCACGGGGGGCCCTTTGAGGATGCCCCTCATCGTCCCGATGGCGACCGCAGCGGCCGCGAGGATCGGTTCGGATACCACACGCGTGGCGAGCAGGAGCCCGCAGAGGAGCGCGATCGCTACGTGCCGCCAGGAGCGCAGCGCGGCTCGACCGAGGTCGACCGTCACGGCGCCGACGACCCCCACCATGGCCGCGTTCATGCCGTCGAAGAAGAGCGAGAGGCCAGCGACCCTCCGCACCGAGGAGTACGCGGCCCCACACACGATCATCAGCACCATGCTGGGCAACAGGAAGGCTCCTGCCGCCAGCGCTCCTCCCCGGACACCCCCGACGCGCTGGCCGAGCAGCGCCAGCAGGCTGGTCGCAGGCGTACCCGGAAGGGTCTTGGAGAGCTCGGCGAGCACGAGGAAGTCCTCGCCCGACACCCAGTTTCTCCGCTCGACGAGATCGCGACGGAGCTGCGCGAGCACGGAGTAGCCTCCCCCGAAGCCCGCGAAGCCATAGAACAGGGCGATGCGGAAGACGGCCCGGAGCGTGACTTTGCCACTGCTCATGCACTTCAGGCGTGGTGCCTGCGGGCCTGCTCGATGACGCGGACCAGCGCCTCGAGCCGGAAGGGCTTGGTGAGGTACTGGAAGGCCCCGCGTCTCGTACCCTCCAGCGCCGTCTCTACTGTCCCGTAGGCGGTCATCAGGATGACCTTGCGAGACGGATCGAGCTCGACGGAGGCGCGGAGGAGATCGAAGCCGTCGACGTCGGGCATCCGGAGATCCGTCACGAGCACGTCGACGTGCTGGCTGCTCAGGATGTGCAGGGCATCCTGTCCGGAAGATGTAGCCATCGCGCGGTAGCCTCGCTCGTTGAGGTGGTCGGCGATCATCTCGGCCATCTCCGGACGATCGTCTACCACCAGGATTCGCGCGAGGACGCCTGGCGCGTGCGTCGCCGGCTCTCGTTCCGGCCCGTCTTCCATCATGCTGCCGCTCTCGTCAAGCAAGCGGGATGCCGGGCGACGGACCGAAGTGTCACGGATGCGCGGTCTTGAGGTGTGCGAGGAAGAAGAGCACGAGGAACACCACCACCAAGACGAAGAGACCTCCCGTCCTGTCGTGTGGCGGTTGGGGCTTCGGGCCGCCCGGGATCCGATACGGTGAGGTGTTCATCCGGCAGGTGCCGACCGGTGCAACGATCGCACCGGGCACGCATGGCGAACTCGACGGCGGGAGCGCCATTCAGGTCACGCGCTGTCAGGACTCGGAAAGACCGCCACCCGCGTCCACGTTCTCGAGGTGTGCCGCGATCTTGTTCGCCAGGTCCTCTGCGGCGGGGAGCAGTGCTGGCGCCAGCATCGCGTTCACCAGCGGCCCCGTGGGGCCCCCTGCGTCCATGCGCAGGCGGAACTTGAGCTGCGACGCGGGGCCGGCTCCCGGCAGCGCCCGTACCGGCGCGGGGCCGTGCATGCGGCGGAAGAAGAAGCGAAACAGCGCGTCCAGCAGCCGCCCGAGGAACGTCCGCTGTCGGGTCGGTGCGTTCGCCGCGGGGCGCGCCCCGGAGGGGACTTCTTCTCCGGACGACGTCATCTCCAGCGTGCCGTCGCCATCCACCTGCTCGTTCAGCCCCGTCAGAGTGAAGGACACGCGCTGCGGACCGTTCCACTCGGTCACGTGGGCCTTCAGCTTCACGACGCGCGCGAGCACGCCGACGTCGCCCTTCAGCGTCCAGATCGAGTCCGTCTCGCTGAGCACCTCGTGCCGCTGGTAGCCGGTGAGGTACGGCGCCCAGTTGTTCATGTCTTTCACGAAGTCCCACACCGCCTCGCGCGGCAGCCCGACCCTCGTCGTGTACTCGACCTCCGGCATGGCCTCTCCTCTTCTACGTCTGTGTCCCGGTCGCCGCGGCCGCGTGGCGCCCGGCGAGGTAGCCGAACGTCATCGCCGCCGCGATGGTCGACCCTGCGCCCGGGTATCCGCCGCCGGTCACCCCCGCCATCACGTTGCCCGCGGCGTAGAGGCCCGGGATGGGCGCCCCGTCCACCCGCAGCACCTGCGCGTCGCCGTTCACGCGCGCGCCGCCCTTGGTGCCGATGGCGCCGGGGTGCACCTCCAGCGCGTAAAAGGGCTTCTTGCCGATGGTGCCGAGGTTGGGGTTCGGTCGGTGGTCGGGGTCCCCGTAGAAGTGGTCGTAGAGGCTCTCCCCGCGGCCGAGCTCGCGATCCACGCCTTCCACCGCGAAGCCGTTGAAGCGCTCCACCGTCTGCGCCAGGCCGCGCGCGTCGATCCCCACGAGCCGCGCGAGCTCGTCGAGCGTGTCGGCCCGCTGCAGCCACTCCGGCGCGGGCTGCCCCGGCATCACCGTCATCAGGGCGTACTTCTCCAGGTACGCGTGATCGAAGACCAGCCATGCGGGGAGGTTCGGGCGCTCGTAGGCGCTGGGCTCGAAGGCGAAGAAGGCCTTCATGAGGTCGTTGTAGTTCTGCGCCTCGTTGACGAAGCGGCGCCCCTTGCGGTTGACGATGATGGTGTGCGGCAGCGAGCGCGTGGCGAAGTCCCCGCGGTGGAGCTGCTTGCCGTCGTACTCCTCCCCCGGGATGGCGAGCGCCGGGCACCACCAGGCCTCGCTCATGTTCCCCAGGTCGGCGCCGACCGCCATCGCCATCTTCAGCCCGTCGCCCTCGTTGGTGGGGGGGCTGTTGGGGTGGGTGAGCACGCCGCCGAGGAACTGCGCTGCCAGCGCGCGGTTCCACTCGAAGCCCCCGCACGCGAGCACGACCCCGCGGCGTCCACGCACGAACAGCTCCTGCCCCTTGTGCTCGACGCGGACCCCGGTCACGCGCCCCTCCTCGACCACGAGATCGCGCGCCACGTGCTCCAGGCGCGGCTCGAGCCCGCGCTCCAGCAGGGCCTTCAGGAGCTGTCCCGCGAGCGCGCCGCCGTAGCAGACCAAGCCCTTGGCGTAGCGCTCGCCGAGGAGTTTGAAGGGGAGCTTCAGCGGCTTGGAGAACACGCCCCAGTCGGTCGCCTCCGCCACCGTCATCGCCGTCATGCCGAAGACCGGGCTCCGGCGCAGGCTCTTCTTCCAGGGGCCGAGCTCGTTGGCGTCGAAGAGGCCCGGGTCGAGCGAGCGGCCCCCCGGTTTGCCCCCCGGAAACTCCGGGTGATAGTCGGGATAGCGGGCGAGCGCCTTGAAGCGCAGCGGGGTGCTGGCCTCGACCCACGAAAGCATGGCCGGCGCCGTGTCGACGAAGCGCTCGACCAGTGCGTCCTCCGTGCGCCCGTCGGTCAGGCGCTTGACGTACTTGAGCGCCTCCTCGCGAGAGTCCTTGATGCCGACCTCGGCCAGGTGATGGTTGTTGGGGATCCACACCACACCGCCGGAGACCGCGGTGGTGCCGCCCACGAGGCGCGACTTCTCGAGGAGCAGCACGCTCGCGCCCGAGGTCTGGGCGGCCAGCGCTGCCGTCATCCCCGCCGCGCCGGTGCCCAGCACGACGACGTCGGTCTCCAGGTCCCATCGCTTCTTCTTCTTGAACCAGTCCATCGCCGCTCCCGTGCCTAGCCGTGTCTCGTGGAATGCGACGTCGCGTGCAGCGCCGCGCGGTATCCGCCAACCATGCCTCGCAGGTTGGACAGACCGCTCTGGTAGCCGGCGCCGATGTCGAGCGGCGCGGCGCTGTTGCCGACGGCGTAGAGGCCCTCGATGGGACGCTCCCGTACGTGCAGGACCTGCGCGTCGACGCCGGTGCGCAGGCCGGCCGCGTTGATGCCGACGCTGGCCACGTGCAGGCGCAGCCCGTGGAAGGGCGCCCGGTCGAGGGGGCCCAGGTTGGGGTTGGGGCGCGTGCGATCGCCGGTCATCATCGCCGCCCACGGATAGGTGCCACGCCCGAAATCGTGGTCCACCCCCTCGACGGCCATCCGGTTGAAGCGCTCGACCGTGCGCTCGAGCCCCTCGCCGTCGATGCCCAGCTTGACCGCGAGCCCGCGCAGCGTGTCCGAGGTCTCCACCAGGCCCGGCGGGAAGTCCTGCACGGGCAGCACCGTGCCCAGCGGGTACTTGGCGCGGTAGTTGGAATCGAAGACGAGGTACGGCGGGAAGTTCGGGTGCTCCTGCTTCACGCCGTCCCACGCGCGCGTCTTGGGCAGGTAGTCGCGGTAGAAGGACTCGTCGGCGAAGCGCGCGCCGGCGCGGTTGACCCAGATGGCGTGCGGGAAGCCACCCTCCCACGAGCCACGCCACAGGGGCTCGCCGTCGTGCTCCTCGCCCGGCATCTGGTAGCCGAAGAAGAGGCCGAGGTTGTGGGCGGGGACGGCCGCGATCGCTGCGCCGATCTCGGCGGCCATGGTCATGGCGTCTCCCCTCACGCTGGGCTGCACCATCGAGTGCCACTCGGGCAGGAGCTCGAACCAGCGCGCCATCTCCGGCTTCCAGTCGTAGCCGCCCGCGGCGAGGACCACGCCGCGGCGCGCACGCACCAGCCACTCCTTGCCTGCGCGCTCGGCGCGGACGCCCACCACGACCCCGTCCTCGACCACCAGCGCGCGCGCCGGCGTGTCCAGGTGGGCAGGGATGGAGCGGTCTACCATCGCTGCCTTGACGAAGTACGCCATCATGCCCGGGCCGAAGCCGCGCCTGTCCTGCTTGTAGCGCTTGCCCATCACCCCGAAGTCCCACTTCATCACGTTGACGAAGCCGCCCCAGGCGAAGAGCTCGTCGTGCGTGATGCCGTTGGGCATGTGGGGCGAGAGGTACGTGCGCTTCTGCCAGTCGCCGAGCTGAGGCCCGTCGAAGAGCTCCGTCTCCAGGTAGCGGCCCGTCGCCACGGTGCCGGGCGCGTGCGGGTAGTGGTAGTCGGGGAACCCCTGGATGACCTTCCAGCGCACGCCGGCTCGCTCCTCGAAGTAGCGCGCGGCGATGCGACCCGTCTCGAGCAGGGTGCGCTGGAGCTCGGGCTCGGCGTAGCCACCGGCGAGAAACTGGATGTAGCGCAGGCCCTCCTCGGCCGTGTCGGGGATGCCGTCCCGCTGCGCGACGTGGTTGGCCGGGATGAACACCTCGCCGCCCGAGTAAGCGGACACGCCGCCGAGCTTCGGCGCCTTCTCGAGGACCAGGACCTTCGCGCCGCGATCGTGCGCGGCGATGGCGGCGGACAGGCCGCCGATGCCCGACCCGACGACCACGAGGTCGACCACCGCGTCCCACTTGCTCAGACCGAAGGCCATGGTCCGCCGCTCAGGCGATCATCCCGCCGTCGACCACGATGGCGGCGCCGTTGATGTACGTCGCGTCGTCCGAGGCCAGGAAGGCGATGGTGCCGGCGACCTCCTCGGGCCTGCCCATGCGGCCGAGCGGCATGATGCGGGAGAGCGCCGCCTGACTCACGCCGTCGGGCAGCGTGAACTGGCCGATGAGGGGGGTCTCCACGCCGCCGGGGCACACGCAGTTGATGCGCACATCCTTCCGCCCGTACTCGACGGCCAGGGCCCGGGTGAGCTGCACCACGCCCCCCTTGGAGGCGCAGTATGCCGCGCTGTACGGGTGGGACTTGAGGCCAGCCACCGAGCCGGTGTTGATGATGGCGCCCTTGGTCCTGAGGATGTGGGGGATGGCCTCCTTGCACGTGAGAAACTGGCCGGTGAGGTTGACCGCGATCATGCGGCTCCACTCCTCGAGCGTCGTCTCGGTGGTGCGACGGAAGAAGCCGATGCCGGCCACGTTGGCCAGGACGTGCAGGCCGCCCTGCCGCCGCACAGCCTCGGCGATGGCCTCCGTCACCGCCGCGGGACTGGTCACGTCGCAGGGCAGGGCGAAGGCATCCCCCCCGGCGGCTTGGATGGTGGCGGCGGTCTCCTCGGCCCCCTTCAGGTTCACGTCGGCGCAGGCGATGCGGCCCCCCTCGCGCCCGAAGCGCTCTGCGGTGGCCCGTCCGATGCCCGACGCCGCCCCCGAGACGAAGACCGAACGACCCTCGAAGCGTCCCATGACGAGAGAGTGAAACATGTTTCACTCGACCCGACAAGGGGCCGCTGGTCCAGGATTGAAACATGTTCTACGATGGCGTAGCGTGAGCCGCGCGACGGCAACGACGGTAGAGGGCGGCGATGGCGACGTACGGCTTCTGGAAAATTGCGGAGGACGATCCGGCTCACGTGGCCGTGGTGTCTCCGTCGGGCGAGCGCATCACGGCGGGCGAGCTCCTTGGCGAGGCCAACCGCGTGGTGCATGGTCTGCGGGCGCTCGGGCTCCAGCGGGGCGATACCTTCGCGGCGATGGTGACCAACGAGGTCGCCATGCTCGAGCTCTACCTGGCCGCCACGCAGGCGGGCTTGTACATCACGCCCCTCAACAGCCACCTCGCTGCGCCCGAGGTCGCCTACATCGTGGCCGACTGCGACGCGCGGGCCGTCTTCGCCTCCCCCCGCACCGCCGAGGTGTGCGCCCAGGCGCTCGACAGCCTGGGCTTCCCTGCAGCAGTGCGCTTCGTCACCGGCGAGCCGACGGCGCCAACCTTCCGTCCCTACGCCGAGCTGAAGGCCGGGCACCCTGCGTCGACACCGGCGGAGCGCACCGCCGGCGCGTCGATGACCTACACCTCGGGCACGACGGGGCGCCCCAAGGGCGTGCGGCGCCCTCTCGTCCCGGCCCCTCCCGAGGCCGTGGCCGAGCCCAACGCGCTCTTCCTGCGGCTCTTCGGCATCACCCCGCACGACGACGGCGTCCACCTCGTCGTCTCGCCGCTCTACCACACGGCCGTGCTCAACTTCTGCACCAACCACCTGCACTTCGGGCACACCGTGGTGCTCATGGACAAGTGGACGCCCGAGGGCACGCTGGAGCTCATCGCCCGGCACCGGGTGACGACGACGCACATGGTGCCCACGCAGTTCCGCCGCCTCCTGGCGATGTCCGACGCCGAGCGCGCCCGCGCCGACGTGTCCTCCCTGCGGCACGTGATCCACAGCGCCGCCCCGTGCCCGGTCGACGTGAAGCGCCGGATGATCGACTGGTGGGGTCCGGTCATCTACGAGTACTACGCGGCGTCCGAGGGCGGTGGAACGCTGGCGACGCCGCAGGCGTGGCTCGAGCACCCCGGTACGGTGGGCAACGCGTGGCCCATCTCCGAGCTGCGCGTCGTGCGCGACGACGGGGCCGAGTGCGCGCCGCGCGAGGTGGGCACCGTCTACATGAGTATGGGCGCCCACAAGTTCGAGTACCACAAGGACCGGGAGAAGACGGCCTCGACCTGGCGCGGCGACTTCTTCACCGTGGGTGACGCCGGGTACCTCGACGAAGATGGGTTTCTCTACCTGTGCGATCGCAAGAACGACATGATCATCTCGGGTGGGGTCAACATCTACCCCGCGGAGATCGAGTCGGTCATGGTGGTCCACGCCAAGGTGCGCGACGTGGCCGTCTTCGGCATCCCGGACGACGACTGGGGCGAGCACGTGAAGGCGGTGGTCGAGGTCGCGCCCGGGGTCGCTGCAGGTCCGGAGCTGGCCGAAGAGCTTCTGGCGTTCTGCAAGGAGCGCCTGGCTGGCTTCAAGTGCCCGAGGTCGATCGACTTCGTGCCCGAGCTGCCGCGCGACCCCAACGGCAAGCTCTACAAGCGCAAGCTGCGCGACCCCTACTGGGCGGGCCGCGAGCGCGCGATCTGACGGACAGACAGGAGGAGGAGACGATGGCTGGGCTGCAAGTGACGAGCGTGAAGCAGTACTTCGATACGTTGCCCGACCGCTTCGTGGCGTCCGCCGCGAAGGGCGTGAAGGCGACCTTCCAGTTCGAGCTCGCCGGCGAGGGCGGGGGGACGTACCACGTGAAGGTGGACGACGGGACCATGGCGGTGAACGAGGGCCCGACGGACTCCCCCAGCACCACCATCAAGATGGCGGCCGACGACTACGTGCAGATGGTCAACGGCAAGCTCTCGGGGACGATGGCCTTCATGAAGGGCAAGCTCAAGGTCACGGGCAACGTGATGCTCGCCCAGAAGATGCAATCGTTCCTGCCCCCTTCGAAGTGAGCGAGCGCGCACGCCTCGTCCGCGCCGGGTGGGATGCGCCGCTGGAGTACGAGCGGGACGTCCCCTCCCCTGCTCTCGAGGCGGGACAGGTGCGCGTGGCCGTCGAGGCGTGCGGCGTCTGCCACCGGGATCTGCTCGATCGCGAGGGGCGCTTCCCGTTCATGCGGCTTCCGGTCACTCCGGGTCACGAGGCGACGGGGCGCGTCGTCGAGCTCGGGCCGGGCGTGACCGGCCTATCCGTGGGTGCGCGCGTGGCGACGATGCACCGTGATGCGTGCGGCGAGTGCCCTGCGTGCAAGCGCGGCGACGCCACGCTCTGCGTCGGAGCGGCGTGGGTCTTCGGGATCCTCGCCGACGGAGGCTACGCCAGCGAGCTCGTGGCCCCCGTGTCGGCGCTCTACCGCGTGCCCGACGACATGCCCGCGGCGCACGCCGCGGTGCTCCACTGCACCTACGGCACGGCGTACCGCGATCTCTTCACCCTGGCGCGCGTCCGCGCGGGCGAGCGGGTGCTGGTCACGGGCGCCAATGGCGGAGTGGGCAACGCCGCCGTGCAGATCGCGGCGCGCCTCGGGGCGCACGTCGTCGCCCACGTGCGCAACCAGGAACACGGCGAGTTCGTGCGCTCGATGGGCGCCAGCGAGGTCGCGACCCAGCTGGAAGGCGTGTCGCCCGTCGAGGTGGCGGTGGACACGGTGGGAGCTCCGACCTTCCTCGGCGCCCTGCGCGCGTTGCAGATCGGGGGACGGATCGTGACCCTGGGGAACGTCACGCGCGACAAGGTCGGCCTGAACCTGGGCCTGGTCATCACGCGAGGCCTGACCATCCTCGGCGGCAGCGGCGCGACCCGGGACGAGATGCGCGCCGTGCTCGCCCTCCACGCGGAGCGCCCCTTTCACTTCGCGATCGCGAAGACGCTCCCGCTCGAGAAGGCGGAGGATGCGCAGCGCCTGGTGCGCGACGGTGGACTGCGAGGACGCGTCGTCCTCGACACAAGGAGACCCTGACATGCGGCTCGGGCTGATGGTCGGCTACTCGGGAGCGCAGATCTCCCTCGACATGAACCTCATCCACGAGGCCGAGAAGGTCGGCTTCGATTCGGTGTGGACCGCCGAGGCGTGGGGCTCCGACGCCGTGAGCCCCCTGGCGTGGATCGGCGCGCAGACCCGCAAGCTCCGGCTGGGAACGGCCATCATGCAGCTCCCGGGGCGTAGTCCGGCCAACACGGCGATGACCGCGATGACGCTCGACCAGCTCTCGGGAGGGCGCTTCATCCTGGGGCTGGGGACGTCGGGGCCGCAGGTCGTGGAGGGGTGGCATGGCGTCCCCTTCGACAAGCCGCTGTCGTGGCTGCGCGAGTACGTCACCATCGTGCGCGCGGTCCTCGCTCGCGAGCGGCCGCTCGAGTTCTCGGGGGAGCGCTACCAGATCCCGTACCGCGGTCCGGGCGCGACCGGCCTCGGCAAGCCGCTGAAGAGCATCCTCCACGGCCGCAAGGACATCCCCATCTACACCGGTTCCATGGCGCCGAAGAGCCAGGAGATGAGCGCCGAGATCGCCGACGGGCTCCTGCTCACGTGCATGCACCCCGAGCGCTTCGACGTGATCCGGCCGCACCTCGAGGTGGGCTTCGCCAGGGCCGACGGGGGCAAGAGCCTGGAGACGTTCGATGTCGCGCCGACCATCGCTTGCATCATCGGCGACGACCTCACCACGTGCCGTCTGCCGCTCAAGATGAGCCTGGCCCTCTACCTCGGGGGGATGGGGGCCAAGGCCAAGAACTTCTACAACGAGTACATCCGGCGCGTGGGCTACGAGGCGGAGGCGGTGAAGGTGCAGAGCCTGTTCCTCGAGGGCAAGCGCGACGAGGCGGTGGCCGCGGTGCCGGACGCCCTGGTCGACGCGCTGCACCTCGTCGGTCCGCCCGCGCGCATCCGCGAACGCTTCGCCGCGTGGAAGGCCCTCCCCATCGGGACGCTCATCGTGGGCACGCGGCAGATCGAGGCGGTGCGCCTGCTGGCCGAGCTGGCCCAGTCCTAGCCGCTGCCATGGACGGGCGCAGGGGCGACCTCGAGCACGGGACCACGGCGCGGCTGGTGCGGGCGGCGGCCAAATGGCACGGCGACCGTCCTGCCATCGTGGACGGCGGCGAGGTCCTGACCTTCGCCCAGCTCGCCATCCGCGTGCAGCAAGCAACGCGGGCGCTGCTCGCGCTGGGTATCGCCCGTGGCGACCGGGTGGCCGTGTGGGCACCGAACGGGTGGCGGTGGATCGTGGCGGCGCTGGCGGTTCACTCGGCGGGTGCGGCGCTGGTGCCAATCAACACGCGCTTCAAGGGGGAGGAAGCGGCGTACGTCCTCGGCAAGAGCGGTGCGCGCGCCCTCTTCGCGACCACCGACTTCCTCGGGGTCGACGCGCTGGCCCTGCTCGACGCGGCCGGTGTTCCCCTCCCTGCCCTGGAGACCGTCGTGGTGCTCGGCGGCGCGCCCGGGCGCGCACTCTCGTGGGAGGCCTTTGTCGCCCTCGCGGACCAGGTGCCCTCCGGCATCGCCGAGGAGCGCGCCCTCTCCGTCGAGCCAGACGACGTCTGCGACATCATGTTCACCTCCGGCACGACGGGGCGTCCCAAGGGGGCCATGTCCACGCACGCGCAGACGCTTCGCGCCTTCCGCGACTGGAGCGACATCGTCGGCCTGCGTACCGGCGACCGCTACCTGGTCGCGCTGCCGTTCTTTCACAGCTTCGGGTACAAGGCCGGCTGGCTCGCCTGCCTGATGATGGGCGCGACCGCGTTCCCTCTCGCGGTCTTCGAGGTCGGCGCGGTCCTCGAGCAGGTCGAGCGCCACGCCATCACGGTGCTGCCCGGTCCACCGTCGCTGTACCAGCAGATCCTCGCGCGCGGCGATATCGGGTCCCGTCGACTCCAGTCCCTGCGGCTCGCCGTCACCGGTGCCGCGGTCATCCCGTTCGAGCTGGTGGGACGCATGCGCCGCGAGATCGGCTTCGATACCGTGCTGACGGGATATGGCCTGACCGAGGCCACCGGCGTCTCGACGCTGTGCCGCGACGGGGATCCTCCCGAGCTCGTGGCCGCGACCTCCGGGCGAGCCATCCCGGGCGTCGAGGTTCGCGTGGTCGACGACGCCGGCCAGGACGTCCCTGCGGGTTCGCCCGGCGAGGTCGTGGTCTCGGGCTACACTCTGACGAAGGGGTACTTCGACGACCCTGGCGCCAGCGCGGACTCCTTCGACGAGCGCGGTCGGCTGCGTACCGGTGACATCGGGGTCATGGACGACAACGGTTATCTCCGCATCACGGACCGCAAGAAGGACATGTTCATCGTCGGCGGCTTCAACGCCTACCCCGCCGAGATCGAGGACGTGCTGCTGCGCCACGCTGCCATCGCACAGGTCGCCGTGGTGGGCGCGCCCGACGGGCGGCTGGGCGAGGTCGGCGTGGCCTTCGTGGTGACACGCCCCGGTGCGGTGCTGGACGAGCCGGAGCTCATCGCGTGGAGCCGCGCGCGCATGGCCAACTACAAGGTCCCGCGGCGCTTCGTCCGGCTTGATTTTCTGCCCACCAACGCGACCGGCAAGGTGCTCAAGTACAAGCTGCGAGAGAGGGCGCGCGACGGTACGTGAGGCTGTCGTTCGCGAACCATGTGCGGGTCTTCCCGCCGGACGAGGTGACCAGCCGCAACGTGGACGCGGAGGTCGACCCGAGGACGGTCGGCATGACGCCGGAGGATGTGGAGGCCATCTGGAAGTCGGTCGTGCGCTTCTACGCGACGGGCCTGCAACCCGCCATCGCCCTGTGCGTGCGGCGCCGAGGGGCGGTCGTGCTGGACCGCGCCATCGGGCACCTCCGCGGCAACGCGCCGCACGAGGCGAAGGATGCGCCCCTGGTGAGGGTGCGCCACGACACGCTGTTCAACTTCTTCTCGGCCTCCAAGGCGGTGACCGCGATGGTCATCCACCTGCTCGACCAGCGCGGGGAGCTGCACCTGGACGACGCCGTGGTCGAGTATTTCCCCGAGTTCGGCAGGCACGGCAAGGAGGACGTCACCCTGAGGCAGCTCCTCACGCACCGCGCAGGCATCCCCTCGGTCCCCTCCCTCCCCGAGGCGCACATCGACGCGGGGCTGTTGACCGATCCGCAGCGGCTCCTGGCGATCCTCTGCGATGCCAAGCCGCTGAGCGTGCCCGGGCGCCGGCTCGCCTACCACGCGCTCACCGGCGGCTTCGTGCTGGGCGAGGTCGTGCGCCGCGTGACCGGGCGGGACATCCGCCGTGTGCTGCGAGAGGACATCCTCGACCCGCTGGGATTCTCGAGCTTCGACTACGGCGTCCCCGAGGCGCGCATCGGCGACGTGGCGGTCAACGCCTTCACGGGCCTCCCGTCGTTTCCGCCGCAGTCGTGGGCCCTGGAGCGCGCCATCGGGCTCGATGCGCGGGCGGCCACCGCGGTGTCGAACGATCCGCGCTTTCTCACCGCCATCGTCCCGTCCGGGAACATCATCGGCACCGCGAACGAGTCCTCGCGCTTCTTCGAGCTGCTGCTCGAAGAGGGCGAGCTCGACGGAGTCCGCGTGTTCGACCGCCGTACGGTGCGGCGCGCGGTCCGCGAGCAGTCGTACCTGGAGATCGACTCGTTCCTGGGGATGCCGGTCCGCTACGGCATGGGCTTCATGCTGGGCGCCGAGCACTTCACGCCCTACGGGCCGCACACGCCGCGGGCGTTCGGGCACGTGGGGTTCACCAACGTGATCGCCTGGGCCGATCCCGAGCGGGAGCTCAGCGTGGGGCTGATGACCAGCGGAAAGCCCTTCATCACGCCGGGGCAGATCTCCTGGCTGCGGATACCGCGGACGATCTCACGGGTGTCCTCGCGGAGGGAGCCCTAGCCTTCTGGCTCTCCACGCGGATCGCCTCCAGGAACCGGGTTACTCCGTTCACCACGTGCCGGGTCCGCACCGACGGGAACACCTCGAACGCGTGCTGCGCCCCGGGGATCTCCATGTAGATCACCGACGCTCGCGACACCTCGCGCAGCGCCTCCACGAAGTGCCTCGCGCCCTCCACCGGGGCCAGCGTGTCGTGCGAACCGTGCACCACCAGGAAGGGCGGCGCACCGGCGTGGACCTGCGCGACGGGAGACGCCGCGTCGTAGGCCTCCCGAGCATCCGCGCGGCGGGTCTTCATGACCTGTCGCTCCAGCAAGATCTCCATCCCGCGGTTGGGGAAGAGGCCCCGGCGATCGAGGAAATCGTAGATGCCGTAGAAGCCGACGCACGCGCTGACCGACGTGTCGCCCTCGAAGCCCGGCTGGTACTCGGGACGGTTCGCGGTGAGCGCCGCGAGCGAGGCGAGGTGGGCGCCGGCCGAGTTCCCCGCGATGGCGATGAAAGCGGGGTCCACACCGAGCTCGTCGGCGTGCTCGCGCACCCAGACCAGCGCGCGCTTCACGTCGACCAGGTGATCGGGGAACGTCGCGCGCGGGCTGAGGCGATAGTCCACCGACACGCAGACCCAGCCCTGCGCGGCGAGGTGGTGCATCAGCGGGAGACCCTGCTTGTCGCGGTGCCCGATCACCCAGCCGCCGCCGTGAACGTAGACGAGCGCAGGCCCGTGTCCCTCGTGGTCGCGCGCGCGGTGGACATCGAGGCGGAGGGCGAGCCCGTCGTGACGGTGGAACTCGACGTGCTTGCGGGACACGACGCCCGCGTGGCGCACGGGGAACGGCAAGACGAGGAGCCCGGTGCCCAGCGCCGGGTTCGGCGCGGCGAGGGCTGGCGGGACGTCGCGCAGCGTCGCCTCGACAGCCTCCCTCGCGCCAGTCGCACGACGCTGGGACACGACGAGCAGCGCGCTCGCCACCATCGAGAACCCCAGCCCCGCAAGACCAGGCCACGCCGCGAAGGCGCCCAGCCATGCGAACACCGCGACGAGCAGGAGCTGCGCGGCGAGGGCGTGCAGCGCCAGCTCCCCCACCAGCCACCCCGCGAAGAAGCTGAGGATGGCGGCGGAGGCCGGCGCGCGGACGGGCCGCAGGACGTTCCAAGCGAGCCCCAGCTGGACGAGCCCCAGGACGAGGAACCATGACGAGGCGCTCATCTGCGGGCCGTCGCTCAGAGGCGCTCCAGCACGAGCGCCATGCCCTGGCCACCCCCGACGCACAGCGTAGCGAGGCCCAGGCGACCTGCGTGCTCCTCGAGGACGTTGAGCAGGGTGGTGACCAGGCGCGCCCCGGTCATCCCGAAGGGGTGCCCCAGCGCGATGGCCCCGCCGTTCACGTTGAGCTTCTCGGGCGGGATCTCCAGCACGCGGGCGCACGGGATGACCTGGGCCGCGAAGGCCTCGTTCATCTCCACGTAGTCGATGTCGCTCATCTCGAGCCCTGCCCGCTGCAGGACCCGGCGCGTGGCATCGATGGGGCCAAGCCCCATGACCTCGGGGCGGAGGGCCGACACGGCGGTGGCCACGACGCGCGCCACGGGCGCGATGCCGAGGTCCCTCGCACGCGCGTCGCTCATGAGCACCACGGCCGCGGCGCCGTCGTTGAGCGGGCACGCGTTGCCGGCCGTCACCCGTCCGTCGGGCCGGAACGCCGGCGCCAGGGCGGCGAGCTTCTCCATCGTCGTGTCGGCACGCGGTCCGTCGTCGCGTTCGATCACGCGACCGCCGGGCAGCACGATGGGCGTGATCTCCCGCGCAAAGGACCCCCGCTCCTGTGCTGCCACCGCGCGCCGCTGCGACTGGAGGGCATACGCGTCCATCTCCGCGCGCGACACCCCCTCCTGGTCCGCGACGTTCTCGGCGGTCTCACCCATCGCGATGTACACGTTGGGCAACCCGTTCGCGCCGAGGCGGGGGTTCTTGGTCTCGATCATCCCGTCGGCCTTGCCCTTGGGGAAGCGGCTCACGCACTCGACGCCGCCCGCCACCATGGCATCACCCTCTCCGGCCATGATGGCGTGCGCCGCCATGCGGATGGCCTGGAGGGAAGAGGCGCAGTACCGGTTCACCGTCGTGCCAGGCACACCCATGTCTGCCAGGAGCGCGACGACCCGCCCCAGGTTGTACCCCGCCTCCCCGGCCGGCTGGGCGCAGCCGAGGACGACGTCCTCGACCAGGGCGGGATCGAGCGAAGGGACCTTCGCCAGCGCGGCGCGCACGATGGTCGCCGCGAGGTCGTCGGGACGCAGGTCGACGAGGGAGCCCTTGTTGGCGCGCCCGATGGGGCTGCGCGCGGTGGCGACGATCCAGGCCTCGACCATGTCAGGCTCCGTAGGGCTTGCGCGGCTCGCGCGCTCTCGAGAGGAGATCCCGCACCGCCGGCCCGATGCCTGCGGCGTCCCAGCGCTCGCCGCGGTCGATCTGGGGACCGGCGGCCCATCCTTCGGCGACGGTGATGGCGCCGCCGCTCACCTCGAAGACCCGCCCGGTCACGTCCCGCGAGTCGACGCTGGCCAGCCACGCCACGAGCGGCGCCACGTTCTCCGGTGCCATCGCGTCGAACCCGCTGTCCGGCCGGCGCATCATGTCCGCGAAGGCCGTCTCGGTCATCCGCGTGCGAGCCGCCGGGGCGACGGCGTTGGCGGTGACGCCGTAGCGAGCGAGCTCGGCGGCCTCGACCAGGGTGAGCGCGGCGATCCCCGCCTTGGCTGCCGAGTAGGCCCCCTGTCCGACGCTGCCCAGGAGGCCAGCCCCCGACGTCGTGTTGATGATGCGGGCGTCCACCTTTTCTCCTGCCTTCGCGCGCTCCCGGAAGCTCGCGATCGCGTGACGCGTGGGCGCGAAGTGTCCCTTCAGGTGGACCCGCACGACGGCGTCCCACTCCTCCTCGCTGGTGCTCACCAGCATGCGATCCCGCACGAAGCCGGCGTTGTTCACCAGCACGTCGAGGCGTCCCCAGGTGTCCAGGGCGGCCTGGACGATCCGCCCGGCCCCGCTCCAGTCGGCCACGTCCTCGAAGCTCGTCACGGCCTCTCCGCCCGCAGCGCGGATCGTGTCCACCACCTCGCGCGCTGGACCCTCCGCGCGGCCGCCACCGTCGGCGGACACGCCCAGATCGTTGACCACCACGCGCGCCCCCTGGCGCCCGAGCTCGAGCGCGTACGCCCGCCCCAGGCCGCGCCCCGCGCCGGTCACGATGGCGACGCGCCCCTCGCAGAGGCTCACGGGAGACGCTCCACGATGGTGACGTTCGCCTGACCGCCCCCCTCGCACATCGTCTGCAACCCGAAACGCTTGCCCGTGCGCTCGAGCTCGTGGAGCAGCGTGGTCATCAGGCGCGCGCCTGTCGCTCCCAGCGGGTGGCCCAGGGCCAGCGCCCCTCCGTTGACGTTGACCTTCGCGTGGTCTGCTCCCAGCTCTTTCTCCCAGGCCAGTACGACGCTGGCGAAGGCCTCGTTGATCTCGACGAGGTCGATCTGGTCCAGCGACATGCCCGCCCTGGCCAGGGCGCGACGGGTGGCCGGGATGGGCGCGGTGAGCATCCAGATCGGGTCGTCGCCGCGCACGCTGAGGTGCACGACCCGGGCACGTGGCCGCAGGCCGTGGTCTCGCACGGCGCGCTCGGAGGCAACGAGGATGGCGGCCGCTCCGTCGGAGATCTGGCTGGACGCCGCCGCCGTGACGCGTCCCTCGGGAGCGAGCGGCTTGAGCGTCGCCATCTTCTCCAGCGTGGAGTCCCGGCGGGGTCCCTCGTCCACGCCGAGCTCGGGCAACGGCGCGATCTCGCGCGTGAAGCGTCCCTCGTCGATCGCTCGAAGGGCGCGGCGATGGCTCTCCAGCGCGTACTCCTCCATGGCGCGGCGGCTGATGCCCCACTTCTCGGCGATCATCTCGGCCGAGCGAAACTGCGAGACGACGGCGTTGCCGTAGCGCTCCGTCCACCCGCGCGCTCCCGCCCAGGGGTGCTCGAAGCCATGGCTCTGCGCTGCGGTCATCGACGCCCCGATCGGGATGAGGCTCATGTTCTGCACGCCCCCGGCCACGACGAGGTCGCTGGTGCCGCTCATCACGGCCTGCGCCGCGAAGTGCAGGGCCTGCTGCGACGAACCGCACTGGCGGTCGATGGTCACGCCGGGCACCTCGTCCGGCAGTCCCGCGGACAGCCAGCACGTGCGCGCGATGTCGCCCGACTGCGGACCGATGGTGTCGAGGCAGCCGAAGACCACGTCATCCACGGCGTGGGGGTCGATCTTCGCGCGCTCGACCAGCGCCTTGAGCACGTGCGCTCCGAGGTCCGCGGGGTGAACGCGAGCGAGCGCGCCGTTCCGCTTGCCCACGGGTGTCCGTACCGCCTCGATGATGAATGCCTCTGCCATCACGTGCCTCCTGCGTCGCCTGCCTGAAAGAGAGCCCGACTCACCCGCGCGCGATGCGACGCCGCGTCCCCCCACGCAGGGGACAGCGCCCACGCACGCTTCATCCAGAGATGAAGATCGTTCTCGAACGCGTAGCCGATCGCCCCGTGGCACTGCAGCGCCTTGCGCGCGACGAGCTCCGCGGCGTCCGAGGCCATGGCCTTGGCCATCGACGCATGCACCGAGGAGTCCGCGTCGCGGCGGGCGAGAGAGTAGGCCGCGCGATACACGACGGGTGCGGCCATCTCGATGGCGATGAGGGCGTCGGCCAGGTGGTGCTTGACGGCCTGGAAGCTCCCGACCGGCTTGCCGAACTGCTGGCGCGCCTTCACGTACTCGACCGTGCTGGCGAGCATCGCGCGCGCGAGACCCACGAGCTGGGCCGCGGCGGCCGCGGCGCCCCGGTCGCGGGCTTCTTGGAGGAGCCGCGCGCCTCGCTCGCCGCCGGCGAGTCGCGTGGCCGGTGTCGGAGTCCACTGGACGCGGAAGAGCCGGCGTGAGCCGTCGATGCTGGCGTGAGGCTCGAGCGAGAGGGCGGCGCGCTCGAGCGCGTGAACCTCTCCCGAGTGCTCCATCAGCGCGACGTCGGCGCTGTCGACACCCGACACGAAAGGAGCCTCGGCCAGCCCCACGACCACCACCTTCTCGCCGCTCACCACCGATGCGAGCAGCGCTCTTGCCTCGGCGTCGCGGAGCAGCGGCACCGCCACGGCCGCTGTCTCGACGATGGGCTCCGGTAGCGCGAAGCGACCGCTCTCCTCGAGCACCAGCACCAGCTCGAGCTCCGTCAGGCCCAGGCCACCCGCCTCTTCCGGGCCGAGGATCGCAGGCACCCCCAGCACAGCAAGCTCGCGCCAGAGCCCGGGCACGCGTCCATCGGCGTTCCACCACGCCTCGCGCACCCGCGCCGGCGTGCACTCGCGCGTCAGCAGGGCGCGCACGCTGTCGCGGACGGCGGTGCACTCGGGGGTGAAAGCGAAGCGCACGGCGACCTATCTCGGCAGTCCGAGCAGGCGCTCGGCGATGACGTTGCGCTGGATCTCGTTGGTCCCTGCGTAGATGGGGCCGGCGAGGGCGAACTGGAAGCCCCTGGCCCACGGCTCGTTCCCGAGCTCGGCATGCGGCCCCAGCAGGCGCATCGCGGTCTCGTGCAGGCGCACGTCCATCTCGGACCAGAAGACCTTGTTGAGGCTCGACTCGGCGCCGAGGTTGCCACCCCCCTCGAGCCTCGAGACCGTCTGCCACGTGAACAGGCGGTAGGCCTCGGCGTCCATCCAGGCACGGACCACCGCATCGCGCAGCCCCGGATCGACCTCGCGACGCTCCTCTTCGCGGCGGCAGAGCTCGACCAGTCGCCGCGCCGCGGCGACGAAGCGCCCCGGGCTGCGCAGCGTGAGTCCCCGCTCGGAGCTCGCGGTGGTCATGGCCACGGTCCAGCCGTCGTGGACCTTGCCGAGCACGTCGCGATCGGGGACGAAGACGTCATCGAGGAAGACGTCGGCGAAGCCGGCGTCGCCGTCCAGGCGGCCGACCGGGCGCACGGTCACGCCCTTGGCGCGGAGCGGCACGAGGAAGTAGGTGAGCCCGCGGTGTCGCTCGGCCGACGGATCGCTGCGAAAGAGACCGAACATCCAGTCGCAGAAGGCCCCGCGCGTGCACCAGGCCTTCTGGCCCGAGAGGCGCCAGCCGGCGCGCGCCTCGTCGCGGACGGCGCGGCTCTGGATCCCCGCGAGGTCGCTCCCTGCGTTGGGCTCGGACCAGCCTTGCGCCCACACGTCCTCCGCCGCGGCCATCCGCGGGAGGATGCGGTCCTGCTGCTCGCGCGTCCCGAAGTGGAACAGCGTCGGAGCGAGCAGGAAGATGCCGTTCTGCGCGATGCGCTGCGGCGCTCCCGCCAGGTAGTACTCCTCCTCGAAGATCAGCCACTGGGCCAGGCTGGCCTCACGCCCCCCGTAGGCCTTCGGCCACGACACCACCGCCCACCTGGCCTCGAAGAGCCGGCGCTCCCACTGCCGGTGCAGGGCGAAGCCCTCGGCGGTGTCGCCCGAAGGAAGCGGCTCGCGCGGCACGTTGGCCTGGAGCCAGGCGCGCGCCTCGTGCCGGAGCTCTTCCTCAGCGGGGGAGAACGTCAGGTCCATCCTGGTTCACTTGAGCTTGGCGGCCATGCTCTTGGCGTCCTCGCCGGCGAGGTGGTCCGGCGACGAGAGCGCGTTGTGGGCGTGTGCGAGCTGATGCAAGGCGAAGGCCGCGTCCATCGAGTCGCGCAGGCCCATCCGGTCCTCGGCCTGGTTGACGGCCTTCTTGGTCAGGGCCAGCGCGAAGCGTGGCATCTCCGCCATCCGCTTGGCGACGGCGAGCGTCTCGTCGCGCAGCTTCTCGCGCGGGACGACACGGTTGACCATCCCCACCTGATAGGCGCGGTCGGCGGGCATGCGCTCACCGAGGAAGAGTATCTCCTTGGCGATGCGGGCGGGCATGGCGAACGGGTGCGCGAAGTACTCGACCCCCGGGATCCCCATGCGCACCACGGGGTCGGCGAAGAACGCGTCGTCCGACGCGAAGATGAGATCGCAGGCCCACGCCAGCATCAGCCCGCCGGCGATGCAGGCGCCCTGCACCATGGCGATGGTCGGCTTCGGGAGCTCGCGCCAGCGGCGGCACATTCCGAGGTAGAGCTCCGACTCGCGAGTGAAGATGGCCTCGGCGCCTTGCTTGTCCTCGTGCTCCCACCAGGTCGTCGCCGTGCGCGGGAAGGACCGGTGGATGTCGCGCTCGGGGGTGCCGATGTCGTGGCCCGCCGAGAAGTGTGGCCCCGCGCCCGCAAGGACGACCACCTTCACGCCGTCGTCGTTCATGGCGCGCACGAACGCTTCGTCCAGCGCGCGGGTCATCTTCGCGTTCTGCGCGTTGCGGACCTGCGGCCGGTTCATGGTGACGACCGCTGTCGCGTCCAGCGTCTCGTAGAGGACAGGCCCCTCGCTCATGGCTTCGTCTCCGGCGCTCACGATGCGCTCGTCAGGCGATGGAGCGTGGCCTTCGCCTCCTCCACGATGCGCGCGATGAGCTCCGCCACGCTGGGAAGCTCCTCGATGACCCCGACGACCTGCCCGGTCGGCAGGATCCCCACCTCGGGACGCCCGTCCACCATGCTCGCCCGCGTCAGCATGGGGGCGTTCGCCGCCATCGCCATCTGCCCGAAGGTCAGCTCCTGCGCCTTCTTCATCGCGAGCCCTTCGCGCACCAGCGACACCATGGATGCCCCGGTGAGGGCGCGGAACTGCCACGCGTGCTGCGCCGCGCGTGCGAGCGCGACGACCCCGCTGGAGCGCTCGAGCGCCTCCACGAAGGCCGTCCGGATGACGCGCTGTGGATAGCCGTCGATGGCGCGGGTCACTACCGTCCCCGTCACCTGCGTGTCGAGGTACTGCTTCTTCACCGCCTCCGGGACCGTGCTCTCGCGCGTGAGCAGGAACCGAGTGCCCATCGCGATGCCCGCGGCGCCCCAGGCGAGCGCGGCGACCAGGCCGCGTCCGTCGAAGAAGCCCCCCGCGCCTACGACGGGGATGTCCACGGCGCGCGTCACTTGCGGGAGGAGCAGCGACGTCGGCACCGGCCCCGTGTGACCCCCGCCCTCGTGCCCCTGCGCGATGATGGCATCCACGCCGAGCGCAGCGACCTTCTCTGCGTGCCGCTTCGCGCCTACCGTCGGCATGGTCAGCACGCCCGCGTCCTTCAGCCGCAGCACGATCTCCTTGCGGGGTGCCTGGGCGAAGCTGGCCACCTTGATCTTCTCGCGGACGAGCAGCGCGACGCGCTCCTCGATGTCGTCCTGGTCCGTCCGCAGGTTGACGCCGAACGGCGCCTCGGTTCGCTCGCGCACGTCCCGGATGGCGCGCTCGAGCTCCGGCAGCGTCATCGTCGCCGATGCCAGGATTCCGAGCCCTCCCGCGGCGCTGGTCGCCGCGGTCAGGCGAGCGCCCGACACCCAGCCCATCCCGGTCTGGATGATGGGATAGCGAATGCCGAAGAGCCGGCAGATGGGGGTCTCCAGCGCGGACGTCATCGCGCGAGCTCCTGCGCCGCGGCGCCCTTGGGATCCAGGGTCTCGCGGAGGAGGTGGAGCTCGGAGGCAGTGGGGACGCGCGTGGTCTCGACGTGGGCGGGCAGGACCAGAGGGAAACCGGTGGCGCGGACGACGTCCTCGACGGACACGCCCGGGTGGCACGAGACGAGGCGCATCGCGTGGTCTGGAGTCTCGAAGTCGAGCACCGCCAGGTTGGTGACCACGCGGCGGAGTCCGTGGAAGCGCGCGCTGCGCCCCAGCGCCGCGGCGCGGTCGTACCCGACGCCGCAGACCACGTCGACCCTGGGCACGAAGACCCTGGGGGAGTGCGCCGGGATCCAGTAGCTCGTCGCGTGGTTGATGGTGTTGCCCGGGGCGCCACGCATGCCGACCAGCTGCGCCCTGGGGCGCACGTGGTCACCGATGCAGGAAATGTTCTGGTTGCCGAAGCGATCGATCTGGCTCGCGCCCATCATCACGTGCCGGCGCCCCGACCACACGGTGTCGAAGACAGCGCGATAGGGCATCCAGCCCTCGACCACGCCGTCGGACACCAGCGAGGCGACCCCATCGGTCATCAGCAGGTCGGGCGCGAAGGTCGCCTTCGCCAGCCGCGCTGCCACCGATGGCAACGTGCCAATGGGGCTCGCGAGGATCTCACCATCGCCCCGCCACGCCTCGGCGCAGGCCACGATGCACACCTCGTGCAGCGCGAACTCGGCCGTCATGTCCCCCCCGCCACGAGCTTCGCCTGGTAGGCGTCCCAGCCACCGGGCTCCTGCGCGCTCGCCACGTACGCCCGCTGCGCGCCCTCGTCGCGCGGGTAGTCCGGCTCGCACGACGTGAAGCCCGCGCCGCGCGGCGCCTCCACGACGGCGTCCACCATGCCGCGGTGGATGCGCAGCGTGGGCAGCGAACCCTCGTTCAGCAGCTCCTCGGTGCGCACGACGCGCTCGCAGGAGACGAAGCGGCGCTTCGCGGCCATGCAGAACAGGTCGTCGAAGTACGGGTCAGGACCGAGGATCTGCGCGTTGCCCGCCGCATCGGCGCGGTGCACGTGGACCATCGCGGCGTCGAGCTCGAGCGCGGCCATGGCAACGAGCTCCTCGCCGTCGTCGTAGGGCGAGCGCACCGTGCGCAGCCATGGATTCAGGGCCAGCGCGTCGCTGCCGAGCCCCGCGCGGGTGGGCAGGAACGGCAGGCGCAGGGCCGCTGCGTACAGGCCCCACTGGAGCATCCCCTCGTCGATCTCCGAGGCCTCGAGGGCGCCCGCCTGCCGTGCGGCGCGGAAGTACGGCTCGAGCGGGATGGAGTCGAGGGAGGCGAAGCCGTAGATCGCGCGCTTGACCTTGCCCGCGGCGCAGAGCATTCCGAGGTCCGGCCCCGCGAAGCTGACGACGGTGAGGTCCTTCAGCGGGGAGCGGAGCAGCGCCCGCACCAGCGTCATGGGCTTGCGACGGGAGCCCCAGCCGCCGATGCCGATGGTCATCCCGTCGGAGAGCTGGGCGACGACTCGCTCGGCCGTGGTGCGCTTGTCCGCCATGGCTGCCCCTCTCCCTCACCGTGACGGCTTGGCGTCGCGCTTCTCGACGAACGCCGCCCGCGCCTCGTCGCCCACGCCGGCGAGGTTCAGCTCGAAGGTGAAGCCCTGCTCGAAGCGGTAGCTGCGCCTGGGGTCGACCGGATCGATCCCGTTGAGGCACTGCTTGGCGGCGCGCATGACGGTGGGGCTCTTGGCGGCGATGCCGGCGGCCACGCGGCGCGACGCGGGGCGCAGCTCCTCGCGCGCCACGACCTCGAGCACCGAGCCGAACCGGTGCAGCTCCTCGGCCGTCGCGACGGCGGCCGTGTAGAGCATGGCCCGCATCTTGTGCTGGGGGACGAGGCGCGCCAGGTGGGTCGCCGCGCCGAGGGCGCCGCGGTCGACCTCCGGTAGACCGAAGGTCGCGTCGCGCGACGCGAGCACGATGTCGGCGTTGCCCACCAGCCCGATGCCGCCGCCCAGGCAGTAGCCGTGGACCGCCGCGATGACGGGCACCTTGCACTCGTAGACCGCGGCGAAGGCCTCGTAGCAGCCATGGTTGGCGCCGAGCAGCGCCTGGTGGCCGGGCGAGCGCTGCATCTCCTTGATGTCGACCCCGGCGTTGAACCCCTTGCCCTCCGCGGCCAGGACGACGACGCGAACGGCGGGGTCTTCCCCCAGGGCACGCACGAGCCGCGCCAGCTCGTACCACCCGGCCACGTCGAGCGCGTTCACGGGCGGGTTGCACATGACGACCTCGGCGATGCCGTCGGCGAGGGAGTGGGCGATGGGCATGCGGGGCCTGGCTCCTGCGGGACGGCTAGGCAGGAGGAATAGAACATGTTTCACTCGGGGTGTCCACCCATGGCAAGAAGCAGGGTCGTCATCGTCACCGGGGGCGCGCGCGGCATCGGGCGCGCCATCGCCCAGAGGTTCCTCGAGGACGGCAGCCAGGTCGTCGTGTGCGGGCGCACCGCGCCGGAGGGCGGAGGCGACGCGCTCTTCGTGCAGGCAGACGTGCGCGAACCGGACGCCGCGGAGCGCGTGGTCAGGGTCGCGCTGGAGCGGTTCGGTCGGCTCGACGTCCTGGTCAACAACGCGGGGGGTTCTCCCTTCGCCGACGCGGCGACGGCCTCCCCGCGCTTCTCGGCGGCCATCGTCGCGCTCAACCTGCTGGCGCCGCTCGGCTTCGCGCAGCGCGCCAACGCCGTGATGCAGGCTCAGGAGGAGGGCGGCGCCATCGTCAACGTCGCGAGCGTCAGCGGCACGCGCGCCTCCCCGGGGACCGCCGCCTACGGGGCGGCCAAGGCCGGGCTCCTCAACCTGACGCAGTCGCTGGCGGTGGAGTGGGCCCCCAGGGTGCGGGTCAACGCGGTGACGCCGGGTCTGGTGCATACCGAGCAGTCGCACCTGCACTACGGCGACGCCGTGGGGCTGGCCGCGGTCAGCGCGACGGTGCCGCTGGGTCGGATGGCGGAGCCGATCGACGTGGCGGAGGCGTGCTTCTTCCTGACCTCACCTGCCGCGCGGTACGTCACGGGAGCCAGCCTGCTGGTGCACGGTGGCGGCGAGCGCCCTGCGTTCCTGGCGGCGGCGACGGCGAAGCGAGGCTGACGGGCGGGATGTCGCCCGGCGCGGGCCGCGCTACAACCGTGGGGTGATGGGGCGTGCGAAGGAACTGGCGCTGTACGTCGGCGTGGGCCTCCTCTCGGTCCCGCTCCTGGGACTGGGCGTCTACGCGGCGGTGCGGCCGACGTCATGGTTCGACTACGTCGTCGCCGCTATTTGCGGTGTCCTGGGAGCGCTGATCTTCGCGTTCACCCTCAGCGCCATCTGGACGACGCGGCGGATCTGGGCAGTCGAGGACAAGCTGCGCAGACGGGGCGAAGCTCGGCGCTCGCGGAAGCCCTCGCGTGTCGGGCGTCTGCTCGAGGCGCGCGACTTCCTGCCCGAGGAGCCTCCCGCGGGGTGGTCGCGCCCCATCGCGCTCCGGGGAGAGAGCATGTGGAAGGTCGAGACCGACACGGAGCTCATCGGCCTGGTCCTCGAGCGCGAGACCTGGATGTGGGCCATCAAGGTGTTCATCCTCCCGCGCACCGGGAAGACTCCGGTGAGCGACGCGCGGTGCGCGGAGATCCTGCGCCACGTGCAGCACGTGGGTGAGTTCATCGAGGGGGACGAGGCCCCGGACTGCCCCGAGCAGCGCAAGTGGGTGGCCGTGGCGCCGGGGCTGCGGCCCCGCTGGCGCGTACCGGCCGCGCCTCCTACGCCGCGCGAGCACCCGCTCTCCCCTCACCTCGCCGCCGCGCGCAAGTACCTCCCGCAGAAGCTCCCCGCGGAGTGGTCGGTGCCCGTCGCCATCACCGCCGACCACGGGACCGAGTGGAAGGACGGGGCCTGGATGATCGGCACGTCGGACGAGCGGCTGATGCTGGTGACGCTCGTCACGTCCAAGGGACGCGTGAAGCTCTCGGTGTCGATCTTCCAGCCCGACGGCGGCGAGGTGAGCGAGGGCTGCGCCGTGGAGATGCTGCGCCATTTCCGCGGCGTGCTCGAGTTCGCCCAGACCGAGCCCGTCGTGGAGGACGGCGTGCTCATCCGCGCCTACCTCGGCGAGCTCGCGCCCGAGGGTGGGGCGCGTGCGATGCTGAACTAGGGCACCACGAAGATCGCGGTAGCCTGTGCTGCCACGCCCCCGGTCTGCCGAGTGCAGACGATCTCCACCTCCACGCGTCGCTCGCCGTCCCCCTCGGTCCGTGCGGAGATGCGTCCGGCGATGGTGAGCACGTCGCCGGGCCACACGGGCTCCTTCCAGCGCACCTTGAAGCCGCGCACATTCTCGGGCCCCAGCCAGTCCGTCGCCCACGTGGCCATCACACCGGCGTGGAACATCCCGACCCCGAGCGGCGCGTCGTATCCCGCCGCGCGCGCGAACCCCTCGTCGTGGTGCACCGGGTTCATGTCCCCCGAGGCTCCCTGGTACCGCACGAAGTCCGTCCGGGTCAGCGGACCGATGCGCCGCTCCGGATGAGAGACCCCCTGCGCCAGCTCGTCCCACCGCGCACTCACGGCTGCCCCTCGGGCGGCTTCTCGGTCTCGACCCCGGTCATGCGTGCCTCCGCGACGAGGGTGCCGGTGGCTGCATCGCGGAACTCCGTCACCATCACGGCGAAGGTCAGCCTCCCGCCCCGGCGCCCCTCCTTGTGGAAGACGCGCTCGATGCGCGAGCGGCACGTCAGGCGTGCCCCTGCGCGCGGTGGTGGACCGTGAAACACGTACTCCTGCTCGGCGTGCATCCCGCGCTGCGGATCGAGGTGCACGAGGTGCCAGGGGTTGCTCCCGGGAGCGCGCTCCTCCCAGAAGAAGGTCGTGGTCAGGAACGTCGGCGGACACACCGGGTGCTCCTCCTGCATGTAGGCGGGGTGTGACGACAGCGTCGCCCGCGCGAACTCGCGGATCTTCCCGCGCTCGACGTCCATCTCGAAGGGCGTGCCCTCTGCCCCTACCGCTCGCTCGTCCGCCATGCGCGCTCCGTCATGGATGCTGGCTGCTCACCGAGACACACTCGCCGGTCATGTACGTGGCGTAGTCGCTGGCGAGGAACACGATTACGTTGGCCACCTCCCAGGGCTCGGCCGCGCGCCCGAAGGCCTCGCGCGCGGTGAGCTCCTCGAGGAGCTCGGGCGTGGTGACCTTGGCCAGGAAGGGGTGCATGGCGATGCTGGGGGAGACCGCGTTGACGCGGACGTTGTGCGGCGCGGCCTCGACGGCGGAGCACCGGGTGAGTGCCATGACGCCCGCCTTGGCGGCTGCGTAGTGGGCCTGCCCGGCCTGGGCACGCCAGCCCAGCACCGACGCGTTGTTGACGATGACGCCCGTGCGCCGCGCGATCATGTGTCGCAGGGCAGCGCGGGTGCAGCGGAACGTGCCGGTCAGCGTCACGTCGAGGACCCGCGACCACTGCTCGTCGGTCATGTCCACGACGCTGGCCGTACCGCCCAGGCCAGCGTTGTTCACCAGGACGTCGATCCCGCCGAGGGCCGCCTCCGCGCTCTCGAAGAGGCGCTGCACGTCCTGCTCCCGGGTCACGTCGCAGGGCACGGCGAGCGGTCGTGCGCCGAAGCGCGCTGCCATCTCGTCGGCCGCGGCCTGGAGGCGACGCTCGTGCACGTCGCTGAGCACCACCCGCGCCCCCTCCTCGGCGCAGCGGTGCGCCGTGGCGAGACCGATCCCCGTGCCTGCGGCCGCGGTGACGACCACGGTCTTGCCCTCGAGCATGCCCCGGGCCCGGGGGTAGGGCGGCGCCGCAGGTTTCATCGTGGCAACCCGAGCGCCCGCTCGCCGATGAGGTTGCGCTGGATCTCGCTCGAGCCCGCGTAGATGGTGTCCGCGCGCGAGAAGAGGAAGAGCCGCTGGAGGCGCTCGTGCGCTCCACCCGCGATGGCTCCCTCCGCCCCCAGCACGTCCATGGCGAGCTCGCCCAGGCCACGATGCCAGGTGGACCAGAACAGCTTGGAGATGGTCGCCTCTCGCGCGAGCTCTCCGCCCTGCGCCAGCGACAGGGTGCGCAGCGCGTGCAGGCGCATGATGGCCAGCTCGATCCACGCCTGGGCCAGCCGCTGACGCATGACGGGATCGCGCGCGGCGCCGTTCGCGCGGGCCACCTCGACGATCTCGTGGAGCTCGTTCGCGAACGAGAGCTGCTGTCCGAGGGTCGACGCGCCTCGCTCGAAGGCGAGCGTGGCCATGGCCACGGCCCAGCCCCCGTTCACCTCGCCCACCAGGTGATCCGCCGGGGTGCGAGCCCCGTCGAAGAACACCTCGTTGAACTCCGACGTGCCCGTGAGCTGACGGATGGGCCGCACCTCGATCCCCGGCTGGCGCATCGGCACGAGCAGGTACGACAGCCCCTTGTGCTTCGCCGCGCCGGGATCGGTGCGGCACAGCACGAAGCACCAGTCCGACCAGCGCGCGTGCGACGTCCAGATCTTCTGCCCGGTGATCACCCAGTCGTCGCCGTCCCGCACCGCCCGTGTCTGCACGTTGGCCAGATCGCTGCCTGCGTTCGGCTCCGAGTAGCCCTGACACCACATCTCCTCCCCGCGCGCGATGGGCGGCAGGAAGCGCTTCTTCTGGGTCTCCGTTCCGAAGCGGATGAGCGTCGGCCCGATCAACCCCTCGCCGATGTGGCCGACCCTGCCCGGGGCGCGCGCACGCGCATACTCCTCCAGGAAGACCACCTGCTGCGCCAGGCTCGCTCCGCGGCCGCCGTGCTCCCGAGGCCACCCGAGGCACGTCCACCCATCGCGCCCCATCTTCCGCTCCCACGCCAGGCGCGGCTCGACCAGCTCGTGCTCGTCACCCGGACCGCCCCGACCGACCAGCGCCGAGAACTCCCCGGACAGGCTTCGCTCCAGCCAGGCGCGAGCCTCGGCGCGGAACGCGTCCTCCTCCGGGCCCAGGGTCAGGTCCACGCCTCCGTCTTGTAACATGTTCTACTCCCCGAGCGCGAGCGCGGTCCGGGCGATGCGCTCGCGGTCGTGCGCCGGAGAGCCGAGGAGCGAGAGCGCGCCACGCGCCCGCCTGAGGAACAGGTGCGCATCGTGCTCCCAGGTGAAGCCGATCCCGCCGTGAACCTGGACGCACTCCGCTGCACAGCGAAAGAAGGCCTCGGTGCAGTACGACTTGGCGAGGGCGGCGGCGACGCCCAGCTCCGCGGCGTCGCCCGTGTCGGCCACCCAGGCCGCCCAGCAGGCAGCCGAGCGCGCGGTCTCCACCGCGACGAAGAGATCGGCCAGCTTGTGCTTGATGGCCTGGAACGACCCGATGGGGCGGTCGAACTGCACCCGCGTCTTCGCGTACTCGGTCGCCATCTCCAGGCATCGCTCGGCGCCGCCCAGGGCCTCCGCGGCGAGCGCCACCGCGGCGCGGTCGAGGGTGCGCCGCAGCGCTGGGGCACCTCCCGTTCGCGCGCTCCGGCTCACGCGGACGTCGCGCAGCTCGATGGTGCTCATGCGGCGCGTGGCGTCCAGGGTGGCCGTGGGCTGGCGTCGCACGCCCGGGGCTGCGGCGTCGACGGCGAAGAGCGCGACGCCGTCCTCCCCCGAGGTCCCGGGAGCGCGCGCCGTCACCAGCAGGACGTCGGCGCCCTGCCCGTCGAGCACGAACCGCTTGGTCCCCGAGAGAACGAAACCCTCCCTGTCTTCTCGTGCCGTCGTGGCGATCGCGAGCGAATCCACCTGCGTCTCCTCCGCGAACGCGAGGGTCGCTCGCGCCGCCCCCGCCGCGAGGCGCGGCAGGTAGGCGGCGGCCGGCCCTGCGTCGCCCGCGAGCAGGGCGTTCACCCCCAGGCACACGGTCGAGAAGAACGGGATGCACGCCAGCGAGCGCCCCGCCTCCTCGGCCAGCGAACACACCTCGCTCCAGCCGAGCCCGGCCCCACCCTGCTCCGGGGGAATGGCCAGGGCCGACCACCCAAGCTCGATCGCCTGGCGCCAGGCGTCGGCGTCGACCCCGCCCTCGCTCTCCATCGCCGCGCGCAGCTTCGCGCCGCCGCAGTGCGACGCGAGGAAGCGCCGCGCGCTGCGTTTCAGCTCCGCCTGCTCTGTCGACGACGCGAAGTTCATGTGGACGCTCCGAACTAGAACGTGTTCTACTCCGACCTCGGGGCTCATGGCCAGCTACGACTACGTCATCATCGGCGCCGGCTCCGCCGGGTGCGTCATCGCCAACCGCTTGAGCGCGGATCCGTCGGTCCGGGTGCTCGTCCTGGAGGCGGGCGGGAGCGACACGTCGCCCCTCTTCCGCAAGCCGGGGATGCTGGGGCTCGTCTACCAGGTGCCGCAGCTGAAGAAGCGCGCCGACTGGGGCTACCGGACGGCTCCGCAGAAGCACATGAACGACCGGCAGATGCCGTGGACGCGGGGGAAGATCCTGGGCGGCTGCAGCACCGTCAACGGGATGCTGTACGTCCGGGGCAACCGCAGGAACTACGACGACTGGGCAGCGGCGGGGTGCGCCGGCTGGAGCTACGACGAGGTCCTGCCCTATTTCAAGCGCTCCGAGTGCCACGAGGACGGGGAGTCCGAGTTCCACGGCGGGAGCGGTCCGCTGCAGGTCACGCGTCAGCAGGGCATCAGCCCGGTGTCGGACGCCTTCGTCGACGCCATCAGCGAGGCGCTCTCGGTGCCCCGCATCGACGACTTCAACGGGCGGTCGCAGGAGGGCGCGAGCACCTTCCAGATGACGTGCCGCGACCGGAAGCGGTCGAGCACCGCGGTCGCGTTCCTTCACCCCGCGCTGGCCAGGCCGAACCTGACGCTGGTCTCCGAGGCCACCGTCGCGGGCCTGCTGGTCGAGGGCGGACGGGTCCGCGGCGTCCGCTACCTGAAGGGCACGGCGACGCACGAGGCGCGCGTCGAGCGCGAGGTGGTGCTGAGCGCAGGCGTCATCGGGACGCCGCAGATCCTGCTGCTCTCGGGCATCGGCCCGGCCGACGAGCTGCGGGCCCTGGGCATCGAGCCACGGCTCGATCTGCCTGGCGTCGGCAAGAACCTGCAGGACCACCTGATGGCGCCGCTGCGCTTCCTCGCCACCAAGGACACGGGGCACCGCAGCACGGCATCGCACTTCTTCAAGGGGATGCTCGACGAGTACCTCTTCGGTCGCGGGTGGTTCGGCAAGACCTTCCTCGAGGGCGGCGCGTTCGTGAAGACCGATCCGTCGCAGCCCATCCCCGACGTCCAGTTCCACTCCATCCCGTGGGCCTACCCCGAGCCGAACGACGACGGGCCGGACGATCCGGTGATCAGCAAGGAGCACTCCTTCACCATCCTGCCCGGCCTCATCTATCCGAAGAGCCGCGGGGTCGTGCGCCTGCGCTCGACCGATCCGCACGCCGCGCCGGACATCGATCCACGCTACTGCGAGGACGACGACGACATGAAGACGCTCGTGCGCGCGTTCGGGATGGCCCGGGACATCGCGGCGTCGAAGCCGCTCGCGCCGTTCCTGCGTGGCGAGGCGACGCCGGGACCCCAGGCCAGGACCGAGGCGGAGATCCGCGCCGCGATCCGGCTGTACGCCAAGACCATCTACCATCCCGTCGGCACGTGCCGCATGGGGGTCGATCAGGCGGCGGTGGTGGATCCCGAGCTGAGGGTGCGAGGGATGGACGGCCTGCGGGTGGCCGACGCGTCGATCATGCCGACCATCGTCGGAGGGAATACCAACGCGCCGTCGATCATGATCGGAGAGAAGGCGGCGGACATGATCGCCCGAGCCAGCGCCGGCCAGCACACGGCTCTGGCTTCGTGAGCCGAGCTACCGCCCCTTGCAGTACGCGAGCGCGAGCGGCTGGGTGGGAGTTGCCCGGGGTCGCCCGTCCCGCAGCACCGGCGAGTAGTCGTACCGGAACGCATCGAGCACCTGCTCGAGCGTGAGCTTGCCGGACCCGAGGAGCGCGTGGAGGTCCCACGAGTAACGCGCCGGAGCACGCCCTGCGACGTAGCGACTCCTTGCGGCGCGCCTGGGCAAGACTGGTTGCGCCCTCATTCGGTCCCGCCGTCGGACGGCGTGGGACACGTGTTCTGCGTGGTCGCGTAGCAGACGCCCGAGCCCACGTCGCAGCAGTTCGTGCCGCTGCCACCGGAGACGGGCGGGCACGAGCTCTGGCACTCCTGGTCCGTGGTGCAGGCGCCGCAGGTTCCACCGCCGCTGCTGCTGCCGCTGCTGCTTCCGCTGCTGCCGCCGCTGCTGCTGCCGGTCCCGGTGTCCTCGTTGCTGCCCGAGTCGTACTCGTAGCCGCCCCCGCTGTCCCGGTCCGAGCTGGAGCCGGAGCTCGACGCCGATCCCGAGCTCGACCCGGTGCCGGCGTCGCCGAACGCGAAGTCACCGCCGGACGGGTCCCCCGACGAGCAGGCGACCAGGAAGGCACCGGCAGACAGCGAGAACGCGGCGAGCGACCGGAGAGACGCGAGCTTCATGGGCGGGCCTCAAGCACCCCCCGTGCCGACCCCTCCAAGTGCTGAAAGAGGCTACGAAATGCTCGATCCTCGATCGCTCGGGCGTTCAGGGCACCGGACCAACTGTGCCCCTCGGGGACAAGTTGTACGGACTGTGCACAACTCGGACGACTGCCTACTGGGTGCAACAGAACGAAGTGGCACCCGTCCCCGTGGCCGCGCCGCTGGGTGCCCCCCCCGAGGGTGAGCACGTCCCCTCTGAGGTCAGGGTCGGGGTGGTGGAGATGGAGGCCCACGCCGGGGTCGACGACAGGACGGAGCAGGAGCTGGGAACGGTGAGGGTCGAGGTGGTAGAGGAGCAGGCAGGGCTGCCGTAAATGTTCACGCTGGGCGAGGAGCAGGTCGCCCCCGCAGGAGCCCCGCACTGACAGGCCGCACACGCACGCTGGTCGTCGACGCCGGAGTAGAACACCTGCGGCCCGGCGGGGTAGCCCGCGGGACACGCCGTGGCGACGCCCGGCTGCATGACGCAGCTCCCGGCACCGAAGGGGCCGGCCGGGGCGGGCGTGCAGATCGCGCCACCGCTGCACGTCCCCGGGGGAGCTGCGGTGGCTCCGCACGCGCGGGCCACGCTTGCCCACGACGGAGGCGTCGTGGTCGCGGTACCGCCGGTCGGGGTGCACGTGCCGCCCGACGCGGCGGCTGAGGCGACCGTGACGCTCACCGCCGCGAGCGTGGTCGCGCACGAGGTAGCGAGCGTGAGGGTCTCCAGCTCCACCGCACATGTGTTGTCGAAGTAGAGCGTCATCACCGGGTCGGCGCAGGTCCCCCCGGACGGAGTCCCGCACGAGCACGCCGAGCACGTGGCGGCCGGAGCTTCGAGCGCGCCGTTGCCATCGAAGACCGGGGTCGCATCGAACGCCGCGCCACACGGCGGAGCTGCGCCCTGGGACGCCGCGCCGACGTAGAGCTCCACCGGCCCCGTCCATCCCGGGGGCAGCTGCGGCGCGCACTGGGCCTCCGTCCCGCACGCGACCGGCGCGGTGTCACCGGTCGGCGCATCGGTGCTGGCCTCGGAGGGCGCGCCGGTCTCCGTGCTGGCGTCCGCGCCGCCCTCCCCCGTTCCGCCGGAGAAGTCGTTCCAGTCGAGCAGCACCGAGCACGCGGGCATGCCCAGCGCGAGCCCGCAGGCGAGCACCCCGGCAATGCTCCGCCGCGCCCTCACAGCGACCCCTCGACCCCTGCGAAGATGCCTCCTATCGACGGCGCGATGCGGAGGCGGAGCGCGCCGGCGCTGCCCGCCGTCGGCTGCGGATCGCGCGTGAAGTACACGTACGCCGCGCCGGCGAAGAGCAGCGCGCTGGCGCCCAGGGCGATGTCCCCCGCCATGACCTGGTTGCGCGCCGTGCTGACGTCCGAGGCAGCGCAGGAGCGCGACGGCTTGCAGGTGTCGGTGAGGTGCGCGCGGCTCGAGAGCCCGATGGCCTCCATCACGACGCCGAGCCCGAGGCTCACGGTCCCGGCGCCCGCGAGGGCGTAGACGCCTGCAGGAGCAGGGCGCGACGAGGGGACCTCGGGCGGCTCCGGCGCGGGCTCCGGGCGCACGCGGGGGGGGACGTAGGCAGGAGGCGTGGACACGGACACGGGCGGCCCTGGCGCGCGAAACACCACGTCGACCTCGCGGTCGCGCTCGCCCTCGCGGAGGTCGAGCCGCTGCTCCACCGGCTCGAACCCTGCGTGCTCGAACCGCAGCGTGTGCACGCCCGGATCCACCGCCACCGCGCTCACCGTCAGGCGCGCCGGCACCAGCACGTCCCCGTCCACGGAGACGCGCACGTCCTCCACCGCGCGGGACTCCCCGGTCGGGCGCTCCTCGCGGGCCACGAACACGAGCGTCGGCTCGGAGCGGCCCACGTCGTCGAGCCACGCCCGGCAGTCCGTGCGCGCGGCTCGCGGACAGCTCTCGCGGGCGCAGACCTCGAGGTACCGCTGCGCCGCGCGCAGCTGGCGCTGCTTCATCAGCGGCTGCGCCTGCTCGGCGGCCGAGAAGCACGCCTCGGCCTCGGACGGTGTGTGGTCACCCCGCGGCTGGGCATGGGCCTGCGTCGCGGTCGCCGCCGCCATCGCGGCCAGCGCGCCCAGGAGCCCGTACCGACGCCACCCGAGCACCCGCATCGTTTGCCCTGCGCTGTTCTACCAGCTCGCGCACTCGCGCTTGTACTTCTTGTAGCCGTCGGGACCGATCGTGTACGGCGGATTGCACGACGCCGGGCCGGGCCGACGGCCCGAGCCGGGCTGCGGGTGCGGCGAGCGGGACGTGGCCTCGGGCAGGTCCGTGGGAGAGACCAGCGGCGTGGTGGAAGTCTCCGTCGCAGTCGGAACCGGCGTGGCCGCCGCGCTCGCACTCGGTGCCGCCGGGGTGGTCGTGGTCGCGCTGGCCGCGACCGCCGGCGACGGTGCGTCGCGCCGCAGCAGGAGGGCGCCACCGGCGACGGCGACCGACACGAGCCCCACGCCCACGACCCCGAGCACGGTCGCGCGACGGCCGGGCCGTGGGGGCGGAGACGCCTCGGGCGCCACCAGCGACGTGTCGGTGAACATGGCCTCCTGCGCGGGCGCCCCCGAGATTCGCCCCTCGAGCCGTGTTGCCGTGAGCGAGGGCTCCTCCCGCTCCGGCTCGATCCGGCCTCCCGGTGCCGTGGGGATGTTCACCGCAGGATCCACCGTGCGCGCCAGGCGGATGTGCGTCCCCCCCTCCCCGCCCTCCGCCTCGCGCTCGATCTCGGCGATCTGCCGGCGGCGCTCGCTGAGCACGTCGGCGGTCAGCCGCTCGACCCACTGGCCGACCTGCGATGGCGTCGCCAGCGGCAGCGTCGTCTCGATGGCCAGCGCCATCGCGCGCGCTGACTCGTAGCGGCGCGCGGGGTTGCGGGCGAGCGCGCGGAGCACGAGAGCGTCCGTCCTGCGCTCGATCCCCGTGGCGACCTTGCTGGGACGCGGCACGTCCCCGCGCAGGACCTTGCCGTAGATCTCCCCCTCGTCGGCGCCGTCGAAGAGCCGTGCGCCGGTCAGCATCTCCCAGAAGACGACGCCCGCCCCGAAGACATCCACGCGCCGGTCCACCTTGCCGCCCTTGAGCTGCTCGGGGGCCATGTAGGCGAGCTTTCCCTTCAGCTGGCCCTCGCGGGTCACCTGGGCGCGCCCGGTGGCCTTGGCGACGCCGAAGTCGATGAGGTGAGCGAGGCCGTCGATGCCCACCAGGACGTTGTGAGGCGACACGTCGCGGTGCACGAGCGCCAGCGGCTGCCCCTGCTCGTCCGTGGCCTCGTGGGCCGCGTGGAGGCCATGGAGGACGTTGACCATGATGGCCGCGGCGATCGGCAGAGGAGCCCGCTCCTTCTGGTCCGCGGCGGCCCGGAGCAGGCGCGCCAGCGAGTCCCCCGGCACGTAGTCCATCACCACGAAGAGCTCGCCCTCGGTGGCGACGACATCGAGCGTCGACACGACGTTGGGGTGCCGGATACGGGCGGCGAGGCGCGCCTCGTCGAGGAACATGGCGACGAACTCGGGGTTCCGCGCCAGGTGCGGGTGCAGCCTCTTGATGGCCACCGTGCGCGAGAACCCGGCGGGACCGATGAGGCGGCCGAGGTGCACCACGGCCATGCCCCCCGAGGCGATCTCGTGGCGCAGCGCGTAGCGCCCCACGGTCACGACAGAGGCCGCCATGGCCAGACCCAGCGTACCACCGAACGTGTCAGAATGCCGGACGCAGCAAGCCATGGCGCGCGATCCCCGAGACATCCACACCGAGGCCGACGCGTCCACGACGCCGCGCGACAGGCTGCTCGTGTTCTGGGATGGAGGGTTCGCGACCCACCCCCTCCCCGCGTCGGGCAAGGTGACGATCGGGCGGCTGCAGGAGTGCGAGATCTGGGTGGACCACCCCTCGGTGTCGCGGCGCCACGCCGAGCTGCTGCTCGGCCCGCAGCTCCGGGTCGTCGACCTGGGGAGCTTCAACGGGACCCGGGTGGGCGGCGTGCGCATCGCCCCCAACGAGCCCACCGTCGTGCCTCCGCGGAGCGTGGTGGAGATCGGCTCCACCTTCGTCGTCGTGGAGTCTCCCACGAAGGAGGCTGCTCCCGGCACGACGCTCCGTCCGCCGCCTCCCGGGCAGGACGTGGACCTCGTGGTGGCCGACGAGCGGATGGCGCAGCTGCATCGCCTGCTGCGGGCCGTCGCGCAGGGGACCATCAGCGTGGTGCTCCTGGGCGAGACGGGCGTCGGCAAGGAGGTGATCGCGCAGAGCATCCACCGCTACTCGCCGCGCGCCTCGCGCCCCTTCGTGTCCATCAACTGCGCGGCCATCCCCGAGGCGCTGCTGGAGAGTGAGCTCTTCGGCTACGAGCGCGGGGCCTTCACGGGCGCCGTCCGCGAGAAGGCGGGGCTCATGGAGACCGCCGACGGCGGGACGCTGCTGCTGGACGAGGTGGGGGAGATGCCGTTGCCGGCGCAGGCCAAGCTGCTGCGCGCCATCGAGACCCGGCAGATCGTGCGCGTGGGCGGCGTGCGCCCGCGCCCGGTCGACGTGCGGTTCGTGTCTGCGACCAACCGCGACCTCGAGCAGCTCATCGCCGCGCGCGCCTTCCGCCGCGACCTGTTCTTCCGGCTCAACGGGATCTCCGTGCACGTGCCGCCGCTGCGCGAGCGCCTCGCCGAGCTCGAGGGCCTCGCGCGCCGCTTCCTGGCGGAGTTCGCCGCGTCGCTGGGCAGGCGGAGCCTCTCGCTGTCGGCCGACGCGCTGGCGGAGCTGCGCGCCCACACCTGGCCGGGCAACGTGCGCGAGCTGCGCAACGTGATCGAGCGCGCCGTGCTCCTGTGCGAGGGAGCGGAGATCCGCCCGGAGCACCTGTCGCTTTCCGGCGGGGTCGACGTGGTCGGCCGGGAGAGCGCGCCGCCGTCGTCGAGCGGGAACCTCCCTGGCACGGAGCAGATGCCGCCGGAGAGCCAGCAGGGGCTCTCGGAGGAGCTCCAGGCGACCGAGCGCCGGCGCATCCTGGAGGCGCTGGAGCGCTTCGCGGGCAACCAGACACGCGCCGCCGAGGCGCTGGGGATCTCGCGACGTTCGCTGATTCACCGGCTGGAGACGTACGGGGTGCCGCGACCGCGCAAGCGGGGGTGAGGTGTCCGCCGCACGAGGGTCGCCACGGCCAGAGCAAAGAGCGGGATGGCGAGCAGCTGGTAGTAGGTCCACCCTCCGAGCACGGGCGGGTTGTCGCGCACCTCCTCCAGAACCATGCGCACCACGCAGTAGACGGCGACGTAGGCCGCCAGCGCGCGACCCGCGAGCGCGCCGCGCCGCACGAGCACGATCAGCACGACGGCCGCCGCGCCGTGGAAGGCGCACTCGACGAGCGCCGCGGGGAATCGCGGGACGCCGTCGCGCGCGACCAGCGCGAGCCCGCGCCACCACGAGGTCGCGGAGCTCGCGCGCCCCGGGCAGCACCCCGCGAGCGTGCAGCCGATCCTGCCGCACGCGAGCGCCACGGCGAGCGGCGCCGCGAAGCCGTCCCCCGTGGCGACGCGGATGCCGAGCGCCGGCTTCGACACCTCGACGGCAAGCCAGCCCCCGAGGATGCCGCCGAGGACCGTGCGCCCGCCGAGCCCGTGGGTGCTGAGCGCCTCGCCCGCGCCCTGCGCGGCCCACCCGAACCAGTCCGCCGGCAGCTCGCAAAGCACCGCGCCGGACAGGGCGCCGACGCAGGCGATCGCCGAGAGGGAGGACGCGTGCGGGTAGGACGGTCGCGGCGAGAGCCTCCGGACGAGGAAAGCGAGCACGATCCCCGCGGCGACGCACAGGGCGTAGGGCATGGTCAGGGGGCGGCGGCGCCCTGGTGTCGCCGCCGCAGCGCGAGGAGCGGTCCGCGCTCGAGCGCGTCGCGATAAAAGAGGTTGTACGTGTCGAAGGGGACGACGCGCCGTCCGTCCGGGTGGGCGATGTGGACGCACGACCGCCGCACGGCGCGCAGATCGAGGCTGTGGCGATCGAGGAACTGCATGATGATCACGCGGAAGACGTTCTCGTAGGTGAGCGGCGCGCCCGACGTGCCGTCTGCCACACCAGGGAGACAGCAGAGGAGCTTCTTCAGGGAGGTTGCCGCCCCGTCCGGCGAGTGGCCCGTACTGAAGGCCGCGACCACCTCGGCGCGGAGCGTCCGGTCCGCCTCGAACACGATGGTGTTGCGCCCGCTGTCCACCAGCGTCGCGCGATCGATGAGCCCCGTCAGCGGCGCCACCACACCGTCGCGCTTCACCGCGTAGGCCATGGCCAGGCAGTCCGGGTTGCAGGGGACGGGGATGATGTCCTCCGGCCTGAACACGTCGCACTGCTGCAAGATCCGGGTCCGCACCTCGGTGAGCGTGAGCCGGTCGGTGGCCGGATCGAAGCCCTCGTTTCGCCCCGCGTCCTGCACGGGTTGCACCGTCACGCCCCGCACGCACCGCTGCGCCAGCGCGTGGCGGATCACGTCGCCGATGTCGCCGTCGTTCGTGCCGCGCCGCACGGTCATGACCAGCGTGGTCGACAGGCCGACGGCGTTCAGCCGCTCGAGCGCCCGGTCGTGGACCTCGCGGAGATCGCCGCCGCGCAGGGTGACGAGCGGCTCGCGCCGCAGGCTGTCGAGCTGCAGGTACACCTCGAAGGCGGGTGCGTACGAGGCGAGCCGCTCGGCGAACCCCGGCTCGTTCGCGATGCGGAGCCCGTTGGTGTTCACCATCAGATGGCGGATGGGTCGGCGCCGGCACGCATCGAGCACCTCGAAGAAGGCGGGGTGAGTGGTCGGCTCGCCGCCCGAGACCTGTACGATGTCCGGTTCACCCTCGTTCGCGCAGATCCGGTCGAGCATGCGCTCGATGGCTTCGAGGCTCCGGTGGGTCGTGCGCTCGGGGCCGCTCGACGCGTAGCAGGTCGGACACCGCAGGTTGCAGTGATCGGTGATCTCGAGGAGCGACACGCACCCGTGCTGCTCGTGCTCCGGACAGATGCCGCAGTCGTACGGACAGCCGAACTGGTGCCGGGTGTTCGGCTCGGTGACCTGCTCGGGGGGCTTGAGGAACTGCTCGCGGGCCATCCGCCAGTACACCGCGTCGTCGGCGAGCATCACCCGCTCGGGGCCGTGCTCGGGGCACAGCTTCAGCAGGTACGCGCGCCCGTCCTGGATGACCTCCTTGGCCTCGACGCGGCGCAGGCACGTCGAGCAGAGCGCGACGGTCACGCCGTAGAACAGATAAGGCCGGGTGCGGTCGGTCATCGTGCTCGCATGATCGCGTCGGCGGGGTGCTCCGCGTTAGCGAAATGACGAGAGAGGCGCGCGTGAAATGATGTGACGGCGCGCCGGCCATGGTCGACACTCGGGGGATGTACGCCATGCGGGACGTGGGCACGGCGCTGGCATTCGGGGGCGTGGGCCTGGTCATGACGGTGGGGGCGATCGCCGGGATCATCGCGCTGGCCCGGGCCATCAGCAGGACGAAGAACACCGGCGTGGTGGTCGCCGCCGTCCTCGGCATCGTCTGCCTCAGCGCGTTCGCGCTGGCCGGCCTGGTGGTGACTGGCTGCGGCGTCCTCGTCGGATGACGGCGTCGCGGCTGCTCGTCGACGGGCTGGTGCCCCTGCTCCTGCTCCTCGCCGTCGTCGAGTGGCTCGTGGTGCGGCGGCGCTCCGGGGTCGTCTACGACTGGCGCGAGAGCCTCGCGTCCCTCGGGGTCGCGGCGGGGCACCGGCTCGGCGGCGGCGTGGGTCTGCTCCTGCTGCGACCGGTCTTCGAGGCGCTCTGGACCCACCGGCTCACCAGCATTCCTCTCGATCGTCCCTGGGCCCTCGCGCTGCTCCTGGGCGGCGTCGAGCTTGCCTACTACTGGCAGCACCGCCTCAGCCACAGCGTCCGGTGGCTCTGGGCGTCGCATGCCGTGCACCACACGTCGCAGCAGATCACGGTCTCCGCTGCATACCGGCTGGCATGGACCGATCTCGTGTCGGGCACGCCGTTCTTCGTGGCGCCGCTGGTCGTGCTCGGGTTCGCGCCCTCCGCCGTCCTCGTCACCGTAGGCGTCGTCGTCGCCTACCAGTTCTGGCTCCACACGGAGCTCGTCCCTGCCCTCCCCTGGTTCGACGCCGTCTTCAACTCGCCCTCCAATCACCGCGTCCACCACGCCACGAACGCTCCCTACGCTGGCCGGAACTTCGGGGGCGTCCTGGTCGTCTTCGATCGACTGTTCGGCACCTATGCCTCGGAGCGACCCGGCGAGCCGAGGCGCTACGGCCTGGTGGTACCGCTCGAGTCGTACGACCCGCTGGTCATCGCCTTCCACGAGTGGGCGGCTCTGCTCCGCGACGTGCGGCGGAGCCGCTCGCCAAGAGAGGCGCTCGGCGCGTGCTTCGGGCGCGTCCGATCGCAGCGATGACCCGCGTCACCGCAGCGCGATGACGACCCACCAGTTGCCGCTCGCGTCCTGCCCGAAGCCGCACCCGATGTCGTTGAACTGCTGATCGAGGAGGTTCGCCGCGGCGTTGCCGTTCGAGTCCTCGTCGTCCTGGAGTCCTTGCTCCATGGTCTGCTCCGCGTCGGCCCCGGGGTCGAACCGCGAGCCGTCGAGCTCGTCCTCGGTGCTCGCCACGCCGCCCCCGCCGGTCGAGTTGAAGTACCCGTGCAGCTGCCCGGAGCGCGCATCGCTCGCCGCGGCGGTCGCGGCGTAGGACTCGAGCTCGGACGACTCCACCAGGATGTCCACGCCGTTCTGCACGCGGAAGTCGTTGACCTGACCCGCGCACAGCGCGAGCAGCTCCGAGACGTCCCCCGCGTCGCCGCTCGACGACGCGCCGCTGTCGCTCCGGCCTGCCTCGCCCGTCGCGCCCGCGTCCCAGCCCGCCGAGCCCGTCCCCGCCTCGACGCCTGCGTCGTCCTCCGGCGCAGGCTGCGCGGGGGGTGGGGGTGGGGTCGTGGTCGAGCCCGAGGATGAAGAGGGAGGGGGCGTGGACCCGCCGCTCGAGGAGCCGGAGCTGCTCGCCCCACGCTGCGCCCCGCCCCCCGCGGGCCCGTAGCCGTCGGACGCGGGGAGGAGGGTCGCGGCGCCGTCGGAGCAGGCGGCAGGGAGAGCCACGAGGGCGAGGAGCAGGACGGAGCAGGAGGGGAGCGCGCGCATCATGGAGGCCTCTGCGGAGCGTGCGTAGCTACGATCGGGCCAGCTTGTTTTCCATGCGCGCGCTGGAAAACGCGCAGCGCGCGCGGACGGGATCGCGTCTCTCCGTCTGCAGGGTGAGGGCGGCGCGCCTCACTCGATACGACTGCGCCGGCGTGGCCCCGGTGCCGATGGTGAAGGAGTCGCCCGAGGGCGAGGTACCGCGCGCTCCCAGGCTCCAAGGGGGGGCGGGTGCATCCGGTGGTTGCTCTCTTCAGCGCCTTCGCGCCGGGCGGGGTCGCGCCGAGAACGCCGCCAGCAGGCCGCTCACCCCGCGCGTGGCGTGGCGCACCGCGTCCTCGCGGCTGATGGCGCCGGTGTACCACTCCTCCAGCACCGACCGGGCGGCGGCGACGAGCATGCGCGACAGGGTCTCGGCCTCGCGCGCGTCGAGGCCGGTCGCCGCGGCGACGGGGAGGTACCAGGGGGCGAGGAGGCGCTCGTGGATCTTCCTCGCCAGCCTGGCCACCGCGGGATCGGGCCCCTTCGAGCCCAGCAGCTCCCACGTCCCCACTCCCTTGGCCTCGATCACGTCGCACGCGGCGTCGACGAAGAGGCGCGTCGCGTCCTCGACCGCCGCCGGCAGCTGGCGCGCGGTCACCTGCGCGAAGCGCACCCCCAGCTCGGCCTCCAGGTCCTCGAGGAGCCCGACGATGAGCGCCTGCCGGCTCTCGAAGAAGCGGTACACGATGGGGCGCGAGACGCCGGCCTCCGCGGCCAGGCGCGTCAGCTCGAGCCCATCGATCCCCTCGCGGCGCAGCAGCTCGGCGGCCGTGCGGAGCAGCTGGCGGCGGCGATCCACCGCCGGAAGGCGTCCGGGGCGCGCGCCCCTGCGAGGCTTGCTTGTTGACACGGTGTCTACTCGAGGTTTACGTCACGTAAACATTCGGAGGGCGTCATGGCGAGGCTCGCGCTCAGGCTACCCCGTCCCGGCTCCGACCTGGCGGGCATCCCGGGCTCCACCTCGTTCGCCGAGCTCGCGCACCTGCTCCGTGACGCGCGGCGCTTCCTCCACGAGCGGTTCGCGCGCCACGGGCGGGTGTTCAAGACCCGGCTCTTCTACCCGGTGGTCTTCCTCGTGGGCGAGGAGGCGAACAAGTCCATCCTGGTGACCCGGCGAAGCGCGCTGAGCTTCGGGCGAGGGTACGCGCAGACGGCCGTCCGGCGCGTGTTCGAGGGCAGCATCATGCTCCAGGACGGCGCCGAGCACGAACGGTCGCGCGACATCCTGTCCCCGGCCGTGGGCAAGCTCGCCATCCGCGAGTGCAGCGAGGCAATCCACGCCATCTGGTCGCGCGCCGCGAGCGACGCCTCGGCCGCGGGGCCCGTCGACTGCTACGCGCTGACCGAGCAAGCGACCTTCGAGGTGGCCGCGAACGTGCTGACAGGCCTGCGCCTCGGCGACGAGACGGAGGCCTTCCGCCCGCTCTTCGAGCAGCTCATCGGCGGCATCATGGCGCCGGTGCCGGTGCGCGTCCCGCTGGGGCGCCTCGATCGCTCCCTGAGAGCCCGCGCCGAGCTCACCCGCCTGCTCCGTCCCCGCATCGAGGCCGCGCGCGCTGCCCCGCCCCGTGGTCTGCTGGGACAGCTCGCGCACCACCGCGACGCCGAGGGGCGCTGGCTCCCCCTCGACACCGTCACCGAGCACCTGCTGCTGCTCTTCTGGGCGGGCTACGACACGACGGCCAGCGCCGGCTCGTGGGTGCTTCACGAGCTCGCCCAGCGCGCGGACTGGCAGGATCGGCTCCGCGCAGAGCTCGACGCCGTGCTCGGACCCGATCCGGCGGGCCCCGACGAGACCCAGGCGCTGACGCTGACGGGCTTCTTCCTGCAGGAGATCGAGCGGGCGTACCCGAGCGCGCTCTTCTTCCCGCGCGTGGCCCTCGAGGACTTCGCCTTCGGGGGCCACGTCGTGCCCCGCGGTACGCCCGTGTTCTACTCGCCCTACCTCAGCCACCGCGATCCGGCGACGTGGGACCGGCCGAATGTGTTCGACCCCGAGCGCTGGAGCCCCGGGCGCGAGCGGCGGGGGGTGGTGGGCAAGCTCGTGGGCTTCGGAGCAGGGCCGCGCGTGTGCCTCGGCAAGCCCTTTGCCCGCCAGCAGCTCAAGCTCATGCTCCACGCCATCCTGTCGCGTTACCGCATCGAGCCGGACCCCACGTCGCGTCCGTGGATCCGCGCTCTCCCCGTCCATCACCCCGAGCGCTCGCGGGTGGTGCTCTCGCCCCTGGCCTCCAACTGAACGCTCTCTCGAAGGACCCCGGACCCATGCGTACCCGCATCTGCGATCTCCTCGGCGTCGCGCTCCCCATCGTGGGCTTCACGCCCTCTCCCGAGGTCGCGGCCGCGATCACCCGCGCGGGGGGGCTCGGGGTCCTCGGCGCGATCCGCTACTCCACGGTCGAGGAGCTGGAGGAGGCGCTCACCTGGATGGACGGGCACGTCGACGGAAAGCCGTACGGCCTGGACATCGTCATGCCCGCCGGCCACGTGGGCGGGGACGACCTCGCCGGGCTCGAGTCGATGGTGGACGAGCGGCACAAGCAGTTCGTCGAGGAGCTGCTGACCCGCTTCGGCGTGCCTCCCCTTCCGCCCGACGCCCCTGCTCCTCCGGGCATCACGGCGTGGGTCCACGCCCGCGCGCGGGCGCAGATCGAGGCGGCGCTGCGCCACCCCATCCGGCTCCTCGCCAACGCCCTCGGCCCGCCGCCGGTCGACGTCATCGCGGAGGCGCACGCGCGCGGCATCCTGGTCGCGGCGCTCGCCGGGAAGGCCGACCACGCCCTGGCACACAAGAAGGCGGGCGTGGACATCGTCGTCGCCCAGGGCCACGAGGCGGGCGGTCACACCGGCGACGTGACGACGATGGTGCTGGTCCCCGAGGTGGTCAAGGCGGTCGACGGGCTGCCGGTGCTCGCCGCGGGGGGCATCGGCACCGGTCAGCAGATCGCGGCGGCGCTCGCGCTCGGGGCCGACGGCGCGTGGCTGGGGTCGGTGTGGCTCACCAGCGCGGAGTTCCGGCTCGAGCCCGCCGGGGCCTCGGGCTACAGCGTGGTCCAGGAGAAGCTGATGGCCGCCACCTCGTCGGACACGGTCCGCTCGCGGGTCATCAGCGGGAAGCCAGCGCGGATGCTGCGGACACCGTGGACCGAGGCCTGGGAGGCCCCGGGCTCGCCAGGAGCGCTGCCCATGCCACTGCAGGGGCTGCTGGTCGCCGAGGCCGAGGCGCGCATCCGGTTTCACCAGACCCGCCCGCTCCTCGGGAGCCCGGTCGGGCAGATCGTCGGCCGGATGAACGCGGTGGAGCCCGTGGCCGTGATCGTCGAGCGCATGATGCGCGAGCTCGACGCGACGATACGGCGCCTGAGCCACCTGGGGTGACCTCACCACGGCTGTGCTGCCAAGCCCGCGATCACGCGCAAATCGCTTCCGGGCTGGCCCGGAGCCATTGCAGCGCCGTGAAGAAGGGGCGAGGATGGCGGCCAGGACGGAGGTGGCCGTGGCATGGTGGGTTGCTGAAAAGGGTGCGCCGTCCGAGCTTCTCGGGCCGACCGAGATAAGCCAGGAGGCGGCGAAGAAGTCCGCCATCGCCAAGTCGAAGGCCAAGCCCGGGGCGGTGTTCCAGGTCCGCTACCACGTGAACGCGAACGGCGCGACCGAGGTGCGGTGGGAAGTGGTCAACGGCAACGTGACCGAGGTCACGGGCGATGCGCAGAAGCGCCCCTGAGCGAGCCGCCAGGGGCTCCCTCTCGTTCGGTCCGTGACGCCGGCCGCCGTCGAACCCTGGATCCGCGAGGCGACCAGGCTCCACAGGCGTTACCTGCTGGAGATCGTGGAGGCGTGCGGGCTCTGCCCGTGGGCGGTCCAGGCGCGCCTCGCGAACCGGGTCCGCGAGGCCGTGCTGGTCGACGACGACGGTGAGGTGCTGCTGGGGCCATCGCTGGCGATGCTGGAGAGGTGGGGCGCCGACCCGAGCATCGAGGTCGGGTTCCTCATCTATCCACGCCTGCTGCTGTCGCGGGTCGACTTCGACCAGTTCACGGCGCGGCTGCGAGACGCCGACACCGAGCGCTACGGCATCGGGGCGGCGCCGTTCGCGCTCGCTGCCTTCCATCCCCACGCGGACGCCGTCATGGACGACCCCGAGCGGCTGGTCCCGTTCCTCCGCCGGACTCCGGATCCGTGCATCCAGATCGTGCGCATGTCGTCGCTGGCCCGCGTCCGCGCCCGCACTCCGGAGGGGACGAAGTTCTTCGACATCAGCCAGCTCGACGCCGCCCTGGGCGAGGCCGAAGGACCGCCGCTGCGCGAGCGCATCGCGCGGGCGAACTTCGAGACCGTGAAGCGCATGGGCGTGGAGCAGCTGCGCGAGCGACTGGACGCGATCCGCCGCGACCGGGACGCGACCTACCGGACTCTGCCCGGCGACGCGTGACGGCGCGCATTCGATGCGCCCGCAAGCCAGGTTTGCGTACGCCTGCTCATCGAGCCTCAGGATTGCGCGCGACCGGCATCGGCCTTATCGGGAATGGTAGATGCTTCTGTAGGAATCGAGGCGCCGTCATGACCGAGGAGAAGAAGAACACGGTGGACGAGCGGGATCCGCAGCACCGCAAGCACCACCTCATGCACGAGGCCGAAGGCGTGGCGTCGGGCGCGGTCGCGGGGGCAGTGCTCGGAGCGGTCGGAGGTCCTCCCGGCATCGTGGCGGGCGCGGTGATCGGCGCCGCGATGGGAGCGGTGACGGCCCAGGCCCTGGAGAACGAGGCCGAGCGGCAGGCGGAGCGCGCGAACGAGCTCGACGAGACCATCGGGGTGACGAGCGGCGAGCTCGGAGCCCCCAACCTGAAGCACCCGCCCGAGGCGCGCTCCTCCAGGCCGCCTCCGCAGGCGACCTCGGCCAGCACCGAAGCTCCCGAGGCGGAGGAGGATCCGTTCAAGACGTGAGCGCGCGGGCCGCGAGCCCGGGCATCGCGCGCAGCGCCGCGCGGGCCGCGAAGTGGCCGCACATCCCGTGGACGCCTCCCCCCGGAGGCGTGGCCGCCGAGCAGAGGAAGAGCCTCCGGTTGGGCGTCGTGTACGGGTTCCAGCGCGCCACCGGTCGCGTGAAGAGCTGGCCGAGGTCGGCGACGCCGCCGGTGATCGCTCCGCCGACGAAGGCCGGGTTGTAGCGCTCGAAGTCCGCGGTGTTCATGACGTGGCGGGCGAGGATGCGGTCGCGGAACGAGGGCGCGAAGCGCTCGATCTGACGCTCGATGGCCTCGGTACGGTCGACCGTCGAGCCCGCCGGCACGTGGCAGTAGGCGTAGCCCGTGTGCTTGCCCGCGGGTGCGCGCGAGGGGTCGACCTGGCTCTGCTGGCAGAGGAGCACGAACGGACGCTCGGGGTGCTCGCCGCGCCACACGGCGGCCTCCGCCGCCGAGACCTCGTCGAGCGTCCCGCCGAGGTGCACCGTCGACGCGTCCAGCACGGCGGGATCGCGCCACGGGATGGGGCCGTCGAGCGCCCAGTCGATCTTGAAGACGCCGGGGCCGTAGCGGAAGCGCTGCAGGCGGCGGACGTAGCCGGCGGGGAGCGCGTCTCCCGCGATCCGGACGAGCTCCGACGGGCTGGTGTCGAAGAGGACCACGCGCGACGGCGGGAGCTCGGCCAGGCCACGCACCCACCTCCCCGTCTCGACGCGACCCCCGAGCGAGACCAGCAGGCTCGCCAGCGCGCGGGTGATGGCCGCGGAGCCCCCCTCGGCGACGGGCCACTCCTCGACGTGGCCCGTGACGCAGAACATCAGGCCCAGCGCCGCGGTGGTGAGTCGCTCGAGCGGCAGGATGGAGTGCGCAGAGCACCCGCCGAAGAGGGCCTGCGCGCGCGTTCCCCGGAAGCGGCCACGGGCCAGGCCCGACGCCGAGCGCAGGGCGTGCAGGCCGAAGCGGAGCATCTGGAACGGGTGCCGGGGCAAGCGCAGAGGCGCGAGCACGTCGCCCAGCAGACCGTGGGGGTCGACGAGGAACGGCGCGACCAGCCGCTCGTACGCGCGCGCATCGACCTCGAGCCCGCGGGCGGTCTCGGGCATCGAGCGGTGCAGGAGCACGGCGGGCTGGTCGTCGAGCGGGTGCGCCACCGAGATGCGTGGCCTGAGCCACCGCAGCCCGTGGGCCTCGAGGGGCAGCTCGCGGAGGAACGGCGAGAGGATGCCCATGGGGTGGCACGCCGAGCACACGTCGTGGTGGAAGCCCGGCAGCGTCAGCTCGCTCGTGCGCGTGCCGCCGCCGATCGCATCGGCCCCCTCGAGGACCAGGACCGACGCGCCCTCGCGCGCCAGGGTCACCGCGGCGGCGAGCCCGTTGGGACCCGAGCCGATGACGACGGCGTCGAGGTCCGCGCTCACGCGGGGGAGTGTAGTGTCGGCCGCACGGCTCAACCAGGCTGCAGCGTCGCGGTGCAGCCACCTCCGGCGACGCTGGCTCCCGGAGCACCGCCCACACGGGGTCCGCTCGGGCCAGAGAGCCCGGTCGCTCAGAACGTTCCGTCGTTCCATGGGAACGTTCTGCGTCGCCGACGGAACGTTCCGTCGTCTCACTCGAACGTTCCATGTTGCCGACGGAACGTTCCGTCGTTCCGCACGAACGTTTCGTCGTTCCAGCCGAACGTTCCGTCGTCGCGCCGGGACCTTCCGTCGTTCCACCCGAACGTTTCGTCGTTCCACCCGAACCTTCCGTCGTTCCACCGGAACGTTTCGTCGTTCCACCCG